>Ga0137415_10000123_pt1 | contig 61379 bp, 55 predicted proteins | sample CZODoug3_1_1_16f_FD_183082 | JGI IMG/M metagenome (GOLD analysis project Ga0137415, IMG submission 183082) | Vadose zone soil fungal communities from Angelo Coast Range Reserve, California, USA - CZODoug3_1_1_16fungal (Hybrid Assembly) | ecosystem: Environmental > Terrestrial > Soil > Vadose... | reverse complement strand
GGCCAACCGTGGTCCACGTTTTTCCGTCGGAACCGGTTGCGACAATGATGAGGCGCCCGGACTTGCCCGGGGTCAAACTCGGGTGCGGGGACAGAGTCGCCGATACAGCTGTGATCGGTAGTTTATCCAGGCGCGTTCGCATGCCCAGAGCGACGCCCAGGGATCCGCAACCTGCCAGCGACAGCATTGCCACCGCGGCTGACAGGCCTACCGCGCTTGCGAACCGCTGCGAAATCATTGAATTTGCCATCCGTTGCTGATTTTTATCCGAGGAGCCTGAGACGCTTAACGTAGAATTTGGCTCAGTGTTGACAGGTCACGCGGTGCGAACGAACCCATGAAATGGATCGCCTTGACGGCGTTGGTGATTTTCGCACTCTACATTGTCATGTGCGGCATGCTGTACACGATGCAGACCCGGCTGCTCTATTTCCCCACGCCCGAGGGGCGACCGACTGGCGGTACAGCGTTGGTGGTGCAATCCGGCGGCGTTGGGTTGAAGGTCTGGCAGCTGCACGGGAGCGCGCGGAAGGCAGTCCTCTATTTCGGTGGCAACGCTGAGGATGTGTCCGCGAAGATTTCTGAATTTGACGCGATTTTTCCTGATCGCGCGGTCTATCTGGTGCACTACCGTGGGTACGGGGGCAATCCTGGAACGCCATCGGAAAAACTGCTCATTGCCGATGCTCTCGCCGTCTATGACGCGATCCAGCCGCATCACGAGCGGATTGCCGTGATGGGGCGCAGCCTGGGCAGTGGTGTCGCGACCGCGTTGGCGACGGCCCGGCCGGTTGAAAAGGTTGTTCTTGTGACTCCTTATGATTCGATTGCGCGGGTTGCGAGCGATCACTATGGATGGGCGCCGGTGCGTTGGCTGATACGAGATTCATACGATTCGCAGTGGCGGATCAAGGATGTACATGCCCCTGTGCTCGCGATGATTGCGGCACGCGACGAAGTGATCTTTCGACTTCGGTCTGACGCGCTCGTGGCGGCGATTCCGACCGGCCTGCGGCACGTCAAAGTATTTCCCAACGCCACGCACAATGACATCAATCTACAGCCGGGGTATCGCGAGTCGATGCGCGAATTCCTCGCATCGCCCTGAAGGTCAGCCGCGCGTGCTATCCAGAAGCAGGCGCCGGCCGCGCGCGTGGTCGAGCTCGAGGCTCCACACTGTTTGCTTCAGTGTGTGCCGCAGTTGGCCGGGGAACAGCTGCGGGAGTTTGTGCGAAAGCTGACGTGAATTGTCATAACATGTCAATTTCCGAACAGTCGCACACTGCGTCGCTGATCCGCGTCATCGGATACGGCGACGACTGAGCGGCTGCGCGAGACGCGTCACACTGTTGTCGGACGATTGGAGCAACTCCCATTCGTCGCAACTCATGGAGTGAAACGCATGCTCATCCTCAGCCGCCGCCCCAATGAATCACTGCGAATCGGCAACAATGTTGTCATCACCGTGGTGGGATTCAGTGGAAATCAGATCCGCCTGGGTATCTCAGCGCCGCCGAATGTAGTCATCGACCGCGAAGAAGTGCACCTGCGCAAAATCGCCGAGCACATCCCAACCCTCAGCCCCGTAACGGCGACGCTCAACCCCGTAGCTTCGCCCGCAGCACCTTCACCGAGAGTGCGGACCGCGCGACGCAGGCCAGAAGTACCGCGGCGGTCGCGGCTTCGAGCAGAATAGTCAGGTTCATTGCAACTGTATGGGCTGAGACGGGCGCGACTGTGTAATGGTCCAGCCCGCCCAGGCCCAGCGCGGCATACGCCGCGATCGCTATCAACCCCGCAACGCGGGACACGCGCGAGTAGAGCAGGTAGCCCAGCACGCCCACCCCTGCCACGACCAGCCACGCCGCGAAAACACCGCCTGAGGTGAGCCACGCCGGCAAGTTTGGGTAGTCGTGTATGTACACCGCGTTGTGAAGAAAGTGCAGCAGGCTGGCTGCACCATAGATGAGCATGAGTGTCACCAAGGCGGCATCGCCGCGCGCACCGTGACCACGCGGCGGGGCATACCGTACCGGGGCATTCGGAGCTGAGCCGCTCGCGGTGGCGCCGAGGGGAGCAGAGCTGTTTGAATCGGACTGTCTATTCATTCACTCGCCCTGCCTCGAGAAAGTTGGACACCGGTGCTCCCGATTGGCGCGCTGCCAATGACGACCATCATAATGGATAAACACGAACAGGATGGGAGCGGGGTCCATGGGAACACGGATGAGAAAGGGCTGGCGGATTGCAATGGCGTGCATGGCCGGCGTCACGTTTCTGGAAGTATCACAGGGTGCGACCCCTTCCGCAGAAGATCGCCTGGTGCACCGGTTTTTACACGTGGAGATCTCTCCTGACGGGACTTTCGTTGCGTCCGTAGAGGGCGACTCGCCGGTGAACGGGTCCTCTCCCCCACTGCGGGAGCTCGTCATTCGAGGCGTGAAAAACGGGGCTGTCACCAGGATTGCTGTCCCCTGTGGACACGTTCCGCAGTGTTGGCCGGGATCGCCTGCCTGGTCGGCGGACAACAGACATCTCAGCTTCACCTTGCGCCGGCCGGGAAGTCATTCCTACGGCGTCTACACCGTCAGCTCTGACGGAAGCGATCTGAGTAAACAGATCGACTTTGAGGGGACGGTTGTCGACCTTCGTTATATGACTGACGGGCGGTTGTCCATGCTCGCGACAGAGGGGGCGCGCAAGGAAGTGGGTGCGACCGAGGCCGGAGCGGCTGTGGCGGGCGATCTCGACGAGGCGCCGCCAGAGCAGAGAATCGCGATTCTCGCTGACGGGGCCGTGCATTGGGCTTCGCCGCCCGACTTGTTTGTCTACGAGTATGACTGGCGACCCGACGGCAAAGGGTTTGTCGGCACCGCGTCGCCGGGGGATGGCGACAACAATTGGTGGACTGCGAAGTTGTACGCCTTCAACGCGGCCGACGGGGCTGCGCAGGTCATCTACAGTCCGACCGATATCCAGCAACAGATCGCGCTGCCCAAAGTGTCCCGTGACGGCGCCACTGTGGCCTTCATCGCCGGGATCATGAGTGATTTCGGCTCGACGGGCGGCGACGTGTACACGCTGCCACTCGCAGGCGGCCAGCCGACCAACATCACGCCGGGGCGGCCCGCTTCTGCCCGGTCGCTATTCTGGAACTGCAAGAACCGGCTGATGTCTCAAGAGCTGGCGAGTGAGAAAAGCCAACTCGTCGACCTGGGTACGGGCAGGCAACCTGCACCGGGACGGGTGCTGTGGAGCGGCATCGAGACGCTGGCCCGCGGGGATGCGAGCGTTTCGCTTGCGTGTCCGTCCGGGCTGATGGCGACTTTTCACGAATCATTCACGTCGCCGCCGGAGATTGCGACGGGAACCGGGGCCCAATGGAAAGATCTAACGGCTGTTAACGCTGGATTGAAGACTCCAGCCCGGGTCCAGAGCCTGCAGTGGATCAGTGATGGATTCACGGTGCAAGGCTGGCTGTTGCTGCCCGAGCATGTGGACGGAAAATTGCCGTTGATCACTACGATTCATGGCGGGCCCGCCGGTGCGACGTTGCCATTGTTCCGCGGTCCCGGTTTGCAGCAGACGCTGCTGGAACGGGGTTATGCGGTGTTCTATCCGAATCCACGGGGTAGTTTCGGTCAGGGCGAGCGGTTTACGGCCGCCAACGTGCACGATTTCGGGTATGGGGATTTGCGGGATGTGTTGGCGGGGGTGGATGCGGCGGAGAAAGTTGCTCCGATTGACGACGCTCGCCTGGGGATCACCGGGGGTAGTTACGGTGGTTTCATGACGATGTGGGCGGTCACACAAACGCACCGGTTCAAGGCTGCGGTGGCGAGTGCCGGGCTTTCCAACTGGCTGTCGTACTACGGTGAAAATGGAATCGATGGCTGGATGCTGCCCTACTTCGGCGCATCGGTTTACAAGGATCCGGCGGTCTACGCGAAGTCGTCGCCCATCAACTTCATCAGCAACGTGCGCACGCCGACATTTGCCTATGTTGGGGAGCGCGATATCGAGTGCCCTGCCCCGCAGACGCAGGAGTTCTGGCATGCCCTGAAGTCGTTGGGCGTGCCGACATCAGTGATGATTTATCCCGGCGAGGGACACAGGCTGCGGGAACCTGAGCACGCCGCGGACGCGATGCGCCGGACGCTCGAGTGGTTTGACAAGTACCTGAAATAACGTGGGATCAGCCGATGGTGGCCTGGTGTAACTGACGGATCAACGGCGCCTGGGACGGAATCGGCACGATTTTCGCGCGCTCGATTTCGTCCCGGCAGTCGAAGCCGTCTCCGTTGTCGGCAGGCGTGCAAACTCTAACTCGGTGCGGGCTGGCACTGAGGGTGGCCTCGTAGAGCATTATCGACGTGCGCCAGATCAGCGGAAAATGCTGTTCGATGCGCGCGCGATCACCTCCCCTCCACAAGGTGTCATCGTAGGCCTGTTGAATCAGCCACAGGTACTTGTCCAATTTCTGGTGCGCCAGCACGGTGCGGGCGACTCGGCCGGCAGCGCTGTTGTCGCGCGCGAGGTCGGGGGTGCCGGATGATGATGGCGCCGAAGGTTGGTTGGCCAAATCGGACATGACGTCGACCGTGTCGCGAAACAGCGTTTCGCCTAGCACGCGGGCCATGGCGCTGTCTTTGACAAACCCGCCCAGGGCGGTGCGTGGAACTGCGAGTTTACCGACCGGGGCGGTGCCGTGGGCCACCGGTGGGATCGCGCTGAAAACGAGCTGCAAGGCCAGGGAGGCGCCGATCGCAAGTAGCGTCGGACCACCCGTGTATGGGCGTCGAGGCAAGGAAAGTTCCCCTTCGAGGAGCGGCCGTCTTCTGGTTTTTTCACCGCTGCGGGCAGTGTAGCAAGGCAGACTTCCCGGCCGGTCGCCTGATTACATAACTGTGGGGGAACTCTCTCTATGGAGAGAGGGTCGGAACCGGGTGGGTTGGGGAGATGGGGCCAGCGTTGGATGCGCACCGCAACTTTCGTTGTCGTTCTGGCGATTCATGCGGTGTTTTTCTTTTTATTTGCTGTGCTCCGCAGCCCTGCCCGACTGCTCATGAGTGAGCCCGAGCCGCCCGCAACCCTGATGTTGCTGCGGGAGGTAAAGCCCGTGGAGACGGCCGCCAGACCTGCTGCCAAACCTCCCATGACCGCACGTGCGGCTCGGCGGGCGGCCCCTGAAGCGCCGCAGGCAGTCAGTTCCGCACCCAAACCCGAATCAGACTTCTCAGCCATTACGCCAACGCCGGCGCCTGACTGGACAGAGCAGGCCCGGATCGCCGCCAACGATGAAATCGAGGCTGAGGCGCGCAAACGGGAGCATCCGTCGCTGCTGGCGCCGCATGACTTCTCGGGGGCGAAAGCCGGCAGCACGGACTACAGCAAACCGAAATTCGGGTGGTCCCACGCCCACACGCACCGGGTGGAGGGATCACCTGGAGCATTCGTGGTCAATGTCAACGACCGATGTGCGATTGCTCTCGTGCTCATCTTCCCGATCCCCATGTGCAAGATCGGCAAGATGGCACCCCGGGGCGATCTGTTCGATTCCCTGTACGACTTGCCGGAGCCGGGCGAGCCAAATCTGCCCTGAGCACGCGCAGACGTATCCGTAGCAGGTACAATTTCTGCTCACTCATGCGGTTACGTTGCCGCGGCCTAGGAGCAAACAGCCCTTGTCCAGACGAAAGTTTCTGCGCGCCGGTGTGGCAGCGATGTCGATGGCAGTGCCCTACTCGTGGGCACTCAGAGCGGCGACGGCCACTGGCACCAAGCCCAACGTCATAAAACAGCGCGGGCCGGCACAGCCGTTTGACTACGCCCGGTTGAAGGGAATCGCGAAGATCCTGGCGGACTCACCCTACAGGGCGCCCCCGAATCAGTTGCCGCCCCCCATCGCCAAACTCGACTGGGATCATTGGCAGTCCATCCGCTTTCGGGACGAGCACTCGGTGTGGGCGGGGGATGAGTTGCGCTTCCGGATCCAGTTTGCGCACCTGGGGTTCACCAGTGTGAAGCCGGTGCGCATGTACCTGGTGGAGGACGGGCAGTCGCAGGAGATTGCGTTCGACCCCGCGATGTACGACTACAGTCGAGCTGGCGTGGCTTCCAACCAGTTGCCCGCCACTTTGGGATTTGCCGGCTTTCGCATCCTGTTTCATACCGACTGGACGCGGGACATGGCGGCTTTCCAGGGCGCGTCCTATTTCCGCGCAGTGGACGGTGAGATGCAGTTCGGGATGTCGCAACGGGGACTGGCCATCGACTGCGGGATGCCGACGCCGGAGGAATTTCCCGATTTTCTCGCCTATTACCTGGAGCGGCCGCAGAAGGATTCCAGCCGGTTGAATGTATACGGTCTGCTGGATTCGCCCAGTGTTGCGGGCGCGTATCGCTTCATGATCGATGTGGCTGACACGATTGTCATGGACATGGATGCGGCGCTGTATCCGCGCAAGCAGATCGAGCGTGTTGGGATCGCGCCGGGCACCAGCATGTTCTTCAGCGGCAAGAACGATCACCGTTTTTCGCAAGACTGGCGGCCGGAAATTCACGACTCGGACGGGTTGCAGATCTGGACGGGTGCGGGTGAGTGGATCTGGCGGCCGTTGACCGATCCAACGTCTGTGCGTGTCAACAGCTACGGCGACGACAGTCCGCATGGGTTTGGATTGATGCAGCGCGAGCGGAACTTCGAGCAGTACCAGGATGACGGTGTCTTCTACGAGAAACGTGCGAGCGTCTGGGTGGAACCCAAGAGCAATTGGGGCAAGGGAGCCGTGACACTGGTTGAGATACCCACCCGGGATGAGACGATGGACAACATCGTGGCGTTCTGGACACCGGCCGCCAAACCTCAGAAAGGACAGGAATATCTGTTCGGCTACAAGCTGTACTGGGCGCGGGAGAACCCGTTTGGACCCAAGCTCGCCACTGTCCACGCCACCCGCACGGGTGTCGGCGGGGTCGTGGGTCAGAAACGCACGCACTTCTCGTGGCGGTTCGTAGTGGACTTCGCGGGCGGCGATCTGCCTCTGCTGGGGGGCGGCGCGAAGGTGGTTCCCATGATTTCGGCTTCGCGCGGGCGCGTCGAGATCACATCCGCCCGGCCATTGGCGTCAATCCAGGGTTGGCGTGCGATGTTTGATCTGGCGCTGACGGATGACAGCGTGGAGCCGATCAATCTGCGGTTGTATCTGTCGACGCAGACCCAAGCGCTGTCGGAGACGTGGCTCTACCAATATTCGCCGCCACCGCCGGATCAGCGAACGTTGTGATCGCGACCGTCTGACCTGCGCCACAGGTCGTCCGACCAACAGGAGAGCTTTACGGGCCCGGCAGTGCACGGGCTGCAATATGTCCTGTTGCGGGGCAACCGACAGCCCGCTGCGCGTTGCAGCGGGTCAACGGAAAACCCGGGGGAAATCCTTCCAAACCCATCGTCCGTGTGGTCGAAATGACATAGGCCTTCCGACCACCCGGGCTTTCCGCATCGTCGTACGGCTTACTTCTTCTTGGCAGCGCGTCCGCGTCCCGCAGGCGCCGCGCGGAACGAAATGCCGGTGCGCATCGCCTTCTGCTGAACTGCGGCAGGGGTACGACCCAGCTGCTTGGCGGCTGCCTGGGCGGTTCCCGCCTTGGCAAGCTGCTTCAGCGTGCGCAATTCACCAGCACTCCACGATGCTCCGTTGTTGGTTGGACGTTTGGCCATCAGTCTCTCCTCGAGCTTACAGTTGAACGAAGGCGCGATCATACACAACCTGTGGGGCTGTCTGACAGTAGAGTTTGAGTGGATTCGGCGAATTGCGTCGGAGTTTGGGCATGTTTGGGTCGAGTTTGGGCCAGTTGGGCGGGTGGTTGGGGTGCCGGCGGCCCGAGTTGGGGAGGTTGGAGGCAGTTGGACCGGGTCGCGCAGACCGGGTTGGAGGGGGTTGGAGCCCCTGAAGGTCGGGGACGAAGGTCGTACGCGCCATGCAACAGGGAACAACCTGACTTCCAGGGCAGCCTTTCGCCCGAAATGTCAAGAGCCGACCGCGGTGTAAACTGCCGACAGAACACAATCGGACACAAAGGCATGCCAAACATCGACACCCGCGGTGCCAACCGACCACCCCGATACCCGGGAGCGCGCAATATGTTGGGACGCCTACGGGCTGCTGCGGCGGCGGCCCCGCTGCTCCTCAGCAATGGCAATTTTTACACCGCAAGCTGCGACCAACCGCGGGCGCAGGCGGTTGTTGTAGTTGATGGGCGTATTACGTTCGTCGGTAAAATCCCTGATGCGCTGCGTCGTGCGCCGCCGGGAGCACGGCGGATGGACCTCCAGGGTGCAACAGTACTCCCCGGCCTGACGGACGCGCACGCACACCTGGGGGGCATCGGCGAGCGCGAGCTGACCTTCAACCTGGAGGGAACGAAGAGCCTCGCGGAGCTGAAAAACAAGCTCCGCGAGCGTGCGGCTCAGGGGAAACCCGGCGCCTGGTTGTATGGCCGGGGATGGATCGAGTCGCGCTGGACGCCCCCCGTCTTTCCAACCCGACAGGACCTGGATGCGGCCGCCGCCGACCGGCCGGTGGTGCTGAAACGGGGCGATGGCCACGCGTTGGTCGCCAACAGCCTGGCCCTGAAGCGGGCCGGAATCGATCGAAACACACCGGACCCGCCCGGCGGAACAATTTTCAAAGACGCCGCCGGCGAACCCACCGGCCTGCTCATCGACAACGCCATGCAGCGGGTGGAACACCTGTTGCCACCCCCAACCGACGCCGAAACCGCCGAGGCGCTCGAGGTCGGCGCGCGGCGCAGTGTCCGGCTGGGCTGGACGCAACTTCAGATTGCCGGCAACTCCTTCCACGAGGTTGAGCAGTTGTGCCAACTGTATGCCGCGGGTCGGATTCAACTGCGGCTGTATGACGCAATTTACGGCCCCAGCGCCGATGCCAACCGGCTGCTGACGGAGGGACCGGACCCGCAGCATTGCGGCGGCAAACTCCCGGTGCGCGCCATCAAGCTCTATATCGACGGTGCGCTCGGCTCCCGGGGAGCGGCCCTGCTCGAGCCATACAGTGACTCTTCGGCGTCCCGTGGACTACTGCTCAACACCCCGCAGAGCCTGTTTCCTGTGTTGACGGCGGCCTTGCGGCGGGGAATTCAGGTGGAGACACACGCAATCGGCGATCGGGGCAATCGCACCATGCTGGATCTTTACGAGCGGGCTTTTGCGGCTGTTCCCGTTGACGAGCGCGCAGTTGCCCAGCCTCGCTGGCGACTCGAGCACGCCCAGATACTGAGTCCGGCTGACATTCCGCGCTTTGCACACCTGGGTGTCATCGCCTCGATGCAACCTTCCCACGCCATCAGTGACTTGTTTTTTGCGCCTGCCCGGCTGGGTCCTGACCGTCTTGCCGGCGCATATGCATGGCACTCGTTGCTGGATGCGGGTGCTGTCGTCGCGGGTGGCACCGATGCACCTGTTGAAAAAGGCGATCCGCTGGTCGAGTTTTATGCGGCGGTGGCGCGGCGGTCGTTGCAGGGCTTTGCGGCTTCGGACTGGCATCTGGAGCAGCGCGTTTCGCGGGCCCAGGCCTTGAAAATGTTAACTTTGTCGCCGGCTTACGCGGCATTTCAGGAACAGGACCGAGGAACCGTCGAGGTGGGCAAACTCGGCGACTTCACGGTGTTGTCGGCTGACATCATGACTGTCCCGGAGCCGCAGATTCTCACGAGTCACGTTTTGCTGACGATCATCGGTGGCGAGGTCGCCTACGCCGCACCCGATGCGCCCGCTGTCAGGTGACACGTGTGTCTGAAACAACGCGACACCTTTTTGCGACAGCTGCGGGCAGTGGGATTGCGGTGTAGGGGCGGCGGATGTGGCAGGCAACCTACTTTTCACTCACGGACTTGAGGTTGCCGAGGCCGGTCTCGAAGTCGCGGCCGATCAGCTGGTCCATGTTGAAAAACAAACCCATCAGTTTGGCAATGTAGGGTGACGGGCCGTCCATAGACCAGGTGACCTCGGTATCGTTACCAACCGGCTGGAAGGTAAACGCGGCGCGGTTGTGCCCGGTGATGGGTTTGCTGAAGTCGAGCTTGATGATGACGCGGGAGGGCGTGATGGAGTCGATGATCTCCATGCGCCCTGCCCCGGCCTTGCTGTTGCCGTCCCATTCGTAGACGGCGCCGTTGCCTGCAGGGGTACCGGCGAAGGATCGTTTCATGGACGGATCGAGCTTCTCGTAGGGCGACCAGACACCCCACTGGTGGAAGTCATTGACGTAGTGAAAGATCTTCTCTGGCGGCGCACTGACGCGGATGGCGCGTTCGACGCGGAAAGTGTCCGGTCGCGTGCCGGCGGCGATCAGAACGGCTGCAACTGCAACGGCGAGTGCGATGGCGATGTACTTGAACATGGGCGGCCCTCTTTCTTGATTTGCTTGTGGAAGGACGTTTGAGCCGGGCCCAATCCGACTCCAGACCGGCGATTTTTTCCCGGCACCTGCCGCGGGTTGCTGCTGGCGGGGGATGCCCTCAAAATGGCTGTCCCCTTTTTGAGGAGCTGTGTTTTGTATGGTGAGCCGATGATCCCCGCCCGAGAAGCTTTGCAACGCCTGCGTGCCGGTAATCTTCGTTTTGTAGACGAAAATCGCAGCTCCGAATCCGTCATCAGCCCCCGGCGCCGTGCGGAGCTCACGGGCGGCCAGGAGCCGTTTGCCACGATCCTCGGATGCTCCGACTCCCGGGTACCGGTGGAGATCATTTTCGACCAGGGGCTGGGCGACCTGTTTGTGATCCGTGTCGCCGGCAACATCGTGGCCCCTTCACAGGTCGGCAGCGTCGAGTTCGCTATTGAGCGGTTCACGACGCGTCTCGTGGTGGTGCTGGGACATTCCAAATGTGGGGCCATTCAGGCGACCCTCGAGCAGCTCACGGGGCCAACTGAGCGGCGATCGCGGAACGTGCACTCTATCGTCAACCGCGTGCGGCCTGCGGTTGAGGGATTGCTGGAAACCGGGCTGAAGGACGATTACGACGCGCTCCTACATCACGCGGTGCGCGCGAATGTTCGGGCGTCTACGAATCAGCTGCGGCACGGGTCGCAGGTGATTGAGCAGATGATTCAGACGGAAGGGTTGTTGGTGGTGGGGGCGGAGTATTCCCTGGAGACCGGGGTTGTGGACTTTTTTGATGGGGCTCCGGACGACGAGGGTTGAGGGGTGTCGCGTTGGTGCGAACGCTCTCGGCATCCGGGGGCCGAACACGAGCCCGATCGAAGCTGGCGGCATGCTGAAACAGTACGCCGGCTGACGGGATAGCAAGAATCGGAATGCTGCGGGGGTGGGCCGCGGCGCAAGCTGGCACTCAGTCAATGCCGGGGGCTATCCGTCAGCCCCGATGGCTCCATCCGTTACAGGAGTGCCCACATGAGCTTTCAGGTTTCCGGTTTGTCCGGGGCGCAATTCGCGCCGCTCTTTGGTTTGTCTGACGCGGAATTGGCCAAGCGGGACATTGTGAGACACACGGCGGACAAGTCGCCGGGGTTTCCGTGTCGCGTGAGCTTGGTCGACGCCGCTCCCGGGGAAGCGCTGCTGCTGCTCAATTTTGAGCATCTGGCGGTGGCCAGTCCTTATAGGTCCCGACACGCTATTTATGTTCGCGAGTACGCGGAAGATGCGCGTGTTGCTGTGGATGTGGTGCCGGAGGTGCTGCGTCGGCGATTGCTCTCGCTGCGGGCGTTCGACGGGCGAGGGATGTTGGTGGATGCGGATGTTGTGGACGGGCGTGAGGTTGAGGGGGTGATTGAGCGGATGTTGGGGGTGCGTGAGGTCGAGTATGTTCACGTACACAATGCAAAACAGGGGTGTTTTGCGGCGCGGGTCGATCGAGTTTCGTAAGAAAAAGGATGACGCTTACGGGCTTCTGTAAGCGTCATCCCCGTTCCACTGAATCTCTCCTTGGCACGGGTCGAGGAGGCGCGGCACGTCGAGAACGAAGCCCATTGTTCTCACTAGGGCAAATGCGCGGACTTCGGCGTTTGGGAACGCTTCCTGTAAGCGCATGGCCGCCGCCGCGAGTGTTCGTCCCTTCGTAATAACGTCGTCGACGAGCAGGATGTTCTTCGCCGACTTCGACGACGGGATGACAGCGAAGGATTGATAGTGTTGCAGCACCGTCGGCCGTTGCCACATCCACGCTGATGATGACTTTTCCACCGAGCTGATCCGACGCAGGCCGGTCCATACCTCGTCTGCGAGCCCTGTCTGCTGTAGCGCAAGGGCAAGTCGACGGGCGGCCCAGAATGACATGTGACCGGACGGGCGAAATTCCGGTACCGGGACGAGCAAGGTGTGCTCCTTAAAGAATTCGAGGAAGCGGCGGCCGTGTATGACTTCCTGGTGGACAGTGGCTGCGTAGGATCTGAGCCATTGGGTACTGCCGCTTTTGACTCTGGCGCAAAGTTGCCGGGAGCGTTGGGAGACTTCGGACTCGCCTTTGGGCGAGTACACGTAACACGCCGCGTACGGGAGAAGATAGTCGGCGGGGAGGCTCGCGATGTTGGTGGCGGCGCGGCTGTCGCGGATGCGGTTAGGGGTGGTGGTCATCGTCGGGGGCCGGTGTTTTGTGGGGGGTGGTGGCCTGGTGAGCGCCCGTGGCGGCCACGCGAGCGGCCGTGGTGGTGGCGCGGGCGTCGGCGGCGGCGTGTGGTGGGTCGAGAGTTTCTGCGACCTCGGCAGGCGGTGACGCGGATCTTGCGGCGGGCTGATCCGCCGACTTCGCGGCCTGTTCCACGCGCATCTTCAGCCAGTTTTCTCTAGCTTCGCGGCGAATGTCTTCGAGAGTTTTCGGGGCGGCTTGCGGTGCAGAGTTGTCCGCGTGCGGGGCATTATCCGCCCTGTGAGCGGCTGCCCGCGCGGACGTTACCGCCGAGGCTGCGCCATGCTCAGATGAGCGCTCGGGTGTCGGCTGCTGCCGCGCCTGCTGCTCCAGCCGAGCCTGCACTCTGGCGTTGTAGTCAGCGCGGATGTTTTCCGCCACTTCACTGTACTTCCCCGCCTGCTCGATCTTGTACGCAGCAAACGGAATATGTGGCTTCGGCTCGCGATCGATCCCCTGCTCTGCCAACGATCGATGGTCGACCCTCGCCTCAAGGTTCGCTTCCTTGAGTGCTTCGTTCGTGATGGTGGCCCACCGTTCGCGGATTGCTGTGAACTCCTGAGAGGTGTTGGGCAAACCCAGCCGCACGCGTTCCTTCGTCTGCATGTCGAGGCCCGTCTTGGCGCCCAGTCCCTCGGCCGACACCTCGCGGGTTGTCAGGAGAAGGTGGGCGTGGAAGTTGCGAGGGTCTCCTGACGGACGCGGGTCATGGACGGCCAAATCAACTGCGACCTTGTAGTGATCGGCAATCTCTTGTGAGAAAGATCGCGCCATCGCGAGTCGACGCTCGGGGGCCAGCTCAAACGGCAGAGTCACCTGGATCTCCCTGGCGACCCGCGAGTTCTTGCGGCTTTCGGCGTTCTCCACCGTATTCCACAGGCTCGCGCGATTCAGTGCCCAATCCATGTTCTGACCGGCGAGATGGCCCGGCAGCAAGATTTCGCTGTGGGTAACGTCTTTCCGCCGCGAATGGTTGTGAACCTCGTTGGTTCGATCGTCCCGAATCCGTTCGCCGGCCCTGTAGGCCGCGGCACCCACGGAGCTGTGCTTATCTCCGCGCGCGATCGGCGTGATCTGCAATCGGAAAATTGCCATGGCGCTGTCATCCGCTGGGTGACTAGCGCGGACGCGCTAATCGAACGCGTCGCCAGGCGCGTGAAGAAGCCGTCTTTAGATATCCGGTCAGATCAGGGAGTTGCTCCAGCTCCGAGGGCATCACGGCGGCCTCTGTCACGTGTTGCTCACTGACGTTGGTGGACCGTCGAGCACCCTTGAAGATGAACGCCCCTTCGCGGTCCCTGCCCCGTGAGGTTTGACGACGGACGATCTCCCGTTCACCGATCAAACGCGAGGCAAAGTGGGAAGTACCCCCGTTGTCGCTGCCCGAACACCGAAGAATCAAGGTGTTGCCGCAATTTTCGATGATTGTTTGAGCATCTGGGCCATACGTGCTGGAAACCTGCGCAATCGACTGGAAGCCGATAACGCAGCGTCCGCCAAACTTCCGCAAACGCGCCAACGCATCCTTCAAACCGTCGATCGCTCCAAGCGCGTCCAGCTCGTCGACTACGAACCAGAGATGTCGGTCTTCCTCGGGGCGATTCATTGCCTCGAAAATTGCCAGGCGGACCCAGGTTGCGATGATTGAGCGTAGTGCTGCGATCTGGTTCGCCTGGTAGGGAATGAAGAGCGAGCCGACTCCCGTGCGGACCCAGTTGCGCACCGAAAATGCCGACGCCCGTTGAGCCTGTACGTAGGCCAAGGCAGCTACTGCCGAACCTGTAATCGAACGGATCGATCCAAACATCCGGGCGTTGTCGGCATCCAGAAACGGCTGCGCAGGGGTACCGGCGACCACCTTTCGCAGCTCGTTGCTGGAAGCGATGGCCAACAGGCGCCACAACTCCCCCGCATCGGCCCTGCCGCTCTGATGACACCGGTGGGCAACCGCTGAGAGAAACGTCCTGGCGTACCCTCGCCACTCGCGACTCGATGCGTCCTCGGTTGAAGGAATGAGACCGCTGGCCAACTGCTCAACGTCGTAAGGCGTGTGAATCTCTGCGAACGGATTCCATTTAACCGAACGAGGTTCAAAGGGATTGAGGATCACGTCTCCCCGGTTACGCTCGTGAAAGCGGGAGAGATAACCCCCGTCCGGGTCAGCAATGACAGCGCGGTCACCGCGTTCCAGCGCGCCACCCAACAATTCAGTTATGGCGGTGGACTTGCCCGTCCCAGTGGTTCCGATGAACTTGAAGTGCTTGGTCTCATCCGCTGGGCCAACCGACATTCCGGCGAGATGGAGCGATTGATCATTGCTCCAGAATTTAACGTTATGCATTCCGCGCCGGGCACGCCACCCAGTCACGACCAAAGTTCCGCGCTTGTACCATTCCATGGCATCAATACCCTCTAACGACTAAGTAGTCCGATTGGTCTCCGTACGTAGGCGCCTTGCGGTCGACACGAACGCAGAGCCGCGCTGAGTCGCCGCAACGCCTCAAATCAATCCGCCCGCCACGTTGTTCGAGGCTCGCGATCTTCGTGGCAAGCTCGTCGTGCTTCGCTCGGAGTGCCGATATTTCGCCCCGTGAAGGGATGATCAAACACGTCAGCACGAGGGGGATGGCCGAGCAGAGCGTGGTTATCCCGACGCTCCAAACCAGAGCCCGGACATTTGCCGCGCGTTGCACTTCATGAAGGGCGTCCGAGGCGCGTTTGCTGTCGGCCGCGAGCAATTGGAATTCGTCGATGACCACATGCCGTACCTCGTCGCGAACGATCCCGGCGAGGTCGTTGGAGGTGGCCTTCAGTTTCTTCAGGGTGGATTCGGCGGCCTTTTGATGGGCTTGCGCCGCTTCCATGAGCAGTCCTAGCTTCATGGTGGTGTCGTCCATGACGTTGCTCCGTTATTCGTAGTCCATGCTGTCGCGTGTCAGCGGAAGTTCGTGGGACGCGGCCATGTGCGATGTGGGTGGCTTTGCCGCGGAGTGGCTGGCGTTAGCTGCCCCGGTGGTTGTGGCGGCGTCCGGGGCATGACTGGTGCGCCAGTGCTGCCAGAAATGCCGTGCTTCGTGGCGTGTTTGAGCGCCGTCGGGAGAGTCAGGAACTGGAAGCGTCACGCGCTGCCAATTGGGCAAGGATGCGAATTTCAGGTACCCGGACAGATCTGGAAGTTGCTCGATCTGCGAGTCCATGACTGCCGGCTCGATCCCGATGTGCTCGGACAGCGTTGTCGACGAAAGAAGCTCGCCGGGACGTCGACTTCGTGATCTGTTCGTACGAAGAACCTCACGTTGGCCAATGAGGCGTGAGGCAAAATTTGCTGTCCCGCCCTGGTCGCTGCCAGAGCAGCGCAAGATTAGCGAATTGCCGCAGTTTTCTGTGATCGTCTGCGCGTCGCCCTTCCCGTACGTGCTGGATACCTGCGCAATGGATTGGAATCCCAACACGCAGCGACCCCCGAACTTCCGCAATCGCGCCAGAGCATCTTTGAGACCGTCGATCTGTCCCAATGCGTCCAATTCGTCGACTACAAACCAGAGGCGCTGATCGCCTTCCGGCTGGCTCATGGCTTCGAAGATCGCCAGGCGCATCCAGGCGGAAATGGTGGAGCGCAGGGCTGCGATTTGGCCTGCTTTGTAGGGGATGAAGAGGACACCGCCTTTGTTTTGCACATCGGTTTCGTGGTGGACGCCGCCCGAGCGTGGTACGCCGCTCGAGCGCGGAGCACCGCTTGGGCTTTGGGCGCGATCCGGGACGTGCGCCGCGCGTCCTTCTCGGACCCATTGCCGAATAGACAACGGACCGGTGGTCTGTTGCGCGATGTAGTCGAGAGACCCGACGGCGGAACTGGTGACCGATCGGATCGAGTCAAACATCCGGCCGTTGTGCTCTTCCAGAAATGGCTGGGCCGGTGTACCTGCCAGCAGGCCGCGCAGTTCCTTTGCGTCGGCCACGACCAGCAGGCGATAGAGCTCGCGAATGTCCGTGACGCCTGCCTCGTGCGCTTGACGAGTAACCGAGCCGAAAAAAGTACGCGCGTAGCTGGTCCAGCTTCGATCCGGACCACCCTGATCGGGCAGGAACGACCGTGCCAGTTGATCAACGTCGTAGGGGTTGTTGATCTCTCCGAACAAGTCCCACTTGAGCGACTCAGATTCGAAAGGGTTGAGGACAATGTCGCCACGCGACGTGTCTCTAAAACGGGTGAGATAGCCCCCGTCGGGGTCAGCGACAATGGCCCTGTCACCACGCTCGAGCGCACCTTTAAGCAACTCGCGGATCGCTGTGCTTTTACCGGTGCCCGTGGTACCGATGAGCTTGAAGTGCTTGGTCTCATCCAGAGGCGTAACCTGCAATCCCGCAAGGGTTATAGCCTGACCTGTTTGCCTGCGGTCGATTGGGGCGCCCGTGCGGGGTATTCCGGTGCTGGGAGCCCTGGTCGGCCCTTCATCGATCAGCGTCCCTCTTTGATGAGCGGTCGCAGGCCGAGGTGGACGAGCCAACCCTCGTGCAGCCGAGTAACCGATGCCAATGCACACTCCCGCCCCTACCGCGCCCTCGAGGAAACTTCCGCTGGTGACACCCAACCCGTGGATCAGTGGACCCATTGCGGCGGTCGCAATCCCTGCCGCTGCGGTGAGAGGCACTGCTAAGGCTGCAGACGCAAGTACTTTTCCGTAGTCAGCCGCGCGACGCATCAGCGTCACAGCCATAGAGATCTCAACGGTGGCGTACGCTAGCGCTAGCCCCGATAAACCGTGGGTTAGCGGGCTCATTTGCGAACCCCGCCATCGAGCCTGCGCCCGGGGTCGTACCAGATCTCGCGAATGAAACGCTCGTGGTACTCGATGCCGCATTGGATCACCACATCCACGAGGAGATACAACAGGCTCTTGATGTCACTCCTGGCCAGCTCACGACCGCCAGCACTCTGTTTCACCAGGAGCACCAACTGCTCGAATGCCAACTCCGCGCTTGCGGCGTGAACGCTGGTGATGGATCCAGGGTGGCCGGAGTTCACGTTGCGCAGGTAATCGAAAGCCTCCTCCGCACGAAGCTCCGCCAGGAGGATGCGATCAGGCTTCATCCGCAGGCAGGACTCCAGCAACTGTTTCGGCGTGACGCGCGCGAGACCCTGACCGTCCTTGCTGTAGAACAGCCGCACGTGATTGGCGTGCCGGTCGAGGACCAGTTCCTGAGCGTCTTCGATCACTATCAGGCGCTCTTCCGCGGGGATCTCGCGGATCAGCGCCTTGGTCCAGGTCGTCTTACCTGAGCCCGTGGCGCCCGAGACGAGAATATTCTTTCGGTTGATGACTGCGAGTCGCATGAACGACTCGTAGTCCCTGGCCTCGAGAAGACGGAGCAACTGAGTCTCCGTTGCGTCCAGTGAATCGGTGGCACGGCGTGTCATGCGAAAGATGCCGCGCTTGCAGAGTTCGGAGATCGACCAGACTTCGTCGGATGGGCGGCGGATTGTGATCGCCACACAGCCTTGGGTCGTTGCCGGCGGCAGAACGACCTGGATTCGCTCACCACCCGGGAGCGATGCGGACAGGAGTGGAGAGGTCTCGTCTATGCGTTGGCGGGTGGAGTTGGCGACCAGCTTGGCTAGTCGGCGGCACCAGTCGAAGGTCGCGAAGGGTAATGTTTCGCGACGCCATCCGGAGCTGGTTTCGATAAAGGCTTCCTGGGGACGGTTGATGCAGACCTCGGTGACCTCGGGGTTGGACAACAGCGGCTCCAACGCGCGGAGGGTGAGACGGAGGGCTGACACGTCGGTGGGGCTGACAGGGTGGGCTGGCGTCGGGGCCACGCCGTGGGTTGGCGTCGCGGCTGCGGCTTGGGCTGGCGGCGAGGGCTTGGTGTTGCCTGACGCCACCGTCACGGGGTGCGTTTGTGGGGGCATTGCCATATTGATCTCAGCGACCCGTTGTGACCGCTCGGAGCTCATAAACCGACCTGAAGTCGAGATCGCGGGCGACGAAGATCTGGATGCGGTCGCCGTTCCGTTTGGTCACTGTCGGTGGGATGTTCACCGAATTCTTCAGGACATCCGTTACAACGCTTTCCGACGTTGACGGGTTGTAGATAACTGCCCCACCCCCACGACCCGCTGACTCCACAGCCGTCTGGACAGCGCCATCCAGGGTTGAAATGAGAATGGCCGCGCCGAATCGATCCCAAAAGTGTCGATTCACTTCACCGGGCAGTCCCGACCGCCCCAGTTCGTCGGCGCCAGGCGAGTCGAGTGGCACAACGATGCCGGTCGGAGTTCGGGCCTCCGTCCACAACACGAAGACGCGCGCGGCCCCTTGCTGCACCTGCCCCCGGGTCTCTCCAATCAGTTTGGAACCCCGTTCGAGTAGTACAACGGTGCCATCTGAACTGAATGTGTCCGTCGCGGTGATACAGGTCGTCATGCCTGGCAGCATGGAGTTGATTGCGGTCTCGAGCGTGCAGTCGATGAACGCTCCTTTTGCCAGGAGAAATCGTTGAGTCGGGAGCACCTTTGCGTGGGCGGATGCGATTGCAGTTGGCCGCAACAAGGTGGCGATGTCCCCACGAGCGTCAGTGGTATTGTCGGCTGCCGACGTCCCCGTGCCCGCCGACGCCATCGGCCCCGTCGGTGTGGCTGCCCCGGCACCCGCCGTCGCACCGTTGAGCACAGCGGGCGCCGAGTACTCGCGGCCGTCTTCGGCGGAAGTTGCGAGGCTGGAAAACGCAGCACGAGCCCCCGACTCACGCGCGAACGCGGCGCCAGACAACAATCGCTCCTGCGCGAGTTGCTCTGCGGATTTGCGATTGCCTGGACCGCGCGGGGGCCGTGTGGATCCCATCAATGCCCAATTGGATTGCATCAAGGGTAGCTGCGCCGGCTGTGGTACAGGCGTTTCCGGTGCGGGTTGCGGAGCCACGGGAGTATCAGGTGGTAGACGCGAAGCGTCGCTGGTCGATGTCTTGACCGAGTTGAATCCGTCAAGCGCCGGAAGTGGCATCTCTCCTTGAGCTCGGTGCGCGACCGCCGACTGAGCGTTCTGCTTGGCACGCGATTGTCTGGAAATCGCACCTGAGTAGTACCAGGTGAGCATTCCAGCTCCGAGGATCATCATCAGGCCGCACGCCATGATGCTGCTGACTCTCGACTGCAGTGAGCGGACTGTGCTGACCGACGGCGTTCCGCGCTCGCCGCGAACGACCTGTTCGTCTGACATCGAGCCCGGGGGAGCCGGGTCAGCCGGCCGGTGCTTTTTGCCGCGCTTCATGGCCGACGACCTTCGCCGACTCGCTCCACACTTGGCGACACGGTTCCGGATTCGAGGCGCTCGCCGGAGCCCGTGAAACCCTTGTTCACGATTTTCCCAGTGAGTTTCCCGCGCCGAATGATGAGCTGTCGCACAACTCGGTGAATGACGACGTCTCCCGCATCCATACTGAAGTTCAGCAGCGACTCGGAGCCATCATCGTTCTGTACGAAGATCGCCGGCTGCTCGGCTTTGGCGGCAAAGCGCAAGCGCGAGTGTATTCCGTCATCCGAAGCTGCTGTCGGCTGAATTGTTGGGCTACCGCAATACCAATAGTCAACGTTGTGCGTGCGGGTCGCCCCGGATTGTTCGAGCATCCTGTTAACGCCGTCGGCAACGACGTCGCCGGGGTTCGGCGGATAGCTGAAACGAACCGCGAAGATCACGTCCGGATCAGAGGCATCCGTGTGCAATGGCGAAGCCGTGTATGCAAACTGATACGGTCTTCGCGTAGTGATCACAGTCAGATTGGTGCTGACTCGGGTCGCCTTCGGCTTGATAAACAAATGGTTGTCCTGCGATACAAATGAGAGCGCATCGATGTCGCCGGCTCCCAATCCAACGAAGGACTCTCCTGGCTCAAACTGGAGGTCGATTTCGTAGCCAACGTAGCCTTGAATGCGGTAGACCTCGTTGGTGTCGTAGACCGCCGTACGAATACGACCGTCGGCTACGCCTCGCGTTGGGATAGCTTCCGGCAACGCCGGCTCAATGTGCAGAAACAGAACGGCCACCACCGCGAGCAGACTCCAGCCGAGACGGACAGAAACCGGGCAGTGCTGACCTCTCATTGCACTGACCCCGCAAAGGTGGAATTTGACGGCGGCGCGGGTGTCGCCAGCACCTCTGGCTCCGACCCGAGCTCAACTATCTTGAAACCCAGCGGATTCCATCTGCGGGTCGCAGGATCCCTAGACGGGGAGGCATACGCATACTGGATGGTTGCAATCCAATGAGTCGTGTGTTCGGCAGCGCCACCGGTTGGGTGATCGGACTTTCGGTACCGAACCTGTGCCAGGTCTTCCGCGCCGTTGGATCGCCTAAAAAAGCTGACTGACTCGACCTCCACGCGAACACTACTGCCGTCCTTGTGCATGTTGAGCGGCGATCTGGGATTGGTCGTGTTCCACAGCGCGTACCACGCTTGATTGCGCTGGGCAGTATGAAAGGCGCCGCATTCCTCGTAGTCGCTCTCGGCGGTGACGAGGTTAAATCGCTCACATACTGTGATGTAGTGGGTCAAAAAGTATCGAGTGACGGCCTGCTCCATGGGGACGTGACCCACATAGACAGGCACTACATCAACGATGCCAGTGGTGTTGTCGACGCGGATTACGAACGGTTCGACACCCTTTAATGGCGTGAGAACTGCCAACGAGATGGCGCTGGCTATTGCGCACAGCCAGCCAGCGCCTGCCACCCACCATGCAGTCCGTTCGCTTCGCTTCGTTTGCGCCGCCCGGTCACTGTCCCAGGAGACAGCTTCCTTCAGATAGCGTTCGAGTGCGGGGTCAGCTTTCACGGCCGTGGATCCGCCTGACTGGTGGCGGGGGCGGGCTTACTGGTGACGGCGGGTTTGCCGGCAACGGCTGGTTTGTTTATGGGCCGCAGCGCACCTCTGCACCGAACCGGGTGCGTGGAGCATGCGGTTATCACAACCGCGACACCGACTATATAAAAGAGTTTCATGAGCCTTCCTTGGCGTCTATCGAGTAAATCGAAATCCGAAGCTTCGTCAGCCCCTTCCCCGGGTAAGAAGAGCCACTGCCGTTCGCGCCCCGAGCTGCATCGCACCGAATCCGGCACGGGCACCCCAATTGACCGTACGACTCACCGTTCCCATCGTGTTGAGCGCTGCACCGCTGGCCAGACTCGATGCGATCGGCATCACTTGTCGCATGAACAGGAAAACGAGCACGGCGACCAGCACCATGTTGAGTGCATCGACTGTCACGAGTGCCGTCCCGCGTGCAGCGGTCTGGATTGCATAGTTATTCACGACTTGCAGCAACAGTGCGGCGACCATGATCGTCAGCAGCGTGATGAGCGCGTAGTTGGTGAGCTGCGCGAGCCATGCCTCAAACAACCGCTGGGTTCTTTCGAACAGCAGCATCGCAATGAAAAAGGGTCCCAGCGCCAGCAGAATCGACAGGGCCACGTGTGAGAGGGCAATCAGAAACATCGTGTACACACACAGCAACCCCATGATCACCCACACTACGATCCCCGCGATGAAGAAACCAATGTCGCCATGGAATATGCCCCCGTTGTTGAACAGGTACCCGGCTACCGCGCCGCCCTGCTCCCAGATCGAATCGATTGTATGGACGGGGTCGGTAGCACCAATGACGGCCGCGGCGAGCTCGGCAGGAGCCGAGTAAAAAGTGTCGACGATCACGGTGTTGTAGAGCCACAGGTGCAAAGCCACACCCAGGACGACTGCCAATGTGAGGATGCGTTTCAAGCCCACAATGAACGGCTCTTCAATCCTGCCGGTCAGCTGCAGATAACCCCAAATCATCACGTACAGGGTCGCGAGCGTCACAATCGCCGGCTCCATGGCCGTGGACACGTGTGCGGTGTTGTCACCGATATATTTGGCCAACTGCTCATTCAGCCACGACCAGAAGGTTTCGAAGAATCCCATGATGTTTACCTTGGATTGCGTGCGGGTCAGGGAACTGGCTGAAAACGCTCCACAAACTGGCCGTGACCCACGAGTGCGCGCTCCCGGACCTGCTGCTCATTCGCACGCTCCTGGGCCTGGACAATCTCCGCCAGCGTTCGCAACTTATTCTGCTCATTCAGCAACATCGCGTTTTCGGAAGCGATCCGCGCCTGTAGATCGAGCACGGCTTTCTGGTCTGCCGCATCCGGAATCGCCGCAATCAGCTGCTGCAGCGAATCGAAGCGCTCGCTGGTGGTCTGCAGTGCCTGACGGCTCAGATTCTGTTGCAGGGCAGTCAGCAGGCGCCGCTCCTGGATCTGCTTGCGAACATCGGGCGGCAGAAGCGCCAGCGACGGGTCGGGCAGGATGGAGTTGATCGCCAGAGTGGCTGAGACGCCACCTGCCAATCCACCGAAGCCGCCGCCTCCTTGCATCACGGCCTGCAGATCCGCCCAATTGGTCGGAAGATAGTTGCGCGGGGCACCGCGGAGAAGTTGCTCCATTCCGCGGCCGCCCGTGATCGAGGCAAACTCCGTCTGGGCCTGCGCCAGATGAGCTCGGGCGGTGGTTAGTTGATCCTGGAGCAACTCCACCTGTGCGATGAGTTGGGTGATGGCTCCGACGTCAATTACAGCGAATTGCGCTTGTGCGGCGGGTGCCGCCAGCAGAGTGATCAGCAGCGCTATCGTGGGTATCTGGCAGAAAGTGCGATGATTCACGACTCACTCCTTCGCCATGAAAACCGGCAGCCAACGTGACGGGTCTCGTCCGTGCTCAGCGACGATGTGCTCCATTCGCCTGACCTCGGCGAGTCGGCCTGAGATAACCCGCAGCTCCGCATCGAAGCCGGCGAGATCGAGCTGACACACCACACTGTGAGCGCCCTGCTTCACCAGGAAGCGTCGCGATCCCGGCGCAATTTGTTCCTTGATCAGCTTGAATTCGCGCTCAGTCAGTCCGAGTCCCGCGTATTGCGCTGAATTCCCGTTGGCATTCGGGAAGAACACTTTGGTCGGCGTCTGTTCAATGAGTGTGCGGCTGATAGGACTATCGAGAACATCGCTCGCGCTCTGGGTGGCCACACACATGACCCCATTCAGCTTCCGCCACGTCTTGGGTGCGTCCTTGGCGAAGCTCTCAAACGCAGGGTCCGCCAACAGCCGCCAGAACTCATCCATCCAGCACACCAGCCTGCGTCCATCGAGGAGTTGCCGTACGAGATGAAACAGATACAACGTCACCGGCGGACGCGCGACCTCGTGGTCCAGGAAGTCCGTTACATCGAAGCCCACCACGGGATGAGCATTCATCCGCGGCACGACAGAGTCCTCACGGTTGTCGAACACCCAGGCGTAGTCGCCTTGACTCACCTCGCACCAGCGGCCCAACCGCGCGTGGACTCCCTCAGGGTCAGTGGGGTCCAGAAATTCGATGAGCCGCGACAGGCGGCGCACGGGACGCTCGAGCGCCAGCGTTCCATGCAGCGCCTGGTCGAGATCAGCCTCCTCCTTGGCTGCAAGTGGACGACCATCGGCCGGACGAACGAGCGTCCTCAACCACGTCTTCAGAAACTCCACATGCGCCGCCGTATCCGGCAGCTGCAGCGGATTGAATCCGGTCGGCGCCCCGTTAGAGAGCGGCAAGTACTCGCCGCCCAGCGCCCGAACGAGAATTTCCAGACCCCGGTCCTTGTCGAAAATCACCTGCGTTACTCCTTGTCGGTCCAACATCGCGATGAGGAAGCCGATGAATACGGTCTTGCCGGATCCGGTCGGACCGCAGATGAAGGTATGTCCCGTATCTTTCGCGCCGGTGCCTTCACGATCGGCAGGATCGCTGGCGTGCAACGAGAAGTAGTAAGGAGAACGCGCACCGGTCATCAATACCGTCAGGGACGCGCCCCAGTGATTGCCCGTGGCACGCCCCGTGGGAAAGTTGTGGAACGGCGCCATCGCCGCGAAGTTGCGCGAGCTGATCGGCGCCTTCCGGGGGCGCATGCGAAAGTTACCCGGCAGTTGGGCCCAAAACGCAGCCTCCAGCGCAAGGTCCTCGCGAGCGACAGTCATCCCAGTATCGGCAAGCAATGCGCGCGCAAGCGCTACGTGATCGTTCAATTCCTTCAGTCGCAGCGCACTGTCATCCGCGTGATCGACTGGCACGTCACACATCACTTGGAGCGAAAAGTGATGGTCACCCATCACGAAGTCGTTGCTGGTCAGCGCATCGAGCGCGTCTTTCAACTCCTCCGCCTGCGAGACAGCAAAATCTCCCGCGTTCATCATCCGGTGGAATTGACGTTGCAGCAGACCCTGGCTGGTTTGCTTAGCCAGAAAGGCAAACGACTGAGTGAGCACTAAAGGAAACGGTGCTGAGAGCAGCCGGTCGTACATGCCGGCAACGGTGGGAGTGGGATATTCCTTTATACCCAGCATCGCTCCCACCCGCGTCTCGCTGGGCATGCGGTATTCGATTGCTTCCGTACCGAAGAACAGACGGGTCGTTGCCAGCACTTCATTCACAGCGCAGCGAGGCAGCGGGATACAGCGCCATTCACCGTTGACGAGCAGGCCCAGATATTCGAGCAGCGACGAGCACCAGACGTCGCCCATTCGATAACTGCCGAGCATTTCAGGCTCGTAGCGCGCCAGGGAAGCTCGCAGTGCCTGGGACAGCTTCTCGCACGCCTCCAAAGCTTCAGCCAACTCCAGCCGCGAGCCCGTCTTCTGTACGTTGGACAGCAACCGCGACACAGTGCCCGTTGCCAACCCGGCGGTGGGTCGATAAACGATCGCCACAAACAGCTCGTTGACCATCAATCTCTCCCCTGCGAGCCGGCGCGCATACCTTGCTTCGAGTGAATCCGCGAAGCTCAGCATTTTTTCGGAAGCGCTGAGCGCCCGCTCGCGACGACGGACGACGTGAGTCCACAATGCGACATTGGGGCTGGCGATATTCCGCCACAGTACGTTGAGCAACTCGTGCCAAGTGTTGATGCGATCGTCATCCGCGCTCTCAAAACTCGCACCGCCGAGACGCAACACCTGTAGATAATCCCCGAATGCGGTCTTGACCACGTTTGGAGCGACGTGTGCGCTGCATGGGATCCTTTCAGCCGCATTCGGTTCGCGCCGAAGTGCGGACATCCGGCTGCGGCTCACCATGACATCACCCGCTTACGGCGAGATCCATAGCGCGACGGGATGTCGATGATCAACGGGCTGTAGCTACTCGCTCGCCACAACCGAAGGTTGCCAAAAGCGGCCGGCAACCGAGTCCGACCCCACAACAGGACTAGGTCGAAAAAGCGCGCATCTCGCGAGCACAGGATCACGAATACTCCATGGATGGGTGCACAACAGAGCAATGTCAGGAGGTTCTTCGTCAACAGGAACGCCTCCATCGTGAACACGAGGTTGAACAGCAATGCTGAATAGCTCACACCCCAGCGCATTGGCGGACGGGTAGCTCCTACGAACAAAGGATCAGCCTTCAGGCCGTTTTTATCGGTGCTCATGTGGTTACACTCCGAACATCCCGCGAACCCACGCGACAATCTGCGGGGCGCCAAAGGCGATCGCGATCCCAAAGATGGCTCCAATACACCATGCCCAGGAAATTCGATTTGCCATTGCCATTCCACCGAGCACCATTACAAGAATGATGGCCACAGGGGTTAGCCACTCGAGAATGTTCTCCTGTAGGGACGTCACTCCGGTCAGGAAGGGTGACGCTTGTGCGAAGACCAGACCCGGAAAACCCGCCGCCAGAATGATCGGCCAGCGACTGTTTTTGATTCGAATCATAAGCTCACCCTTCCTCAGGTGAGTCACCGCGGAGCGCATCAAACTCCTCGCGCTTCGCCGGCCCCGGAGCGCCGAAGCGGAAACTCTCGAGAATGAACGAGTGGTCGTATTGTTTTTCGCCCTGTTTGTCAGTCCAGTTGTTGGCCCGGACCCGGGCCTCCACAATGAGTTGATCGCCCTTGCGACAATTCTTGGCAACGGCTTCGCCCATTGAGCCGAATGCCACAAACCACAAGCTGGTAACGACTTCGCGCGGGGCACCTTCTTCGTCCCGGCCGGCGTAGTCGTTTCCCACGAGGCAGAAGCGCGTGTACAACGTGTCGCTCTTTGCGACGAGATCGGGATTTCTGAGCAGATTTCCGACGGCAAACACTTTGAAGCTGTTCATGACGATCCTCCATGATCGTGAGCGAAAGATTTCGTGAGAGCGCGCAGTCTAGCGGTCCACATCACGCCGGGAAGGCGATCTGCGTGCGTGTTTGCCCAGAAACGCGGGGAGCTCACGGGTGTATGGTCGGTGGATCAACCCGACCCGGAGAGGGCCATGTCGAGAGTTTCAACACCTGGTACGTTTGAGGAATGCGCAGACGAGTTGAATGACTTCATCAACACGCTGGAGCGCTATCCACACACCCTGTTGGCCTTCGTCCTGAGAGCTCATCTCTCGGGACTGTTGCAGGCACTGGTGGCACAGGGTCTATGGACGCGTGAGGAGGTCGCGACCTTTCTTGGAGATATGGAGCAGGAATCACTCCATGCCGATACGAACTAGCTCAGGGCACCCGCGGTAACGAACGGCTGGTCCAATTCGCCGGCGGGTCCGCCGGGACACCCGCCTTGGCGAAGTAAGCCAGCGCGACGTCCTGCTCCCGCTCATGAGCGCGGAATGCATCCAGGGCGTCAGCGGGAAACTCATCGAGCTTCGATGAGGAAATGTCGAGGCGGCTGTATTCCTGCAGACGATATTGGAACACGCGCCGTAAAGCCGTGATGCTCTGGCCTTCGGGCGAGTCCTCGGGCCACAGCCGTTGTTGCAGGCTCAATCCGAGCCCCTCGACGATGAATGTGTCGGCACGCGCGATGGCCTGGGCGGCGCGGCGGCAGCGGTCGAGCCGGCCGGACACTTGCTCCAGCGCGAGGCCTTTGCAGGAATAGGAAAACGACTGCGAGGGGGGCAGCACGCTCGCCGCGATGGCGCCGATCATTTCCACGGTGGCGCGGGATAACTCCTTGCGCGACGGCGCGGCCCGCTGCCGTTGTGCCTCGACCAACTCCGCGGCCGTCGCAGCCACCAACGGATCAAAATACACATAGAACCGCTCGGAACTGCCCATCGCGGTCAGCGCGGCATCGATCGCCGCAGCATCGTTCTTCCGCTGGGCGCGCGTTAGTGCGCCGATTGATCTGATGCCGTTGGTGGGATCGACGTCACGCAGATGCTTCTCGGGTACGGAATCGTCGCAGTCGCTCGAACTGGCGCACAGGCGGACCGCAAGCCATGCGAGATCGCGACGCTCAGGTGCGATTTGGACTGCCCGGGTTATCAGCGGGTACGAGCCCGTGTCTGACTCTGCGCCAAACTGTTTGAGCAGGGCCACCGTGGCCAGGGAATTTGCAGACCCCTTGGCGATGAGCCGCTCGATGATCGCAGCATGTTCGGCGGCGCCATCCGCGTGGGCTGGCTGAGCCACGGTCACCAACGCGAACAGGGCAGCGACTGCTGCCGCGACAGGCCGCCACACGAACTTCATGTGGCGCGCAGGATCGCGGCTTCCCGTCCCGCCAACCACAACGCAAGGTTGCGGACGTATTGCCTGGTTTCCTGAAGTGCTCGCGGAAAACCTACGAGCTTGCTCCCTGGTCGATCGGTCACGAAGCTCGGCGCGCCCTTGTTGATGTCCCAGTTGTAATCCACGAAGTGATGAAAAGTGGATTCAGCGACGGCGGGTCCGCCGGCATCCGAAGGCTCGAAAGCAACCATCAGGTTGAATTCCCTGCCGGTCACGATGCTGCGACCTGTCGCAATCACTCGCGCGCTCGGGTCATCGGAAGGCGCTCCAACACCACCCTCGTGAGGGTGGGAAGGAAGGTAGTGAATTACGCCGTCCGCAGATGTGGGATCTGACAGGAGCACATGTGGCGCGCCTGTGATGTGAATCTCCTGGTAACCCCCGTTGGCGCCCGAATGGTAGTTGGGCCACTGGATGTCAGGGTTATCCTGGTCGTCGTTGACGTGCCGGGCCGGATCGGGATCCGCATTCTTCGAGTGAAAGTAATGCGCAGCCCCGATGCCACCCAGATTGCATACCGAGCTGCCGAGGTCGTTGTGATCGCGGGTGATCATCAGGCCACCGCCTCGTTTGCGGAAACGGGAGATGCCCTGGCAATCCTCGGTCGTGAGCCCGTCGCCGGTATCGACTGCAAACAGCCACAACTCGTCGTAGTCGGACCTGTCCAGATCGGCGAGCACGGGGTCGGGTTGCCCGATCGGGGCCCGGTCGCGTGCGTCGACCCTGGTCAGCGGCTTGCCATCGAGGCTCTGCAGGCCGGCAAGATAATCACGCAGCAACCCGAATCGCCCGATGTGCCAGTCGTCCTGCGTCGGTGCGATCGTGGTCTGCAGGAGGATCTTGATCGGATCGGCCAAACTACTGTCCTCTGGATCGTACGAGCGCCCCCAGCTCATAGATGGCGCCTACAATGTGGTAGAGATTACCAGCGGTCACCGTTTCCCGCTTGAACTCTCCTGCTGTCGAAAGCCTGTCGTACCAGAGGCCCGGAATGTCTGTGGTGAAATATCGCAACAGGCCGGCCGCGGCTTCGGCGGCCCTCCGCCAGTACTTGGAGTCACCGTAAAGCCGGGCTGCCAGGGCTGCCGAGCGCAGGCGTTCCGTCTGAGCCCAGAGCCTTGCGGAAGCATCATGTATGGAGGTGTCATTTGTGATTTCGTAAATCGCGACGCCGCCATGAACACCGTGCTGCTCGGCCACTTCCATCAACCGACAGGCGGCCTCCCGGACTTCCGCCCGTCGCTGTCCCCAGCGCATCAGCAGCCATGCCCACTCAAACTGGTGTCCGGGCTCGATCAAACGCCCGGGGGCATCTGCCGTTGGCTTCCAGGAATAATTGAAGCTTTCATGCAGCATGCCGGTGGCCGGATCGATCAGGTGCGTGACGGCCAGCTCTCCGAGCTCATCCGCCAAGGCAAGCCACTCGCTGCCGCCGCCCACGTCCATCCAGGCAAGGGCCGCTTCCAACAAATGCATGTGCGGGTTCGAAAGCAGCGGCGCCGAGTGGGGCAGCCCCGTTTCGAATCCGGGGCCGGGCCGCTTCAAATGCGTGTACAGGGCCTGGCGCAGCTGTTCGCCCTCGCCCGCCAGGTTGTATGAGCTGCCCAACAACGGGCTGGCGGTCGCAAATGCAAGGAGCGCAAAAGCCTGATCGTACAACAGTACCCGATCGTCAATCGGCATTCCGTCCGGTGTTACGAGGGTTCGAAACAGGCCATCGGGACGCCGATAGCGAGTTAGAAAGAAACTCAGCCCCTGAGTGACAGCTCCAGTGGCATCACCCTTCCAACCGAGGGAGGGTGCGCGCGCGAATGCGTACACCTGCCGGGGCTGCACTCTCGCTCGACGTGCATCGTCGGTAGGCTCGCCCGACAACGTCAGCCGTTCCTGAAAACCGCCCCGCACCGAGTCAATTCCACGCGTGGACCATAGCGGATAGGCCGCATCGAGAAGCCAACTCGTCAGCCGGGCACAAGCAGCTTCTACTTTCGTAACATGGGCCGCATCGTCGGCGCTTGCGTCGGTTTTCATCAAGTTACCCTCGACCCGAAACTCAGTGCGCGACGTTGCCGGCCGGCTGGCCGACATCAACGACCCGGGCCCTGGCGGCACTCATTGCAAAGACTGTGATGGCCACGTACGCCGCTGCCGGCAGAAAAAATACCGTGTGCAATGTCGATGCATCGGCAATCAGCCCGGCAACCCTGGGCAACAGGGCGCCACCGATGATGGCCATGCACAGTAGCCCGGAGGTCGCCGCTGCAGAGGCCGTACTGCGCTCCAGCGTAATCGTGAATATGGTGGGAAACATGATGGAGTTGACCAAACCGACGGCAATGGCACAACCGCCGGCCACGACGCCCGCTCCCTGGCTCACTGTCAGGCACAGGAGCGCCGCAATGGCGGCCGCAATGGCCAGTAGAAACGTGGCGCGAAACCGTGTCAGCAGCGCACTACCGGCGAAACGTCCCACCATCGCTCCCAGCCAGTAGAGAGCCAGCAGCTTGCCCGCCCGCTCAAAGGAGACATTCAACACATCGGGCTGGTGCAGGAAATTAATCATTACGCTGCCGATCGACACCTCGGCACCGACATACAGAAAAATCGCAGCCGCACCGAGGAGCGCCCAGCGAGACTGCAGGGCGTGCAGCACGGAATCGTGTGCCGGCGCGGCCGGCGGAGCTGCGCGGCTCAAGCGCCCGGAAAATCGCCAGATGAATATCAACAGCAATGCAATCATCGCCGCGATCGCCAGGAAGCCTGTGTCAATGTTGTGCAAGGAAGCGGCGCGGCTCGCTTCGTCCGCCGCGGCTCCATTCGTGTCGAATACGCCACCCCGCAGCAGCAACATGGATCCCAGGTACGGAGCAATGACAGTACCCAGGGAGTTGAACGCCTGTGAGAATGTCAGTCGAAAGTGGGAACGCTCCGGTGGCCCGAGAACCGCGGCCAGGGGATTGGCCGCCAGCTGCAGCACCGTGATGCCGGAGCCGATAATGAACAACGCAACCAGAACCAGCTCGTAACGCTGCACGTAAGTCGCGAAGGGCATGAAGAGGCAGCCGACAATCATCGCCACCAACGCAATCAATATCGACCGTCCGTACCCGGCCCGCGCGACCAACGCCGCACCGGGCAACGACACGATCCCGTACGACATGAAAAACGCGAACTGCGTCAACATCGACTGCGTATACGTCAGATTGAAAATCGCCCGCACCGATGGAATCAGCGGATCGATCATGGCAGTGATGAAACCCCACGCAAAGAAAAGCGTGGTGACGGCGATAAATGCCGCACGCAGCGTGTTTGGCGACTGGTTGTTCAAGAATCTACCCCCTAAGAAACTTTCATCAACGCCGAGCGGGTCGGCAGGAGCCTGTGAGTAAATGGCAGGATGGCCGCGCCGACCGCCGGCGCATCATCGGACATCACCGCCCGTTCGACCGGCGCTATCGCCGGCATCGTGGCGGCATAAGGCTGCAGTCGCTCATTCAGCCGGCGCGCGAGGTCGTCGACGACACTCGCAGGCAGCCGTCCCCCGATCAACACCGCCTGTGGATTGATCAGACAGTTGATGGCCAGCAGAGTTTCGAGCAGCGCTTCGACTGAAGTCTCAACCCATTCGTTGACGAGAGTGCGGCCACCCTCGTCCAGCCGCGTCAGCCCACGAGGCGACGAAACTCGATATCCCTGGGTGGCGAGCCGGCTGTACAACGCCGACAGTGACACGATGTTCTGCAACTGCCGCGTCCGTGAGAATCCATCATGGCCGCGCAGCCAACCCAGCTCGGCGCTGCGACCGTTGGCACCCCGAAAATAATTCCCGTCTATGACCAGTCCGCCGCCCAGGGCCGCCGTGATCAGGATATAGAAAAAGCTCTGGTACTGGTGACCCCGGCCAAACTGCATCTCACCCATCGCCGCGGCGGCGGCGTCGTTCTCCACAAACACCGGTACCTTCAGTGTCTGTGTGAACAGTTGCTCCACCGCGACCGAGCCCCAGGCCGAATACTCCTCCGGCTGTTCCGGCAGACCCGCTCGCTGGATGTCATCCGGAAACGCAACCCCGACGCCTACCAACTGGGAGGCGTTGATTCCCGCCTTGTCGAGCAAGTGACCGATGGAACGCTGAAAGAAGGTCTGGACAGTTGCCGGCAGCGCAAACGCAATCTCGCGCGACGAGCGGGCTCGCACGGTCCCCTGGAAATCCAACACCACCAGCGTGATGTGATCGCGGTCGACGTTGACCCCGACCGAGAACCAGCTGTCCGGATTGATGACCAGCTTGATCGGCGGCTGCCCCCTAGCGCCGCGCACCCGGCCCGCCTCTCTGATCAGGTTGTCCTGCATGAGGCGCTTGGTGATATTGGCGATGGCGGGCGGCGTGAGCCCCGTGATGTCGGCCAGGTCCGTGCGCGTGATGGGGCCGTTGACCCGGATGGCATGCAAAGTCACACGCTGATTGTGATCCCCGGCGCGCTCCAGGTTCGTACCCGACAGAGACATGCCGCCATCGCGGCCCTCTTCCGGGGAGCCGTCGCTTTTCTGATTATCAGCCATATGCTTTGCTGTAGGGGGTCGCGCGCACCTTGCGCCGCAGCCTGCGGCATGTCAACGATTAATTATATATACTTTCTTTATTCCGTGGGGGGCGCTCGATCTGCGCAGGTGCCGCCCGCGGGCAGGGGGACGGAACGTTGGGCTTCTCATATGTGAAATCAGTGGCGGCCTCACTGGGTGTTGGAATGCTCCTGTTCTGCCTGCCGCTGAGCGCGGCGCCGGCCGCAAGAAGCGCCCCGGCCAAAGGCGTCGCCCCCACTGAAGCTGCGCCGCTCGTGTCAGTGGGACGCACACGCCTCCAAGGCTCCTGGACTCCCAGCGGGAGCGCCGTGTTCCGCGGCATTCCGTTCGCTCAGCCGCCCGTCGAATCACTGCGCTGGAAACCCCCGCTGCCCCTGACCCTGCCGCCCGGAGTTTTCCCGGCCACTAAACCAGCGCCCGCCTGTCTGCAAGCCTATGTTGGTTGGAACCGCAGTGACGCAGAGCGCAGCGCGGAGGACTGCCTGTATCTGGACATCCGTACACCGCGCCCCAACCGCAGAGCGCGTCTGCCGGTCCTCGTGTGGATTCACGCCGGCGCCAACTGGGGAGGATCGCCCGGCTGGGTTATCGATTCCGGGCTGGCTGACCGCGGCATCGTCGTCGTGACGCTGCAATACCGCCTCGGCGTGTTTGGGTTTCTCTCCCATCCGCAGCTCACCCGCGAGTCGCCGCATGGGGCCTCCGGCAACTATGCGTTGATGGACCAGATCGCTGCGTTGGAATGGGTGAAGCGCAATATTACCCTGTTTGGTGGCGACCCGGCGGCAGTGACTATTGCGGGACACTCGGCCGGTGGCCAGGACGTGGGGCTGCTACTGCTGTCGCCGCGGTCACGCGGGCTGTTTGCCCGCGCGATTCAGCAGAGCGGCACGGCCGGCTTTGGCCTGCCACCCCGGTCACTGGCGGAGAACGAGAAAATCGGCAGCGCGCTTGCGAAGTTGGCTGGCGTGCCCGAGGGCGACTCCCAGATCGATGCCTTGCGCAAGGTCGATGGCCACAAGTTGCTCGATGCGCAGATGCTGCTCGAGTCACCGACCCTGGCGGACAACAGCTTTATCTTTCTACAGGCCGTGGTGGATGGGTGGATGATGACGGCACCCCCGGCGGATCTGTTGCGCACTGGCAAGTCCGCGCGGGTTCCCCTGTTGATCGGGAATGCTGCGCAAGAATTCACGTTGTACGGCGGAGAGTCGGCAGTACGCCGCGGCGTGGTGCGAATCTTCGGTGCAACCGCCGATCAAGCGATGAGCCTGTATGGCCTGCAGGAAGGCTCACAACCACCGGACGATCCGATCCTGGGCAGCACCGCGATGCAGGTTGCTGCGGATGACACTTTCCGCTGCCCTGCCGAATTTACGGCCGCGACGCACGCAGCCTCCGGCCAGAAAGTCTGGCGCTTTCAGATGGAACACGCGGCACCGGGACAACCTCGGATCGACCATGGGTCCGAGCTGACATTTATCCTCGACAACCGCCCCCTGAATGTCGCGGTGGATGGCGTCCGTCCTCTGCTGCAAAGTTATTGGGTCAACTACATCGTCCACGGTGACCCTAACGGGCCTGGTCTCCCCCAATGGCCCTCGTATGGCGGCAAACGGGCCTACCTCGCCTTCACACAGGCGGGGCCCGAAGCGCGCACAGCGCTGCGCGCCCCCATCTGTGCTCTGCTCCCCCGTCCTTAGGATTTCAGCCAGGGAACCTCGCATGTTGTTTTCGATCCGGCAGCGATTGACACCGGTGCTTGCAGTATGCGCATTGAACGCTACTGCCGGCCTCGGAGCAGAACAGGTCACTAGCACAGGGCCATATAACCTCACATTTCTGGAGGGCGGCGTCGGGATGACCCGGTCTCTCGCGCCCGACAATCCGGCATTGAGCGCCAATGCGTCGTGGTCTATCACAGGCTGGTTGCGACCAACGCTCGCGCAATCCGGGGATGTCGTCATTGCCGCAGTCGGGGAAACTCGAAGCCTGGCGCTGGCCGATCAGCGACACGCGGCGGCGCGCGCGTCTCCGAAAATGTCTACTGGCAAGGCCGCGACGACCAAAGTCAGCAAAAGCTGAACTCCCTGCCACCGCAAAGCTTGTCCGTAACAACTCAGACCGCCCAGCAGGGCGGGCAGACCGTTGTCAGCGTGACCCTGGAAAACCACGGCAACATTCCGGCGCTCGCGACCAAACTCACGGTGGTCGACAGCAGCGGTAAGCGGCAGTTGCCAGTTCTGTACAGTGACAACTACCTGACCTTGCTGCCCCACGAGCCCCGCAAGGTCGAGATCCACTGCCCGGTCGGGGGACAGTGCTCGCAACTGCAGTTGCGCGGCTGGAACGTGGTGCCGGCGGTCGTCAACATTGCCGCCGCCGGCTCCTGAGCGCTCGCAATCATTCCGTGGTCTGCCTCTCCCGCTGAATGCTGTCGGCCTCGTCATCTTCGGCCTTCTGGGCCGCCAGCTTTTGCACGATCCGGTCCAGGGCGGCGGTGTTGATCGCTGCACTGACCGCTACACCCTGTCTGTTGGTTGTGACGCTGACGGGATCCGCCTGGTTGACGAGTGTCGGGCAATCCAGCAGTTGATAGGTGGCCACGAAACGCTGCGCAAGGAAGGTATACAGTGAGTTGGCCGCGCCCGCATCCGGAGTGGCGAAGGCACTCAGTGCCTTCTGGTTCGCCAGCATCCGTTGCGGGGCAATCCGCAGCAGCTGCCGACAGTAGCGCCCCGTATCCACGTCGAAATAGGCGTTTCCAGTCGGCATGTCCACGCCCTGCCGATACAGATTGGTCTTGGTCAGACTCAGGTTGCCGTTGACGAGTGTCATCGGATCGCCCGCTGGAACAATTGCCACGGGCGCCGGTTGAGTCATTCGGGCCTGCAACTCGTTCAGAGGCAACGCCGCGACCATCGACCCGGGGTCCGCCAGGTCAGGGGCGGTCCAGGCCTTGCAGCCGATGGCCGGGTCCACAAAGGCATCCGTTAGGCGGTTGTCGCTGGGATTGCCCAACGGAACGGAGCTCGGATGCGCGGCTTGGTTCTTCTTCGTGAACTGAGACAGGTGTCCGCGCGGCGAAACCAGATATAACGTGGGGAGGTTGTCGCTCTGATCCTGGTCCACGACGAAGAAGTCGCGTACGGTCGGGCACGGTTTGCCATCAATGGCCGTCCCTGCCGCGGGTACCTTCAACTTCCCGCCGGCGATGGCCGCGTTGGCGGCGGCGAAGAAAGCCGGCGCATTGCAGTAGGCATACTGGCCGAAAACGTTGCCCGTGGTTCCGTTGACACACTTGGCATTGGCCAGACTGTCACCCGGTGAGGCCTTCAAGGTCAGATCATCACCGTTGTATCCAAACCAGGTCGCCACGATGGCGCCGGCAGGAAGCGTGGGCAGGACGGGGGGAACGAGGGGATTGTCACCGTCATCCACAACCAGGGGGTTGTAGATGGAGATGGAATTGGTCGCGGGATCAAATATGGCTGCTTGCACGAATGCGGACTGCGCAGTGTTCGACTCGCTACACGGGCCCAGTCCCCGGTCGGTCGCCGTGAGCCTGTATGGAGTTGCCAGCCCTTTGGCGCTGAGCGGATCCGGGGGGATGATCAGCGTGCAGTTGGCATTCGGGACGGCGGAGCTCGCCGGCGGTGCGGCTGCGGCAGCACTCTGCATCTGGGCGTTGAGTCGCTCCGTGTCGGGGGGGTTACTCTGCGCAGAAACGGAGGCGCTACACACTAACGCCAATCCGATTGATACACCTGTACAGAAGCTTTCCTTCAGCCTTCGCATGATTCCTGTCCTCCAGCGTCGTCGGCCGAACCGTACGCCACACGAAGTCAGAATACGATGTGGGCAAACAGTGACATGAGTGCGTTCCTGGCCATACTCAGAGCGGTAGCGCTGCTATGTTGTCTCATACTCGCCGGATGTGCGGACGCGCCCGTATTCGACGAAAGACTGGCGAGCACGCACTCAGCATCAGAAATCGAAATCATGGGAGCGCGTGGTGCGCTCTCACAGAAGCAATCCAAGGCCGTCCTGAGCCGCCTGGCCGCCCAGGCGCCGGATGCCGGCGCGTTGGAGCGCCATCTCGCAGTTGAGCAGGCGGTCGCTGAAAGTCCGTTGTTCGCGGGCAATCAGATCAAGATCCTGCGCGATGGCGAGCAGACCTTCCCGGCCATGTTTGCGGCCATCCAGGGCGCGCAGCGCTACCTGTATCTGGAGTACTACATCTTCGAAGATGTGAGCTGCAACGGTGAGCAGCTCGCAGATGTCCTGATCGCGAAAGCCCAGCAGGGTGTGCGGATCCAGGTTATTTACGATGGCATCGGATCGATTACAACTCCCGAAGATTTCTTTGCGCGACTGCGGGGAGCCGGCATACAAGTGGTGCAATTCAACCCACCGAACCCACTGCACGCGGGCGGTCACTTCTCACTCAATGACCGCGATCATCGCAAGATGCTGATAGCCGATGGCACGGTGGTAATTGTGGGGGGTGTGAATCTGAGCTCCACCTACCAGAGCGGACCGGGCAGCTCGATAGTCACCTCCCCGCAGGATGTCTGGCACGACACCGATCTCGAGATTTCCGGGCCGGTGGTCGTGCAACTGGAGAAGTTGTTTCAGGAGCATTGGCGCGAGCAGGGAGGCCCGCCGATGAGCCCGCAGAACGACTCACCGGGGCCCAATGCGGATGGCAGCGAAGTCGTTCGGATCATTGGCAGCGCCCCCCGGCGACTGAAGTCGCGCTACTACGTAACGGTGCTGTCAGCCATCCGCAATTCGGAAAAGAATATCTGGATGACCGCGGCCTACTTCGCGCCCACGCACCGCGAGAAGGAGGATTTGATACACGCGGCCCGTCGCGGGGTGGATGTGCGGCTTCTGTTGCCTTCCCACAGCGATTCGTCGCCGGCTTTGCATGTGCAACACTCACATTACGAGGCGCTTCTACGGTCGGGTGTGAAGATCTACGAGCGCAACGACGGGATCCTGCATTCCAAGACCATGGTCGTCGATGGAGTGTGGTCGATTACGGGGTCGTCAAACTTTGATTACCGCAGCGTGCTGTTCAATGACGAGGTCGATGCAGTTGTCATCGGCAAGAACACCGGTGAACAACTCTCCACCCTGTTTGAGGGTGATATACAGCACGCGCAGGCCATCGACCTGCAAGCCTGGCGTAAACGCTCCATCTTCACCAAGATGCGGGAGCAGTTCTGGCGGTTGTGGGAAAAGCTGTTATGAGCTCAGGTGCGCGAGAAGTCTTTGGACAGACGGTAGGCCATCCAGGCGAGCAATCCCGCTCCTGCGATCAATACTGACCACAGCAGAGGCGTTTTCCACGGGAATGGAGCGGCTGGGGGCTGCAGCAGGGAGTCTCCACCCGCAGATTCGGGACTCGACAACGACGCCGCGGCGATTGCCACATTCGTTGGCAGCACGGCGAGCGACACCGCGGCAGCCTCGGCAGCAGTGCTGCCATAAGCGAGAGAGAACGGCCCCACTCCCCGCGCGACAAACACAACCTCATGAGGAACCCACTCAACGACCAAATGCGGCGCCGCGGCGCCAAGACCGCCTCGCTTTGGGTCCGTGCGCAACAGCCAATAGCGGTCGGACGTCGGAGCGACGGACACGGGACCGTTGCGAAGTTCCTCTCCATCACTCTTCAGACGGTAGAAACCACTGCGCCGAACCAGGTGCCATGCATCCTGGGATCGCTCGCGAGACAATAACTCGACATCGACCACTGTGTTGATGTCGGGCAACTCCAGGTTGGCTCGATCAACGGGCACCGTGGCACCGAGGTCGTACTCAAACTCGCCCGGCGCAGTCTTCGCAGGCGTCGCAGCCACATTGAGACTCGTGTGACGGGCCTCGACGTTCTGTTTGGCTGGCTCCCCCAGCACTGACGTCAACACGAAGGGCGCGGTCGCGCCTGACCACGAAAGACGCCAGAACCTGGCTTTGGTGGGCGAGAACTCAACCCGCTGCTCGACGAGTCGCTCTGCATTTGAATGCAGGTTCGCTATCGGGGCCGCGCCGGTTACAATTCGCCAATCGCTCAGGCTGTCACTGGCCTCCACTTTCACGCGACCCGCGAAGTCAGCAGCGTCCTGGGGCCACTCCAGGCGCAGTGCTGACACCGGGGTATCCAGCAAGGCTCGGCCATCGACCAGATAGCTGTTTATGCGGCCGGTCGGCGGGTTATGACCGCTCGTCTGCACATTGATGGCGCCTTTGCCGGACTCGATGGTGACTCTGATTGCGTCGAGGGTTGCGCCTGAGTCATCTTTGAGGGGGAAGACAGATAGAGCCGTGGCCGCGTTTGCCACAGCGCCTGCGGCCGGGCGCTCGAGCGCGAACGGTACCTGCTCGCCGTTGCCATTGAAGACACGCAGATCTGCCAGATCAGGGTGCACAATCTTCTGATAGACCGCCAGCGGAAGTGTCACACGATAGGCTGCGGCGTCACCTGTACCCACCACCTGCATGCGATAGGCGAAGTCCCTTGGTGACGTGCCCGTGACGAGCGTGGAGGTTGCAGCGAGCAATGTCAGAAACACCTTCATGCGCCTTCCGGCTCACCCTGCTCCACAGCGGGCGGCAAAGGAGAAAAGTATCCGATTATCAGCATCAGCAGCCCGACACCGACAAAGGAAATGATGCGTTCAACCGTGCCCACGTGGGACAGGTCAACGAGAAACAACTTGGCAATGACGACGCCCAGCAGGCCAGCCCCCGTCAGCCACACTACACGGGCTCGAGTCCGGGTCGCCACGAGCATGGTTGTCAGGGCAATCACGGTCCAGAAGATTGAGAGCGAGGTCTCGACCAGATTCGAACGCAACATCGCCTCGACCTCAAACGGCACACCGGCCACATGATGCAGGGCTCTCAGCAACGCGGCGTTGAGCCAGACAAAGGCCAGAACCGCCAGCCCGATGAACACCGGGCGCCGGGGCAACATAGCGTAATCAGGCAAGTGGGCGGACCGCAGGTACAACCAGAATCGCAGCAACACCAGGAGAACAAAAAACTCTGCCAGGTCCAGTGGATTCAACAACGGCACGAAAGGCAGCGGGTACGGGTCTCCAGGAAGCGTGACGTTGGTTTTGACACTCCAGAGTGCGAGATACAACGCCAGCCCAACGGCTGCGACGCCCACATAGGCCTCGCGATGGACCTCGATTGGCCAATGGATTCGCCGGGCCAATCGCGGTAATGCAAACAAGGTAATCGCGGGCACGAGTGCCCACGCGATGATGGGCCAGGAGCCGCCGCCAGCAACACCTTTGTTGATGGCCCACGAGAACTCCCAGCTGACGAGGGCGGTCAGCAGCCACATCGAGCCCACATGCAACGCGTTTGCCACTGCGGATCGCGGCTCGCCCTCGTGACGCTTGCACACAAAGTAGAAGGCACAGAACGCCACGGGCCACGCCAGCCAGCCGGCATTGGCGAACGGATGCTGGAACTCCAGAACGGCCAGCACCGCGTAGAACATCATCGCGGGTAACAAGCCGATGGCGGAATACCGGGCGAAGCTGATCCGGGCGCGCCGCTGCAACTCACTCGAGATGAGGGCTGTCGCGGCCATCAGCAACAGTCCGGCAGTGTTGCGCAGCAGGCCCGGTACGTGGCGTTGAATCTCAGTGAGGCCGCTGAACAACCACCACAATACGCCCCAGAAGAACAGCACGGGTGCGAGGGCGGTCTCACCTGGAACCAGCCGCTCGCGGTGACGCTCCAGCATTGCGGCGGAGAAAACAGAAGCCGCGCTGACCATCGCACCACCGAGAAAAGCGCTGTTGAGAATGGGCACCGTGCCATGAGGTGCGTCGATGTCAAAACAGAAAATCACGCCGCCTGCGATTTGCAACAACGCGCCGAAGGCACGCGGCAGACGGCGGTCCTGCCTACAGGCAATCCAAACGAGCGCGGCCCCCTCGAGCGCCCAGGTCGCAGCGCTCCAGCGTCCATCCAAAGCCAGCGGCACGGCCAGCGTCAGGAACAGGACTCCAAGCGCGATGAAGGCCTCGACCAACAGGCGTTGCGACGCCTGCCTGCTTCTGTGCAGCACCGTGGCGATCGCCAGGTACAGGGCACTGACGGCAAGCGCGCTGAACGCGAGTACGAACCTGCGATCGTGCAGCATCGCTGACTGCAGACCAAACGCCACCATCGGTGTGCCAAACACCAAGGTGCCGTCAACGTAGCCTCGCAACTCGGGTGGTTGACGAGTTGCAAAAAGGATCGCTAGCGCCACGTAGAAGAGGAAGAACAGGATGAGGAAGGGCTCGGTGCTGGCGAACAAGCGCGGCTCGTAACTCAGGACGCCCCAGGCTGTGCCAATAACAAACGTGAACAGGAACCCCAGCAGATTGAGGGGGCGCCAGGCTTTGAACCAGGCGATCGCCAGGATGCCGCCGTTCAGGATGGCGTAGTAACTGAACAGGACGACGTGATCGCCCTGCCCTGTTGAGGCGAGAATGGGAGCCAGAAACCCACCGCTGACGGCGAGAAAGGCGAATGACTGGGAATTCTGCAACACCGCCAACGCCGCCGAGAAGGCGGCCACGACGACGAGCAACACGAATGCCGCACCTGGTGGCAGCACTGAGTAGATTTTGAGGCCGGCAAAGACCGTGAGATAGAGTATTCCAACCGCCCCACCCTGCAGGGCCAACGCGTAGCCGGACCGCTTTGTCCGGAGTTTCCAACCCAACACGAGCAGCACGATTGCGCCCAGCGCCACACCTGACAGGCGGAATTCGATTGGGACGTGGGAGTGCTCGGCGGCATAGCGAAGCAGGAACGCCACGCCGAAGAAAAGGATGATGATGCCGACGCGGACTAGTGTGTTGCCGCCAGTGAAGTAGTCGCGAACGATGCGGACAGCTGCGTCCACGGCGTCTTCGCGGCGGGGTTGGTTGCTGTAGCGAGGGCCGGCGGTTGCTGGCGCGCCCGGTATGTTGGCCCCGGGGGCGCCGGTTGCTGACGCGGCGGCGGTTGCTGGCGTGCCCGGCGTGTTGGCTGCCGAAGCGGACGCCGACCCAGGGGGTTGCGAGGCCGCGGTCGCTGAGTTGGGTGGCGCTACCCCAGGCCCGCTGTTCGACGCGACTCCATAGGGCTCCCAAGCGCCAGCGGAAGGCGGGGTGCCGGATTGCGTCGATGTCGGATGCGCCGACACGGTTGACTCGGGGTCGCGCGCAGCGGCAATTGACTCAGCGTCGCGGCGGGCCTGTTGCGCCACTGACTTGCGCAACGCCACCAACTCGTCTTCCAACGCTTTCAGCTTCACTCGCAGCGCGCTGAACTCACCGGCAGCGAAGCCCGCGAAGGCACCCAGGGTGATGCCGAACAGTTCGTGTGAGCCGCTGGCCAGACTGAGTCCGGCGATCGCGCCGATGATGGCTAAGAAGACTCGCATGGCGGCCCGCAGAATACCACGGGCGCCCGGGGACGCTCGGAATGGGTCCCCGGCGCGTGTGACCCGCGTATCAGTTCTTCAGGTCGCGGGCCGTCAAATCGAGGCAGCGCCACGCCTTTTCGATGAGCTCGTCGATTTGCGCCCGCTCCATGACCAAGGGCGGTGCCATCACCATTGTGTCGCGAACGGCGCGCATCACGAGCCCATTGCTGAAGCAATGATCGCGGCAGATCAACCCGACATCGCCGCGCCCAGAGAAGAACCGACGAGTTGCCTTGTCCGCAACCAGCTCCAAGGCACCAATAAACCCCACTCCCCGCGCCTCGCCCACCAACGGATGCTCCGCCAACTCGCGCCACCGCTTCTGCAGGTACGGCCCGGTGTCGGTTCGAACGCGCTCGATGATGCCCTCGGCTTTCAGGATACCGATGTTGCACACGGCAACAGCACAAGCGACCGGATGACCGGAGTACGTGAATCCATGGTGAAACTCGCCGCCCTTGTCAATCAGAACATCCGCCACACGGTCGCCCACCATCACGCCGCCCAGCGGCTGATAACCGGAGGTGATGCCCTTGGCCAGGGTCATGAGATCGGGCCTGAATCCGAACCGTTCATTGCCAAACCAGTGGCCCAGGCGGCCGAAACCGCAGATCACCTCGTCCGCTACCAACAGGATGCCGTAGTGATCGCAGATCCGCTGAATCTCGGGCCAGTAGGTTTCCGGCGGAATGATCACCCCACCGGCCCCCTGGATGGGCTCGCCGATGAAAGCCGCCACATTCTTCGGACCCAACTGCTCAATCTTCTCCTGCAGTCGCTGCGCGGCCTTTATCCCGTACTCTTCCTGTGACAGGTCACCGCCGTTCTCATACCAGTAGGGTTGCTCGATGTGGACGATACCCGGTATGGGCAAACCACCCTGCTCGTGCATCGGCTTCATGCCGCCCAGGCTCGCGGCAGCCATCGTGCTTCCGTGGTAGGCGTTATCGCGACTGATGATGATGTTTCTGTTGGGTTCGCCGCAGACGTCCCAGTAACGGCGCACCATTCGCACGATTGTGTCATTGGCTTCGGACCCCGAGCCCGCATAAAACACCCGCTTGAACTGCGGTGGGGTCACTTCCGAAAGCAGCCCCGCGAGCTCGATTGCAGGCGGGTGGGCACTCTTGAAGAAGCTGTTGTAGTAAGACAGCTCGAGCATTTGCCGATAAGCTGCTTCGGCGAGCTCTTTGCGACCGTAACCGATGTTGACGCACCAGAGGCCCGACATTCCATCGAGGATGCGCTCACCTTCGGAGTCATACAGGTAGACGCCTTCGGCACGCGTGATGATCCGCGCGCCATGCGCGGCCAGCGCCTTGAAGTCCGTGAAGGGATGCAAGTAGTGTTGCGAATCGGCAGCCTGCCACTCACGGGTGCTGCGGGGAGCGATCAAGGGAGTCTGTGTCATTATATTTTTCCGCAAATGCGCGGGCTCAGCCAGCCATCAGGTACCAGTCATACTCGAGCGGCGTGACCTGATTGTCGAACGCTCGCAACTCGGCGCGCCGGTTCGTGGCAAACAGCTGCTGGAAGTCGGGACCGAGATATTCTTTGACGAAGGCGCTGCGCTCGAAAGCCAACGCGGATTCGTACCAATTCGTGGGCAATACTTCAGCGTCAGGGCAATCACGATAGGCGTTACCACTGACGGGATCGCACGGCTCGATCTTCTGGGTGATTCCCTTGTGAACCCCGGCAAGAACGAGAGCGGCGAGCAGGTACGGATTCACGTCGGCGCCGGCAACCCGGTGCTCAACCCGACGATTCTCCTTTGTGTCTGCGGGAATGCGCAGCGCAACACCCCGGTTGTTGAGTCCCCAGGTGGGGCTCATGGGTACATAGCATTCCGGCCGGAAGCGCTTGTACGAATTCGCAGTGGGAGCGAAAACCAGCATCGAATCCGCCATGGTCGCGGCCAGACCGCCGATGGCGTGGCGCAAACTCTCGTTGGGTTCCAGACTCTCCGCCGCAAATTGGTTCCGGCCATCGTCCTGCAACAGGCTGACGTGGATATGCGTGCCGCTCCCGGGCTCGTCGGCGTACGGTTTCGGCATGAAGGTCGCATGCAGCCCGTGTTTGAGAAACACCCCACGCACGATGCGCTTCAATCTGATGACGTGATCGCATGCGAGGCACGGATCAGCGACGTGACGCAGATTGACCTCGTACTGGCCGGGCCCGCTTTCGGCAAGCATGCTCGTGGCGGGCACATTCTGGATCTCGCAAGTCCGGCTGATCTCAGCGAGTATGGCGGAGAGCTCCTCGATGCGCGCCATTGAGTTGATCTGTTTGCCGGACCGGCGCGCCGACTTGCCGGGCGCTGCGGCGGGGCGAATCCCGCCCTGGCGCGTTCTGCGTGGATCAACAACGTAGAACTCCACTTCGAGCGCCACTACCGGCCGCAATCCAAGCTCGGTGAATCGATTGACGACCTGCCCCAACACGTGGCGCGGGTCGCCAAAAAAGGGCTTGCCGTCGTGGTCAGCCATACTGACCTGGATCTGTGCAACACTTTCATCCATCCAGGGGGCGCAAACGAGGGAGTCGCGAACGGGGATGCACGAACGATCGGCGTCGCCATCGTCGAATCCGAGGCCCGTTGCCTCGATTGTGTTGCCGAGGGCATCCATCGCGAAGATGGAGCCCGGAAGTCGGAACGCGCCGGCATACACCGCCGGCAACGCATCGATTTTCAGCCGCTTGCCGCGGGGTGTTGACAGCAGGTCGGGGAGCAACACATCCACGAACTGGGTGTCGGGATGCGCGCGCGTAAAGGTATCGATATCAGGAACATGGATTGACATGATGCATGGCAGCTCAACGTAGGTGGTCACGATCGGCCCTTTCGATTACGCACAGGCCGATCGCAAAAGCGTTTAGGATCGCGAGCGCAATGCGCTCACGAGCAACGTCTAGCTGACCAACGTACCAAGCAAGATTTGCCGGCCAGACACCGAAATGGCGGGGCCTTCCAGGGCAGAGCAACCTGTGTGCCGATACGGCACAGTAAGCAGGGTCGCGGGCTCGAAACCTGGATTCAGCATGGGCCCGAGTATGCAACTTCCGCGGCAATAAGTCGAGTCATGTCAGGTAATTCACGCACCCCACATGCACGGGACACGTAAAAAAGGGCTGATCCGCGGCCTATTCGTAACGCAACGCCTCAACCGGCCGGGCCCGCGCAACAGCGAATGCGTGCGCGGACACCGTGAGCCACGCGATGGAGACTGCAACACTACCGGCCGCAACAAACATCCACAATGACAAATCAATCCGATACGCGAAACCCTGCAACCACCGGCTCATGATGCAATAGCCCACGGGCCATGCGACCAGGTTGGCCCACAACACCGGGCGCGTGAATTGCCACAGCAGCATGCGCACCATGGCGCCCTGCCCGGCCCCCATGGCTTTACGGATTCCAATTTCCTTCGTCCGACGCTCGGCGGTAAACGCCGACAGACCGAACAGACCCAGACAGGCAATCAACAATGCTACCAACGCAAAACCGGCAAACATCTGTCCCTGGCGGAGGTCATCGGCATACCGGTTCTGTACATATCGATCCACAAACACCCGCGCAATCGGCCGCGGCTCCCCCAATCGTGCCCACAGCCTGTCAATCGCATCCAGGGTCTGCGGGATCTGCGCGCCGTTCAGCTTCACACTCAGGAAATGAAACAAGCCTGTCCCGGTGTGAAATACCAGCGCATCGATGGGCTCACGGACCGAGACCGAGGGAAAATCCGGCACCACTCCAATGATTGGCGAAGTGTCGGTACGCGTCGTGTGCGGGCCGACGGGATGCGGACCGGGCTTTGAGAACATTGACGGGCCGAAACGCTGACAGTACCAACGCGGGGTAACTGCCGGCGAGTAGCGCCAGGAGCAGTGCTCCGGTCGCTATCCAAGCCATTTGCGCCGCCTCGCGCCACCAGGCGAAAGTCGCGCCGGTTTGCAGAAACGAATTGACCGTCGGCAGCAGCAGCTCCACGCCCATGATGGCCAGAACGGCGGCGATTGACGTGTAGAGCACCGACTCACCCAGGAACTGTGCGATCAAAGGCCAGCGACCCGCGCCAGAGGCTTTGCGTATACCCACCTCGAGCGCACGGCAGGCGGCCCGTGCGGTTGTCAGATTGATGAAGTTGACAGCAGTCAATCGCGAGTAGGAAGAAGTACCACTGGCAAACACACCGGACTCAAACTGCGTGTTGTGATCCGGCAGCTCCGCAATCACCGCGGTGACTCTCATCGGATGAGCGTCATTCAACAGGATGGCCGCGCCCAGCGGAGCATCGCGCCCAAAGTACTTCCTGGCGGCGGATCTCGTCACCACGATACTGTCAGGCTGCCGCAAGGCTGTCTGCAGATTTCCGGCAAGGGTGGGAAAACGCAGGACGTCAAAGACATTGGGGTCCGCCCAATAGATATTCTCCTGTGCTTCGACGCCCCCGTGTTTCAGTCGGACTTCCTGAAGCGAGACGCGCGTGATTGCCTCGATTGCGGCGAATCTGGGCGCCATCGCGGCGCTGATCCAACTTGGAGTCCCCGCGTCGAACAGCACGGGATGCCCGGTCGGTATCAGCATCGCTCCCGCGAGATAAATGTGACCGTAGCCCGGCAGGAAATGGTCGTAGCGGGTCTCGTTGCGGGCGATCAATCCGACCAGAATGGCCGCGCCCAGGCCAATCGCCAATCCGAACACACTGATCGCGGAATAAAGCCCGCTGCGCGCAAAGGCGCGAAGCGCAGCTGCCAGGCAGTTACGGAACACAACAGCGACCAATCTTACTCATAACGCAACGATGCGACGGGTCGCACGGCAGCGAGGCGAAACGCCTGTGCGCAGATCGTAACCCAGGCAACCAGTACAGCCGCGCGGTGGCTTCGATCGGACTGCGCACCGTCTCCAAGGGAAAGTCGGGAATGACACCCACGATCTGCGATGCCGCCTCGGAGTCATCTCCCAGTGTCAGAAACTGACCGATCGCTGCGCTTGCGGAAGGAAATCCAAAACGGCTGACGGCGGTGGCATTGATGATGACGGCATTCGCGTCCGCGGCGCGGTCGGCGAGAAACAACCGTCCCGCCAAGGGCTTCAGGCCATACACTTGGAAAAATCCGCTGTCGACGATCTCCTTGCGAAAGAAGGCGCTGGTTCCAGCGTGGACCGATCCGTAGCTGTGTCGTTTTACGAAACCCAGGGGAGCGCTTTCCGAACACGCCGCCGCTACCACCCCGGGGCAGCGTACGCACCCGATCGGCGGAAAACCGGCCGCACTGCGTTTTGATCGCAAACACTCCGCGTGTATCGAGCTGCGCCACCGCCTCTGCGGCCAACGAGATCTGCTCAAAGACGACGATGATCGTGCACAACAGCCCGATCAAGACGGCAAACTGTGCGGTCACCAACAGGCTGCGCAACATTCCGCCAGCCTGGATCGGACCGCCTTTCAATGCAGCCACCGGCTTTACCGACCCCAGCAGCGCAGCGGGATAGGCACCGGCCAGTAGTCCGGCTACGAGCGTCAAACCACCGAGGCGAAAGTAAGTATTCGCATCCCACGGCTTGCGTACGTTGGCAGCGGCCTGGTCAAACACTCTGAGCGTGCTGAATTCGGCCCGTCCGGAGCCGATGATGGAGAAACCAAGATGCGTCGTGGACGGCAGATCCTGGATGACAGCGGCAACACGCAGCGTATGCTCGTGGTCGAGCTCCAGAGTTTCGCCGACCACTCGATCATGCCCGAACAGGCGACGTGCAGCTGAGCGCGTCAGTACGACCCCGTCCGGCCTTTCCAACGACCGCAGCAGATCGCCCTGCACTATCGGATATCGAAAGATGTCGAAGAGCGCCGGATCCGCCCAGACCATGTGCTCCAGCGTATCAACCTGTCCAACACGAATGACCACATCAGCACCGACGCTGATACGTGCCACCGGCTGTATGGACGGCATATGGTTGATCAGCCAGGGCGCAACATCAGGCGGCATGGGATCGACCGGGCTCATTGGGGCGCCGGGCGCGGCGAAGCCGGCCGAGATGCGATAGATGTTCTGGTATCCCGGCAGGAAGCGCTCGAAGGTCAGCTCATTGCGTACATACAGTCCGCTGAGCAGCGCGGCCGAGAGTCCGATCGCGAGCCCGATGATATTGATGATGGCGTACAGCCGATCGCGCAGGAATGCGCGCCACGCAGCAGCAAAGTAGCTCGAGAGCATTGTGGCCCGACTACGCTGCCAACAGCGTTTCGCTGACGACCCGCCCGTCGAGCAGCTTGACGGTCCGCTTCGCGTACCCCGCGTGCACGAGCGAGTGAGTCACCATGACCACGGTAGTCCCGGTGCCATTGATCTCGGTCAACAGCGACATGACGGCGGTTCCATTTTCGGTGTCGAGGTTTCCCGTGGGCTCATCTGCCAGGATCAGCTTAGGTTCCGCAACGAGCGCACGGGCAATTGCGACGCGTTGCTGTTGACCACCCGACAGCTGATGCGGCAGGTGCCTGGCCCGGTGCGCAATCCCCACCCGCTCGAGAGCAGCCGCCACGCGCCGCCGTCGCTCGCCGCTGCCGATACGCCGATACAACAACGACACCTCCACATTCTCAGCCACATTGAGGTCGTCAATGAGATTGAAGCTCTGAAAGATGAAGCCGACGCCCGTGCGGCGCAGAGCGGTCAGCTCACGCTCGGAGCGCCTGGCAACCTCCTCGCCGAAGAACCAGTAGGCACCCTGATCCGGGCTGTCCAACAGCCCCAGGATGTTCAACAGCGTGGATTTTCCGCATCCCGACGGCCCCATGATGGCCACGAACTCCCCGGCTGCGATCTCCAGCGACACTCCATTGAGGGCGCTCGTCTCCACCTCGGTCGTGCGGTACTTCTTTGACACGGTGTCCAGCTTCAACATGCGTACAGGCTCCTAATGAGTCAATTCGATTCCATCGAGATGCTCGAGGCCACGGTAATCCGAAATGACCACGCGCTCGTGGGGAGACAGGCCAGCCAGCACCTCCAACTGCTCGGCGTTGCGCCGGCCGAGCTCGATGCGGCGGCGGGTTGCAGATTGCCCGTCCTGTGCCAACACGAATACCCAGTCGCCGCCGGTCTGTTCCAGGAATGCGCCGGTGGGCACAACCACGGCACTGACATCCTCACCCAGCCTGAGCCGGCCCTGGCTGGCTTCACCGGGCAACAGGCCCGCGGGGGCCGCGGCTTCAAACGCCAGATCGATTGTGAATTGGCCGTCCTTCACCTGCGGGTAGACGCGGGTGACCCTGACAGGCACGGCAACATCCGCGAACTCCATGTCGGCGCGTTGTCCTGTGCGGACCCGTGCGAGGTAGAACTCATCAACTTCAGCTGAAAGTTTGAAGCCGGTGTCCGGTGTTATCTGCGCGAGACGTTTGCCGCGCTCGCAGTTCTCACCCACCTTCAAGTCGAGGTCCGTGAGACGACCCGAGACGGGTGCGCGGACAATCAGATTGTCGAGCTTGCTGCGCACGATACTGAGATTCTGCTGCAGCTTGTCCAACTCATCGCGGATCTCCGGAGTGCGCCGTGCCCGCCACTCATCCTGTTTTGCAGTGCTTTGCTCGACGATGGGGTGCAAGGCGTGGTAGTAACCCAACTCGTCGGCGGCATCCTCCCGCTCCGCGACCGAGGCGGCACCCCGACTCACCAGCGAATTACGTCGCTCCGTGAGCCGGCCCAGCCGTATGAGGTTGTACTGGATTTCGGCAAGTGACCGCAGGTTGGTCTCACGATCCTGCTCCAGTGAGCGCTCGGTGCTGCGCAGGTTGTTGATCTGCTCGATGATCCGCACCTCGCGCTCGATGACTTCGAGCTGCAACCCGGTGTTGCCGAACTCCAGCAGCGGTTGGCCCGCAACGACCGTATCGCCTGCTTCGACCAGAACCCGTTCCACGCGCCCTCCTTCCTGCGCATCCAGATACACGATATCGCGCGGCACCACTCGTCCTCGCAAGGGTACGAAGTCACGGAAGACCGCGCGCTCAACGGTACCGATGGTCACGGCATTAGCGTCCATTCTGACGGTTCGACCTGTCCGTAAGGTCCGCGCAGCGAGAACGATTGCGACGATGACCACAGTGGTTACCCCGATTACCCACGCTCGTTTTCGCCATTTGCGCTGCGGAAGAGGCACGTCCATGCCGGACGGCGACCCCGGCGGCGGTTGAGGAGGCCCACGTCCCCTATGGAATTCGACAACTGATTGCATGGCTGGCTGCAGTGCAAGCACGGGGCCAAGGCCGGTGGGCCCGCCCAATCAAGGGGTTATGTCCGGGGGGTCAAATCAACCTGTACGGAAATGGACACTTAGTGTACGTTTCCGGACATGGCACCTTCCACCCCCCTCACCGGTAGGGTCCTGGTAGTCGACGACAACGCCGACGTGCTCACCGCTGCGCGGCTTGCCCTGGCGCCGCACTTTGAGAAAGTCGAGACGCTGCAGAATCCAAATAAGCTGGGCCAGGCACTCGGTGACCTCCTGCCGCACGTCATCCTGCTCGACATGAACTTTGCGCCGGGTGAACGGACCGGCCGTGAAGGGATGGACTGGCTGGCCGGTATCCGGCAGTCACTGCCAACAGCGTCAGTCGTCTTCATGACCGCGTTCGGCGCAGTCTCACTCGCCGTAGAGGCACTGAAGAACGGCGCGGTCGATTTTGTATTGAAGCCCTGGCAGAACGACAAGCTCGTGGCCACTGTCTGTGCGGCCGTCGCCCTGTCGCAGGCGCGCAGCAAAGCAGCCGAGCTGCAGACTCGCAACGACATTCTGATCTCGGAATCGGCGCCCCCCAAGGCGGAAATGATCGGCAGTGCCCGGTCATTGCAACTGGTGTTCGACATCATCCGCCGCGCCGCACCCACCGACGCAAATGTGCTCATCCTCGGCGAAAGTGGCACCGGCAAGGAATTGACTGCTCGCGAGATTCATCGTCTTTCGCGGCGCGCACGTGAGCCGTTTGTCAGTGTTGACCTGGGAGCACTCCCCGACTCGTTGTTCGAAAGCGAGCTTTTCGGACATCGTCGCGGTGCCTTCACCGGCGCGAATGCCGACCGGGCGGGACGGATCATCGCCGCCAACGGCGGTACATTGTTCCTCGATGAAATTGGCAACCTGCCGCTGCATCTGCAGCGCAAGCTCTTGACGATGCTCGAGTGCCGCGAGGTCACTCCCGTGGGCGCCGTGGACCCGATTCCAATAGACATTCGACTCATCACTGCAACCAATCGCCCGGCCAGCGAGCTGGCGGACGAGGAGATCCTGCGGCAGGACCTGTTGTTTCGAATCAGAACCGTGGAAGTCACTCTGCCACCGCTTCGCCACAGGCACGAAGACATCCCGGCATTGTTGGAGCACTTCCTGGCAGTTTATGCGCGCAAGTACGACGTACCCCGACGCAAGCTCTCTGCAGAGGCGCTGGAACTTCTGGAGAAATATCTCTGGCCCGGAAATGTCCGCGAGCTGCGCCATGCAGTCGAGAGAGCGACCATCCTGGCCAACTCCGACCGCCTCGTGCCCAATGATTTCCCATTCGCGCTGGTCGACCCGGCAGCGCGCGTGCGCATCGAAGCCACAGATGATGAAGACCTCGACCTGTACCGCATGGAGAGGCGCCTGATCGCCCGGGCCCTGGCGCTGAACGAGGGCAACATCTCCCAATCCGCAGCCGCATTGGGCCTGACGCGGCCGGCACTCTATCGAAAGATGATCAAACACCGACTTTGAGAGGTGACGACCTTGGCGCCCGCCTTGTTTGCCGTTGGGATTGGAATCAGGGCGTCGCTCGTGGGCGCCATTGCTTTTGCAATTCTCGAGCTGCTGGCCACACAACACCTGTACGCCACGGCGATCGTGTTGAGTGGGATTGCTGCTTTGATACTCGTCGACCTGGCGCGGTATGTGTCCAAGGGAGATCGCATGCTGGAGCGCTTTGTTGAGGGGCTCGCGGCCGGTGAGCTCGAACATCCAGCCCGCGGCGTGGGTGGATTCGGCCGGCTGCGGGGCGCGATTGAGCGAGTAGTTGCGACCCTGGACGCCGCGCGCCTGCGGCCTCAGCAGCAGATCGATCATCTTCAGACGCTGATTGACACCGTTCCGGTGGCAATCATCACCTTGGATGACGCCGGCAAAATCACCCTCGCAAACCATGCCGCCCGCCGTTTGGCCGGTCGAGCGATGAGCACCCTGGAGCATCTGAGTACGCTCGGTGCCGCGGCCGGCGAGCGACTCTCACAACTCGCGCCCGGAAAGCGTGGCGTGCTGAGACTCGGCAATGGTCAGCGGGTACTCGCCACCGCTGCGCGCTTCTCAGCCGGGGGCCGGCAGCTGCGGGTATTTTCACTGCAGAACATCGAGAGTGAGTTGGATGCGGTGGAGCTTCGGGCGTGGCAGGATCTTTTGCGCGTGTTGGCGCACGAGATGATGAATTCTCTGACACCCATCTCATCGTTGGCCGAGAGTGTCCGGCCGCTGTTGAGTTCGGCGGTACTCGAGGCACCCAACGGTGCACTGCGCGATGTTGCCGACGCGGTCGATGTGATCGCCCGCCGCAGTTCGGGACTCATGAGCTTCGTGGAGCGCTACCGCAAGATGGCGGAGCTGCCACCGCCTTCGCTGATGCCGCTTCCAGTGGCGGACTCCATTCGCAGGATCGACCAACTGATGCGCCCGACGCTGGACGCTCGCGGTATCACCTATTCCAGCAGCATCGAACCGTCAAATCTAACGATTCGCGCCGACGGCGATCTCCTGGAGCAGGCATTGATCAATCTCCTGCACAACGCCATGGAAGCCTCGTCTGCCGTGCCGAACCCCAAAGTCGAATTACGCTGTCGGCTTCACGACGAGCATTGCACGATCAGCGTCGTCGATAACGGCAAGGGGCTGAACAGTGACTGTGTCGAGCAGATTTTCATCCCCTTCTTCACGACGAAGCCGGGAGGCTCGGGCATCGGACTGAGTCTCGCGCGGCAGATCGCTCATGCTCACAATGGGCAGCTCGAAGCAGCCGCGAACGAGCCCCAGGGGGCCGTGTTCACCCTATCGATTCCGCGCTACTGACTCTTATCGGTTGCGAGGATCTGGGCGATCCCCAGGCCGACCGCCGCGACGCTCCTCGCCACGTTGCGCCGGGGGCGCTGATGGACGAGGTTGAGGCACCGCCGCGCGTGGTTGCTCCACGGGGCGAGCCTCGGGTCGCGGCTGCTGTTGCTGTTGTACAGGACGTGGGGGCTCAGGGGGCCTGAACTGCGCACGTGGTTGCTCGACGGGGCGTGGCTGTTCAACAGGACGCGGTTGCTGAACAGGCGTTGCCTGCGGCATGGGCCGTGGCTGCGCCGTCGGGCGTGACTGCTGTTGCTCAAACCGTTGCTGCTGTTGGTCAAACCTCTGAGGCTGCTGCTGGTTAAACCGCTGGGGCTCGTTGAACTGCCGCGCCGGTTCCGTGGGGCGCGCCGGCTCCGCGGGATGCGACTGCTCCATTGGACGAGCCTGCGGCGCAATTGGCGTAGCTTGAGGTGTTGGTCTCACCTCCTGCGCCTGCCGGCGGCTCTCTTCGGTGTTCTGCATCCGATATTGGTCGTTCCGCATCTGGCCTGGGGCCGGACGATCGTTGCCGCCAGGACTCTGCGGCGGAATCGGCGTCGCATGAAGCGTACGCTCGCGATCTTGTATGGACTGCTCGGGCCGAGCAGTCCCAAACCGCTGGCCATTCTGTATCGGCCGTATGGGTCCCGGCGCAACCACTTTCACGCGCGTATTTGGAGCACCCGCCTGCGGCTGCAGCGCGGTGATCTGTGCGCGGCCCAGCGGCCGTCCACCGTTCGCACGTATCGCAGCCTGCTGTCGCTCGAATGACACGGGTGCTGGCGGAGGCGCCGTACGCGCAACCACCGGACGATTCATGAAGGCTGCGGGTGGGCGGCGCACGTTCATGTCCGGACGACGACCCAGCACGCTTTCCCGTGAGGGAGCAATTGCCGGCCCGACACCATGCGCACCGAATCGATTCAGGTCACTCTCCGGTATTCGCATTGTCCGGCCGGAGATCGGACGAGCGGACGTGAATACGTCTTGTGAAACGGCCACCACGGCTCCTGGCCTGTTACGGTTCACGTAGGTGATGTTCGTCACTCTGTTTTCATACACGTTCGTGATGTACGTGTTGTTCACGATAACCGTATTGGATACGTTGACGTTTCTGACGTAGTTATTACTGACCCGGTAGCTCGGGACGTACACCTCGCGAGGGCCGAGCGGAAACCAACCAACGCCGGCGCCTCCGCCGACGGTAATAGACACGCTGGCGCCCGGCCTTCCCACCCAACCGACGAGTGCAGGCGCATAAACCGGCCGCACCCGGCGTGGCCCAGGCACCCAGCACCATCGCGTACCGTGATAAGCCCAACGACCGTAATGGAAAGGCGCAAAGCCCCAAGGAGCAGCATCCACCCAAGTCCAGCCCCAGGGCGACACCCACACCCAGCGACCGTCTTGATACGGTGACCAACCTGCCGCAACAGCCGTAGGTGTCCAGACATCACCATATTCGGGAGTCGATTCCCACGTTCCGTATTGAGCTAAATCATCAGCTCCCGTCACGTCAGGCGATACGTACTGACTATTCCGCTCCTGGGCTTGCTCTGATCGATGATCGCGTTCGATCGACCATGAATCCAACGCATCGGGCGCGCCCACTGAGGCCTGGTCGGCAGTCACCTGATCAGTGCCGTTGAATGCAAACGCCTGTTGAGTGTGCATCGGCACCGTCTGTCCGGTGGCACTCACCTGCGCGTCACCGTTACTGACTTTGACAACCGTACCGTTGCCAGCGTCGTTGACTTCCACACGATAGTCACCAGGGCTCTGCACCAACACTGCCACGTTTGGAGTGTCAATTTCGAACGACTGGTTTTCACCCAGATCACGGACGTGAACAATCGCAGTACCCGCTGTGACATTCAGCTGCGCGCTTTGATCGTCGAGATTGAGGAATGACAGGCCCGTGGTGCTGCCGAGTCGGATGGCCGCTGAGCCAATGTCGAGCTCCGCGCGTGAGTTCTGATCCGTCCACAGCTTGTCACCAGTGGTCAGGGGACGGTTGACCGTTGCATCAGCCCAGTCCTCCACTCCGGCCGGCTGAAGGGACACTGACCCGTCGGCATAGCTCAGGCGAGCTACCCGTCCGGGCGGGTCGGATTCGTCGTCTGCTAGCGCAACCGATACACCGAGTACGGACAGCAACACGAGGGCGGCCAACGTCGCTCGGTGGCTCTGGAATATTGAACGACTGCTCATGCGTTGCGCCCCTCTGGTCCTTCTCGATTGGCCATCCTAATGGCACTGCTACGTTATATAACGCTTGAGCCAGTGAATAGTGCATGAACGCCGGGCGGGAATATGTAGTGCCGGACGACCGTTCCCTAGTTAATTGGAAAAAGTCGCCTGCGGCGCTTTTTCGGACATCGACTTCGTTGCCGCCGGCAAAAGGCGTGACTTTTGCCAGCTGCGTCCAGGTGCTTCACACGTTGCAAGTCCGACACCCTCCTATGATTCGAGACGTCGCCTGGGGGGCCTATGGCGCCGCCAGTGCGTCAGAGCGAACAGGAACGCCGCTACGCCGATAACCTCGTGAGCGACACCCGCGGCGTCATGCACGCGGTCGGTTGTGTAATAGAGCGCATACCCCGTCAGCCCCAAAAGGACCGCAACGCTCGCCATTGCAATGCCGGAAACACGCTTAATCATCTGCGGCCAGCGATCACTGACGTGCCTCGCGGTGATCCACCCGAGGAGGAACACGCCCGAGACCGCGATCCAGCCATGAATGCGCAAAATGGTCGCGCTCCAGGGGTTCTCGATGGGGCCAAAATCCGAGGGCTTGGCAAAGAAATAATGGAGCACCAGCCAATAGCAGCCCGTGACCCACAACGCGCCGAAAGCCACGATCACCGCTGACCGCAGCCCCGCCGACATGCGCTGTGGATATACGGCAGCCATGCGCTTGCTAACTTGTGGAACCACTTACCGGTGCGCCAGAGCGCAACGTGACCTGCCAAAGCGCAGCTATCCAACGCACTCCTTGAGTCACGTGCTCGCAGGACAAAGTCGCTCCCGCAATGTTTTTAATGTCAGTCCCGAAGCGCAAATGCTGTAGGCCTTCGCGCCCGTCGAACTGGTTGCGCCACGCCGTACCCCGAATTTCACCGCCGTGGCTTTCGCGGTAGGACAGCACCTCGAGTGAACCCATTCGACCGGAAGCGTCTATTCCCACGGCGTAAGTAATCATGTCCTGGCGCCCGAGAACCTCGTCCACGAACACGTAGCCGAGGACGTCGTTGCCACGAACGGCCTTCCAGGCACGCAGTGAGCGATGCGGAGGCTGAGGTCCGGCAAGCTCCGTTACGGACTGCTTCTGAGCGGGATTCAGTGCGAGGACGATCTCATCGAAGCGCTCCGCCTGCGCGAACAGGTCACGCTGGGCCGCGTCGATTGAGAGGTAATCTCCGGCAATCGCCACCTGGGCCGGTGGGATGACCAGGGCTGCGACGAGAAAGGGGGATATCCGGACCACGGCTTGCCTTGACAATAACGCAAATGCGAATCATTCTTAACGCTTCTGTGAGCACGGTCAAGCGGCTTCGAATTTCCCTCGGTACGCTGGTTGCCATTGAGGCGACGGCCGGCTCAATCTCCCTCGCCGAAGCTGCCGTAGAGGCTGGATTTGCGGCAATCGCCCAGGTTGATCGGCGAATGCATCCCCGAGCGGCGGAAAGCGACCTGGCAAGAATCAATGCCTCTCCCCTCCATGTACCGATTAACGTCCCTGCGAGCATCGGGGAACTCCTAAATCTCGCGCGTCGGATCAATACGCTCACTGATGGAGTATTCGATCCGTGCTTGCCAACCCGACCGGGACGATTGGGTGACATCGATGTGTCGGCTGACGAGGCGGAGGTTGTCTGCCATGCAGCCGTCGCGCTCGACTTCGGTGGTTTCGCGAAGGGATATGCGGTGGACTGCGCGATTGAGGCGCTGATGGGGTGTGGCTGCACCGCTGGGCTCGTCAACGCGGGGGGCGACCTGCGCGTGTTCGGCTCGCGCGAAGAACCGATGTTTGTGAGGAGCCCGGCGGGAGAGCTCACCAACATCGAGCTCGCCAACGCCGCGCTGGCGGTGAGCGACGCCAACTCGCTACAGCGTCCGCCCGAGCACCAAGGCTACTACGTCCGCGACCGCCCCGCCGCGCCGCCCGCCGTCACATACGCCGCCGTGATCGCCAGCACCGCCGTCGTCGCCGACGCGCTCGCCAAATGCGTGTTGCTATGCCCGCCGCCCGTGGCTGCCCGCGTCCTGCGCGAATTCAGCGCCACGCAGCCGCAAGTCTCGGCCACGGCGCGCACGCGCTAGCGGACGGCGCGGCTCAGTAGATCCGCCGCTGAATCCTCCTCCGATCATTCCCAACAACCTCATCGGGCGTCTCATCCGCATCGGCCGGCTCGTCATCCGTCGCTGAATTGTCAGCCGCGCCGTCATCGAGCACAAACCCACCCGCCTGCCGGCTCCACAGCTGAAAGTACGACCCACCCAGCGCGAGCAACTCATCGTGCGTGCCGTCTTCAACGATGCTCCCCTGATCAAACACCAGGATGCGATCCAGATGAGCGATCGTGGACAACCGGTGCGCCACGACAATGACCGTCTTGCCCTGCATGACCTCGTTCAGCGTCTCCTGAATGGCCTGCTCCGTAATCGAATCCAGACTGGACGTCGCTTCATCGAGGATCAAAATCGGCGCGTTCTTGACCACCACCCGCGCAATCGCAATCCGCTGCCGTTGCCCCCCGGAAAGCTTCACCCCCCGCTCACCCACGAGTGACGCATATTGGTCCTTGATCTTCTTGATGAAGTCGTGGGCGTGCGCCTTGCGCGCTGCGTCGACAACCTCTTCGTCAGTCGCCTCGAGGCGTCCGTAGCGGATGTTCTCCATCAAACTGCGATGGAACAGGTTGGGATCCTGCGGGATCAGACTCAATTGCGAGTGCAGCGAATCCTGTGTCATCGCCCGGATATCGTGCCCGTCGATGAGAATCTGCCCACCCTGTGGATCGTACAGGCGCAGGATCAGGCTCACAAAGGTCGATTTTCCGGATCCGGAGAACCCCACGAGGCCCACCCGCTGTCCCGCCGGTATCGTCACATTCAGATGTTGGAAAATGAGCTGCTCGGGTGTGTAACCGAACGACACGTCCCGAAACTCGATCCGGCCGCGCTCAATGGGCATGCGCTGCGCGCCCGGCGCATCGACCACTTCGTGCGGCCTCACAATGGTGTGCACACCATTCGCGACATTGCCCAGATATTCGAAGAATTCCAGGAAGCGGCGACTCAGGTTGCGCGCTTCGTTGATGATGAGCAGCGTGGTCGTGCTGGCCACCACAAATTCCGCGACCGTGATTTCCCCACGCCCCCAAAGCTGGAGCGCGTAATACAGCACGCCGATCTTCAGCACCGCGGCGGCTGAGTATTGAAACCACCGTACCCGCTCGGAATATGAGTTGGATCTGCGGACCGCCTGCATCTCTTTCTTGAGCTGGGTATCCAGATACTGCCGCTCATAGTCCAAGCGCGCAAACAACCGCGTGCTGGTGAGATTCGTCACCGCGTCCACCACCTTCCCGGTCGTCTCACTCCGCGCCGCAGACGCAGCCACCGCAAACGGTCGCGTGCGGGTGGCGAGAAAGAACGAAGCCCCAACGAAACAAACGGCCCAGATACCTACAAACTCAGCGAGCCCCCGGTGAGCGTGCCCGAGCATGAAAATCGCAATCCCAAAGACGATCACCATGGGATAAAAGTCGAAGATCAGCGTCCAGATGGTCTGCGAGTAGCCCATCGACGTCTCGCTGATCTTGTGGGCCAGCGCGCCGGCAAAGTCGTTGCTGAGGAACCGGTGGGAGTGATGTTGCAGGTAGGCGTACATCGCTCGTGTGACCGTCTGACGCTGCCGTGGGCCGATGACGATCTGACAAGCGCCGCCAGCGCGCGCAAAGACCACCTCGCCGAGTGCCAGCGCAATGAAAAGCCACAGTGGGCCACTGAGGTGCGCGACCAATGACAGTGACTGCTCACGCGCCTGGGTGACCGCCTTGATGATCTGTCCAGTCGCGTACGGAATCAGAATGCCGCAGGTGGAGTTGATGGTCTCCAGGACGAGCATCAACACGTACCACCAGCGGTACTGGACTATGAAATGCGTGACAAATCGAAAGGGTGTAGCCGGCAGCGGGGGCGCGGCCGGCGCGCGGTGCAGAGGGACGTCCATTGGGTCCGATCGTACATTACGACCGGACTCTAGATGATTGAAGTGGGGGGATCAGTGCAGTGGCTCGAATCCGTACTTCTTGAAAATCTCGGCGGCCGGCTTGGTACGCACAAAGTCCACAAACTGCTGTGCGGTCGCTCCACCGTGAGTGGTCACAGCGATCGGGTACGTGATGGGCGGATGAGTGTCTTCCGGAAACTCGGCGACGATCCGCACCTTCTTCTCGGCCAAAGCGTCCGTTTTGTAGACGATGCCCAACGGTGCTTCACCGCGAGCAACAAAGGCCAGCGCCGCACGTACATTTTCCGCACGCACAATCTGCCCCGACACCTTGTCCCACGCACCCAGCTTCTCCAGCGCGGTCTTCGCATACTTGCCCACCGGCACAGAGTCCGGATCACCCGTTGCGAGTTTTCCCTGCGGTCCGAGCGCCGGTCCGAAGTCGACACCCTTCTTGATCTTCAGATCGACCTTGCTGTCAGCCGGCGCAATGAGCACCAGGCGATTCCCCACCACATCGTGACGCGAGCCCGGCTTCAACAGCTTTCGCTGGTCGAGGTAATCCATCCACTCGAGATCCGCTGAGAAGAACACGTCCGCCGGCGCGCCAGCTTCGATCTGCTTCGCGAGCGCGGAGCTCGCGGCCGGTGATGATTTCACGGGCACATGCGTCTTCTGGGTAAACGCTTTCGACAAATCGTCGATCACATTTGTCAGTGACGCCGCATCGAACACCAGCAACCCGCTGTCGTCCGCAGCGACGGCCATGCCGCCGCAGGCCAGAAAGACAGCGGCCAACAGCCAAGCAAACAGTGATTTCCTGAGCACCTTCATCCTCCCGCGATGTATTTCCTAGAATATAACGCGGAAGCGGCGCACGGGGCGCACCGGTCATCGCCGGCGCACTGGCGGCCTTGTGATTTGCGACGCGCTAGCGCGCCCGCAGGGGTCAGTGGCGCTTGGGTCCGCCGGGACTGGGCGGCTTGAGAACATACCCGCTCGTTGGCTTCGCAGGGCTTGCCGGGTTCGCGGGATTAGCCGGGTTGGCAGCCCCGGGCTGACCACCCGAATTGGAGGGACTCGTGGAGCCAGCGGAACCTGGTGTAGGTGCCTTGGGCGTGTTGGGCGCGCCGGGCTTGGCTGCCCCCGGTGATGTACCAGATCTGTTTGGCCCCGACGGCATTGTCGGCGGCCGAGCCGAAGTTGATGGTGCGCCGGGCGCGGTCGGGCGCGACTGTGTCGACGCGCCGGGACGGGTAGCCGAGCCGGCCGAGGGCGATACCGAGGAAGCGCCCGACGAACCCGACGTCAACGAGGATGCCGTTGGCCCCGAGGATGACTTTGGTGCCGAAGATGACGGAGGCATGGCAGGCGGTGAAGGCCTGACAGTCGCCGACGGCGGCGGGGGCAGCGTCGGGAGTTGCGGCGCCGCGGGCGGTGCCTTGAACGTCCCCGTGGAGGCGTTCGTCTTCCCCTGCGGCGGCATCGGTGCCGACGGTGGGAGGACCTCAACCGACATTGTGAACGTCCGCTTCTCAGAGGCCTGTAAAGCGCCAACGTTCACGACCTGGCGAGTGACTTCCTCGCCGCGGTCGTTGCGGATAGCAATGATGACGAAATACTCGAGCGGCTGCTCGTTCGGCGGATGCCGAATGATCCCCTCAACCCGTAACGCGGGCGCAGCCGCCACCTGTCGCTTCGCTGCTTC
>Ga0137415_10000122_pt1 | contig 61652 bp, 48 predicted proteins | sample CZODoug3_1_1_16f_FD_183082 | JGI IMG/M metagenome (GOLD analysis project Ga0137415, IMG submission 183082) | Vadose zone soil fungal communities from Angelo Coast Range Reserve, California, USA - CZODoug3_1_1_16fungal (Hybrid Assembly) | ecosystem: Environmental > Terrestrial > Soil > Vadose... | reverse complement strand
GAGGGAAAAGCGTTCACCACGGAGACATCGGTGATCACGTGCAATATGGAGGGAGTCGTCCAGCAATATGCGGCGGATGCCGCGGACCTGTTCGGGTGGAGCCCCGAAGAGGTCATCGGGAAAATGAGCGTGGCCTCGTTTCACGTCCCGGAGAACGTGCCGGTCCTTGTCCCGCGCCTCCTGCGTGAAGCCGTCGAGAAAGGCAAATTCGAGGAAGAAGTCACCCTGATGCGGAAGGACGGCGCTCGGTTCCCCGCGATCCTCACGGTCCGCCCGATGTTCCGGGACGGGCAGCAGATCGGGTTCATGGGGAAGACCCGTCCGCTGGCGCCGCCGAGGAAATAGACGAGCCGTGAGTAGGCGATCGCCCTGGCGGATTCGGAGCCCTTCACGGACGAGACGTCCGTGATCACATGTGACATGAACGGCACCGTCCAACAATACTCCGCTGACGCGGAAGCTTTGTTCGGGTGGACCCGCGACGAGGTCATCGGCAAGATGAGCGTCGCTTGGTTCCACGTTCCGAAAAACGTCCCTACCCTCGTCCCTCGGCTTCTGAGGGAAGCGATCGAGAAAGGCAAGTTTGAGGAGGAGGTGACGCTCATGCGGAAGGACGGCGCCACATTCCAGGCCGTCCTAACGGTGCGCCCGGTCATCCGCGACGGTCACCAGGTCGGCTTCATGGGGATGACGAAACCTTTGACACCACCGACCGGAGTCCCCGTGCGGAAGCTGTGGTTCCAAGCCCTTCGCGCGCCCTTTCTCATCGCGTCCGTGGTTCCGGTCCTCGTGGGCGCTCTGGCCGCCTGGACGATCCGGGGCGCGTTCAATCCCTCGTTCTTCGTCCTGTGCCTTCTCGGCGCGATGTCGATCCACCTCGGTGCGAACATGGCGAACGATGCGTGGGACTTCCGAAGTGGGAACGATCTCGCGGTCCGTCACCTGAACCCGTTCGCCGGCGGGGGGCGGGTCTTGCTCCGCGGCGTGCTGAGCATCCGGGCTCACCTTGCGGTGGCCCTCACCTTCCTCGCGGCCGGCTCGCTGATCGGACTGTACCTGGTCACGCAGGTCGGCCTACCGTTGTTCCTGCTCGGGCTCTTCGGAGTGGCGATCGCCTACTCCTACGTCGGTCCACCGTTTCGCCTCGCTCACCACGGGCTCGGGGAAATCGCGGTCGCGCTCGAGTTCGGACCCGTGACCGTGCTCGGGACGTACTTCGTCCTAGCGCGAGCGTTCGATCCCCCCGCCATTGTCCTGTCGCTCTCCCTCGGTCTCCTGGTGGCGGGAATCCTTTGGATCAACGAGGTCCCCGACATTCCCGCAGACGCTTCCGTCGGGAAACGAACGTTGGTGGTCCGGCTCGGGGTCGCACGGGCCACCACGGCCTTCGCCACCCTGATTGCGGCGGCCTATGTCGTCCTCCTGGTCGGCGTGCTGTTGGCTGGCTTGACGCCCTGGGCTCTGCTGGGCCTGTTGGCCTTGCCTCTCGCGGCGAAGCCGGTGCGAGGACTCCGGGCTGCTAAGGACGACCCTCATGCCCTCATCCCTTCGAACGCCGCCATGATCTTGGCCACGCTGGCCACAGGGATCCTCCTCCTCGTCGGCCTTGCTCTATCGACGGTCTTGAGGATCCCGCTGCCGGGCATCTGAGCGACCGCGGCATCGCGGGTCCACTTTCGCCGACCCCTCGGGCTATGACTTAATACCTCGCCGTTGCATGACCTCGTATCCTTCGAGAAGGGGGGATGAGAAACATGGCTCAGAAACCGAACAGTATTGTGCACGTGGAGATCCATTCGAACGCGCCCGACAAAACGAAGTCGTTCCTCAAGGATGTCTTCGGTTGGAAATTCGAGGACATGCCGCAGATGAACTACTCGATGTTCCAGCCGCCAAGCGCACCCGGCGGCGGACTGCAGCAGGCGGAGAACCTGCCCGCGGGGGTCCTTGATTACGTCCTCACCGAGGACATCGAGAACACGCTGCGCAAGGTCACCTCGTCCGGTGGCGCGGTCACGATGCCGAAGCAGGAGATTCCCGGCATGGGCTGGTTCGCGGTGTTCCAGGACCCGACCGGGATCACGCTGGCCCTTTACGAGGCGCAAGCGCCACCGCGTCCCGCCCGAAAGGCCACCCGAAAGCCCGCTCGAAAGACGGCGAAGCGGTCTGGACGCAAGGCCAAGAAGTCCTCCCGGCGATCCCGCTAGGTCGTTTCGGCGAAGAAGCGCGGCGGCGCGACATCATTCCAGAGTCGGTCAGCGAACGCTAGGTTCTGGTCCAGCTACGCAGACCCGCCCGCGAGGGATGCCATGACCCTCCGTCGGATCGGAGAGGCCGGGAGACGGCGCTGCGCGGCTTCGATTTCCGACTTCGGCGCCCCCTCCGGATTGGGAAGGATGAGGAGGACCCGGAGCGTGTCGGCGCCTTTCGGGAGGATTTTCGAGGCGCCGTTCTCGAGGATGGCGAGGACTTGTAGCCGCATGTGCCCGGTGGGAGGATGCCTCCGAGGGGGATAGGGGGCTAGCACGCGGGTCGATGTCGCATGTGAGCGACCTGAACAAGGAACCCCCAGGACGACGCGGTTGCCAACCGTGCCTCCATATCCTCCCCGTTCGATACGCTGGGTGGCAAGGGTCGTTCGAGCGCGGAGCTCGGCCCTCCCTTCGCCAAGGCCTTAGGCCTGTCCTCCGGCCCGAGGAGAACGCTTAACCCGGCCAGCGACTTGCCGGGCGATCCATGTTCTTCGAGCAACACGTGATCGGCGCGATGCAGAACTTCGGGTATGTGATCGGTGATCCCGCAAGCAAGGTTGCGGCCGTGATCGATCCGAGCTTTGACGCGCGCATCTTGCAAAAGGTCGCGGATGAGAACGGATACACGATCGCGTTCATCTTCGACACGCACCATCATTCAGATCATGTGTTCGACAACGAGCGGCTCGCCAACGAGACCGGCGCCAAGGTCGCGGCCCATCGACTTAGCAACGTCCGAAAGGACGTCGTCCTGGAGGACGCCATGGTGGTGAAGGTCGGAGAGCTCAAGGTGAAAGTCCTTCACACGCCGGGCCACTCTCCCGACTCCTGCTGCTTTCTCGTCGCGGGGCACGCCTTCACCGGGGACTGCCTCTTCGTGGGCGACTGCGGTCGCGTGGATCTCTCCGGGTCCAGTGTGGAAGAGATGTACGATTCCCTGTTCAACAAGGTTCGCAAGATGGATGACGAGATGGTCGTCTGCCCGGGCCATCATTACGGAAAGAGCCGCACCTCGACGATCGGCGAAGAGAAACGGACCAACTACACGCTTCAGCCGCGGACCCTCGACGAATTCATCCGGTTCATGCGGACTCCCTAGCCGGTCGGGAGGTCCGGTGCAATCGGGACCGGCATCGGCTTCTTCTTTCTCGGCGCTCGCTTCGCGCCGCCCTTCGCCTTGACCTTTACCTTTCCCGCCTTCTTGCGCTTCGCTTCCTTCGCGGGACATTGCATGTTCAGGCACAGGACCCACGGTGGCCGGCCGCGGGAGATGACCTTGATCACGGGATGGCCGCACGACTTGCAGCGGTCCTCCGTGGGCACGATGAGACCCCGTTGGGGCAGCGGATACGAGTTGTTGCATGCCGGGTAACTCGAGCACCCGACGAACCGCTTCCCGTAGTTGCCGTGGCGAATCGTGAGCTCGCCCGTTCCGCATCTTTCGCAGCGGCCGATGAAATTCTTCTCTCGGACGGAAGGGCAATCGGAGGCGACACAGTAGCTCGTGGTGCGGCCGCGATCCGTGTGCTTGATCATCGGCGCGCCGCACTCGGGGCAGTTCTCTTCCGCCCCCTGGATGATCCCCATCTGCGGCAGAGGGTGCGTGTTCCGGCAAGCAGGATATCGGTCGCAGCCGAGGAAACGCGATCCTCGGCGAGATCGAATGACGGTGAGGTTTCCTTCCTTGCACACGTTGCATTTGCCGATGTAATTCTGCTCGCGGAGCGCGGCCTCAATCTCCTGGCCGATCGCTTCGCGGTTCGCCTCGAGGGTCTCGAGGACCTCGCTCAGCATCTGTTGGGATTCCCGGACGACGTCTTCTCGGGAGCGCGTTCCCGTCGCGATCGCTTCCATATCCGCCTCGAGGTGGGCGGTCATTTCCGGTTCGGTGATCCGCTGCGCGTGATCCTCGAGGGCTTCGATCACCGCCCGGCCGCTCGTCGTAGGGTTCGGATACTTCCCCTCGATGAACTTGCGGTCGTAGAGCTTCTTGATGATTTCGTGCCGGGTGGACTTCGTCCCGAGGCCGACCCGCTCCATCTCCTGGATGAGGGACCCCTCGCTGTACCTCGCCGGAGGTTTCGTGCGATCCTCGCGGACCGTCACGGGACCGACACGGTCCAAGTTCTCGCCGGTCGTGAGGCTGGGAAGAATTGCCTCTCGGACGGACCAATACGGATAGTATTTCCGCCATCCTGGATCTTTGATGCGGTATCCTTCCGCGATGAAGATCTGGCCGCCGAGGTCGATCTTCGTTTCCGCGGTTTCGGCGATTGCGTTCGGGGCGACGGTGGCGAAGAAGCGCCGCACCACGAGCTCGTAAATGGCCCAGTGATCGTTCCGCTTCACCTTCTCCCGCGTGACCCCCTGGACCGGGTAGATCGGCGGGTGGTCCGTCGCCAGGGTACGACCTCGACTCGCCACGATCCGCTCTTGCGCGGCGAGGGTCCGCGCCTCTGACGCGAAAGGCGAGTCTTGGAGTTTTTCGAGGACGGTCCGGAGGTTGATGGTGGACGGATAGACCGTGTTGTCCGTGCGAGGATAGGAGATGTACCCGGACTGGTACAGGTCCTCCGCAATTTTCATCGCCTGAGCGGCGCCGAACCCGAGGCGGTTCGCTTCGGCGACGAACATGGTTGTGTTGAACGGGGGAGGCGGACGCTCCTCGCGCTCGTTTTGAATGTACTCGCGGACGAGTCCTTGCGGCGCACGCTCGGCCATCTCCAAGGCGGCCTCCGCCTCCGGGTGCGCCCAATACGGGCCGTGCTCGTGGTTCGTTTCGAACTCCGCCGTGGCGCCATTGGAATCCTTGCGGAACCGTGCGTGGAGGGTCCAATAATCCTGCGGGACAAAATCCTCGATCTCTCGCTCCCGATCCACGACGAGGGCGAGGGTCGGGCTCTGGACCCGGCCGACCGAAAGGTAGTCCCGGCCGAGCTGTTTCGACGCAATCGAGAGGAAGCGCGTGAGGACCGCGCCCCAGGCCAGGTCCACCGACTGACGAGATTCCGCGGACCAGGCGAGCGGATGGTCGACTTCCACCAGGTTCGCGAACGCGCTCTCGATGTCCCATTTCGTCAGTGCCGAGAAGCGCGCCCGCCGCACGCGGACCTCGGGTCGCACCTGTTGAATCAGGCCGAGCGCCTCGACGCCGATCAATTCTCCTTCCCGGTCGAAGTCCGTCGCGATGATGACTTCGTCCGCGTCCGCCGCAAGTTGCTTCAAGGCGGCACCGATCTTCCCGGCGGTCACGACCTTCTGCGGTTCCGCCCACACGAGTTCCTTCAAGTCGACCCGGGCCCAGTCATTCAGGGCCTCCGGATAATCCAGGTTGATGATGTGCCCGCGAAGGCCGACGACCCGGACGCGATCCTCGCCCTGGCTGAACTCGAACACGGAGGTTCCTTCCACGTTCGTCCGCTTGGCCTTCCCGTCACTGAGGATGGTCGCGATGCGGACCGCGGCGTTGAACTTCTCCGTCACAATCAGTCGTCGCACGGAGGGGTTCGCAGGAGAGGGGCTCTATTTAATCGTTTGTTGCCCGATGTCATCCATCAGGGATTCTTCGCGCGCGCGTTTTCCGTGCGTGCGCACACGAGGCCGATCAGGAGCCTCGGCCCTTGCTGACGGCCCGCTGAATCGCCTCCGTCGCTTTGCGCGGATCGGCCGCGTCCATGACCGCGGAAACGACCGCGACTCCGGCGACGCCGTGCCCCGCGAAGAGACCCGCATTCTCAGCGGTAATGCCTCCGATTGCAAACACGGGAAGGGGTGAACGTTTCACGACCTCGTCGAGAAGGCTGAGCGGCAGCACCGGCTCATCGGGTTTCGTGGGACTGGGAAAAAACGGTCCCACAGCCAGATAGTCAGCGCCCGCGGCCGCGGCTGTTTCCTCCTCCCCTGCTTTGCCGTACACCGTCACGCCAACGATCGCCCGCGGTCCCATGACGAGTCGGGCGGTCCGGGGCGATGGATCTTGGCGACCGACGTGGACACCGTCCGCGCGGAAGCGACGTGCCAGCTCGGGGTCGTCATTGACGAGGAACGGCACGTCGTGTCGGTCGCAAAGGCCACGAACGCCTCGAGCCGCCTCGGACCTTTCCTCGGGAGTGTAGACGCCCTTGTCCCGGAGTTGCACGATCGACGCACCTCCTTCGAGGGCTTCCCCCACGATCGTGAGCAGTCTGGCCACGGGCCGCTTCGGTGATGTCACAAGGTACAGGCCGCCGAGGCGCCCGCTTCGTCCCCGAGGTCGGCTCAGTTGATCTCCCCAGAGAGCGCGCGACTGAAGGCGATCCAGAAAGGATCGCGGTCTGCGGGACGGAACACGCGTCCGCGGTCCCAGCACGGTCGGCCTTTCTTCGTGAACGTGCCGATGTCGACGGCCGGGATCCCTTTCCTATGGAGGCCCTCGAGGACCTTCGCCGCTGCGCCGGGCTCGGTCGCGATCAAGAGGGTGCCTTCGCTGATCGCATCGAGGGGCTCCATGCCGAACAGTCTCGAGACTTCAGCGACCGCGGGATCGACGATGACCTTCGAGAGATCGACGTCCACGCCGAGGCCCGAAGCTTGGGCCATCTCCCAGACCGCGTTTCGGACTCCCCCCTCGGTCGCATCGTGCATCGCCCAGACCCCCTTGGTCCGGAGCCCTACCGAGGCAGCCGCGAGGGCGTCCTCTACCGTGCTCATGCATTCAAACAGAGCTCGCGCCCGCGACGTCACGTCGGCGCCGAGTTTCTTCTCCACCAGGTCGGGGAACGTGTTCGCCAAGATCGCCGTCGCCTCCAACGCCGCCGTCTTCGTGACTAGGAGCCGGCTCCCGGGTCGTGCCATGTCCGCGGTGACCCAGCCGTCCTTGGGTGCGATCGCCAGGAATGTGGCACCGCCCACCATCGGGTAGGCGCACCCCTCGTAGCGGCCCGTGTGGCCGGTGACGATCGCCGCTCCGTACTTCCGACACTCGCGATCCATCACGCGAAGCATCGTTTCGATCTGGTCGTCGTCGATGTCCATTGGAAGGTTCCAGTCCATCGTGATGTACTCGGGGGCGACGCCGGACGTCGTCAGGTCGGACGCGAGGATGTGGAAGGCGAACCACGCGGCCCGTTCCCAGCCATATTGCGGCACGATGTAGATCGGGTCCGTCGTCGAGATCATCGCGCGGCCATCAGGAAGGCGCACGACGCCGACGTCCACACCGTTCGCCGGGCCCACCGCGATCTCCTTCCGTTTCTCGCCCAGGTGGCGGGCGATCACGTTCTCGAAGAACGCGCGGCTCACCTTGCCCATCGGGTATTTCCGCGGAATCGGGTCCGTCAACGAGAGAGGACTCCTCAGGGTCCCGGGGCTGAAAACATCCTCGTGTTCCCTACGCCGGCATGACCCGGATCAGGTTCCAAGGGTCTATCCCTCATGTGGGATACTCTCAGCCCTTCTGGGCTCCCCGGACTCGCCAAGGGTCGTTCGGTAATGAACGTTTGCGTGCTGTGCTTGTGAGAGACCGCGTCGTAGCGGAGATTACGCCGCGGCCAAGAGCGTCGCGACCTCTCCAGGGTATTGGGCAACTCGCACGCCTGCATCGGCAAATGCCTTCGTCTTCGACTCGGCTGTACCCTTTCCCGCTTGGATGATCGCCCCCGCGTGCCCCATCCGTTTGCCCGGAGGTGCCGTGCGTCCCGCGACGTAGGCGACCACAGGTTTCGTCACTTTCTTCTTGATGAAATCCGCCGCCTCTTCCTCGGCGGTCCCGCCAATTTCGCCGACCAGGACGATCCGACTGGTCTTGCGGTCCTTTTGGAACAAAGTCAGTGCCTCGACCATGTTCGTGCCGTTGATCGGATCGCCGCCGATGCCGACGCACGTCGATTGACCAAAACCCGCTTGACTCATCGCGTACACGATCTCGTAGGTGAGCGTGCCACTCCGGGAGATCACCCCCGTGTCGCCCTCCTTGAAAATGAGGTTTGGAATGATGCCCATCTTGCCTTGACCCGGAGAGGCGATTCCCGGACAGTTCGGACCAATCACCGTGACACCTTGGCTCCGCGCGTACGGAATGAAGTCGAGGCAATCATGAAAGGGGATGCGCTCCGTGATGATCACCACGAGTTTGATCCCTGCCTCGATCGCCTCGACCGCCGCATCCTTCGCATAGGGAGCCGGGACGAACAAGATCGATGCGTTCGCCTTTCGCTTCAGGACGGCGTCCCGTACCCGGTTGAACACAGGAACCCCTTCGATCTTCGAGCCGGCCTTCCCAGGCGTCACACCGGCGACAACCTTCGTACCAAAGTCCCGCATCGCCCGTGTGTGGAACTGACCCTGGTGGCCGGTGATGCCTTGGACGACCACGCGGGCCTTCTTCGTCAGAAGGACGGCCAAGTCAGACGCCTCCCGTCTTCAGTTTGACGGCAAGTTCCGCGGCCTCCTCGATGGTCTCCGCAGCGCGGCTACCAATGGACCGGAGGATTTCTTTCGCCGCGGCTTCGTTCACGCCCTTGATTCGTGCGACGACAGGAATCGTCGCTTGCATCTCGTCGAGAGCCTGCTTCACGCCCGTCGCGACCGTGTCCGCTTTCGTGATCCCGCCGAAGATGTTCACGAGGATCACGGACGGGTGCGCCTTGATGAGGAGTTCGAAGGCTTGTTTCACCTTCTCCGGATCGTCCGTACCCCCGAGATCGAGGAACACGCCGCCCCTTCCGCCCTTCAGGTTCAGCGCGTCGAGCGTCGCCATCGTCAGGCCGGCGCCGTTCGCGATCACGCCAATATCGCCGTCGAGTTGGATGAACACGATGCCCTTCTCGTGGGCCTCCTGCTCCAGGGGTGTGCGATCCTGGTCCAAGTTCGTATATTCCGGATGCCTGTATTCCGCGTTGTCGTCGATCACGAGCTTCGCGTCTCCCGCCACGACGCGTCCGTCCCCGGTCACGACGAGAGGGTTGATTTCGACGAGCTCGGCGTCCTCCTTCCGGAACAGATCGTACGCATGACGTGCGATCGCGGCCACCTGGTCGCCGATTTCCTTGTCCAGAGAAAGGCTGGCTTGCAGGGACCGGACCACGTACGGCTGGAGGCCGACCATGGCGGGAACATGCTCCATGAAGAGCTCCTCTCGCGGGACATCCTCGACGTCCATCCCACCCATCGCCGTCGCCATGAGGAGAGGCTCCCTCGCGGAGCGATCGATCGCGAGGCCTAGGTAGAGTTCCTTCGCGATGTTGAGGCGCTCCTCCAGGTAGACCTGTTTCACGCGGTACCCGTGGATGTCCATGCCGAGGATCTGGCCCGCAACCCGGCGTGCTTCGTCGAGAGTCTCCGCGGGTCGGATTCCGCCCGCTTTCCCCCGACCGCCGACGAGGACCTGGGCTTTCACCATGCAGGGGAGGGGCGGATCGACGATGTCCTCCGGCCGCGACGCAAGAACTCCGCGGGGGACCGGGATCCCGTAGCGGGCGAAGATCTCCTTCGCCTTGTGCTCAAGGAACTTCATCGGGGACGCTCCCGGCGATGACGATGGGCTCCTTTAGACTTGCCTTCACCGGGGAATTCAGATCGGGGTTCCCGTCGACATCACGAGGTCTCGGAAGGCCTTCATGATCTTCTTCGTCGTCGGCCCGGGCTTGCCATCCCCGATGGTCCGGCCGTCGACTTCGACCACCGGTGCGACCTCCGCTGCCGAGCCCGTGATGAAGGCCTCGTCCGCCGCCCAGACGTCGTACAGGGTGAAGAATTGCTCTTTCGCCTCCAGGCCGAGGCCTGGCGCAAGCTCGAGAACGGTCTCCCGAGTCACACCGGGAAGGTTCGTCGACGTGAACGGCGTCACGATCGCATGGTTACGGACGATGAAGACGTTCTCCGCGCTCGCCTCCGACACGTACCCGTGGATATCCAGCATCAGGGCCTCGTCCGCGCCGTATTGATTCGCCTCGACCTTGGCCATGATATTGTTGAGGTAGTTCAGGGACTTGATGGAGGGACTCAGGCTCTGAGGCGGAACGCGCCGGTAGGAAGACGTCACGACCTTGAGGCCCCGCTCGTAGACCTTTCCGAGGAGGTTGATGCTCGGCTGCGCGATGACGACGATGCTCGGACCGGACTTGCATTTCCTGGGATCCAGACCGAGGTCCCCAGGACCGCGCGTGATGATGGGGCGGATGTACCCTTCCTTGATGTCGTTGTGCCGGCACGTTTCGAGAACGATCTTCGCGAGATCCTCCTTCGTATGCGGGATTTTGAGGTCGATCGCCTTCGCACTGTGGAACAGCCGTTCCATGTGCCGCTCGAGTTTGAACACCCGGCCGTTGTACGCCCGAATCCCTTCGAAGACCCCGTCTCCATAGAGGAGGCCATGGTCGAAGACGCTGACCTTCGCTTCGGACTGTGGAAGGAACTTGCCGTTAACGTAAACACTGAGTTCCATCGCGCGGCCCCCGACTATGTGCGTAATCAATCGTCTTCACTAAAAAGACTTTGGTCTCCAGTCCATTGCAGCGCCGTCAACGGAACTTTTCTCCCGTGAGACGCTCGAACAGGCTCACGTAGAGATCGCTCACCTGTTTCGTCACTTCGTCAGGAAGAGGCGGGATGGCCGGTTCCGGTTTCCTGGCGGCGCGGGCGTCCATCAAAGCTTGGTGATACCCGATCTTTCGGTAATATTGCCGGACGAACTCCTTGCTGAGTTCGACCTGCTTGCCTCTCCCATATTCTTGGAGATCCCAGAACCGATCCTCGTCCGCCGTGCCGAACGTGTCGACGAGCATCAGACGCCGCTCCCCGTCCATCGCGAACTCCTTCTTGCCGTCGACGTGGATGAGCCCCCTCTGCTCGACGTCCTTGTTGAGCCGCGCATCGATCTCGAGGACGGCGTCGACGAGGTCATTGTACTCGGCCCGGCTGAGCTTCGAGATGGCGAGGGCCTCGTCCCGAGTGAGTTCGCGATCTACCTTCTCGAGCTTCGTCGTCACTTCGACGAACGGCTCCGGCAAAGGCTCGCCGTAGGCAGGCACGTGGCCCGCCGGAAATCCGGCATCCTCGGGTTGGATCCGCCCCCCTTTGATCCGGTCGTGGAACGATCCGGCCACGTAATACCGCGCGATCACCTCGAGAGGGATGAGGAAGTTCTTCGTGGTCGGCATGATCTTGTCGTAGTCCGGGATCACCTCGACGCGACGTACCCGCATGCGGTTCCCGCCTTCGAGACGGAGGAAATGCGTCCGGATGCCCAAGTCCTCGACGATCTGGAACCAATGGGCCGAGGTGCGGCAGAGCGTCTCTCCCTTGTGCGGCACCTGCGTGGGGATGACCTTGTCGAACACACTGATCTGGTCCGTAAAGAAGAACTCGAGCTCTCGGGCCGAGACCTCGTAGACCTCCTTCACCTTGCCCTTCCGCAGCAACCGAATCGTCTCGCCCCGGAAGCGAAAGATGGCACGTCTTCTTAGGGATTTTGGTCGGCGAGGTATTCGAGATGCTCCGCGACCTCGTCGGCGAGCTCCGGGCCGAAGTTCTTCCGCAGGAGCTGGAGTCCTAGGTCGATCGAGGCCGTGACGCCCCCGGCTGTGGTCACCAGGCCGTCCTCGACAATCCGTTGGTCGACGACCTGGGCGGTGCCGCGCAGTTCGTCCATCGCGCTCCGATGCGTCGTCGCTTTGCGTCCCGCGAGGAGACCCGCGGCCATCAGGATCAGGGCGCCGGTGCAGACGCTCGCCACGGGCTTCTCCGTCCCGAAGTCCAAGAGGGATTGCAGCCACTCCGAGTCCTTGACGACCTCCGCCCGACCTTGCCCTCCGGGCACGATCACAAGGTCCAGATCCCCAAGGTCTCGTCGAACCTCATGGGCGAGAAACTTCATCCCGAGGGCGCCCGTGATCTGCTCCTTCAAGGCCCGGAACCGGACCGTGAGATCGAGCGGCGGATGGAGCTGCTTCGCCTTGGCGAGGACCTCGTACACGCCGACGGCGTCGAGCTCCTCGACCCCGTCGAACAGGTAGATGCCGACCCGCACGGGGACCACCGTGAACCTACCCGGCCTTAATCGTTCCCGCCTGATTCCACGGGGCCGATACTACCCTGCTGGACGAGCCAGCGTCTCGCCTCATGGAAATCCGATGTCTCGAAGTCGACATGTTCCTTGAGTTTACCATGCGAATTGATGGCGAGGCGTGTGCCCGCCTCGGAGAGCAACGGCACATCCATGATGCCGTCCCCCACCGCGAGAATCTCGTCCTTACGGATTCCCCACTTCGCCGCGAGCTCCCGCACGATCTCACCTTTCCGTCGCGGGCTGACGTGAATCGTGACTGCGCCCGTGAAGACCCCGTCGACGTAGTGGAACTCGTTGCTGAACGCCGTATCCGCATCGAACAGAGCAAGGGCCGATTCCGCGACCTCCCGCGGTCCGCCCGTGATCAAGACGACCTTACTCGCGTCGGCTTGCAACCACGACACGAACTCCCTCGCCCCCGGCATCGGTCGGAGATCGCGCGCCGCCCGGAGGATCTGAGCCTGCGTGAGCCCCCGCAGGCGGGCGGCCCGCATGCGGAATCCATCCTCCCAATCGATGTGCCCGTCGATCCCCGCTCGCGTGATGGCCGCGACTTCGGCCTCTTTCCCGACGAGGGCGGCGAGTTCGGGCAGGAACTCGTTGAAAATCAGGGTGTTCTCTAGGTCGAAAACCACGAGCTTCAGTCAGAGTGCCCTATCCCGGGAGACAACAGGGGTTATATGAGCCCTCCCTCGGACGGTCCGGGACGAGGACAAGGACGATGGGCGGTCTCAGAAGACTTCCATGTCGCCGTGGACTTCGAGTCCTTGGTCCGTGATGCTGTATGGCTTCACGGATCGCGGGTGCTTGAGCCTCCGCATCTTGATGACCTGGATCACGAGCTGGACTTCACCATTCTCCCGCTCGTTGAAGCGCATTCCGATCACGCCGTCCGAGACGTATTCCACGAGGCCGTCCCGAGAGGACCTCGGGTTCTCATCCTTGACCTCGGCCGTGAAGACGCACGTGGCCCCGGTGGACTTGAGCTGTTTGCACAGGGCGAACAGTTTCTCCCTCCGTTCCGTGTCATCGGCGAAGAGCATGTTCAACAGGCTGATCGAGTCGATTGCGACCCGGGAGGCGCCACTCCGTTTGATGAAATCAGGAAGCTCAGAGCGGATCCGTGTGACGGTCGTCTTCGCGTCCACGGGCTCGAGCTTCACGATGTGGAGTTTCTTTTCTTTCAGATACCGCTTCAGGTCCCACCCGAACGACGCGGCGTTCGCAACGACAGAGTCGACGTCTTCCTCGAGGGAGATGAAGACCGCTTTCTCGCCGTTGATCAAGCCCTGCATGAGGAATTGCAGCGCGAACGTCGTCTTGCCGGTCCCGAACGAGCCGAGGACGGTGATGATGTGGCCCGCGGGCACTCCGCGGCCGAGCATCTCGTCGAGCCCATCGATCCCGGTGAGGACGAAGCCTTCATGGATCCCTTCGTCAGGCGCCTCTATCGGTTTGGGTGTCGCTTCCGTGTCCGCCATGTCATCGCCTCACGAGATTCGCTCCATATACACGACCACGAGGCCGTTGTTCGCAGAGACCATCGTCGGGAAACGGGCGATCTTGTCCCGCGGTAGATGCGGGAGGACCCCGGTGAACTTCTCGAGGTACATGTACCGCTGGCGATTGCTCGATCGGGGGGAAGACCGCCATTCGAACACGAGACAGCCATCCGTGCTGTCCATGAGCAGCTGTTCTTGGCGACGCTCGAGAATTCCCCGTGTCAGGAGCAGGTATACGAGTCCGTTCCATCGCTTCGCGGCGCGCTGCATCCCCTTGATGGTCGTCACGAGGTCCTTCACCTCGACCAGGTCCGAGATTGCGAGGTCCGTGAGGGAATCGATGACCACCATCGAGTCATGCGCGTTCTCGTCGAGGAAGGTGACGAGCTCTTCCAGGATGTTCGTAGCCGGGAGGTCGAAGACGTCCTCCTCTTGGGTCCACGACGCGGGCACCACGCTGTGCCGGAAATAGGCACTCGAGAAGTCCTTGAAGACCGTGTGGTCGCGGAAGGCGCGATAGTAGTCCCCATTGAACGAAGTCGCGAGCTCCTGCAGGATGATTTCCTTCGACCGGGAGAAGGTCACATAACAGACCCGCTCAGGAACCTCGGAGTTGTCGCAACGATCGCCGAGGTAGTAGTGGCGCGCCTCCGGGCGCTCGCGGACGAGGGCCGTTTTCGATGCCGCCGTGTAGACGTATTCCTGCATCCCCGCCCCGATGTCGCCGCAGAGCAGGATCGTCGATCCGCTCGGCAATCCGCCGTCTACGATGCTGTCTAGGTCCGCGATCCCCGTCGGCACCTTCCGGACGCGAGTCGCCTCGAGCGGTTCCGGCAGAGCGTCGACGCTAAGGAAAGCGCTCTCTCTCGTTAGAGCCATCCCAATCGAACCCGCCTATCCCGCTCGTGCGCATAAAGCACTTTTGTAAAGGGTCCGCACCAGAGCGACCCAATGCGGTCGAAAGGTACACGCTTCGCGTCCGAGAGGAACATGATTATCATTCATCATAAGCGATAATTATCGATGCTATTGAATGGAGCGCCTATGGCGGGACTCGGCCGAAGGTGAAGGGAGCGGCCCGAGCTTCGGCGATGGGTTCGCCCGGCTCACTGATTATCACGTCCTGATAGCCACATCGGCACGTTGATGTGACGCACTCGCGCTCGCGTGCTTGTCTCGAGGGACTATGGCGACCATTCGAAACCCCCTCGCGGGCTTCGCAATCACAATCTTCGGAGCCCTTGCCCTGGCCTTCTTGGTGGGAATCCCGTCCCTCTTCCTACCCCAGGCGGAGCTGGTCTACTTCTACCTGCCTTTCGCCCTCTTCGGCGTCGGCATGTTGTCCGGTCGGAGCGGCTTCCTCGGTACCCTTGGATTCGTCGGTGGGACCCTCGGAGGCTTCGTCGGAATCTATGTGTTCCAGTCCTTGTTCGTGCCCCAGGGTTGGCCGATCTGGCCCGCCGGGTTGGCAATCCTTCTGGATTTCGCCTTCGGCGCAGTCTGCGGGGCCGGTGGCCTGGTCATGGGGAGGGTCGGCCTGCGACGGATCGACCGGATGGCGGAGCACGCGATGAAGATGCGCCGTTGCCTGAGATGCGGCGCAAAGGTCGGCATCGCCGCCCGCAAGTGCTGGTCCTGTCGGGCCTACCTGCCGCCGACCGGGTAAGCGGATTCAGATCTTCTTCATCCGGCCCAGGATTGGCTCGTAGATCAGACCCTTGTCCAGGAGCGCGTTGATCGACTCTTCCAGCGAGTCCTTCGACACGCCCTTCGACGTCGCGTTCTCCAGGATTCCTTCCCACGGCGCCCCTTTGCCGTCCTGGTCAAGGGCCGCGATGATCTCAAGGACCTTCCCTTCGGACTCATCGGGTTCGCGGGGAGGCTCCTCCTTCGCCGGTGTCGCGGCCTCGACCACGGGTTCGCCGGGGGCCGTCGGCTCGCGGTACTCCGGGAGCAAGTACCTCAGGCCCTCCGCGAGCATCGCCGTGTACCGGGACAGATCTGCCTTGCCGTAGTGGTTCATCGCTTGTACGATTCCGTCGGCGATGGCTTCCTTCACGCCAATCTTCACGAGGCCCTCCTTCGTCAACGGATCCATTTTCTGGGCCTCCGCCATCGCATCGAGCCGTTTCCGCAGCGACCGACAGGCCTCGAGGATCCAGAAGTCCCGGACGGTCTCGTCGACGGCCTTGATCGTCTCGGGTCGGATCGACGTGTACGTAGTTCCAGGCTGCGGCGAGTAGATCCGGCTCTTCCCGACGATCGCGCCGAACACGGGAGGTTTCAGCTTCGACAGGGTCGCGGCCGCCTCGGGTTGGTACTGGCCCGCGTAGACGTGGAAGGTGCCCGTGGGATCCGAGACCCGGGCGCGCCACATCGGCTGCCCGTCCGTTCCCACGTTTTCCACGTCGGTGATCACGCCGACGACGAAGACCCGGTTCACCTTCGCGCCGAGCGGCGTGACGATGTACGAGGGCGGCCGTTCTCCGGTGCCCTCGGTCTCCAAGTTCGCGTCGTTGTACTCCGAGGCGAAGAGCCGCCACGCGACCTCACGGATCACGTGGATCCCTCCAGGCCTTCGAGCATCTCCCGCGCCTCTGCCTGGACGTCCACCTTGAGAAGCTTCGCGGTTTCGACGATCATCATGAGCCCGTAGTCGTCCGAGGTCACGTTGCCGCGGGCCTCGATCGGCTGGGCCACCAGGAGGTCCGCGAGTTCGTCCCGCACGATCTCGGTCGACATCGCCTCCTTGGCGGCGGCGATGCACGCGTCGAGGGATTTGTCGAGGAGCGCCTCCGTGAGTTCTCGGTCGAAGACGGCAGTGAGGGCCCCCGAGCCGTCGTCGAGGACGGCCTTCACGCGGAGGTCCGGCTCTCCCTTCACTTCGCCGTGGAGTCGGCAGGCGCCCTTTCGCAGGACCCGCCGGCACTCCGGGCACCGATAGACGAGGCCCGAACCTTCGCGAAGATCGATCAGGATCCCGCGCACCGTCACGTCGGCCGCGCCGCCGCGCTCCGCGAGGTCCTCAATCCACATCCGAGGACTGACGTTCAACCGCTCCGAAGGAGGAAGCAGGTCCGGTTTCAACCGAGTGATCGTCGCGCGCTCGTCGAAGCTGATCTGCGGGATGCCCCGCCACGACTTGACGTACGCTCCCTCGATCCGGAGGACTTCGTCGTCCTTCAGGGTGAAATCCTTCCACGCGCTGAACTGCGTCTTGCCCGTCTCGTCCGCGAGGACGCCCGAGAAGACGGCCTTCGGCGCCCCGTCGACCTCGACCTCACGCCGTTCGACGGACAGGATCCGCGCGGTCACCGCGATGTTCGATCCGCCTTCCCGGAGATCTACCACGCGGACGGGGGTCGGCTTCCCGGCGTATGGCTGGCCGACGCCCGGCTTGTATTCGGGCAAGGCCGTGGACGCCTCTTTTGCAACGGCCGTGCGACTGCCGAAGTTCACTTGGACCTGGCCGCGGTACTCCTTCGTGTAGGCATTCTGCACGCGGACCACGTCTCCCTTGGCGATGGGGACCGACAACGGCTCCCATGCGGTGAAGGGGATCGTCGTCGTCGGATCGCCGAGGATGCCGTACAGGATGCGCTTCGAACCTCCCTCGACGCTCACGTCCTTTTCATTCACGCTCACGATCCGGGCGAGCAGATTCACGCTCTGTTCCCCTGGCAGGAGTTCCCGCAGGGTCTTGCTGACGCCCATCGCGAGGGTCGCCGGGTTGCCGCCGTGCTTCTTCACGATCGACCGCTTCGCCGTGTCCAGCGACACGCGGTACACGTTCAGGTAGCTCGACAGTTCTCGCTCGATCTCTTGCTCACTCACTTTGTTTCCAAGCGCCCGGTTGATGTCCTGGACATGGGGCGCCAGTTCTTCCTTCACAGAATTCACGTTCCCGAGGCGTGTCTGTTTCTCGCCTCATTCTCGAGGATGATTCCGCGGTATAAAGAGGTTCGGCGAGGTGGCCGAAAGTACTTCGGATGGGCACGGAAGATTCATTCCGTCGGCTCCCTTGGCGCATGCCATGGACACGGACGAGATGCTCCGGGCCGTGATCGATTTCCTTCGCATCTGGAGGGAACAGGCCCCCGTGAAAGTGCGGACGACCTGGGGCACGATCTACCGGGACGACCGGTTTCCCCTGATTCACCAGGCGAACCTGGGGTGGGTGGCGACACCGCCCGAAGGAGGTTCGAAGAAAATCATCGAGGACCTGGGAGAGGCGTTCCGGGGAACCGCGGTCCCCCATCAGGCCCTCCTGTTCGAGGATGCGGAGAGGGCCTTCGCGCTCCAGGAGGAGTTTGTTCGCCTCGGATTCCGCCCCACCGCAGAACTCGCTCTCGCGAAGGTCGGCCTCCCCGATTGTATCGTGAATCCCGACTTGGAGGTCCGACCCGCCGCCGAAGGGTCAGCCTTGAACGACTTCCGCGCGATCTCCATGGCCATCGATGCGGGCTCTGGTTATTCTCGCGGCGTCATCGATCAGCTGTGGGGCTTGTGGCGGGAGCGGTCCCGCCATGTGGGGATGCGGCCCTACGTGGCGTACCTGAATGGCACCGCGGCCGGCACCATCAGCGTCTGGCCGCGGGGGATCTTCGCCTGGATCGACAACGTCGCGACGCACCCGGACTTCCGGATGCGAGGTGTCGGTCGCACGATGCTCTTCGAAGCCTGCAAGCGCGCGATCGAGGCTCGATGCGAATGGGTCGTTTTGATCTCGGACCTGTTCGATACACCGAAGGAGATGTACAAGAGCCTCGGGTTCGAGGCCATCGGCGAGGTCCGCGGCTTCCTGCGCGAGTAGGGCCGCGAGCCGAATCCTTCTTACGCGGCGGGTCCGATGGCCGCCTTCGTGGACCTCGGCATTCGGGGCAAAGTCGCTCTCGTCGCCGCGGCGAGCCAGGGCATGGGTCGTGCCGCCGCGTTCGCCCTTGCCCGCGAGGGATGCAAGGTCGCGCTCTGCGCACGGAACGAGGGGCCGCTCCAGGCGACCGTCAAGGCCGTCCGCAAGGAAACCGGCGCCGAGGTTCTCGGAGTCACCGCGGACGTGGCCCGGGCCGAGGACGTGGCGACTTTCGTGAACGGGGCCGTCCAAGCCTTTGGCGGCGTCGACCTGCTCGTCGCGAACGCGGGAGGTCCGCCCACCGGACGCTTTGAGGCGCTGACGGAGGAGCAGTGGTCTCGGGCCTACGATCTCACCTTGCAGAGTTCCGTTCGACTCGTGCGGTCCAGTCTTCCCTCCATGAAGGCTCGCGGAGGCGGCGCCATCGTCGCGATTACATCGATCAGCGTGAAGCAGCCGATCGAGAATCTCCTCCTCTCGAACGCGATGCGCGCGGCTGTCGTCGGGCTCGTGAAGACCCTGGCCCGCGAACTCGGGCCGAGCCGCATTCGCGTGAACGCCGTGGCCCCGGGATGGATCGCGACGGACCGGCTGACCGAAGTGACGAAGAGCCGCGCGGAGCGCGAAGGGAAAACGCTCGCGGTGGCGATGGCGGAAGATGCGAAGGAGATCCCGTTGGGCCGGATCGGAGAACCGAAGGAGGTCGCCGATCTCATTGTGTTCCTGTTGTCTGACCGGGCATCCTACATGACCGGGAACGTCATCCAGATCGATGGCGGCCTATATCGCGGGGTTCACTGAGGAACTCTGCCCACGGATCAGGCGTCGCGCTTCGGCTGCTTCTTCGGCGTGTTTGCGCAGGACCAGCAGGAGCGGCGGGAGACACTGTTCCAGGCCCGGCATTGACGGCACTGCCATGTCTCCGTGATCGTTGCGTTCGACGGATACATGCTGCGGCGAGAGATCGCGGCTCCACATGACCAGCAGATCGTCAGTTCGGCCTCGTTGGCCACCGCGCAATGCGGGCACTCCCAACTCGGTCCTAGGAGTCGCGGCAGTTTCCGGGTGCGGAGACGCCAGTCGACCCACGCAAAGACGACGCCGCCGACGAGAAGGAGGAGGAGCGCGCCTGGCAGGAGATCTTCCACGTGCGACGACGTTCTTTCGGGGCGGTAATATAGGCTCCCCGCTCCGTATCACGAGCGATACCTGTTGGCGCGCGGATTCACTGGTTGAACGTCTCGACCTTCTCGAACGTCTGCTTGAGGTACTTGATCAAGACGTCGCGATTTCGTCGTAGGTGGCTCTCGTACCACACGCGAACGAGATCCGCAAAGAGACGATGCAAATCGTCCACGTTCGTCTTGTCGAGGGGTTGGTCGTAGAGCGTGTGGATCGTCCAGATCCGCTTCCACCCGCTGTATTTGTAGTAATGTTCGCCCTCACAATATTCGAACGTGACGCGGAGGTGGGCTTTGCCGTCCGTCTCCACGTAGTTCACCTTCAGCGCGTCCCCGACCCGGCCTTGGTCCATCGAGCGATCGAGCAGCTGAACGGATTGGACGGCGGCGGGGTTGAAGCCGGGCCGCCAGTGCCAGTCGCCGTCCGGGAAGGTGTCCGGGAACACGCCCCAGTTCGTGTACGAAGGCTCCAGAGCGAAGTGCACGTTGATCTTGTTGAAGCGCTTCCAGACCTTCCAGAAGTCCTCGATCAGGGTCTTGTTCAGGTCGAGCCGGGCGACGTTCTGCTCGCCGACGTCCTCGATGATTTCCCGAGTCTTCTTCTCGAGTTCCGCGTCCAGGGAGGAGAACCAGTCATCCCCCTTGGCCTTCTTCGCCGCCATGGCCAAGTCCCTTCTCTCCGGCCTCGAATGAAATGTCTCGCTATATAGGTATTTGTCAGCGAATAAACACGAGGATGGAACGATGCAACGCCTCACATGAAACGTCCCGAAGACGCGTCCGTTTCGGCATTGCGGAATACCGGGCGCACGTTTAAGTGTCGAGACAATCACATGTATCTCATCAACCGGGGCCTGCCCCCGAGGAGGAGTTAGACCCCACCATGGCATCGAAGAAGAGCAAGACCACGAAGAAAGCGAAGAAAGGCAAGCGCTAAACGATTCGCGCCCGCTGATCTCTTAGTTCGGAACTGATTCACCTTTTTCCTTTCTTTCTTTCGCCTTTTTCTCCGCTCACCCGAGCCGCGAGGCGTGCATGGAGCACCTCGCTGACGAGTTTCCCATCAGCACGCCCGCGGACTCGCTCCATGACGCGGCCCATGAGGGCCTTTTCGGCCTTCTCTCCTCGAGCTTGGATCATGTCCTCCGCATCCTCGATGACCGCGTCCACGATCGTCTCAAGCTCCTCGCGGTTCATTCCTTTCACACCGAGGGAAGAAAGCGCCTCGGACGCGCGGACTCCACGGCGGACCATCTCCCGTAGAACGTCGGGGATGGCCTCCTTCGCGAACCGGCTTGCCTTCAGGAGAGAGAACAGTTCTCGGAGACGGTCGAGGGGGATGCCGTCGACATCCAAGGATTCGCGCCTCAGTTCGCTGAATGTGTAAAGCAAGACGGTCGCGACGAGCCGCGGCTCCCCAAATTCGCGGGCAATCAACTCGAATTGCTCGTCCATTCCCTCTTGAACAAGTTGGTGCGCTTGCTGTTCATGAATCGCGTACTCGCGTGCAAGGCGTGCTTCGGTGACGTCTGGTCGTTCCGGCAGATGCTCGCGGATGCGGTCGAGACGTTCTCGCGTCACCCGAATTGGCGGCACATCGGTCTCCGGATACATCCGGGCTTTCCCCGGCAGAGGCCGACTGTACACGGTCGTGCCATCGGGTCGTGGTTCCCGCGTCTCCGGTGGGACGCCTTCAATCGCGGCGGTCGCCCGAGGAATCATCTCCTCGATTGCGCTGTAAGCCTTCTCCCGTTCCTCCGCGATCAGAACGAAGGCATCCTGCGCCCCGCTTCGAAGGGCCGTGCGGACCCCATCCATCTCGGATTGGGTGATTCCGTAAGCCGGCAATTCGTCCGAATGGAAGATGCCGGCCACGCCCGCGACTCGTGCATGCGCCGCGAGCTCGGGACCCAATTTCCCTTTGAGGAGGCCGGCAAATCCGGGGAGGGACCACCCGAGGACCACGCCGCCTTTCTTCAACGCGGTCGCAACGACTTTGGACTGTGTCTCTTTGAAGGCGGCGCTGAGATCCTGGACACCCGAGGGGATGGTTCGAACGCCTCGCCGCTTCAGTTCCGCCGCCACTTCGAGGAGCATCCGCTGCCTTTCCACCTCCGTTTCTACGAACGTGGCGATGAGTCGGAGTTCTTGCACACCCTTGATTTCGATGCGCGAACCGCCCTTGATGGATACGTTCAGGTCCTCGCGGATCGTTCCGATCCCTCGCATCACTTTGCGCGTCGCACGAAGGAGCGAGCCGAACGCAAGAGCGACCTCTCGCGCTTCGTCGGGCGTCTCAATGTCCGGGCTCGTCGCGACCTCGACGAGCGGGATCCCGAGCCGGTCCAGTCGATAGACAACCTCGCCCTCCGTCTCCCCCAGCTTCCGCGCGGCATCCTCTTCGAGAAGGATCGTCGGCACGCCGATTCGCTTCCCGTTCGTCTGGAGATGTCCGTCTAGGGCGACGAGGGCGGACCGCTGGAAACCCGATGTGTTAGAACCGTCGATAACGATCTTTCGCATGAAGTCGACTTCGCTCGCGCATCTCGCGTCGAGCAAGAGCGCGATCTCAAGAGCGATGTCGAGGGCCTCCGGATTTGGCGGATGGGGCGGTTCTTCGTCCGCCTCGACCAGACAGGAGTTCGGTGTGGCCTCATAGACGAAGGTGAGACGTCGCTTCGCTTCCTCGATCGCTGCCGCGTCGATCTCGCCGAGCTCCGACTGCGTCGGACGAAGCCGGCGACGGAATCGCAGGCCGCCGGGGGCATCGACGAGGACGGACGCGTCCTCGCAGAACAGCTTGTGCGTCGCGAGCTGCTGGTGGATCTCTAGTCCGACCTTCAGCCCGAGGGCCCGATAGTCCATGGGCTCAGGAATCGAAGGCGCGGGATTAATCCTTCTCTGGCGGAGAGGCGGCGACCCCGGCTTTCCGGAGGGTTTCCTCCAGGTCGGCGATTCGAGTCCCGGCTTGCTCGAGTGCTTGCTCGAGGGACGCGATCCGGGCGGCGGCCTCCTTCAGCTCCGTCCACAGGATGTGGTAGCGTCGACTCGCGCGGTATTCGCGGAGTGGCTCCGGGTCCGAGGGCTCCGGTTCTCCGTCCGTGGCCAGCAGATTCTTGACGTAGAAGTCGCGGTCGAGTTCCTGCATGGCCCCCATGCGCAGGAGGAGGTGGTGCGGGTAGTCCGGTTTCAAGGTGGACGCGGCGCGCAGAGCCATCAGGACCGCATACTCGCCGCAGCAGTTGAAATCCCGGGTCGGGACGTGGTTCTCCCCGTGGGTCTGTCGGTGCATCTGGACGAACATTTCCCAGATGCCTTCGTACTCGTCTAGGGCGGACATGGGGAATCGGACGCGCAAAAGCCTCTCGAGGCGATGTACCTTTGGAATGGTCGCGCGGATGCGAATGGGACCGATGGCTTCTTGTCCCCCGCGAGCAAACGGATTGGACAATGGGCCGGGTATTCGATTTCGCGAAGCGGCGGATCGCGGGCTACATTGTCTTCTGGATTCTGGTCCTCCTTTTCCTCGGCCTGTTCTACGGCAATGATCGGCCCGCCCAAGCCGGCGCGTTGTTCGTCCTCGGCTTCGCGTTCATCGGCTCCCTCCTGTTTACTCGACGGCTGAAGAGGAAGCAGCGGGCGCGCCGCGAGGCTCGAGAGGCGGCCCAGCGGATACAGCAGGCCCAGGCAATTCAGCCCCCACAGAGGGGGCCATCGCCGCCATCGACGCAGGCGACCAAGCAACTGCCCGGTCGCTAGCGGTCCTCTTCCCGGTACGGGGAGCGCAACGTGCCCTCCTCCCGCTTCCGGCGGTGCTCTTTCTCGTTCTTGAGCCACGCGAGCAACCGCGAGGCCGCGCCGAACGGCCGGAACTCGAAGACGACCTTGCCGTGCTCCGCGTCTTTCGTCTCAAGGAGCACGCGTTTGCGCTTGTGGACCACGTCGATCGTCTCCTCGAGCGGGATCTCGTGGTAACGTTTCCCTTTCTTGCCTCCCGGGAGGTCGAGCCATTCCATGTCGAGGAGGAGGAGCCGCCGCCGGGTCTGCCAGACCCATCCCTCCCGCGGTTCCACGAGCGTCCTCTTCGCGAGGGACAGGGGTTTGAAGATCGCGTACTTGAGAGAGCGGTATCCGATGATCTGATCGCCGCCGGTGAGGACGGGCTCGTTCGCATCCGTGAGGACGACGCCCACCTCACCGACTTGATCGATCTTCATCCGACGTGCCGAACCCCGGGCGCGGGATAAGCTTAACGAGCGCTCCTCACCCACGAATCATTCGGCGAACTCGTCGAGGCCGATTTTCGGATTGATCTCTCCCGCGACGTTCGTCGCCATCGCGCGGGCGACCTCGGCATGCTCTCGGGTGTGGCCGAGGACCCACATCAGTTTCACGTAGGCCGTCTCCGGCGTCATGTCCTGGCCATCGATGACCCCCGCCTTCAGGAGGTCTCGGCCGGTGTCGTACACGCGCATGCTCACACGCCCCTGGAGGGTCTGCGTCGTCATAACGACGGCGAGGCCATCGCGCGTGGCCCGATGGAGGATCGGGATCAGGTCATGGGCGACGTGGCCCAGCCCGGTCCCCGCGATCACGATTCCGTGCAGCCCGTCGAGGACCGCCTCGAGTTGGGTCGGCGGCTGGCCCGGGTAGAAGGTCACGAGGGCGACCTTCAGGTCAAGGGCGTCATCGACCTTCGCGGGACCGCGAGCACGCGGCAGGGCGCGGTCCGTCAGCTCGACGGTGCCATCCGGATGGATGCGGCCGAGGGGCGTCGCGTTCAGAGAGCGGAATGCATCCCGTCGGGAGGAATGCATCTTGCGGACCTTCGTGCCGCGGTGGATTTGGCCGAAGGTGTCGCTCGTCTCGCCGTGCATGACCGCGACGACTTCGCCTAGGTTCGCCACGGAGACGCGGGCCGCGCTCAACAGGTTCGATGCGGCATCCGACGAAGGCCGGTCGCTCGATCGCTGTGCCCCGACCACGACGACCGGACCGGTCAGGTCGCGCAACATGAAGCTCAGGGCCGCGGTCGTGAAGTGAAGCGTGTCGGTACCGTGCGGGATGATGACCCCGGACGCCCCGGAGCCGAGTTCCTTCGTCACTTCCTGGGCGAGGTGCTGCCAGTTCTCCGGTTTCAGGTTCTCGCTGAAAATGCTGTAGATGACCCGTGCCCGGACGTTGCAGACGTCGAGGAGCTCGGGGACGCTGAAGACGAGTTCTTCGGCCGTCACGGCGGGATGGACGGCGCCCGTGCGATAGTCGATGTAGGAGGCGATCGTCCCTCCGGTACCGAGGACTGCGACGACGGGCCTTCCAGCGATCGGCGCTGGAAGATGCCGCTGCACCGCGGTGGGCATATGCTTCGCGGTCACCTCGATGGACTCGATGTCGCCCACCGCAATGCCGATGTTGTACCCGTTCGGCAACTTCACCGTGAGGACATCCTCGGCGCTGAAGCTCGTGTGCGGCATGAGGATGCCCTCGTAGCGCTCGCCTTTGGCACGGACCGCGACCGCGTCGCCCTGATCCGCCTTCACGTGGTCCAGGAGCGCCCGAACACGCGGCGGGTATTCCATGCGACGTCCGAATCGGTGTGCCCGATATGGTCTTTGTGCCGCGAAGAGGAAATTCCCCTGAGCCGATTGGGTGCTGACATGGCGCGAACCGCACGAACGGCCCGTGAGATCCTCAACGAATTGCGATGGCGGGAGCCGGCCCAACTTGCGGACGCGACCATCTGGTACTTGGATCGGCGCCGTCCGAATGGGCACCGTCCAATCCGAGGGGCCGAAATTCTCGACCTCGAGCGGCGCTACTTCGTCACAGCGGGCGGACGACTACCGTATTACAAGGTCGAGCGCATCGAACTCTACGGGGAGACGCTCTTTGAACGGAACGGGACATGAGCCTCGCGCTCCGCCGTTTTGAGTGACGTCGAAAGAGAGACGACCAAAATGGGGTAAAGGCTCCGCTGGCCGGAGATCGAACAAGTAAGCGACTGGGTTCGGCCTACTCGCGCTGCTCGCGCCGGGACCAGGGGAGGTATGGTTTGGCCGCCGCGAGGATTGCGCCGAGAATCCCGACGATGCCGCCAATCTGGCCCGCTTGGCCTCCGAAGTAGATCAGGATCAGGCTGATGACGCCTGCCACGATCGCTCCGTTCATGAGGTTCTTGCGGACGATGGCCGCGGAGGCCCACAGAGATCCACCGAGGACGATGTTGATGATCATCGATGTTGCTACGGTGGCGTAATCACTCTGCCGGATACCCGACGTCGCCCATAGGATCCCTTCCCGCGCGACGGTCAGCAGGACGGCCAGGACGCCACCCAGCATGAGGAGCAGCTCGTGTGGCTGCTTCGCGCCGATGTCCGTCATGGCCTGCCTTCCTGTCTCGTAGCTTTGGGTCATGGTTGTGGCCCCCACCGGGGGAGGCCCGGCATAAGGGTTCTCGCGGAACTTCGCGTCCGTGAGAATCACTTAGCGGGCACTTGTTGAGAATCATTCCGTGAAACATTGATCAGCAGCGTCCGAGCCTAGCTTTTTGGTCTCGGTGCGTGGTTCCGCGGGGAGAACATGTCAACATTCCCTGACGAGGTCCTCACGCGCACGAAGAAGGGCGAGGTCGAGGTCCGGTCACTCATCGACCGGGGCCGCTACGTTCGGTACAACTACCTCGACCCGGAGACCGGCGAGGCGATGGAGGGAGGAAAGGTGAAACTCGTCCTGATTTCGGAAGCTGGCCGGACCGAGGAATATTTCCTCATCCCGACGAAGTCGAAACGAGACTTGCTCATCCCCGCCGCCGAGAAGGGTGCGAGAAAGATCTGGGACGGTACTCGCGCAATCGACTTGTAGGCGCCCTGATGGGATCGGATGTCCCGTCGGCGAGTCCCATTATCACATTGGACGTGTCGGGTGCCAAGCTTGATTACGCGTGGGCTTCTGTCGCGGCTGGACGACGATGGGACGGACGGTCAATCGTCAGAGATCCGCCTTCGTCTTTTGTTTGGCGATCGGCTTGATGGGGCTCACGATCTTCTCGCTCACCGTCCATGCGCCGACGCCTCCAACTCAGGATGGTAGCGCACCCGGCTTGGTTCCGAGTCTGCCAACACGCGCCGCGATCAAGAGCGCGACGAACGCGACCCCTCCGACCATGGGATGGAACAGCTGGAACGCGTTCGCGTGTAGCGGCCTGGACGAGTCGCTGGTCCGGCAGACCGCAGACGCCATGGTCAGCAGCGGGATGCTGGCGGCCGGTTACAACACGCTCACACTAGACGACTGTTGGTCCGCGGCGTCGCGCGACAGCAACGGCAATCTCACGAACGACCCGATGAAATTTCCGAGCGGAATGAAGGCGATTGGGGATTACATCCACGCCCAGGGTCTCCGGTACGGGATCTACGCCTCGATCGGCACGTCCACGTGCACGGGGCACACGGCCGGGAGCCTGGACCACGAATCCCGAGATGTGGCCACGTTCGCGTCCTGGGGTGTGGATTACATCAAAGCGGACCGCTGCAACGCGAGCGGTCTCGTCATGAAGGATATCTTCGCTCGCTGGCGCGAAGCGATCGCCGCGTCGGGCCGTGCCATCCTGTTGAGCGCGAGCGACAACACCCCGTCGGACGAGCCCTGGGCTTGGGGGCCGGTCACCGCACACCAATGGCGCATGTCCGGAGATATTTCCGACGATTGGGCGACCATGAGCCACATCTTCGACCTCAACGGAGCCCACGCGGCTGCCACGGCACCGGGCACGTCCAACGATCCGGACATGCTCGAAATCGGCAACGGTGGGATGACGGATACCGAGTACCGCACGCACATGGGCCTGTGGGCGCTCATGTCCGCTCCGCTCATCGCGGGCAACGACGTGCGATCCATCAGCCCTTCCATCCTGACGATTCTCACGAACCCCGAGGTGATCGCCGTCGATCAGGACCCCCTCGCTTTCCAGGCGATCATGGCGAGCGACGATGGGTCGGGACGGCAGGTGTGGTACAAGCCTCTCGACACGCCGGGCGGTCGTGCCGTCGGCCTCTTGAACCGGGGCAGCGCCGCCGCTCAGATGTCAATCGACTGGAACCTGATTGGGCTCGCGCCAGGCAACGCGACCGTTCGCGACCTATGGGCACGGACCGACCGAGGGACGTTCTCGGATCGCTACTCTGCCAGCGTACCGGCCCACGGCCTGGCGCTCCTGCGAATCGTCGGGGCCGATCGCACGGTCGGGGACGGATTCGTCAGCGACCAGCCGTGGACGTACATGGCAAACGAATTGGGGCCGGTCGAACGGAACATGAGTAACGGGGGGCAGGGGACGGGCGATGGTCGCAGCCTCACCTTGAACGGGGTCCACTATGCCAAGGGCTTGGGAGGCTACGCTCCGTCCGCCGTCGAGTTCCGTCCGTACGCCGGTTGCTCGAATTTCTCCGCAGAGGTCGGCGTTGACGACGAGGTCGGGAGCCGCGGGAGTGTGATCTTTCGGATCTGGGGGGACGGACAAAAGCTCTATGAGAGCGGGGTCATGACCGGGACGAACGCGACCCGCAACGTCACCGTGAATATCACGGGCGTGCGAAGTCTGCGGCTCGCGCTCGTGGCCGTCGATTCGACCAGCTCCGACAGCGCCGATTGGGCGAGCGCGCGTGTCGCGTGCCCGCCCAAGCCGAATCAGCCGCCCCGGGCGAGCTTCACGACGAGCGCTTCGTGGGTGAGGCCGGGAGACTCGGTGACGTTCAACGCGAGCGCGTCCACCGATCCGGATGGTCTGATCCGGTCATATCTCTGGGATTTCGGAGATGGCTCTGGAGGCAACGCGAGCCTCATCCAGCACACTTATGGACAAGCAGGAAATTTCCACGTGATGTTGACAGTGATCGACGACAAAGGGGCCTCGAGCTCCGCGACTGCCTACATCGTCGTGAGCATTACCCGTCCACCGGTCGCGGCGTTTTCCGTGAACCCGACGGCTGCTTTCCCGGGCGTCCCGATCTGGTTCGATGGATCCAACTCGACCGATCCGGATGGCGGTTCCATCGTCGCATATGATTGGGACTTCGGCGACCAGCGGACGTCGAGCGGGAAGGTCGTCACCCACGCGTACGTGGGCAAGGGGAACTTCACGGTGACCCTCGTCGTGACCGACAGTTTCGGGGCGACGAATCGGACGCAAGGCCAAGTCGAAATTGGAAATCGCCGGCCCGTCATCGTCGCCACGAGCCCAGCCGCCAACGTCGTCCTCGGTGTCTCCGAAACTAGGACATTCGAGCTCGTCGTTTGGGATCCCGACGGAGACCCACTGGCGTTTTCGTGGTACATCGGTGCGACCAAAACGGCGGCGACATCGGCTTCGTACTTGTTCATCGGCAAGGCCGTGGGGACCTACAACGTCCGAGGCCTTGCCTCGGATGGATCGGTCGGGGTCGCCTTCGAGTGGCATGTCGATGTCCGAGCGGGGACAGTGGCCCTGCCTCCGCCCGCCGAGCTTCCCGGGACGTACGCTTCGATGAGCGTCGTCGGGCTGGCTCTCGTCGGGACGATCGTGGTCCACGCACTCCATGCACGGAAGCAGCTTCGCGAGGAGCTTGCGGCCCGCATGAAAAGACTATGGCCTCGACATCCGTGACGGACTCACGGCGCCTGGATGGCGGGACTCCGCTGATGTGATTCGCGCCGCTTCTCACTTCGGCAGAAGTTCGTACGTGACGCGATCCGTCTCCTTTCCCTTCGACCGCTTCTCGGTGACGTGGATCCGACCAATTTCCGACGTGTTCTTCAGATGCGTGCCGCCACACGGACAATAGTCCGCCGTCCCGACCTGGATTACACGGAGCCGCCGGATCGACGCCGGGATCAAGTCCAAGAGGGAACGGTCCCCGATCTTCGAGTCGACGACTACACGATCTTCCTGAAAGATGCGAACTTCGTGCGCGGCTTCAATCGCCCGATTACACTCGGCCTCGATCCGAGTGAGATCCTCCGGCGTGAAACCGGCCGGCTGAAAGTCGACGCGCGCCCGGTCGGTGTACAGCTGGTTCCCCACCGTGCGGGCCGCATAGATTTTCCAGACGAGGCCGGACAGGAGGTGCTGGGACGTGTGATACCGCATGTGCGCGTACCGCCGGTCCCAATCGATGATTCCATGGACCGGCCCTACCGGTGGAAGGCGGTCCAGGTGATGGCGGATCACGCCCTTCTCCTTCGTCACGCGAAGGACCTTCGCCTCTCCACCCGACCATGACAAGGCACCCGTATCGTACGGTTGGCCACCGCCCTCGGCATAGAAGGCGGTCTGGTCCAGGACGACGAAGTCCGGTCCCTGTTCGACGACGGTCGCATCGAACTCCCGAAGGTAACAAGGGTCCGGCTCCTGTCCCTGGCGGTCCTCCATGTACAGAACGCGGGTCGTCATCGCTCGAGGAGGACACGGACCGGCGACATAAACCGTTGGGGCATTGCGGCCCCAAATGGCTTTTCCTGAGCCCCAGGAGGCTCCTCGATCATCGACCGAGGACTGCACGCGCGATGACCAGTCTCTGGATCTCCGACGTGCCCTCGTAGATTTCCGTGACCCGTTGGTCCCGGTACAACTTCTCGACCACGTAATCTTTGATGAATCCGTATCCGCCGTGGATTTGGACCGCGGCATCGACCGCGCGGTGGGCGGCCTCGGAGGCGAACAGTTTCGCGACGCTCGACTCGTACGTGTGCCGACGCCCGAGGTCTTCCAGCTGCGCGGCGCGGTAGGTGAGGAGCCGAGCCGCCTCAATCTCCGTCGCCATGTCCGCGACCTTCCACTGGATGGCCTGGAAATCCGCGATCTTCTGCCCGAAGGCGTCCCGCTCCTTCGCGTACTTGACCGATTCGTCGAGGGCCCGCTGGGCGATCCCGAGGGCCTGGGCCGCGATGCCGATCCGCCCCCCGTCCAAGGTCGCCATCGCGATGTTGAACCCTTTGTGCAGTTCCCCCAAGAGATTCTCCTTGGGGATCCGCATGCCGTCGAAGCCGAGGAGGACCGTGTCGCTGGCGCGGATGCCCATCTTGTCCTCTTTCTTGAGGACCGAGAAACCGTCCGCGTCGGTCGGGATGATGAACGCGGAGATCTCGTGTTTCTGACGTCCCGTCCGCGCGTATCCGATGACGACCTTCGCCACGGAGGCGTTCGTGGCAAAGGACTTCGTCCCGTTCAGGACCCATTCGTTGCCCTTGAGCTCCGCTGTGGTCCGCATCGCAGCGGCATCGGATCCACTCCCCGGCTCGGTGAGGGCGTACGCACCGATCCACTCTCCGCGGGCGACCGGCAGGAGATACCGCCGCCTCTGTTCTTCCGTCCCATACCGCAGGAGCGGGTCGCAGACGAGCCCGTTGCACACGGCCGCGATCACCCCCGCGCTCGCATCGGCGCGGGAGAGCTCCTCGATCGTGATCGCATAGCAGATGAAGTCGAGGCCCGCGCCGCCGTATTTCTCGGGGACGAAGACCCCGAAGAGGCCGAGGCCCCCCATCTTCTTGGCCCACTCGTGGGGGAATTCCTGGCTCTCGTCGAACGCGTGGGACTGCGGGACAATGTCCTGTTGGGCGAAGTCGCGGACGGACTTGCGGGTGATTTCCTGGGTCTCGGTGAGCGCGAAGTCCATGCGAGGTGTCGAACGTCCTTCCGCCGGATAAAATCTCCGCGGGCCGAACCTTGATGACCCGAGAGGGACTCGCGGAAGGTGTGTCGTTGCGACTCGAACCCCTGCAGACGACGGAGGCTCATGCCTATTGGCGGGTGTTTCTGGCGGGCCGCTCGGACCTTCCCACGGGCGACCTGAAGGTCCACATGGACCGGTATCTGGCCCTTTCGCCGGAGGAGCAGCGGTCCCACTTCTCCGTGAAAAAGGACGGTAGGATCATCGGAACGGTCCGCCTGGGCCCCGCAGAGATTTCGGGGTTCTCGATGGATCCCTCTTCGGCCGGCGAAACGGCGACAGCCCTGCTGAAAGCGGTGGACCTGCTCCGCGCCGGGGGGGCGACCGCCATCGGGGCCCATTTCGAGGACCGGTATGAACCCACGTTCCTGTCCCTGGGCTTCCGCCGCGTGTTCGCACGGATGCGGATGGAGGCCCCGACGAGGAAGACGCCCCTGCGCGAAGGCCTGAAACTCCAACCTCCGGAGGAGGATGAGGTCCTGGGGCTGACGAAATTCCTGATCGATGTCTACGACGGACATGTCGAGCAACAATATGGGATGCACGTCGGGCCGGAGGAGGAATGGCGCGGATATGTGGGCGGCCTCTTCAAAGGGGATTCCGGTCGGTTCATGCCGGACGCTTCCTACGTGGCCCTCGAGGGCGACCGCATCGTCGGCGCGATCCTGGTGACCCATTGGATGGGGACCCCCCTCGTCGCGGAACTCGGCGTGGCGAAGGACCACCGAGGCCGGGGGGTCGGTCGGGCCCTTCTGGAGACGGCGATGGGGCGTCTCGCAAGTCGGGACGAACCGCGGCTCGGCCTGTACGTCACATTGGGGAACGATTCCGCGATTGCGCTTTATCGCTCCCTCGGATTCGTCCAGGTCGGCGGTCAGTCCGTCACCGCCCGTCTTGAGCCTTGAGTCCTCTCCCGGGTGCTAGGAGCGCGATCGCCTCACGCTGCCGGGAAGCTCACCGTGTGGCCTTCCGCCTGGCGCCGAGTCTTCGCCGGCGCACGGATCCGGAATCCTCTCTGGCGCGCGAAGCGCTGCATGATCCCGAGGATGTATCGCCCACCGATCCGGGCCGTCGCGACGATGATCGCCTTCATCGGCGTCGGAAGGGCCGTGAGTTGCCACAAGTCCTTGTCCACCTCCGTGAGGATGTGCCGCCAGGAGCGGTAGGCCACGTTGAACCGGGCCTCGTCGATCATTTCATCGAGATTGTAGAACTGTTCCCCGCGCAGCACGCCGATCGGAACGAAGGTGAGGGGCGCCGTCACGAAGTGGCCGTCCGGAATCTGCTCCATCCGATCGATCAGGTCCACGGTCATCCACGCGTCCTCGGGTGTCTCGCCCGGAAGTCCAAGGATGATCGTGTACGCGGGGTACCAGTAGTTGCGATTCAGGATCTCCGTGCCCTCCACGACGAGGTCGGGCCACTCCTCCGCCGAAAACGGAGCCGCCTTCCGATGGAGGACGGCGCGGGAGAGCGCGGGGCTGCCCGTCTCGATTCCACTTTGGATCCCGATCCATTTTCTGGGGCCTCCGCGCACAATGTGCGTCAGGTCGGCGATGAGGCCCGGGTTCGTCACCGCGGCGCTCACGGTGCCGTGGGTCGGATAACAATGGGACACACCTGGCTGATCCATCGCGAAGCGGAACAGATCCTTCACCGCGTCTTCGTTCGGCTCCATCGTCTTCCAGTTCTCGAGCTTGTACAGGAAGATGTCATCCGAGTGGAGCTGGATCGACGACTGCCCGTCCGTCGTGTTCATCGCGATTTCATCGCCGATGTAGTCGAGGGGGAAATACCGCGGGCGGCGCAGCGTGACCTCGCAGAACTCGCAACCCCGGCCGCAGCCTCGCATCACCTCGTTCATCGCATTCATGGTCGGCCCGAGGATCTTCGGGATCTGATCGACGGTGGGTGCTGTCGCGTTCGTGAAGCGCATCACGGGGGGCGCATCCCCACGGACAATGCGATCGAAGATCTCGGGGACCAGATGGTCGACCTCTCCATGGACGATGTGGTCGATTCCGAGGGACTCTTGCATCCCTTCGCGGCAGTCAAAATGCCATCCTCCGGGGCCGCCGAGGACGATCTTGTACTTCCGGTTCGGCCGTTGGATACGCTGGACGAGTTCGAGGAACTTCGCCTTCGTGTACGGCGTCAAGACCCCACCCATCGTGAAGGACATGCTGACGGGTCCAAGACCGAGAGGATCCATGGAATGCAGGCCCACGACCTCCGTGTCGTCGCCGATGAACTCCTCCACGTGCTCCGGGTCCGCGATCACGACCGAATCCCGGCCGTTCGCTTGGACCAAGGACGACTCGATCTTTCGGATGCCGTACGGCGCGCGGATCGGTCGGCCCTGGGCATCGAGACGCGGTGGGTTCGCCAGGATTCGGAACGCCATCCGGGAGGGCCATCGGTCCGTGGGGATGCAACTGAAGAACGTGGCCAACGGGACGTTTCGGTAGTCCGTCATCAATGTGAAGTCCGCGGCGAGCACGTACTTTGCGATCGTTCTCCCTCCCCAGCGAGAGCGATTGGGGCGCGAGTGGGTTCTTGTCCGTCCGGTTGACTGGGCCGGAATGGGCGAACTAGATTAGATATACGTTACGTCTCGCGGTTCGCTCGTGCCCGCCGTCAGGAAGGGCAAAAAGGCATTATTTCCGGGCTCCTTGCCTCCCTCGAGGTGGTCACGATGGTCGAGGTGGGTGAACGGGCCCCCGACTTCACGATGCTGAGCGATGAGTCCAAGCCGGTCACGTTGTCCAAGGAACTAGGCCAGGGTCCTGTGATCCTCTCCTTCTACGTCTTCGACTTCACGAACACCTGTCAAGGACAACTGTGCGCCCTCCGGGACTCCATGGGCGATCTCCAAGCGATGGGGGCGAAGGTGTTCGGAATCAGCACGGACAGCCATCACAGCCACCGGATCTTCAAGGAGCAGAATCGTCTCAACTATCCGCTCCTGAGCGATTGGAACCGGACGGTCAGTCGAGCCTACGGAGTACAGTACGACCGGTTCGGCAGCATCGGTCTCGAAGGAGTCGCCAAGCGGTCGGTGTTCGTCCTCGATCGAGACGGGGTCGTCCGGTACAAGTGGGTGACGGAAGATCCGAAGGTTCCCCCAGATCCGAAAAAGGTCTTCGAAGAAACTAAGAAGCTCGCCGCGTGAGGTCGAGATAGGCTCGGACTTCTTCCGCGGTGCGCACGGTTGGGCTCGTGAAGGCCGGCAATTCGGAACTCCGGGCGGATCCGGTGTTCACCAGGACCACCCGGTCCTCGGTCGTGATGACACCGTCGTCGTAGAGTCGTCGGAATCCCGCCAGGGTCGCGGCGCCCTCAAGGCAAGCGTTGATCCCTTCGGAACCGGCCAGGTTCAGCGCGGAGACCCTCATCGCTGCATCGGACACGGCGACCGCCGCCCCGCGAGTCTCTCGGATTACCTTCAGGACGAGTCGATCCGCGATCGTCGCGGGGACGCGGAGTCCCGCCGCTTCGGTCTGCGGTTCCGGCCATGGCCGTGCGGATTCGGTCCCTTCCTTCCAAGCTTTCACCAGCGGAGCGCATCCTTCGGCTTGCACGACGGCGAACCGAGGCCACGCGCCCTCGTACCAGCCGAGACTCCGCAATTCGTGGAGTGCCTTCCACATCCCCACGACCCCGGTTCCGCCGCCCGTCGGGAAGACGATCCAATCGGGGAGACCTCCCAGCGCTTCCCAGATTTCAAACAGCATCGTCTTTTTTCCTTCCACGCGGTACGGTTCGCGAAGCGTCGCCATGTTGAAGGTCTCCGTCGTCGCGGCGAGCTCCCTTGCGATCCGTCCGGCGTCGGAAATGTCTCCGGCCGTCCGGAGGAGGTACCCTCGGTAGCCGGTCGTCTCGCGGGCCGCATCCTCCGATCCGTCCTTCGCTAGGAGGACGATCGGCCTGGCGCCATAGGTCGCTGCATAGAGGGCAAGCGCGACGCCCGCGTTCCCCGCGGTCGGGACGACGAGGTTCGAACCCCCGAGAGCGCAGGCCATCGGAACCGCGACGGCCATTCCGCGTGCTTTGAACGTCCCCGTCGGGTTCAGGCCTTCGTCTTTTACATAGAGTCCGGCAACCTTGACCCGCGCGACCCGTCCGCCGGCACCCAGATGCTGAAGCCGATACAGGGGCGTTCCGCCCTCGCCGCGCGACTGAATTTCGGATTCTTCGAGGGGCAGAAGAGGCGCGTACCGCCAGAGATCTTTCCTTGGGAGCAGGCGGTCCACCCCGAGATCCTTCCACTCGTATCGGGCGAACAGCGGGCCGCCGCAATCACAGATGTTGATCAACCGGACCTCGTGGTGCTTCGAACACACGGTGCATTCGAGGAACGCGGGGCGCACATCGCGGTCATACCGAGTGGGTCCATACCATTTGTCCCGCGATGCCTTTATGTCCGTCCCCGCATTCGATACGAAGGATGGCGATCGGTCAGCGTACCACAGACGTTCGCGCCTCGTACGACCGCATGGTGGAAGCCATGCGGGAGCGGGGTCGTGTGCTCGTCGCCTTCTCCGGTGGCATCGACAGCGGGCTCGTCGCCCGAATTGCCCATGATGCGCTCGCCGGCGATGCGCTCGCGGTCCTCGCGGACGCCGAGTCTTTGGCCCGGCGGGAACTCGAGGAGGCCGTGTCGGAGGCTTCGGAGATCGGGATTCCCCTCCGGATGGTCCGCGTGTCCGAACTCGCGAACGAACGATACGTGGCGAACCCGGTGAACCGCTGCTATTTCTGCCGCAAGGAGCTCGGAGCCGCGCTCAAGCCAATCGCCGCGCAATTCGGATTCCCCACAATTGCGGACGGTGTGAACCTCTCCGACCTGGGCGACCACCGCCCCGGAATCCAAGCCATGAACGAGGAAGGCTTCTGGCATCCTCTCGTCGAGTTCGGGTTCGCGAAGGAGGATGTCCGCAGCCTGGCCCGTGAGCTGGGCCTGAGCTTCCATGGCAAGCCGAGCAACGCCTGCCTGTCCTCTCGGATTTCCTACGGTGAGGTGATCACACTGGACAAACTACGTCGGGTCGAAGCGGCGGAAGAATCGATTCGAGCCCTGGGTTTCCCTGTCGTCCGGGTGAGGGCCCACGAGGGAATCGCGCGGATCGAAGTGCCCAAGGAGGACCTGCCGCGAATCGTCGAACCCACGGTCGCGGCGAAAGTCGCGCGGGCCGTTCGGGAGGCCGGCTTCGTGTACGTCACGATTGACCTGCTCGGATACCGCAGCGGCTCCATGAACGAAGGTCTCTAGGCCGCCCGATTTCATCTCACTGAAGTCTTAAGTATTACAGCGTTATCGAAGGATTGGATTTCGGTCGCACGAAGCCGGGAGCGACGCGCCGTTGGCCACCGTGGGGATCATTCCGAGCCTGATCATCGGCGTTCGCGAAGGCATTGAGGCGGCGCTCGTCATCGGCATCATCCTCGGCTATCTCGTCAAGATCGGGCGCGTTTCCCTGAAACGTCACGTGTACACGGGGACGATTGTAGCCTTCTTCGCGAGCGCGGGGGTCGCCGCGATCTTGTTCGCCGCGACGATCGAGTTCCAAGGCTTCGGGGAGCAGATCTTCGAGGGCGTCACGATGCTCGTCGCCGTCGCGGTCTTGACCTCGATGGTCCTGTGGATGATGAAAGCCGCTCGGAGCATCAAGGCGCACGTGCAGGAGCGAATCGAGGCGGTCCTGAAGCAGAGTGCCGTCTTCGGACTGACGCTTCTCTCCTTTGTGGTCGTCTTCCGGGAGGGCGTGGAAACCGCGCTTTTCATGTTCGGGGCGGGCGCTCTCACGTCTCCGTTCGAAGCGGTTCTCGGAGTGGGCCTCGGACTCCTGATTGCCGGGATCATCGGTGTCGGGATCGTCCGCGTCTCGTGGCGGCTGAACCTGCGGCGATTCTTTCAGATCACGGGGATATTCTTGGTCGTCGTCGCAGCAGGCCTGTTCGCGAATGCAATCCGCGAATTGCAAGAAGCATTCGCGTGGCAATTCGGGTCCGCCGCCGTGTACGATCTCCATCTCGTCTTTCCGGCCGATGCATCGAATACGATCGGATACCTCCTTCGCGGGATCATTGGGTACAGCGATGCGCCGACCGTCTTGGAGGTCGCCGCGTACGCGGGATATTGGATCGTCGTGCTACTTGCCTATCAGGGGATCCGCACGGGCAAGATCGGAATCGTGACGGATCCTCTGCGCCGCGGATGGAACGCCCTGCTCGGCCGAAAGGCTGTTTCGGGCGCAGACGCTGAGTGACTTTCAAAAGTCGCCGCGATTGGGGCGACGGGGAGAACCCGACCGAGCGGATCGGTGGCCTCACGGGGAGATCTTGATGACCTTCGTCGGGCACGCGGTCTCGCACGCCATGCAATCGATGCAGTCCGATTCGCGGATCATGTCGGACTTGTCACAGCGGTACTGTTCCCACTCGGCGCTGCCCTTCTCGACGACCATGTCGTTGCCGGTCCCCTTCTTCCCCGGGGCGAGGAGCCACTCGAACACGTCGACCGGGCAGACGTCCATGCAAACGCCATCCGCGACGCATCCATCGAAGTCGACGGCCACGTGGGTTCCGTGGATTCCCAGGCGTGTTGGATAGGGTTTGCCGTCCGCGTCCAGTCGCTCCTTGCCTTCGGCGAAGACCTTGTGGTCGAAATGAACTCCCGTCTCCGGATACTCGTCCGGTTTGTTCATGAAGTCCGGGTCGATCGGTTTCGCGTTGAAGTCCACTTCTCGCGACATCGGGTCGCCTCCAGAGAGCTCGAGCCCGGCCCTTGTCCGAGCCGGGCATTGGCTTGTATACCCCTCCCCTTTTTTACCTTTCCGGTTTAGTTTCGCGGTCCCTCCAGAGAATGCGTCGATCAGTTCCGGTTTCACGGTTTTCTCGAACGCGAAACCTATTTCGGTGGAACGCGCGGTCACCGCAACGTGACCCGACGTCGGGGCGCGCGCACGCGCGCGGTCCATGGCCCGCGACGGAGAGAACCCGGTCCGATGGTCACTCCGATTTACGCGAGTTCCACCTGGGCCCTGGCGTCGGTTCGTCAAGGGGCGGAGTTCGCGGTGGCCACCGCGCCACCGGAATACTACACCCGTTGGGGCAATCCGACCTTGAGAGACCTCGAGGACGCCCTCGCCGATCTCGAAGGGGGCGTCCGCGGCCTTGCGACTGGGTCGGGGATGGGCGCGATTGCATCCGCGATTCTTTCCTGCGTCGAACGAGGCGATCATGTCGTGGCGGGGGCGAGCCTCTACGCCGCCACGACCGAAATCTTCACCCGACTCCTGCCTCGGTATGGCGTGGAGACCACCTTCGTCGATCCACGTCGGTCCGGGGCTTGGAAGTCGGCCGTTCGACCGAGCACCCGCTTGGTGTACATCGAAACGCCCGCGAATCCGACGATGATGATCACGGACATCCATGAGGCGGTATCCGCCGCCAAGTCCGTTCGTGCGACGACTCTGGCCGACAACACGTTCGCTTCTCCGGTGAACCAGCGGCCGATTGAGCTCGGGGTGGACGCCGTCCTGCACAGCGCGACGAAATATCTCGGTGGCCACAGCGACGTGGTCGCCGGGGCGATCATCACCGCCAAGAGGCCCCTGTTCGAACGGATCTGGTTCGTCTACAAGATGCTCGGACCAACCCTCGGACCGTTCGAAGCGTTCCTCGTGCGACGCGGCCTGAAAACGCTCCCACTCCGGATGGCGGCGCAAACGGCAACGGCCCAGTCGCTGGCAGAATTCCTCGAGGGCCGCGGGGCCGTCCGCGTCGTGCACTATCCCGGACTGAAATCGTTTCCGCAGCACGCCCTCGCCCGGAAGCAGATGTCAGGGTTCGGGGCGATGCTCAGCTTTGAATTGAAGGGCGGCTACAGGGCAGGAAAACGGTTCGTCGAATCCGTGGACGTTGCCACCTTAGCGGTGAGCCTCGGCGGTGCCGAGACCTTGGTCCAACACCCTGCCTCGATGACCCACGGACCCCTCACCGACGAGGAACGACGGGTCAGCGGGATCTCGGACGGCCTCGTTCGCGTGAGTGTGGGCCTCGAGGATTCGGAGGACCTGATCGAGGATTTCGATCGTGCGATTCGATCGGCGTCGCGATAGTCGGTCGACCGAGCCGCGCGATCTGCTCGGGTTCGCTGCAACTACAGAGTCGCGCCGAGCTGTTGCGCAAGCGCCCGGAGTTCCTCTTCCTTCTGCCGGAGTTTCTGCTCCCGGTCGAGGAGGTCCATCGCCTTCTTTTGGATGATCTTCACGCGGTTCTCGACGTCTTTCTTCCATTCTTCCATCGCCGCGGGGGAAGGACCAACGCCTTTCTCGAACTCGGCGAGCCTTGTCTTCAGGCGATCGATTTCCGCTTGGAGCTTTGCCGTCTTCGAGTCAGACTCGCTCTGGTCCGCGTCGACGGCGCGCTGCTTTCCCTCGAGAATTTCAGCTCGGGCGTCGAGCGACCTCTCCTTTTGTTCGATCCCGATTTCTCGTTCTCGGAGCTTCTCTTCCCGATCGAGGACGTCAAGTGCCTTCTTTTGAAGGAACCGCAGATTTTTCGAGACTTCCGCCTGCATCGCGTCGGCTTGGACGCGGAGCTTTTCGGCCTCGTTTCGGGCGATGCCCGCGGTCTTGAGATCTTCCTCGATCCGGCCGCGATGGTTTTCGCTTTCTTGGCGCGCCTTCTCGAGACCCCGGAGGCCTTCCGACAGTTGGACATCTCGGGTGCTCACGGAGGCCTCCCGTTCCGCGAGCTCGGCCTCGAGAGTCTTGGCTACATCCACTCGCGCACGGAGGTCGCGGTCCTTCTTCGCGAGATCCTCCATGAGATTATCGGCTCGTTGCAGTTCTGTCGACAGCGTTTGCTCCCTCGTCGTGACATCCGCGAATTTCGCCTCGAAGACCGACGTTCGGGATTCAAGGTCCTTCTGGCGCATGGCCATCTGGTCTGTAAGACTCGCGATCCGCGAGGACTCCTGATCGATTGTGGCCTTCCGGGTGCGCAACTCCGCCGAAGCCGAGGCGGCCTCTTTCTCCGCCGCGTTCGTTCGCGCCTGACGGGTCTCAAGATCCCGGAGGGCCGCTTTGATCTCTGTCTCCTTCGCGGCGAGATCGCGGGACTTCTCTTGGAGCTGCGCCAACTGGGTTTGCGCGGCGCGTTCCGCCTTGTCCGCTTCCGACCGTCGCTTCTCCAAGGCTGCTTGCTGGCCCACGAGGTCCGCGGCCTGGCGTTTCGCCGCCTTCTCGGCCTCCTCCGCGACCAGCGTGCGGCGCTGGGACTCGGCCGAAAGCCGTTCCACTTGCTGCGCCTGGACCGCCGCCGCGTCGCGCGTGGCTTCGAGCTGTTTCAATTCTTCCGTTCGCTTGGAGGACCAGACGGAACGTTCGGATTCGAACGACTGCCTTGCCCGGAGGAGTTCGTCCTCCTTCGCTTTGAGTTCGGCGAGACGGCCCTCGGACCGGCGCCAGGATGCTTCTGCCTCGGTCCCTTTTGCCGCGTGGGCTTTCGCCTGGGCCTCAAGCTTCGAACGTTCGAGTTCGAGTTGGGTCGCTGTCGCGCGCAGGGTGCGCTCACGACCTTCAATATCTTCGGCCCGCTTCGCCAGGTCCGCCGCCTGTGATTCCGTCGTCGCGTTCAGCTGGGCCTGCTGCGAGCGCAGGGTCGTTTGTTGAGATTCCCACTGTTTGCGTTTTTCGGTCTCCTCGGAATGAAACTTCTTCGCGGCCTGATCGAACTGGGAGTCGCGTGCGTTCATGTCCTGCTCGCGCCGAACGAATGCCATCGCCTGGGCCGAAAGTTCGGTGAGTCGGGCTTCCGCCTGGCTCTCTCTCGACTCGAGTTCGCGAGTGCGGGCGTCAAGATCCTCCGTCTCCGCCCGGACGTCGGCCTCTTGGGCGGTGACGGCCTTTTCTCGAATCGACAATTCTTTGGCCTTCGCTCCCAACGTGTCTTGGAGGGCCGTGGCGTCGCGCTCGATCCGGTCTCGTTCCGCTCGGAGTTCGGACTCCTTGATCGCGAGGGATTGGCCGAGCGCTTCGGCCTCGGTGCGGACGCGCGCGGATTCCGACTCGTATCGGTCCTTCAGTTGTGCGAGTTCGAGTTGATGGGATTCGAGTTGCTTGCCGGTCTCTTGCACCGCGGCGCGTTCCTGCTCGAGGCGGCTCTCGTTGGATCGAAGGTTCTCCTCCATCCCGGTGACTCGGGTCTCTCGCTCGGATAGGTCCCGAGCCTTCGCCTCCAGGTCTTGGGCGTTCCTTTGGAGATCGGCATCCATCTGATGGATCCGCTGAGTTTGAGCCACCCGGTCCTTTTCCAGTTCGGTGCGTCGCCCCCCGATCTCGGTTTCGAGAGCGTTCAAAGCATCCGTCCGCTTCGAGAGTTCCCCCGCGTGGCGTGCGATCTCCTCCCGCAGGCCCCTTTCTCTCGAATCGATTTCGAGGGTTCGCTGCTCGAGTTCGCTCTTTAGGCGCTCCGTTTCCTCCTTCGACAACGAAGCGGATCGCGAAGCCTCTTGGGCCGCCTTCTCGCGGCGCGTGACTTCCTCTTCGTTCTGCGCGATCCACTCGACATCTTGATGGACCTTTTCCTCCTGGTCCTTGACTTCGATCTCGCGACGCTCGAGGCGCATCACCCGGGCCGCCCAAGCTTCCCGCTGTGAGACGCTCTCCTGTTCGAACGTTTCCCGTTGCTCTTTGAGCAGCGCTTGCTGCGATTCGAGGGTCGTCTGCCAGGTCCGGAGTTCCTCCGCCCGAGTGGCCTCCGTCTCCCGGAAACGCGTCGCCTTCCCGTCGAGATCGGCGGCGACGTTCGCCAATTCTCCTGCTCTCGAGTCGAGTTCCTTTCGGACCTTGTCCGTCTTTTCGGCCTCGATCTCCAGGGCCTCCTCCCGCGAGGCGAGGTCGGTCAATCGTTGGGCGTTGTCTTCCGCCTGCGCGCGAATCGCCTCTTCTTTCTCCTTTAGGGATTGCTCTTTGGCCTCGACCTCGATCTCGCGCGACAGGATCGCCTGATTCTTTTCGTTTCGTGTCGCCTCGAACGACTCCTTCTCCTGGGCAATTCGAAGTTGGTGTTCGCCGATTTCCTTTCCTTGTGCGTCGAGGTCTTCACGGCGCCGGCGCAATTCGTCCTCGAATTGGGCCGTCCGGTCCTGGAACTCCCGTCGCTCGGATTCGTACGCCCCACGGGCCTCTTCGAGGACCACGCGATCTTCCTTCAATGCGGTCTCTCGGTCCTCGAGGTCCCGTGTCCGATCCGAGACTTCCTGGAGGGCAGCCTCGGCGCGTGCCCTCTCTTGACGAGCGCCTTCCTCGCTCTCGTGAATCCGAGCTTCGCGAGTCGCGAGCTCCGCTTCGAAGGGCGCCACGCGAGCCTCTCGGGCTGTCAGTTCCTCCGTCTTCGTAGCCGCGGCCGCTTCGGCCTGCTCGGCGTTCGCGACCCGCGTGTCGACGGAACGTTTGAATTCTAGGAGATCCTTCTGATCGATCTCGAATTGCGCACGACCTCCGGCGAGATCCTCGAGGTCCTTACGGACCGCCGCCTCTCGGGTTTCCAGCCCCACCGCTTGGACCTGGATCCCTTCGGCCTCAGCGATAAGGCGTTCCCGTTCCGTGGCGAGCCGCTCCTCTTCCTTCGCGATGCCTTGCTCTCGCTCGTTCAGTTGCGCCTCGATCGTTCCCACGGCGGCCTCACGCTCACCGACCTTGTCCGTTTTCTCGGTCAGCTCCGTCTCGCCGGCCTGAACCTGTCCCGTCCGTGCGGCGAGATCCGTACGTAGGGTCTCGAGCTCCCTTGCGAGATTATCGATCGTGTTCCGGTTTTCCGCGAGTTGGGCTTCGCGGCCCTTCAGGTCTTCGTCCTTTGCATTGATCGCGGTTTGGTCGGATTCGATCCGGCTCCGCTCCTCATCGATCTGGTGCTGCACGGTGTCCAATTCGCCGGTCCGCGTCTCGACACCCACACGGCGTTCCTCGAGTTCCTTCGCCTGTGCGTCCAGCTGCGTTTCCCGGATGCGGGCTTCTTCGAGGCGCTGCTTGACCGCGTCCTCGAACTTGTCTTGAACCTGGACGAGCATCTCTCGTGCGAACTCGACCTGTTCGATCGTGACCGGTCCGTATGCGAGCAGCACCACCGCGAGGGCGTCGCCGCGGACGGTCTGGCCGTGATATTTCGAGACTTTGATCGGTTTCTCGACCGCATCGAGAACGCCCGCCTGTACCGCTTGGTCATAGGTGACCTGGCACGACGGGTCCAGGGTGAATTCCCTGAGCAGTCTTCCGCGTTCGTCCACAAGGAAGGCCTTTGCGGGCCTCCAGCGCTGTCGTTGCGCGAACATAGCTACACCCAAGAAGATTCCGGGGAGGATCAGAAACAGGTACGGCGTCTGCCACCAGCCGCCGCTGGGCGGCGGGATGACGACGGGGACCGGGACGGTCACTCGCATGTTGGGGTCCGACCCCAGCATCGTGAAGACGACCTGGCCCGCGTCGTCGACCGTGCCGGACGCGAAAGGCGATCCGTCTTTCGTCACGGTGAATGGGATTCGGACGGTGTTCCCTCCGATTGTCCACGTGATGGTCTGCGTCGTTTCACTGGAGGAATGCGTCCACGCATACGAGGTTCCCACCGTCCAATCGCTGAACACGGTGATTGTGACGAGCGCGGTCGCGTCGCTGTTCGTGACGGTCAGGTTTGAGACGTTGACGGAACCGTCCGCGATCGTCCCGTTCACGGAGAGGCCGTTGAACGTGATTCCATAACTCGTCTTGGTGAGCATACCCGACGGAGCCACGGTCAGGTTCACAGCGCTGAGGTTTGACGTGAGGGCAAGGCTCCCTGCAATCGTGAGGGTCGCAAACGATTGGCTCGCGCCCATCGCAATCGCTTGGCTCGCGCCCGTGAAGGTCACCGAGGATCCGGCGAACGAAAACGTGGTTGCAGAGGACGAGTCCCAGGAGCCCGCGATAGAGATCGATGCCGAGTCGAGAATCAGGACCGCGGGGCCCGTGGAACTCAAGTTGCCGTTGAAGGCGATCGTGGTGCCGATCAAGGTCAACGTGCCCGCCCAGGACACATTCGATGAGAAAGTGGTGCTAATGCCTGGGGCCACCGTGAGGCTGAAGATCGGTTGCGTGATTCGGATCGACCCACCCGACGCGTTCACGATGATGGTCGACGTCGCGGCCGTGAACGCTCCCGCCGAGGTGTCGATCGAACGGACCGTGATCGTGCTGCCACCCGCCGTCAGCGCGCCACCGGCCGCGACGACGAGGCTCGCTCCCCCCGTGATGTTGTTCCCGAATGTGGTCAGGGTCCCACTCACGGAGAGATTCCCGCCCACGTCCATCGGCGTGTTCTGTGCGATGGTTCCGGAAATCGTCAAATTGTGGAATCCGTTGGAGGCGTCTCGAGTCCGAATGGTCTTGGCCGCGCCAGACAGAATCACGGTACTCGAGCCTTTCGTGAACGTCGCGCCCGCACCCGACGTGTCCCAGTTACCGCCGACGGTCCAAGCTCCGCTCGTCAGCGTGATGGTTCCGGAGGTACCGCCGTTCATCGTCACATCCACGGCGGAGACGGTCGAGGCGTTCGCGGCGAGGATGCCCGAATCGCCGACGGCGATCGAGCCTCCCGTCAAGGAGAGATTCGCCGTCGCGAGCGTGGTCGTCGATCCCGCGGAGTCCTGAATGGTGAGGAGATTGTTCCACCGGAGTCCGTTCGTAGACATCGAGAAGGTGACGGCTCCACTGGCCGCGGTGGACCGGAAGGTGACGGAAGAGAACTCGCCGGCCGCCAAGGCCGCGAAGGTCATCGTTTGGGATGAGGTCGAAGTGAAGACAACGGTCCCCGTGCCAGGGTCCCAGTTCGCGGACGTACTGTTGTTCGTCCATGATCCGCCGAACGTCCACGTTGCACTCCCCATCTTGAAGTACGCCGCGGCGCTCGAAATGGACGTGTCTCCTGCGATGCCCACCAAGGACGGAGCTCCGGAGCCATCGAGGACGGCAGCTCCCGAGAGGGTCAGCCCGCCGTTCGCGGTCAGGCCGCTTGCTGCGGACGCACCGATCGTAAGGGTGCCCCCGGCGTGGACAATCGAACCGCTCACGGCGAAGTCGAACACTCCGACGGCGATGATCCCCGCCCATCCCGTCGTGGTGAGTGAGGACATCGCCGCATTCAGATCGACGGCGACGGTGCCACCTCCCGAGTTTGCGTCGAAGAAGACCGAGTTGGAGGCGTTCGGCGCGGAGCAGCCATTCACACCGCCGGACGAGGACGACCAGTGCGTTGTTTGGGACCAGTTGCCGGTCCCGCCGATCCAGTACCGATTGCCGGCCCCGCAAGGAGCGGAAACGGTGACGTCGACGACGGGGTCGGAGCCGAGCATAGTGAAGACGACCTGACCGGAGCCGTTCACGATGCCGTTTGCGAACGCCGCGCCATCCTTGGACACGTTGAACCGGAAGCCGACGGTGTTCGCTCCGATCGTGAAGGTGATTGTCGAAGTCCCGACCGTGGAGGAGTCCGTCCATGTGTACTGGGTGTCGACGGTCCAAGTCGTGAACACGCTGATGGTCGTGAGGTTCGTCGCGTCGCTGTTCGTCACGGAGAAATTGGTGACGCTGATCGCACCATCCGAGAGGCTCCCGGACCCGATCTCGGTGAGGCCATTGAAGGCGATGCTTTGGCCGGTCTTCGTGAGGACGCCCCCGTTGTTCACCGTCAGCAGGGCAGCGACCGTCACGGTCGACGTGGCGGCAATCGTTCCACCGATGACGAGGTTGTAGAACATCTGACCGGTCGCCAGGACAAGGGTCGTCGAGGCGCCGGTGAGCGTGATCGTGGACGTTCCGGCGATGAGTGAGGAGCCGACGCCGGACGTGTCCCAGTTGCCTGTGACCGTCCAACCTCCGCTCGTCAGCGTGATGGTTCCGGACGCGCCCCCGGTCATGATGACACTCGAGACATTGGTCGTCGACGCATTGGCGACCAGGAAGCCGGCATTGCCGATCGTGAGGGCTCCGCCGATCAAACTCAGATTGCTTGTCACGAGGGTGGTCGTCCCACTTCCTCCCTGTACGGTGAGGGTTCCCGACCAGCGGAGGCCGTTCGTCGCCATCGTGAAGGAGACCGTCGAGGCCCCGGAATTGAACGTCACGTTGCCGCCGAATTCGGGCGCCTGGTTGGCAAAGGTCATCGTCTGTGAGGACGATGCGTTGAACGTGATCGAAGCGGCAAAGCTCCAGGACGCGGAGGTGGAGGCGTTCGTCCATGAGCCCGAGGCCGTCCACACGCCCGGAGCGGTCGACGTGATGTAGCCCGCGGGATTGTTGATGCTCACGTTCCCGGCGACGGTGACGGTCGATGCATTCGTCCGAAGGACGCCGATCGCACCGTTGACCGTCAGTCCGCCTCCGATCGACAGGGAATAGTTGGTCGCGGTCGTGTCCAGGGTCCCGCTGACCGTGAGCAGGCCCGTCGTGACGAGAAGGGAGGCCGCGGAGACCGTGCCGCTGATCGTGAGCACGCCAAATCCGTTCGACGCGTCGAGGATCCTGACGGTCCGCGCAGCTCCGTTCATGATGACGGTGCTTGCGGTCGCAGTGAGCGTCGAACCTGCACCGGACGTATCCCAGTTCCCCGCGACCGTCCACGAGCCCGAGGTCGTGATTGTCCCGGATGTGCCTCCTGTCATCGTCACGTTCGCGACACCGACCGTGGACGCCCCGGCGGTCAGGATCGCGCCGTCGTTCACCGTCAAGTTGCCGCCGGTCCCGGTCAGGGCGAGGTTGGCCGTCGACAAGGTGGCCCCGCTGTTGAGAGTGAGAGTCGCCGCCCACCGGATTCCGTTCGTCGCCATCGTGAAAGTCGCGGCGGCGGTCGGACTGAACTGCACGTTGTTGAATTCGGCCACGCCCAGGTTGCCGAAGGTCATGACTCGAGAAACGCCCGAATTGAAGACGACTGTCCCGGTGCCAACGGACCACGACGCACTGGTCGACGCGTTCGTCCACGATCCGCCCAAGGTCCACGTCGCGGCCCCGAAGGCGAAGAATCCCGTGGCTGCGATGCTTACGTTGCCGCTGATGGCCTTCGCACCGGCCGCTCCGCCTGAAATGCCTCCCGCCATGTTCGCCCCGAGAGCGGCCACGGTCAACGCGAAGGTGCTGCTCGCGAGGACAGCCCCGACGTTCACCGTCAGGATCCCGGACACGTCCACGAGGCCGGTCTGAGTGACGGTTCCTGGGGCGGAGATCGTCAAGTTGTTGAAATTGTTCGCGGCGTTCAGGATCGTGATGTTGCTCACGCCGGTCATCGTCACGGTGCTGGTCCCCTTCGTGAACACCGATCCCGCGCCGCTGGTGTTCCAGTTCCCGGAGTCGGTCCACGAGCCAGTCGTGAGCGTGATCATGCCGCTCGCTCCGCCTGTCATCGTCACACTCGTGACGGTGACCGTCGAAGCGTTCGTCGTGAGGATTCCTCCGTTGCCCACATTCAGCGCGCCTCCGGTCAAGCCCAAGTTCGCGGTGGCGAACGCTGTCGTCGAGCTTCCATCCGAGACGATCAGTGTCCCGGCCCAATTCAGGGCTCTCGTCGACATCGTGAAGGTCTGAGCTGTTGCACCGGTCGAACTGAACGTGATGTTGTTGAACTCGCTTCCCGGAAGGTTGGCCCCGGCGAACGTCATTGTTCCGCCGGTCGCACTGTTGAATGTGACGCTCCCGGTTCCGGCAGCCCACGATGCCGACGTCGAAGCGTTCGTCCAGGTTCCCGTGACCGTCCACGTAGATGAATTCAGGGCGAGGTATCCGTTCGCCGTGCTGATGCTCACGTTCCCGTTGATCGAGACCACGGATGCGTTCGCCGTCAGTGCTCCGAAGGTCGCCACCGTGAGCCCGCCGGTGGTGATGCCCAGGTTGGCTCCCGATGTCGTCAGGATGTTCCATCCCGTCGCTCCTCCGGTCGAGTTCCGAATCGTGAGCGTCCCGCCCATCCGGAGCGGATTCGTCGCCATCGTGTAGGTGATGCTCGTCGTCACACTCGCGTCGAGCGTGAGGTTGTTGAACTCGTTGACCGCCCCACCCAGGGCGGCGAAGGTCAGGGTGGCACTGATGGGATCCTGGATTGTAACGGCACTCGCCCCCGTCACCCAGGAGGCAGAGGTGGACAAGTTGGTCCAGGTCCCGTTCACCGTCCAAACGGATCCCCCGAGGTCAACGAATGACGTTGCGGTCAAGATCGTCACATTTCCCGTCACGGTGACGACGGAGTTTCGGGCCACGAAGCTACTCTGAATAGCGAAACTACCATTGACCGTGAGGAACCAGTTCGACGCCGTGGTGTCCAACGTTCCCGTGAAGCCGGTCATGTCGATGCTCGCGATGGTCGTCCCGGCGGCGAGCGTCGTCGTTCCGCTCGGGCTCGCGTTGAAGATTGTATTGTTGGTCGCGACGGGAGTGCAACCGCAGGCCGCCCCTCCGGAAGTGTTCGACCATCTTCCTCCGGTGTTCCAAGCGCCGCCGGCCCCAACTCGATAGCAATTCCCTCCGGCGACACTGCAGTTCGCCGCGGGAACGACGCGGACCGCGGACACCACCCAGTCCGTGTTGTTGCCATCCGTCCATGTGATGGCGGTCCCAGGGCTCGGCATGCTCGCCCCGGCGCCGCAGAGATTGAAGCCAGACCCCGTGCACTGCGTCGGTGCGATTCCGTAGAGACTCGTCGCCGCAGCCCCCGTTCCGGTGACGGCGGTCGGCGCTGTGTTCAGTCTGATGGCGAGTACCGCGAAGGCGAGTTCGCCCCCGACGGGCGAGATGTTGATCGTCGGATTCGTCGAGGTCGCACTATTCGATGTTCCCCCGGTCGTTGGAGCGGCTGTCGAGACGCCGCGCAATAGAACCGTCGCGCAGACGTGTTTGGCAGTACCGGCCGACAAGGTGGCGGTCATCGTTTGGAGGCCCGCCGGAAGCATGCCCTGATAGAACCACATCTCCGCGCGGACGAATCCGGTCCCGCTCGACGCGGCGCCCGCGATGAGGCTCAGGCTCACGGGTCCGTAAGTGACGCTGGCATAGGTTACGGGGCCTCCTGCCCCGACAGAGTCCCGGTCGCTGAGCATCACGAGTACGGCGTTGGCCCCTGCTAATGCCGTCTGAGAGGTCGTGCACGTGGCGGCCGGAGGATCCACGAGAGTAACGGTCGTCGAGTCAACGGAAATGACATCGGCTCGAGCATTCACCGTAAACAGGTCGAAGAACCATCCGATCGCGCCTCGACCCGCGGCGAGGAGGTCCGCTGCTACGTGGTGCCATTGGACAGGTGGGAACCAGTCCTGCAGCCGAGATCCGAAGCCCGAGGCACCAGCCCCATGGTCATTGTGTAGGTACACGTTGAGATTGGGAGTTTGGAACGAGAAAGAGACCAAGCGTGCGGTGGGATGGGACGAATATTCCGGCACCATGAACGTGAGGTCATAGTAGGGTTGCAGATCGTTCCCGTGGAACAGCAAACGCTGAAGCTGCGGTGTCAGCGCACCGCCGGGGATCGTGAGTCGACCATCAGGGCCGCGGAACAGAGCAAGAGGATCGGGGGAGAGCTGAGTTTCGATTGCGATCGCGGCCGTCGCCAAGAGGACGAAGCTCAGCAGGAGCGCAGTCCTCGCCTTCACGGGGGCGTCACGTCCTGTCGGGCCGACGACCTCTCACTCAGTCCGCGGAGAACGAAACGGTGGCCGTCACGGAAGTGGCGTCGGTTCGGCGTGCGAGAGGTCGCGTCCGGATCGCTTCGGACTAAGAGGGCGCGCCCGCTCATCAGGCGCGAGGTCGGCAGGTTGGCACTTGCTACGATCAAGGTCGTCACGACGAAGACGGCGTCTGCGCGGGTGTAGGTCGGATTTCGGCTGGGACCTATTTAAGCGCCGGTCAGTGGTTATCGACCCTGATTTCATGGAGAGAATCGGGGCGGTCACTCGACCGTCACACGGCCAGACAATCGGGCTTCCATCGCCTCGAGCTCGGCAGCTCTCCGGCGGAGTTTCTCCTCGCGGTCGAGGAGCTCGAGCGCCTTCTGCTGAATGATCTTCACCCTCCGCTCGATGTCCTTCTTCGCTTCGTCGGCTTGGGTGCGGGCATCCGACACAGGCGTCTTCACCTGCGCGATGATTGTCTTCTGCCTGGCGACGTCCTGCTCCTTGGTCGTGAGTTCCTCGATTCGACGTGCGAGTTCGTGCTCCCGCTCGTCGGACTTCGCCTCACGATCGCGGACGCGTTCTTCGCGATCCAAGAGTTCGATCGCGCGGCGCTGGAGGAACTTCCGTTCTCGCGCGAGTTCTCCTTTCTCGCCCTCCATCGTCTTCCGGACTTCGTCCGTCTCGCCCGGCCCATGGTGGGACGCGACGAGCCGTTCCTTCGCCATCGCGGCGAATCGCTGACTCATGTCCGCGACGCGGCTCTCAATCTCTTTCCGCATCTTTTCCTCATCGGCCAATCGTGTGGTGGCGGTTGCGCGCTCCTTCTCGAGGGCGGCGATCGCGTCCTTCGTTTCCTTCTCGAACTTCGCAATTTGCGATGTAGCTTCGTGGTATCGAGCGTCAACTTCGTTCTTCGCAGCCAAGAGCGCGTTTCGTTCCTGGTCGAATGCTTGCCGTGCATCCGACGTCGCCCTTGAGTCGGTCTTCTTGGACTCGAGGTTCCGGTTCGCTGCGAGCTGTTCTGTCATCTCAAGGGTCTTCATCGCGCGCGACACGCCGCGAGTGACGGAGTCCTGCATTCGGGCGGCGTAGTCTGCCAGGGCCGTCAAACCGGCCTTCTGCCGGTTCAGTTCTTCTTGTCGACCGAGAAGGTTCGCGGACTCGGCTTGGAGTTTGACCTCCTGTTCCGCGAGGGTTTTCTCCTTCGCCTTGAGTCGGACCTCGCGCTCCCCGGACGCCTTGTCGAGATCCGGTTTCGCTTCCGTGGGTCGAGCGGGCGCCGGGCGGCTCGCTGGGGCAAGATGCGAGTCCGCGGCGGTCAGTAGGAGGGCGGTCCAGTCGACATCTTCCGACGCGAGATGGCCGCGCGACAGGAGGACGAAGACCAACTTGCCGCTCTGGAACGCCGTGAACACGTATTCTCCGACGAACAGAGAATCCCGATCGCCGATTCCTTCCGGCGGCAACACCTTGAGGAAATCGTCGTAATCGATCGGACAATCCGCATCGAGGGTGTATTCCCCGGTCATCTCTCCATGGTCATTGAGCACGTAGATTTTCTTCAGCTGCGCCCGAACGGCCTTCCTCGAGGGCGCGGCCATCAGGACAACGCTGAGGGCCGGGCTGAGACCTCGTAGTAAGATGCCCGACACCAGGGCTTCCATCCGCCCTTGCATACGCTGCTTTCCTCGGTGCGCGAGGGCGTTCCCTCACGTGACTTGTCAGAGGATTCGAGCGGGCTGCACCGTATTTAAGGGCCGGGTTTTGGTTATCGGACGTGAGAAGGGACCGTCATGGAGACGGCGGACCGGAGGATTCTCGCCCCGTCATCGGCTCGGCCTCAATCGGATGCTCCGCCTTCGACTTCGTCTGCCGGAACGCGCGCTGCATCTGCAATGCGTAGTCGCGCAGTGCCGTGAGCCGCGTCTCTCTCGTTCGGACTTCGCCCTCTAGATCGCGAAGGGTGATCGCTGCACTCCGGAGCTCCGCCTCGAGGAGGGCGAGTCGCTGTTCCCGCCGTCTCAGCTGGGATTCGCGGGCCTCGGCCTCGCGGTCGCGTTCGCGCAACGCATCTTCCCGAGCCGCGATCGCCGGCGAGAGACTGGGCGGAAGATGCATCCGCATGGCCGCGAGGAGCGTGCCGATGGAACCGCGCTCCTCGATCCGGGGGACGCCGTGGGTCAGCACGACGAACCACAAGTCTTCGACGCGGAACGGAGTAAAGGCGTATTCTCCCTGGTAGAACGCGACGAGATGCCGCATCCCGTTCACCGGGATCGACCGGCGAAGATCGTCGTACTCGAGCGGGCAATCATCGCGAAGCGCGTACTCGCCGAGCAACCGAGCATCCTCGCCGAGGACGAGGATTCGTTCATAGTCGACTCGAGGGACCATCCGCGGAGCGTGGACCGTCGAGCGTGCCGCGACCTCCATGCCATCTCGCGAGATGGCCCCCTCCTCCTCAACAACCTCTTTCATTGTGCGCCCGCCCCCCCGAACTTACGCGGATGCCGATATGATAGGAATGCGCGGTCTCTTGAGGGTTTCTGTGTCTTGGCCTTCGTTATCACATCCGACACTGAGACCAAGGTGCCGCCGTGGTCGTCCTAGACCAGAGAGCGGGCCTTCTCCAAATTGTCGACTCCGAGCGCCAGTTGCGCGTGACCCCCCACGGTGCCAAGGTGAATCGCACTCATCACGTTGACCCCGGCGTCCCCGAGTCTCTTAGCAAGAGCCGCGAGCGCTCCCGGCTTGTCGTCGAGTCGGACGACGAGGACGGTCCGGGTCGAACAAACGTACCCGTGTTTCATCAGGGCCTCCCGGGCTTGGACCGGTTGACTCACGATCAGACTGACGTACGAGCGGCCGCTGGCCGACTCCGCGGCAATCGCCTCGATATTGATCGTCGCGGCTCCCAGGATCGCGGCCAGTTTCGCCAGCTCGCCGGGACGGTCCGGGACCTCGATGTCGATCTGGATCATCGATCTCCTCTCGCGAGGGAGATGGTGTTCCCAGGCTACAAGGGTTGTGAGGCCGCGCCAATCGCCGGATGGCTTATCTCGCCGCTTCCGCTTCGACGGGTCCATGCGCTTTCAACTCGCCTACGTAGGGATCCAAGTCCGTGACCTGGCCCGTTCGCTCTCGTTCTACCAAAATCTACTCGGGATGGAGGTGGTTCGCCGGGAACGCGTTCCCGAAACGGGCGGAGAGTGGGCCGAACCTCGAAGCCCCGGTTCACGATCCAGTCTGGAGCTGAACTGGTATCCGGAGGGTTCCGAGTTCTTCCACGGCCCCTTCCGGAACGGCGACGAGTTGGATCACATCGCATTCGAATGCGAGAACGTGGAACGAGCGTATCGAGAGCTGCTTGACCGGGGTGCGGCGGGTGGTCGGGCCCCTTTCGTCGAAGGCGGGACTCTCCTCGCTTTCATCCAGGATCCGGACGGGATTTGGATCGAGCTCACAGGTCCAAACGCGCCGCTTCAGGATCCCTGACACGGGCCTCTGGACCGGGGGGCTGTGTGAGGATGATCCGTGCATCGACCGTGGAGTATCCGCGGCCCTCTTCCAGCGCGAGGACCGGGTTGAGGTCCATTTCCTGAATCGAGTCGAAGTCGGATACGAGTGCCCCGAGGCGCAGGATCGCGTCTTGAAGCGCCGCCACGTCCCGCGGCGGTTCGCCGCGGACGCCGCGAAGAATCGGATACGTCCGGATCGACTCGATCATCCGCATCGCATCGCGATTCGTCAGCGGGGGCAAGCCGAACGAGACGTCCTTCAGATATTCCACGTAGATACCGCCGAGGCCGAAGACCAAGAAGGGACCGTACACCTTGTCTCGCGCCATCCCGAGGATGACCTCCAGGCCTCCGTGTACGAACTCCTGGACGAGGAAGCCCTCGACCGTCATGGCGCGCTCTCGAAGCCGACGTTCCATCATCGAGGCCGCCTCGAGGAGCTCTTTTTCGGTTCGGAGGCCGAGATGGACCGCCTGGAGTTCGGACTTGTGGACGATCTCGGGACCGAAGGCCTTGAGGACGACTGGATAGCCGATCGCCGTGGCAGCCTGGCCGAGATCTTCGATGCGTCGCACGATCCGCGTTCTCGCCGATCGGATGCCGTAGGCTTCTAGCAGGGCGTCCGCCTCATCGCTCCGCAGCCGCCCGCGGCCCTCGCTCTGGGCGCGATCGAGGATCGTCTTCGCCCGCGTCCGATCCGCCGTCACGGTGGGGAACTCTCCCTCGTCCCGATTTCGGTATTGCGCGTAGCGGTACATCGCCGCGAGGGACCTCGCGGCGCTCTCGGGAAAGAGATACGACGGGACGCTATGGCTCACGAGCTCCACGAAGCCCGGGCTGTTCTCCGAGCGTCCGAGGAAGTTGCACAGGACCGGTTTCGAGTGGTCCTTCGCCGTCTGCCAAACCGCGCGAGCGATATCGACTTCGTCGACACGCACCGGGGGCACGTAGATCGCAATGGCGGCGTCGACCCCTTCATCCGAGAGGACGGCCTCGAGTGCCCTTCGATAGTCTTCGAGGCTGCCTTGTGGCGTCAGGTCGATCGGGTTCCGGAGGGAGGCTTCGGGGGGCGCCCAGGTCCGCATGAACGCCTGGGTTGACGGTGCCAGGTCCGCCAGTCGCATGCCATGAGCGACGAGCTCATCGACGCACATGATGGCGGGACCTCCTGCATCGGAGACGATCGCCACGCGGTTCCCCCGAGGGAGAGGCTGCAGGGAGAAGGCCATCGCGAGGTCGAACAACTCCTCGATGGAAGCCGCCCGGAGGACGCCGGTCTGCGCGAACACGGCTTCGGCGGCCAGGTCCGATCCTCCGAGGGAACCGGTGTGGGACGCGGCCGCCCGGCTCCCCGCTTCCGAGCGGCCGGACTTCACCGCGATGACGGGCTTGTCTTTCGTCGTCGCCCGCGCAATCTGGACGAAGTTCTTCGGATTGCCAAAGTTCTCGATGTAGGCCAGGATGATCTTGGTGTCCGGATCGCCGCGCCACATGTGCAGCAGGTCGTTCAGGCTCACCTGCGCCTTGTTCCCGAGCGAACAGAATTTGGCGAAGCCAACCCCCAACGTCCTCGCATGCTCGAGGATCGCGATGCCGAGCGCTCCGCTCTGGGTGACGAGGGAGATCCCGCCGCGGAGCGGGGGCGTGGGCGCGAAGGTCGCATCCATCCGGACGTCGGGATGCGTGTTGATGACCCCCATGCAGTTCGGACCGATCATCGTCAGGTCGAATTCCCGGCACACTTCGAGAAGTCGGGTTTCCCGCTCGATTCCGGCTCCTCCCACTTCCCGGAAGCCCGCCGTGATGACGACGAGTCCTCGCACGCCCTTCCGGGCGCACTCTTCGGCCGCCGCGACCGCGAGTTCGGCGGGCACCGTGATGACCGCGAGATCGATGGAGTCCGGGATGTCGCGGACGTTCGCGTAGGCCCGGAGTCCGTGGATGCTCCGCGCGTTCGGGTTCACCGGGTAGAGGACTCCTTGGTATTCGTTCACGATGAGATTGCGGAGGATTTCGTACCCGATCTTGCCGGGATGTCGCGAAGCCCCGACGACCGCGATCGACCGAGGGGAGAAGACGGCGTCGAGACGAACTCCGGTCATCTTCGCCGCGAAGCTGCCCGGCGATAATGAACCTTCTCGGGTCGCTGGCGCCGCATTATCACGCCCGGTAACCGGGTCCTTCGTCTAATATATCGTGACGAGAACCGGGGATAACAGCCCACCGTTCGGCCCATTCGGAGCCACGATTCCCTTGGTGAAGCCACATTCCGGCCGGCATCGACGGACCGGCGCCTTGTTCCTCTTCTGCATGATCGTCGTCGGAGCCACGGTCTTGGGGGTCGCGACTCACGCCGCCGCGATCGGTCCGTCGTGTCCCTCCGGGAGGGCCTATCGTTCGGGTCCCATCGGCACCACGACCTGGGATACGTTCTGCATTTGGGTCATGTACGGCAACGTAACGGTGAACCCGGGCGCCACGCTGACGATCCTGCCTGGGACGTCGGTCCTGGCGGATCCGGGCGTCCATCTGTTCGTCCGCGGGACCTTGAAGGCCGATGGCAGCTCGGGAGGGCCGATTTCTTTCGGGCCTAATCGGACCCTTGTTCCGACCCCCTGGGGCGGTGTCCAGTTCAACGCGAGCGCGATGGGTTCTGTCTCCTGGTCGACCTTCGACCGGGTCGATCGGGCGGTCACCGTCATCGGCCCCACACCGAATTCGCCCTGGATTCACGACAACACGGTGATCCAAGCCGGCCTCGGCTTCGCTTTCCTTTCCGGGTCGACGAGCACGCTCTCAGGCAACACGATCCGTCGGACGACGAGCTTCGGCGTGTACGTGAACGCCTCGAGCATCTTCGTGGACCGGAACACCATTAACGGGACGACCGTGGCGATTCAGCTCGAACAATCGGGGACCTCGACGGTCTCGTCGAACACGATCACGAACGTCACTTCGATGTTTGCCGCGGGAGTCTCCGTCTGGTACGGCGCGACGGCGAACATCATCAATAACACGATCCGCGACGTCCGGGCTCTCGCGGGCTCGGCCGGACCGACCTCGGGGTCGAACGGTCGCGACGGCGGCATTGCCGTCGGGATCTTCGTGAACGCCGCGCCCTCGGTTTCTGTCTCATACAACGGAATTGATACGATCACCGCCGGAAACGGCGGGAACGGTGCCGCGAACACGTCGGTCGGGCCAGGAGGTCGAGGAGGCCGGGGCGGGACCGCCGCCGGGATCGTCGTCGCGAATACTCCGGACGTCTCCCTCTTTGGCAACGACATTAAGGGCATCACAGGCGGCCGAGGCGGTGCGGGCGGCGGGGGCGCGCCCACGAACAACGGAGGCCGAGGAGGTGACGCGGGCGAGGCGGCTGGCATCGAAGTCATCGTGAGTACGACCTCGGCGGCCGTTTCGTCCAGCGGAATCTCGGGTCTGACCGGCGGCCAAGGAGGCGTTGGGGGCCCTGGCACGGTTCGAGACGGCTCCGGCGGCGGGGGCGCCGACGCCTATGGAATCATCTTCATCTCGTCCGCTCAAGTGGATGCGAGTGGGAACTTCATCCAGGTCCTTCGTGGAGGACTCGGCGGGAACACGAGCGGGAATGGACTCGGCACCGGGAATGGAGCCCGCGGTGGAGACGCGACGGGGATTTCCGTCGTTCCCATCGTCGGCTCGGCCATCATCCACTCGAACACGATCGACACCTTGACGGGAGGGAACGGAGGGACCCGTGGACCCACGGGCGGCCAGGGAGGAAACGCGACGGGAGTGATCTCGTTCGGAAACAGTGATGGTCGCTTCAACGCGACCTCGGTCACGTCCACCTGGGTCAGCACGCTGACGGGAGGACAAGGAGGGAATGGGAGAACGGCGGGGGGCAACGGCGGCAGCGCCACCGGAATCGGGGTGGTCCTTGCGACTCCGACCCTCGGATCGGACACGATCGTCACGCTCCAAGGAGGCCGCGGCGGGGATTCGGCGGGTGCGAATGGCGGACGCGGGGGCGATGCGACGGGAGTGATAGCAGCCTTGGTGGCCAGCGGACAGTCCTCCTGGGACTCCATCACCAGCGTCACGAAGGGCGCGGCGGGCAACGGTCCACCGGTCCAGGTCTCCTATGGCGTCGGATTCAACTTCTTCGGCAACATGACCTTCACGAGCCGCTTCACCGTGGACAACGGGAGCTTCGCGCTCATCGGGAATTACGAATTCTTCGTGAACAATTACAGCCGGGCCGTTTCCGTCAACACACCGTTCACGAGGCCCGCAGTGATGCCGGCTGGCAATCTGACTGTTCAAAACTTCCTCGACGTCGATGCGCTTTGGCCCGACGGATTCACGCCGGTGGCCGGCGCTCGAATCACCGTCCAGGATAACGGCGTGGACATCTGGAACCGGACGACCGCGAACGGAGGGCAGTCTTGGATCCTCGTGACCGACCGGGTCTACATCCGATCGAACACCGCGACGGACAACGTCACGAAGGCTCGCGTGACGTACCTTGCCTACTCGTTCGGGAACAGCCCTCGGACCGTGGACATGGCGACGAGTCACACGGAACCCTTTACCATGGTCGACACAGACCCTCCGACCTCCGCGGCGAGCACCCTTCCGAGGTACGAGAACTCGACGTCGTTTTTCGTCTTCTACACGGCGAGCGACAGGAACGGAAAGGGACTGGGCAACATCACGCTCTGGTACCGCCAGGGGGAGAGCGTTGTGTGGATCAAGTTCGCCACCCAGGCTGCGGCCTCGTTCGGGCAATTTGCCTTTATCGCGCCTTCGAACGGCCACTATGAGTTCGCGACGACGGCGGACGATCTCGCAGGCAACCTGCAGCTCGGACCCACCACGAACAACACGTGGACCTTGATCGACACCCTCACTCCCGGTTCCCATGTGAACACCCTGCCCCAATACAAGAATTCGATGTCCTTCACCGTGACGTGGGCGCCGGACACGGGGGTCACAGACATCGCCACGTATACGATCCAATACAACGCGGGATCCGGATGGGTGAACTGGCTCGTCGGCACGGCCTCCACGTCGGCGACCTTCACGGCCACGGTCGAAGGCACCTACTTGTTCCGATCGATCGCCACCGATCGTGCCGGAAACCAGGAAGTCGCGCCTTCCGGCAACGACACGTGGACGATTGTCGACGTCACCCGGCCGGCCGTGACTTCCTACTCGCCGACGTCGACCAATTCGACCAACTCGCCGATCGTCCAGATCACATTCTCGAAGACGATGAACCGAAAGTCCGTCGAGACCGCGTTCTCGATTTCGGGCGGCGTGACCGGGACATTCCAATGGAGCTCGGACTCTCGCTCGGTGACGTTCCTCGCGAGCGGTGCGTTGCAAGCTGGCACAACCTACACCGTCGTGCTCGCGACCACGGCGACGGACCTCGCGGGGAACCAGATGCTCAACCCGTTGACGTATCAGTTCTCGACGGCCGCGGCGCCCCCCGGCGGTCTCGCGTTGTCGAGCTTCTGGTGGCTCATCCCGATCGTGGCCGCGGTCCTGGGGACCGCCCTCTTCCTCGTCATGCGCCGTCGATCCGCGGCGGCACCCAAGCCCGTCGCACCGACCCCCGTCGCGAAGACGAAGGAGGCGATCATCGAGGACGTCTTCCTGCTGAACCACCGGGACGGGATCTTGATCAAGCACGAGACGCGCCGGCTCCGCCCCGACGTCGACACGGACATCCTGACCGGAATGCTCACCGCCGTGCAGCAGTTCGTGAAAGATGCCCTCCGCGGCGATGACTACGCCGACCTGAATGAGATGACCGTCGGCCACATGCACATCCTGATCGGCCGCGGCAAGTGGCTCGTCCTGGCGGCCCGCATCGAGGGAGACGGCAGTGAGCCCTGGACGATGCAGATCGAGCGGTGCATCAAGGACATGGAGGATCACCACTGGGACCAGATCGAGGACTGGGACGGGGACATGACCCTTGCACGCGTCTTGACGCCGTACATCAAGAAACTGATTGACAGTGGGTACGCACAGTAGGATCCCCCGATCGCGAAGCGCCTCTCCTCGCGGCGCGATCCTTCTTCGCCCTTTCGCTACTACAAGACCGTCAAGCGTTCTCGCCGCGTTAACGTCGTTCGACGTGTGTCCCGAAGTTCTTCACTCGCGGTCTGAGTTTACGACGGTCGCAGGCTCAATACCGATAACAAAAGCTTTAATTCTGGATGCCACTTTCTAACAAGGGATGGGACTAGACCGCGTCTTGTTCCAGAGACTTGCGCCGACAGACCAGACGCCGTCCCGCCCCGACCGACTCGCGGACGCATGCACGCGGTGATCCAAGGATGTCCAGCGACGAAAGCGACGGGAAGGCGGGGAAGTCGGCGGACGACGTCCGGGACGAGTTCGAAGAGAAGATGGACCGTCTCCGTCGGCAGTACGAGCGGGACCTCCATTCCTTCCGCTACGAGATCGAGGAACGGGAGTACCGGCTCAAGGCCTACGAGGACAAGTTCAACAAGATCAAACAGCCGCCGCTCCTCTACGCCTACGTCGTGCGCAAGGAAGGTCCCGACCTCGACGGAAACCAGGTCGTCGTCGCGCGGGCCACGGAGCTTCTCAAAGTCTCGACCGGCCTCATGGACAAATCCCAGCTCGGGGTCGGCCAATATGTCTGGGTGCACCCGCAGACGTACGCGATCGTCGAGGGCAGCGCCGTCCGCAACGAAGGCGTGATCGCGAAGGTCGCGGACATGATGGACGGCAAGCTCGTGATCTCGATCGAAGGCGACATGGAGAAGCGCCTGATCAACACGGACAAGACCGTGTACAAGAAGCTCAAGCCGGGCTTCCAGATCAGCGTGCTGCCTCCGACGATGGAAGTGCTGGAAGTCCTCCCGAACCTCGAGGTCAAGTCCCTGTTGCTCGGCGAGAAGCCGAACGTGAAGTACGGGCAGATCGGCGGCCTCATGGAGGCCATCGAACGGATTAAGGACGTCGTCGTCCTGCCGTACCAGGAGGCGAAGCTGTTCGCCCAGATCGCCCTCGAAGCGCCGCGCGGCATCCTGCTCTACGGACCGCCCGGTTGCGGGAAGACGTTGCTCGTGAAGGCGATCGCGACGGAGAACGACATGACGTTCTTCAACGTCAGCATCGCGGACGTCCTGTCGAAGTGGGTCGGCGAGAGCGAGCGGATCATCAAGGAGATCTTCCGCCAGGCGCATGAGAAGAAGCCGAGCATCGTCTTCTTCGACGAGATCGAGGCGCTCTTCACGGTCCGTGGCATGATGGACACCTCGGGCGTCCACAAGAACATCATCGCGCAGATCCTCAGCGAGATGGACGGCCTCGTCGAGCTGCACGACGTGTTCGTGATCGGCGCGACGAACCGCGCGGACCTCGTGGATCCCGCCTTGCTTCGGCCGGGTCGGTTCGACGAGATCATCGAGATCCCGCGTCCCGACCGGAAGGCGGCCGAGGAAATCCTGCGGATCTATTTGAACGAGGGCCTGCCGGTCCAGTCGAGCCTGGAGGACCAATCCGGTGGGCACAAGGAGGCCGTCGAGTCCCTCCGCCGGTTCGTCCTCGACGAACTGTATGGAGAGAACAAGTGGGTCAAGGTGAAGCTCGACGCGGAAGCGAAAGAGGCGATCAAGACCGTGAAGCGGAAGGACATCCTCTCCGGCGCCATCATTGAGGCCATCGTGACGACCGCGAAGAAGAACTTCGTGAAGCGGGTCATCTTACTGAAGAAGACGGAGCGGAAGAAGGAAGGCCTCACGATGAAGGACCTCGAGATGGCGATCGACGAGGAGAGCAAGGAGCACGCCATCACGGAGATGTACGTCTACGAGAAGCGCCAGCGGGAGGTCTTCCGGACCGGTGCGGACCCGATGGTCGGGTGACGCATGAGGAA
>Ga0137415_10000120_pt1 | contig 61749 bp, 42 predicted proteins | sample CZODoug3_1_1_16f_FD_183082 | JGI IMG/M metagenome (GOLD analysis project Ga0137415, IMG submission 183082) | Vadose zone soil fungal communities from Angelo Coast Range Reserve, California, USA - CZODoug3_1_1_16fungal (Hybrid Assembly) | ecosystem: Environmental > Terrestrial > Soil > Vadose... | reverse complement strand
TCATCGATGGGCAAAACCTCTTCTACGCGGCGAAAAACGCGTTCGGATACACATTTCCCAACTATGAGCCGGTCAGCCTGGCACAGATGCTCTGTCAACTTAAGGGCTGGCAGCTTAGCCAAATCTACTTCTACACCGGTATTCCTGAGGTTCGAGACTCGCCTTTTTGGAATCATTTCTGGACCAAGAAACTTGCGTATATGGGGACCCGGAGCGTGAAGGCTTTTTCACGTCATTTGAAGTACCGAAATCAGACGGTCAATCTGCCCAGCGGAGGTACGACCACTGTGTTGGTTGGGCAGGAAAAAGGCGTCGATGTTCGCCTGGCGCTTGATGTGGTTCGGTTTGCCAGAGAGGACTGCTATGACGTGGCAGTCATCTTCAGCCAAGACCAGGACCTGTCGGAAGTGGCGATGGAAGTACGTAGTATCGCGAGCGGACAAAATCGCTGGATCAAGATCGCTTGCGCATTCCCCGCGAGCCCGACATACGGCAACAGGCGCGGGATTAACAGTACGGATTGGATACCGATCGATCGCGCGACGTATGACAGGTGTATTGACGCAAACGACTATCGCCCCGTGATCTAAAACGGCAGTTTCATCCGGTCGAGCTGTGCCTCGGTCTCTTTCGAAGGCTCGAGGTATTTCTGCGTGGTCGCAAGCGACTCGTGGCCTAACCAGACTTGCACCGTGCGCACGTCAATCCCCGCACGAAGCCAGCGCGTTGCGGCGGTGTCCCTAAAGCGGTGCAGATGCCATTCCGTGGCATCGAGCCCCGCGCGCTTGGCAATGTCCTTACAGCGATCGTGCAGAAAGCGGTAGTTGAGGTGGCTCTTTGGCGACGGAAAGACGATGGGGCAGTTGGGCACCTTCGGGTGCGTCCGCAGGACCTCCGCTACTTCTTTCGAGAATGGAACGGTGCGTTCTTCCCAATCTTTCGGCAAAAACCCATATTGGGGTTTTGCCCGGACGTGGACGCGCCGGTGCGCCAGATCCAGGTCCGGCCAGTGGAGCGTCTGGAGTTCGCCGCGCCGTAACCCTGTCGCGAGCACTAAGGAGAAGAACGCCCGCTCCCAGTCGTCGCATACGGCAAAGAATTTCTTAAGCTCTGCGTCGGTATAGGCGACGGGTCGCTTGCGAAATTTCGGCAGGCGCGGCACTTTCTTGACCGGGTTATCATTCCCGAGGCCGAGTTTGTTAAAGAAGTTGTGGAGGATCACGCGGTCGGTGTAGAGGGTGGTGCCCGGATCAAAGCCCTTGGACTTCCGCCAAGCGAAACTTCTTTATGTCCTCGGGGGTGATATGCCGGGCATCGGACTTAGGGGCCGCGTGTTCAGCGAAGAGTTCGAGGATGCACTCGTATTTCTGGTAGGTAAGCGGCTTGCGGAAGGTGCGGATGTCCTGGAGGAACTTGGCAATGCTCTCGGCAAGCGGGAACTTAGGTTCTGATTCGTCGAACACCCTGAGGCCGGTCTTTTCGGCTTCGAGTTCCAGCCGCTTGCGCTTTTGGGTCTCAAGCGCTTCGGCAGGGGTTGTGCCTGCGGCTTGGCGCAGGCGCTCGCCGTTCGCTCGCCATTCGATGATGTACCGACCGGCACCGCCAGTCCACCTGACGCGGCCCCGCCCGTCGCGGGTGAGCGCAACGTTCCGCCAGCCGCGGGAGGTCTTTATCTGTTTTGTGATATTGACGCGAGCCACAGGAGCGTCCCTTTGGCAAAGTGGACGCTATTATGGCCGCTACGGTCGAGCGATGTCAATAACTTGCTGAAACTAAAAGCAATGTTGCAGCCGGACCTATAAGCCGAATTCTGTCCGCCGGAAAGATCCGGCAGGACGGTCATTCCTCTGGGCCCCGCATTACTGCGAAGCTCTAGCGACCTACCCGGAGGTTGTCACGCACCGAGCCGGCACGTGTCCCGGCCGAAGCCGAAACTCCCCCCCTATTTGGTCTTGCTCCGTGTGGGGTTTGCCCTGCCCGCTGCATTACTGCGGCGGCGGTGCGCTCTTACCGCACCTTTTCACCCTTACCCGGATGTCGCCACCCGGGCGGTATGTTCTCTGTGGCACTTTCCGTCGACCGGGCTTGAACCCGACCTCCCGGACGTTATCCGGCACACTGCTCTGCGGAGTTCGGACTTTCCTCTCCCGTTGCCGAGAGCGACCGTCCGGTCCGGCTGCCAACAGCTTCATTATACGCGATAGGCCCATCGTCCTAACCGACCGAGAAAAACACGTGCGGGCGCGGCCTCCGCCTGGCTCTGTTAGACTGATCGTTATCGGAGCGCGCAAGGATCCTCGGGCGACGCCTTTCTTCGTTCTTCCCCGGGATCATCCCATCTGGGCTGCCGAAATCCTCCGCGAACTGGCGGAGCTGTGCGTTTCGACATTCGCGCATGAATATTCTTGAGGCTATTCGCATCGCGCTACAGCCGCAAATCTGGATCCCATCAAGTCGTTGCGGTACGAGCGGAAGCTCTCTCACTGGACTGCGTGGGATGCCCGGCACGAATACAACGCTTGCTCGGGCCTAGAGTTTTTTGCCCGTAGAAGACATGAAGCACCTCATCGGGCACCTCATCGGGTTCCTGGCTCTCAGCGGCGCGTTCGCGGGAATTGGTTATTACCTTCTGTGCCTGTGGAGTGCACAAGCCTATCTCCGATATCGAAAGACGGTTTCGATTGCAAATTCCGGTTCTACGCAAGCTGTCGCTTCCCCCGTTTCGATCCTGAAGCCTCTTAAGGGGACGGACCCTAAAATCTACGAGAGCTTCCGCACTTACTGCCTGCAGGACTACCCGCAATGCGAAATCATTTTCGGCGTCAGCGAACACGACGATCCAGCGGTGCCAACCGTGCTGCGTCTTCAGCGGGAATTCCCGCAGATTCCCATCCAGCTTGTGGTGTGCTCACAAAGCCTGGGAACCAACACCAAGGTCAGCAACCTTGTCCAGATGCTGGGTGTCGCTCGCTATGATCACCTGATCGTGAACGACAGTGACATCCGAGTGGAGCGCGACTATCTGCGGCGAGTGATCGCCCCGCTAGCCGACTTGAAGGTGGGTATGGTGACTTGCCTGTACCGCGGGATCGCCAGTGCCACTCTGGGCTCCAAACTCGAGTCGATCGGAATCAGCACAGATTTTTCTGCAGGCGTACTGGTCGCGCGTCTTATCGAAGGGGGAGTCCGGTTCGGCCTGGGATCCACGCTCGCTTTCCGGCGCCGCGACCTTGAAGCAATCGGGGGATTCGAATCGCTCGTGGACCACCTCGCCGATGACTACGAACTCGGCAAGCGCATCCGGGAGAGGGGCCTTGAGGTGCTTTTGTCGGAAACGGTCGTTGAGACCTTCCTGCCCGCGTATGACATGCGTGGATTCTTCGAGCACCAACTACGCTGGGCGCGCAGCATCCGTGATTCACGCCGGTGGGGCTACCTGGGACTGCTGCTCACCTTCGGCTGGCCTTGGTCGTTGTTGGCTCTCATCGCCTCTCGCGGTGCCCCGTGGGCCTGGGGCCTGGTTGCTGCTGCCACGTCTCTCAGACTGTTGGTGGCGTGGATCGTGGGGAGCGTAGTGCTTGAAGATCACCAGGTCATCCGCCATCTTCCGCTCATTCCCCTACGGGACCTCAGCGCGGTACTGGTTTGGCTCGGCAGTTTTGCCAGCAACACGATCGCCTGGCGCGGCGACTCCTTCCACTTGAAAGATGGCAAGCTCGTTCGCAACAATTCGTGAGCCTGTGGTCCCCAGTGACGATCAAATTCGGAATTCACACCGCATCCCCCACTGCGCTTTCTGCGGAGCGCTGTTGCGGGACGATCCTTCCCCCTTTGCTGAAACGATAAGTTTCGCCGCGCCAATAGAAACGACGACTGGTGTAACTCGCCACCCACATGAAGGAGCCGAGCAGGTCACGCCAGGGGTAGAGCCAACATAGTGCCAGCGCTCGCGGATCCTGCGCGATCCCCCAGCCCACGACAATCGACTGAATCACCCGATTAACGAATGCGGCTGCAAGAATAGAAAAGCCGAGAGCAGAATGGCCAAGTCCGATTCCGGCGACGAGTCCAAGAAGTCCGGACGGCATTGCGAAGGTGAGTCCCGTGCCCAGATGCCCGGCCGGGCGCGAGTAGCGCGTGCTCTTCATCCAGCGCAACTGATCGCCGAGCGTTCGAATGGGAGAGCGCGGTGTCAGCACGTTCTTCACGATGTGGTGCGACAGCACGACCTTGTATCCCTTCCCCCAGATCCGGTTGCCCAATTCAAAGTCGTCGGAGTAGTAGTCTGCCGTAGCCGCGATGCCACCAATCGCTTCGATCGCATCCCTGCGCACGGCCATCGCGGGACCAAGCGCGAAGCGCATGCCTTCGAGCATGTCGGCTACAACCACTCCCGAAGACATCTCCACCGATAAGCCCAGTGCCTCCAGCGAAGACCAGAAATCGGAGGCCGGAATCCCGCGATACATACAAGTGATCAAGCCAACCTTAGGGTCAAGAAGCGGAGGAATCGTGTTTCGCAAAAAGTCAGGTGCAACCCGCACATCGCTGTCGCTGATGACGAAATAGGACCGGGTGGACGCCGCAATCATCTTCTGCAGCGAGAACACCTTTGCGTTCGGCCAGGTGGGCGGACCGGACAGCACCACCCTGCTTTTCACATGTGGATAACGGGAACGGACCCGCTCCGCGATTTGCAGCGCCGGATTCCCTGCGTCTCTTGCCCCAAAGATCATTTCGTAGTCCGGATAATCCTGCTGGAAAAAGCTTTCCAGGTTTTGCTCGAGTTCGGCCTCCATCCCATGGAGCGGTTTGAGGATGGTGACCGGTGGGAGCAAGGTTTTCGGGATCCCTGACGCTGCCGCCAGCGCCTGGCGCGCTCGCCGGCGGTAGCGAACCGTCCCTACCAGTGTCATGATCAGAAAACCTGTGGAACTGACAGAGCCTATGAGGGAAATCCCGAGCACGATCTTCAGGAGTGAATGAAGCACCGCGGCACCAGCCGACCCAGGATTCATGAGGTGAAGCAAGATTATACCGGTCATGAAGCGGTTGACCTTGGTTGTTAGCGGCGCGGCTGGAACAACCAGTGTGAAGGTCGCGTTTAGGGCCGCCGGTTCGTCAGAATCGATTTCCCGCCGTAACGGGAAACCAGGAAGAACGTCATTCCCCGCAACTGTTTCGGGTCGTCCTGGTCTGTCCACAGGAACACCCGAGTAGGGCTATTCCACAATGCCGCGAAGGATTCGGGCGTCTCGAAGACATGGGGCGCATCGGGAAATTTCGCACCGTACCACAGATTGCCACTCGGCTCGTGCAGTACTCGCAGCGGAATTCCAGTGTAGAAGTTCAAAGTTGAGGCTTGATGGTATTCGCCAGCCACGACAATCACATCACCCGGCTGGAAATGTTGTCGAATGGCCGCCGCCAGTTTGTACGACGAGAGGATCGGCGAAAATGCGCTGAACGAAGAATGCACACAGGCGAGCAAGCCTACCATCATGACCGCGAGCGCGATGTTGCCTCCTGCGGGTCGACGGTTACGCCGGAAGACCCAGTTCAGCCCGGTCCCAAGAAGCAGCGCCAGGGAAGCCCCCAGCAGGGGGCCGCGAAACGCGCCCAGCGCCCGAGGAGTCAGATCCAGCACATGCCCCAGGGAGAAATCATACTCCTGCGGATTCTTCTTCAACAGATCTGCGAGATCGGCTCCGGGAGCAGGCAAGTGGGAAATGAAGAGCAGGCACATCCCCGCCGCGAAGCCCAGAGAGCCGAAGACCAAGAGAACGGTCGACGAGCTCCTTCCCGCGCGCCGCTCTGACTCGCACGCCGCAGGCGACGACTCACGCGCCAGCCAACCGCCCACCAGCAACGCCATCCCCGGCAAGGCCGGGATCGTGTAGTACTCCTGCCGGGTCGAGAAGCTGAAGAAACCAACGATCACCAGAGCCCAAAGAAAGAAGAGAAAATTGGCCTTCCCGCGGCGATCAAGGCTCTGCCGCAATGTCCTCAATCGCAGGGGGACACGACCCACAGCCTGCGGGAGAAATACACTCCACGGCAGGAGCCACGCCAGCAGTAGGCCCCAGAAGATGAAGAGCGGTACGGTGTCATATCCGGGAGGCATCCGCTTGTTCAAAAAGCGTAGGAAGTGTTCGTTGACAAAGTAAAACCAGAGAAATCCACGCACCGCTCCCTGGCCGGGATTACGCAGGGCCGCCAGAATGTGCCACGGCGCCGCTAACACGAAGAAAACCAGCGTGCTCGAAAGCAGTCGCAATTTCAGCAGGTAGCGAAGATTCCCGGTGAGCAGCAGATAAAGACCAATCGCTCCCGCAGGAAAGATGAGGCCAATCAGGCCCTTGGTAAGCACATTCAGGGCACAAGTCGCCGCAAATCCCCAGCAGGTCAAACGCGAAGGAGTCTCCTCCTCGAGCGATCGTAGAAAGAAGAAATACCCGATCGTGAGCCACAAGCCAACCAGGACATCTGGAATCAGAAAACGCGTAAAAATGTACGGTCCGACCGAGGTTGCCAGCACAACTGACGAATACAGCCCCCCAGTTTCACCGAAGGCGTATCGGCCAAGCCCATAAGTTGCCAGCAACAAGGCCAGCACGCCCAGCATCAGGGGCAATCGCGTGCTCCAATCACTGATGCCAAACACGCTGTAGCTGCCGGCTAACCCCCAGTACATGAGAGGTGCCTTTTCCAGGTAGCGGAGACCGTTTGTGTAGAGCGTTACCCAGTCATGACGGGCCAGCATTTCCCGCGCGCCTTCGGCATGGATGGTGTCCACGTCATCGAGCAGCGCCGGAGTGAACATGCCCGCGAAGTAAATGACCAGCCAGAGGAGCGCAATGATGAAGACAGACTTGGAACTGCTGGAACTTGCGCCGGGAATTGAGGCTGAGGGAGCAGGATCGCCGGGTTTCGTGTCCCGCAAGGCCACGGCCATGTTCATGCCAGGTTCCGCAAGATCCTGATTATACGGGGCAAAGAGAGCGCCCATCAACCGACGGGTCTCGGTTCGAACCCTCGCTGGCCGCGGCCGCCGCGGCTCGAGACGGGCAGTCGCTGCAATGGCTGCAGTCCGCCTCGGTCTGATCTGGGACTCTCCCTCGCCCAAACTCCCGGGGCTTCTAACAATCGGAGAAGACGGAACGAGGCGATGCCGTGGGGCCGACAGGGACGACCATAAGGTCGCTTCTGGTTTCCGGACTGAACACGATTCCCGTTCCGCCAGACAGGGCTCCCTCGCTATCTCTCCGGATGGCCTTTGCCTAGGGCGCTCTGAAGTAGCCGGCTGGTGACCGCATTTTACGAACCATTGCCCTGGATCGGGACCCCATGGACGCGCCCGAAAGTCCGCACTCCTGATTCATCGGGAAGACCACAGCGGAGCAGGTGGGAACCCGCGCAGTTCGCCATGGATGGCGGACAGTGCACCACCCAGGCAAGGGCGCTACCGCAGCCGGCGACCTCGGCTAGGCACGCTCGCCCGTACGCGGCGTACTCAAACTCCTACGTCGCAGTTGTGTGCTGATTGTTCGCAAGAACCCGTCCTAGCCGCCACAACGCCCCACCCAGCAGCGCAAGCCCGGCGCTCCAGACCCCAAACGCAACCCGTACAACCCAGGTGGGGACCTCCCCCACCCTCCGCAAAACGAACGGCAGAAAATTCCACGTGGTGATGTGGACATAGTCCCACGCGTCATCGGTCATCGCGGGATTCGTGAGTTGCCACTGCTCCGCCTTTCCCAGAGCAAACGCCACCATGTTCTTGAAGCGTAGGCCAATGACAAAACTGGGGTGGTCCGGGGCCATCATCTGGTAGAGCTCGAGCTGCAACCAGAAAGCAATCGACGCCACCTGGACCGCGGCGCCCGCCGCGATCAGGCCGACTCCAACTCTCCACGCGAGTTTACCGACGTCCGCGCGATGCCGCAGCAGCAGCGGTACTGAGATGAAAGCCACCAACTCGGCGGTGGTGGAAACATACCGATCACCCCACGCGGAGTCTCCACTCCACACGGTGTAGCTCGCGTAGAAACAGAGGTAAGCCAGTAGGAGCAGAAAGGCGCTGATGAGATACGCCCGGATGTCCGGACGAAAACGCTTCCAGGCCAGAACCGAAAGGACGATCGTCAGCACCAGGAGCGGATCAAACAGAAAGATGGATTTCTCCGGTGTGATCAGCGCTCCGAAAAATCCCACGTGGAACGGTGTCTCAAACGGGTAGTTCGGAGGAAGCGATGGCTTGAGACGGCGCTGTTCCTCGGCGAACACCGCGACATAGGTGTGGAAGAACGATCCAAAGCGATAGTACTGGTACAGGCGGTCAATCAAGAGGAAGACTGCGTACACGGGGAAGGCATTTCGAACGTAGGCGACAAACCGCTCCCACAAAGCGCGGCCGCGAACGTTTGTAAACCACAACGCCAGTAACAAAAACAGTGATCCGGCGAGGAGGTCCATGGCAACCGTCAGGCGCGTGAGCAGGTTGAGTCCGAAAGCAGAGGAGCCGATCCGCAGCGCGCGGCGGTTGCCAGTCAGCAGCCATTCGTACTGATACCTAAATCCGCCCAGCGTCAAGAGCATGACGTAGTTGTTCTCCATCATGTTCTGGGTGTAGTGCAGGTGAGTGGTGCAGAGCAGCAATGCCAGCACGCCCGCGACTGCCTGCTTCATCTCGAATCCCAGCAGCAACAGAAAGCGAAGGCACACCAGCGCCGTCAGGACGTTGACGAGAATATTGGTGAAATAACCGACGACCATGTTCCGGACACTCGGATCATTCCCGTTGTAATCGGCGAATACCGGCAGCCGCTCGAGGTACGTCCCCACGATATCCGCGGGCAGCATGAGCAACGACTGCCCTATGCCATACCACGCATAGACCCTGCCTCCACGCCCGCGCAAGCCGAATTCCGGATAGTCGTTAGGCAGCACGGGTGGCGCGGAGGTCCAGAACGAATGTGTCGTCTGCAGGCGGCGCACCGTGTCCACGGAATCAACATCGCCGGACTGTACGACGAATGCGATAAGACCCGCCACAACGCCCAACAGAACCACCGGGTCGCGAAACCACCGGCGAAAGCGGTTAGTCATTGCAGCCGATGTTAATGCAGCCGGCAGGCGGCCTCAAAATCGGGGATGGGCCGTCCCGTCGGCGCAGCTCCGGGCAGGTTTCAGTGGGTTTTTCCGGGACGACGAGCTTCGCGGGACTACGCAGCCTGGTGGCAGGAAATCGGACTCGCACCCTCCGCGCTACGCCCTTCGCGTCAAAATTCACCATGCGCTCGCCCGGTAGGCCGGGGGCTGCGCCCAGGGCGCCGCCCCCTCATAAGCGCTAACTTAAGAAACAGGTTTTAGTGTTCGTGGACCTATGCTTGGGGAATGCGTATTGCCGAAGAAAACTGGAAAGTCCTCACGTCGTTGCTCCCCACAGGATGGCGGCAAATGGCGTGGCAGTCAGGTGCAGTCCAACGATTGCGCGGGTTTCCGTCGCCGGACGGGCTGTTGCGTACTCGACTGCTGCATGTGGCGCGAGGGTATTCTTTGCGTGAGACAATTGTTCGCGCCAAACTGGCCAACTGGGCTCACATTTCGGATGTCGCGCTCCTGAAACGGCTGCGGGACAGTGAGGAGTGTCTGCGTTTGTTGTGTATCCAATTGCTTCGGGAAAGCCGTATATGTGGACTCGAAGACCGTGTCAGTCGGACGATCCGAATTGTCGACGGTACGATCGTCAAAGAGCCGGGCAAGACCGGAAGTCAATGGAGAATTCTATACAGCATCGGACTGCCGAGCTTGATGTGTGACTTTCTCGAGGTGACCTCAACGATTGGCCGAGCCGAAGCCCTGTTCCGTTAGTCCGTAGCACCTGGATTCCTGGATTATGATCGACGGGGATCTACTGCTACCACTTCCCAGCGCTGTTGCACCGTTGCACCTTGCAATGTGTATTCCTAGTTGGGTCTGCGTGTGACCCAAGTGTCCCTATTGTGCTTGAAGAAACTAACGGGCATACGGCGCTTCTGAGCGACATTCGGGTGCTCGACCTTGAGCGGCGACTCATTGCGCCCAACCCTGTCGGAAGTTCCTTTGCGCCACTGGCTGGGAAACATCCGCCGAGGTGGCTCAAAAAATTGCCGCTGACCCTGACCCGGTTGCTGTAACGCCACTTACAGCAGGTATATCTACCTTACGAAGTCTCAACCGCTCCCGCAGGATCCGAGATTCGTTTGGAAGAAACAATAGGCTGCCTTCAGAGATTCTGCGCAACTCCGGACCATTCCAATGGGGCGACATGATCCCATTGACGGAATGGGAATTCGAACCAAACAACAAGTGCCCTATTTCGTGAGCTAACACGTAACCCAGTACCGGGAAGCCGAGGTGTTGCTCCAACATTTCGATATGGTCAAGAAAAGCATAGGCATAGTAGCCCACTCCGTTGTCAGCCAGAAGAGCGTTCCCTAGCACATCGTCGCGATCCCGCACATGAGCGGTGGTTTTGCCCGAGAGGATCTTCAACACAAGATGAGTGGCGTCAACGGTAGAGCAGTCCGCTGGCTCGGATCCCTCCAATCTCGGTGAACAAGATACCCATGCCGTCTGTACGCCTGCAAGCTCGAAGATCCGGCGAGCTTCCGCTTCCGCCGCTGCCAACCGCAAGGGAGGAACATCCGCGTAGTCGTGCACCGAAATCGTCACATCGGAGTTGAGTGTGGAAGCCTTTTGCCCCTTCTGCGCTATAGTGCGAACGGAGAATGTCCCAATAAAAAGCAATGCTGCGAACGCGTTGTGTCTTCTGCTCATGGTGTCACCTCGTGGGTGACACCGACTTTGGATTAGCGGAGCAGGTACCTCAATGACGCGCGCATTACGGCTAAGCCATATCTAGGCTACTTAGCTAACACCTGTATTATCAGCCGCTTGCGGTACTCCAAAAGAAGAATAACCCAGCCGGGAAAGAAAAGGCAGCAAAGGAAGCGCGTTGATTGGAAGGTCGATCGAGAAGAGAACTCGGCTCGCTTTGACTTGATTAGGTTCAATCGAGGTCGTCCTTCCCGATCGTCAAGCTTAGAACTGCAGCCTTAGAGAGAACATCATCTGGCGTTGTAAGGCTGTACCCGCAAAGGCGGTGTTGAAAATCATCCCACCCGTCTGGCAGTCGACGCACGTCTGAGGAAGGTCCAGATTCACGATATTGAACAGATTAAAGATATCTGCCCGAAATTGAAGGGAAACGGTCTCTTTCAGTTTGATCGCCTTAGCAACTGAGACATCGGTTTGGAAGAAGCCCGGTCCCCTCAACGAATTCCGTCCAGCGTTGCCAAAAGTGCCCGCGGCCGGTCGCTGCCACGGCCCGCTGGTGTCTCCAGGCATGCCGTTGGGCTGCAATGGAACGCCGTCGGTGGCGGTGAAATAGCCATTCCGGCTTCCCTTGATGTGAACGGCTCCCACAAGATCGGGCCGGCAAGGACCCGTGTCCCGGTCGACGCCGCAGCTAGCATAGGAAGGAGAAAACGGCAGGCCGCTCTCCCAGGTCACAACTCCACTGATCGACCATCCCCCGACGATATTGTCTGCGACTCCGCTGCCGCCTCCCAGAAAAGTCTTTCCCCTTCCGAAGGGAAGTTCAATCAGATTGCTAAAAACAAAAACGTGTCGGCGATCGGAATTCGCAGGCCCATAATTGAGCTTTGGATCGATGGCGTAATAGTCGCTGTCATAACCCAGCGCTTTCGACCAGGTGTAATGAGCGAGAAACTGGGATCCCTTGGTGAAGCGTTTTTCCGCTACCACTTGGAGAGAGTCGTAAGTGTTGGAGGCATCGCTGCCAAAGTAGTTGATCGGCTGCGTCCATCCATATTTCTGGAAGAATGGTTTTCGTTCGTTTGTATTTAGGTTCCCGAATCCCACGATGGTTGCCTGGTTGGGATCATAGAAGGGGCTGTCGCCAGCAAAACCGTGAGTCGCTCGGTTGGCGACATAACCCACAGACAGCGATAGTGTTGGAGAAATTTGGTGTTGTACGGTGATGTTCCATGCATCCACTGCGGGTAAGCGAAGCTTTCGTGGAAGAGCGGAGGCACGCACTTGGTCGGGAAGTAAGAACTGTCCTGATGATGGCACCGTAACGAAGGGCGGAGCCGTTGGCCCAACGGAGAGAGTGAATACGCTGGCGGTGTTCAAAGGCGGACTTTCTTGTTGCGCTACTAGCACCGGCAGGTTTTGCGTGGCGGTGTGCCCGAAGAGAGTGCCAAACACCCCAATATCGAAACTGCGGCCGTATCCCATTCGGACCACGGTCTTGGGGGTGACCTCGTACGCGATGCCCAAGCGAGGAGCAAAATTGGTGAAGTTATTCTTCACATTCCCTTGAAGATTAACGTCGCCAAAGCCAGCAACGTTGACCAACCCGGTGCCGAGGTCCAACCATCCGCCAGCACCCCTTCCGGTCACCGACTGCGGGAAATAGATTTCCCATCGCAGTCCATAGTTGAGCACAAGCTTGTGAGTGACCCGAAAAGTATCCTGGCCGTAAAAGAACCACCGCTTCTGACGTTCTCCTGCATCATTGATACTGCTTGCAAAGCGACTGAAGGCGCTCACGTCGCCGAGCAACAACGTGGCCAAGCCCAAGCCACCGCCGCTCGGTCCCTGTGTACGCGCGTTGAAGAAGGCCAGGCTACCTGTGCGTGAGTCGGCGCTCGCCACGCGAAGGTTCTGCGCGTAACGAAAATCTGCGCCCCATTTGAGGTCATGGTTGCCAATCATCTTCGTCCAATTGCTTACCCATTGAAACTGCTGCTCGGTTTCAAGCAGCGGGCACCCGCAAAGATGGCCAAAGAAGAATTGGTCTCCTTCCTGGCCATCAACCGAGACGAACGGCATGCCGGAAGTGAGGTCATCGCCCATGTTAACCCCCGGAATTCCTGCGTCCTTTGCAGGAGTTGTGCCCAAGTCGTTGGGCAAAACGTTCACGTGGTAGCGGAAGAACCCAAATCGGAAGTCGATCAGCAGGTGGGGGTTCAGCACATAACCAAGTCCAGCGGCGATGCTTTGATTGCGTGCCAATGACTGACCCGCAAAACCGTCCGGAGACAATCCCGGCCCTCCTACAAGGGCTCCAAAGGCTCCCACGGCATGTTGACGGAAGTCTGCGAAGCTGTAGCGGCCAATGAGGGTCAGCTTTTCCGAACCGTTGTAGTCGATACGAATATTGAAATCGTCGTCATCGAACTGCTCATTTCCCGCTGCGATGTAGTTTTGCGCAAGTCCGGCCCCTGCCACGTTCGGTCCGGGCAAAAGGTTCAAGAGCGCGACAGCCTGGGATGATAGCCGGTTCCGCGGGATCTGATTATTTGTGAATGGATTGCCGGTTGCTGGGTCAAAGATCGACTGCGGGTATTCGCTCAGATCGCATAGCGAAACCGATGGATCGAGACAGGTGGAGCGAGCCAAAGTAGTGGGTACATTGAGGCGGAGCGAGGTTCCATTGGTGCGTCTCGTCCCCTGATAGTCACCGAAGGAGAACAGACGATTCCTGATCAGCGGACCTCCAATGGAACCGCCGAACTGGTTCCACTTCGTGGCGGGTAAGGGTCTGTCCGGCGGCTGCGTAAAAGGGTTTCGAGCCTGACCCCATCCGGTGCGCCTGAATTCGAACGCACTCCCATGGAAAACATTCGCGCCTGACTTGGTCTGAACGGTGACGACTCCCGCGAGCGCCTGCCCAAATTCGGCGTCGTAGTTCTGCGTAGTGATTTTCGTTTGTGTAACCGACTCCAGTGTGGGATTGATCACGATAATCCCTAAAAGAGGATCTTGATTGTCCGTGCCATCCAGTTGGAACGAAGTGCCGCTGAAATGCTGCCCGTTGACCATGATCTGAATGCCACCCTGGGGGTTTTCGGCTGAGACGTGCTGCCAGCCCAGCTGCGACGTTCCGGGGGTGAGCAGTTCTAGACTCGTGAAGTTGCGGTTAAGTAGCGGCAGACTCTCGACCTGTTCCCTAATGAACGTGGTGGCCACGTCAGAGCGGTCGGTTTTCATCAGCGGCATCTTTTCGGCAGAGACCGTTAATTCTTCCAGGTTCGTTCCAACCTGAAGTTTTGCGTCGACTCTCGCCGCCTGGTCCGCATACACTGGAATGTTCGTATATTCAGCAACTTTGAATCCAACGGCCTCCGAGCGAACGTTGTACTGATCTGGAATCAGGTGCGTCACACTGTAGTTCCCCGCTCCATTGGTAGTCGTCTCAAACTCGGTTCCCTTTTGAACAGAAGTGATCGTCATTCTAGCGCCGGCTACAACTGCTCCAGACTGGTCTGTGACTGTACCGAAGATGCTCCCGTAGACGGCTTGAGCGTGTGCGACTGGTGGCAAAAGGAGAGACCAACAAAGATTCAACAGTGCGATGCCAACGCGGATCATTGCAGATCGATCAATTCCAGACTTCGGTGGGTAGATGAGTTGTCCCGATTGGCAATCACCGGCTCGCTCTTCGCAGCGACAACACAACGGCATGCCAGAGCTCCCAGCGTTGCCCACACTTTACCACTGCTGCGAAGGGTTTACGACACTGTTATCGCCGAAGCGCTTGGGATGGTCACAACGTCCGAACTACTCCAGAACAGTGTTAGACTTTGTGCCTGTGAGCGGTCCTGCGTCACCAACCCCACCTCCGATCATCCGTTTTGGCGAGTTCGAGGTAAATCTGCACTCGGGGGAACTACACAAGCAGGGTCAGAAGGTGAAGCTCCAGCAACAACCTTTTCAAGTTTTAGTCGCCTTGCTTCAACGACCGGGAGAACTGATTTCACGAGAGGAATTGCGCACCAACCTGTGGCCGGCGGACACTTTCGTCGACTTTGATCACAGCCTCAACGCTGCGGTCAAGAGATTGCGGGATGCGTTGGGCGACTCGGCTGACGCCCCGGTATTCGTTGACACGCTTGCTCGACGTGGATATCGCTTCGTTGGCTCGATCGACAGCCCAGCAGCGCCAAGCGACATCGCAGTTGTCGCCGCAGTGGAAGTACGCAAGACTCCTTCTTCGCGACGATGGATCGCTGCGGCTGCCCTCGCTCTCATTGCAGTCGGCGCACTAGCGTGGATCGTGTTGAGGTCTTCGCAGCCGACGCAGGTTGTCGAACGTAAGCTGACCGCGAACTCGTCAGAAAACGGTGTGGACAGTGCAGCAGTCTCGCCAGAAGGCAAGTATTTGGCTTACACAGACAAGACGGGCACCTACTTGAAGATCATCCGCACGGGTGAATCCCATCGCGTGCCAATGAACACCGACTTTTCCAGTCATATACACATTGATGGCTGGTTTCCAGACGGATCTCATTTACTTGTCTCGCGCGAGGAACAACCGGCCAAACACGTGGACGGCTTGCCCAGCATCGGACATAGCTTGTGGAGTATTTCGGTTTTCGGAGGCTCGCCTCGACATCTAGCAGATGACGGAGCGGGAGGATCAGTTTCGCCTGACGGATCCCACATCGCCTTTCAACGCAGCGACTTCGGCCGAGAGGAGTGGGTGATGCGTTCCGACGGGACGGAGCAGGTCAAGGTGACGGCGGACAAGTCTTCCTGGGTCGGAAGTCCGAGGTGGTCTCCGGACGGCAATCGAATCGCATACATCAGAATGTCTCAAACGTACACCGCACGGGAGTCCTCTTTAGAGGTGAACGAATGGCGGAAGCACAATGCGCAAACCATCCTTTCAGAAAGTAACTTGGGCCCCTCGCTATATTGGCTGCCGAATGGATTTATTGTTTACACCGTCGGAGACACGGAAAATCAGCAGGGCGCAAGCCTCTGGATGGCGTTGCCCCCAGCATCTGGAAATACTATCGCTCCCCCCAAACGTCTCACGCGAGGAATTGGCTGGATTAATCAGGTTACTGGAAGTGCTGACGGGAAAATGCTGGCTTTTCTCAGAGAAAATACCGTATCGAGTGTTTATGTCGGTACCCTGGCTCCCGACGGTACGCATTTGCTCGCGCACAGCAAGCTGACACTCGACGAAAACCAAAACCTCCCATTCGCGTGGGCACCAGACAGCAAGTCAGTCTTCTTCAGCTCGAATCGAAACGGCAACTCAGAGATCTTCAAACAGACCACGGACCAGTCCTTGGCTGAAAATGTGATGACCAGTTCTGAGGTGCTAGTGCAACCGAGAGTAGCTCCCGACGGCTCCCAACTCTTATTTATTTCGACCCCCAAATCCTCCGACCTGAAGACTCCAAGTTCCATTGTCGCAATTCCGATAGCCGGTGGAACTCCTCGTCTGATTCTTCGAGATGTCGGAATCTGGAACCTACAGTGTTCGCCTTTGCCCGCAGCGATCTGTATGTATAGCACGATGACAGGTAATACCACCGAGACGTTCCGTTTCGATGTGCAGACCGGCAAACACTCCGATCCACCCCAAATCGATCCGTCGTGTAATTGGAGTTTGTCTCCCGATGGTTTGAAACGTGCCATTGTTTGCGATGGAGAGAAAGGAACGATCCGGCTTCGCTCCACCCTTACCGGCGAAACTCGCAAGCTGACCATAAAGGGATGGGACGAATTGGGTAGCATCGTCTGGTCCGCGGATGGAAGCCTACTCTTCGCTGTTTGGCAGCATCAATCCGATACTGCCCTACTGAGGGTTACCCTCGATGGCAAGATTTCGCCCCTGCTTCGTTCCAGCGATCCTCAAATTTTGGGAGCGATCCCATCACCGGATGGGCGGTCTCTAGCGATAGCGGGAGCCAGCACGACTCGCAATGTGTGGCAGATCGAAGATTTCAGATGATGCCGCCGACCTGCGGACGTGAACGATTCATCTGGGAAAAACGAAAGCCTTGTAATCTTCACCCGCTTCGGGCGGACTGTTGGTGATTTAGAAGGAATTCTGCTTAAGTTAGCGCTTATGACATAAGCGCTTATGTGGGCTGCGCCCCCCATCCCGCGAGCCGTGTGCTCGAGAAAGTCGCATTGGGAGAGGAAGTCGTCATCGCAAAAGCCGGCAAGCCCGTCGCCCAGCGGGTACCGGTCGGCAAAGCTGTTCACCAAACGACGCTGGAACCGCGAAAGGAGACTTTCGTCGTTCCAAAGGACTTCAATCTTCAATCGACCCCTGCCGAACAATGTCGAAGTGAGCTTTTGGAAGTGAGGGTTCTGCTCGACACCCATGCGTTTCTCTGGGCCATCACGGACGACTTGCAGTGGTCCCGCGCGCGAGATTTCGACTGCCGGTGGCGAGCGAAACCTGTGGTGCCGCACCTGCGGGGCAACTCGCGCACGACAGCATTCAAATCCTTCCCATCCTCCGGGATCATGTCAAGCGGCTCGAGCGCTCGAGCAGTTGCCCCTTCACCGTCGGGACCCCTTCGACCGCATCCGGATCGCACAAAGCGTGCGGGAAGGTTTACCGATGGTCACCGCCGACCTCTTGCCAGCCAAATATCCTGCCACTCTGATCGGGTAGTCCTGCTATCTCTCGAGCAGCCCACAGGCATCTCCCAAAGTTGTATACTTTTGTCCCTACAGAATTCCCATTGAGCCGCGCATAGCGAGGTACGCGCGGTTCCCAGCCTCGTCCCAACCCGCCAACGGACAGGCGCAACCCGGCGGTGGCGGCCGGCGAGTTCCCGCCAATCGGAGGACAGGGATGCGTGACGACGATTCCATCCAGCAGGGTCCGAGAGAACCCGTAGAAGATCGCTCAGGCGTTTCCCGCCGCGACTTCCTCAAGATTTCGACCATCGCCGCCGCCGTGCCCGTAGTGGCGGGCCCCCGAGTTGTGATGGCGGCCGGCCAGGAAGTCCGGGTGCATGGCCCCGGCAAGGTGCCCGTTGAGCTCAGCGTCAACGGCAAAAAGTACAAAGCCAGTCTTGAACCCCGCGTCACACTGCTGGACGCGCTGCGCGACTCCTGGGACATCACCGGTGCAAAGCGTGTCTGCGACAAGGCCGAATGCGGCGCCTGCACCGTGCTGCTCGACGATAAGCCCGTGTATGCCTGCTCGATCCTCGCCATTGAGGTGCAGGGGACGAAGATCACGACCGTCGAGTCGTTAATGGAAGACGGCAAACTCCATCCCATCCAGCAGGCCTTCGTCGACAACGATGGGTCCCAGTGCGGCTTCTGCACGCCGGGCTTCGTGGTCGCCTGCAAGGCCCTTCTCGACCGGCACCCCGACCCAACTCCCGAGGATCTCCGCCACGAACTGAGCGGCAATGTTTGTCGTTGCGGAACTTACGCCGGCATCCGCGCGGCGATCGCGCAAATCGCGCGGAAAGGAGCCTAAGCCATGCCCGACTACCAATGGCCTGACCCGGAACATCGGACGCTGATCGGCAAACGGGTCGCGCGCGTGGATTCGCCGGATAAGGTCTCCGGTCAAGCGCGCTACACCTACGACATCAAGCGCCCGGGCATGCTTTTCGGCAAGATGCTGCGCTCACCCTACGCGCACTGCAAAGTCGTTAGCATCGACATCAGCGCCGCCGAGCAGATGCCCGGCGTGAAAGCCATCGAAATCGTTCAAAAGCAGGGCTCCACAATTCACTGGGCGGGCGATGAAGTCGTCGCCGTCGCGGCCGTCGACGAGTCCACGGCCGCCGACGCGATCCGTGCCATCAAGGTCAAATACCAGAAGCTCTCCCACCTGGTCACCGACAACGAACCGCCGCCAGGCGCCGGAGAAGGCCAAGGCCCGATGAGCTGGGACGACCTAAGCGACATGCTCGATAACCAGGTTCCCGAGAACCAGATCGTCTCCCAGTTGCAGCAGTACGGCGTAAGCTTTAAAGCGACCGAAGACGATCTGAAAGGGGCGAAGGAAGAAGGCGTCCCCGATGCGGTCATCGACGCCATCCGCAAGGCTCCGGTCCATCCCGACGCAGCCGGGAAGACCAAGTCCAACTATCAGAAGGCAGCCACTCAGACCCAGGGCGAGGTAGACAAAGCGTTCTCCGAGGCGGATGCAGTTTCCGAGGGACTCTACGGAGCTCCGGTGATCACGCATTGCTGCATGGAGTCTCACGGTTCAACTTCGGAGTGGACTGACCCGGATCACCTGTTCGTACACATCTCCACGCAAAACGTTTCTGGCATTGCCGGACAGATGGCCGAACCCCTGAAGATTCCCGCCGCCAATATCCGCGTGCACCAGGACCATGTCGGGGGCGGTTTCGGCAGCAAGTTCGGCCCGGACCGCTGGGGCATTGTCACGGCAGCGCTCTCCAAGAAAGCCGGCGGCATGCCGGTTCGCCTGATGCTCGAGCGTGCCTCGGAACTGCAAGTCGCGGGTGCACGGCCGTCCGCTTTCGCCCGCGTGAAGGTGGGCGCCAAGCAGGACGGCACACTGCTTGTATGGCAGTCGCAGTCGTGGGGCACGGGCGGTCCCGGCGGTGGCGGCATGCCTCCCATCCCTTACTGCTTCGCGGTACCCAATCAACGCAAGGAGCACACGGCCATCCGTAACAACATCGGCCCCGCCAGGGCATGGCGCGCCCCCAATCATCCCCAGGCAGCTGTCCTCACGATGTGCGCGCTCGAGGATGTCGCCGCCAAGCTCAACATGGATCCCTACGAGTTCTTCCTGAAGAACATCGAGCTGACCAAGCTCCCGAATGTCTACCGCGAAGAATTTCCCATCGCCGCCGAGCTCATAGGCTGGAAGGAGAAGTGGCGTCCGCGCGGCCAGAACATCTCGGGCAACATCGCCCGCGGAGTCGGCCTATCCCTGCACACATGGGGCGGACGGGGCCATGGCAGTGACTGCGACCTCAGCATCCATCCCGATGGTTCGGTTGACATCAAAATGGGCACGCAGGACATCGGTACCGGCACTCGCACCTGCATCGCCGTCGTTGCCGCCGATGCGCTTGGCCTGCAGGTTGACGCGATCAAGCTATACATCGGCGATACGCAGTACCCGCCGTCGGGTGGCTCCGGAGGTTCGACCACGCCCGGCGGCGTCAGTTCCTCCACTCGCCGGGCGGTGGTCGACGCACGCGATGCGCTGTTCGCCAAGGTCGCACCCGTGCTGAACGCCCAGCCCGATGATCTGGAAGCCAAAGACGGCACGGTGCGGGTGAAGTCGGACCACGGCCACTCCCTCAGCTGGAAGGAGGCATGTTCCAAGATCGGCGCCACCCCCATCACCTGCCACGGGCACAACGATCAAGCTGCCGGCAAGAACAAACCCGACCTCACCAACAGCGGCGTGGGTGGCGTGCAGATGGCTCAAGTGGAAGTCGACACCGACACCGGCATCGTAACCATGAAGAAGATGGTGGCCGTGCAGGATTGCGGCCTCATCATCGATGTGAAGATGGCCGAAAGCAGCGTTCTTGGCGCTCTGATCATGGGTATCAGCTACGCGCTCTTCGAAGAGAAAATAATGGACCCAATCACCGGCCGCATGCTGAATGCGGACATGGAGTTCTATCGCCTCGCCGGGCTGAACGATATCCCGGAGCTCAAAGTCCACATGATGACCGGCAAAGGCTACGACGAGCGGGGCGTGATTGGCCTGGGCGAGCCCCCGGCCGTCTCACCGGGAGCCGCGATTTCGAACGCGGTAGCGAATGCGCTCGGAGTGCGTGTTCCGTTCCTCCCCATCACGCCAGACAAGGTTCTGGCCGCGATGAGACAGAGCTCCGCACAGAAAGCAGGTGCATGATGCAGCCGTTTGAATACGTAAGTCCTGCGAACACCAAGCAAGCGGCCAGCCTGCTCGCCGCGACCTGGGGACAGACCGAAATCCTCGCGGGTGGAACTGACCTGCTGGCCTTAATGAAGGAAGATGTCGTCACTCCAAAACGCGTGATCAACATCAAGGAGATCGTGGATCTTCGCGGAGTCACCGCCAATGCTCAAGGCTTGCGGATCGGAGCGCTGACCAGGTTGGGTGAACTGGCCGATGACGCGAGCGTGAGAGGAAGGTATCCAGCACTCGCTGAAGCGGTTCACGAGGCCGCCAGTCCGCAGATTCGCAATAGGGCCACGATCGGCGGGAACCTCTGCCAGCGTCCGCGCTGCTGGTACTTCCGCAACGGACTCGGGCTGCTGCCCAAGGACGAATCCGGCAAGGACCTGGTCAACGACGGCGACAACCGCTACCACGCGATTCTGGGAAACGATGGTCCCGCGAAATTCGTCAGCCCCTCGACGATCGTTCCCGTGCTGATCGCCTACGGAGCGAAAATCCGTCTGGAAGGCCCCAAAGGCAAACGCGAGCTTCCGCTCGAGAAGTTTTACGTCACTCCGAAGACGGAAGACGAACGGGAGCACGACCTGAGGCCCAATGAGGTCCTCACGGAAATCATCGTTCCGCCGGCCGATGGCTGGCAAGCAGCTCACTACGAAGTCCGCCAGAAAGCCGCGTTTGACTGGCCGTTAGCCGTGGCCGCAGTGGCCCTGAAAACCGCCGGATCGAAAGTGCAAGCTGCGCGCGTCGTGCTGGGATACGTAGCCCCAACGCCCTGGCCTTCTCCGGAAGCAGAGGCTGCGCTCGAAGGCCAGAGCGCTAGCGAAGAGACCGCCCAAAAGGCCGCAACCGCCGCCTTGAGCAATGCCAAGCCTCTAAGCCAGAACGCGTACAAAGTGCAACTCGCCCGAGTGGCCGTCAAACGAGCCATCCTGAAAGCCGCAGGAGGTGCCGCATGATGCGCAAAGCGGATCGCTTCAACACCCACGACCCGAATCTGTGTTCCGCTCTGCGCTGGAAAGGTCAGTTCATCCTGTCCGAGCCCGATCCCAACGTGCAGAGCTCGAACGACGGCCTGTTCTGGTGCATGCACACCCAGACTTGCATTGGACCAGACGGAGAGGTCGCCGAGCCCGGCAGCTGCTCGTCCAAGCATCGAGGTTGTCACGGCACCGGAAAGTGTGGATAGGATGAAAGTGGGGATAGAGTCAAAGAGGTGGCGCGGGCGCCCTCGTCCCGGGCCGCCCGCACAAAGCATCTCCGGCTGGCAGGGCTCCGCGGCGGTCCGCGATATTAGATAATGATAATGATGTTGCAAGTCATCCGCGATCCCCCCGATCGGCGGTTTTCAAACATTGGGGTCTCGATCATGAAACGCGCTCCGGCTGCTTTCCGTTCCGTTGTCGCCATTTCCTGGGCTCTCCTGCTCTTGCTGATGGTTGCTGGGGCGCAGTTGCCGCTCGCCGCGCAGGACTACAAGTTCACGATTCCCACCGCCCAGCCGTGGACCGACACCGGCGTCGACCTCCAACCGGGTGACGTGCTCGCCGTCACTGCCGCACCCTCAGCTTCGGGCTGCGATCCCGCAGGGGTTGCCTCCACCAACAGCGCGGCGCAAAACCTTCCAGTACCTGCGGCAAACCCTGGCGCGCTGATTACCCGCTTACAAGAGAATGGCCCGGCAGCGCTGGTCGGAGCCAGTCAACAACTGCGCGTCGCCGAGTCGGGACACTTGTTTCTCGGGATTAACGCCAGTGGGACGCCCCCATGCCAGGGCACCTTCGCCGTGAGAGTGCACCTCAGGCCCGGTGGGCCAGGGGCGGGTGCGGAACCAATGGGCCCAGCCACTTCCGCGCCGGCGGCGACCGGATCCCCGGCGGCCAAATCGTCGGAGCAAACTTCCTCAAAGCCTGTCCCTCGAGCACAGGCATCAACCTCTGCGGCTGAGACCAAAGCTTCTGGCGACAAGGAAGTGAAGGACATCAAGGGCGCTCTGGCCAGCGCTGCCGAGACCTGGTTGTCGGGTCAGTTCGGCGCTGGCGTTGCGGCCACCTCCCCGCCGGCCGCAGCTTCCTCCCCCCCGTCGGGCAGCCCATCGTCTTCGGCCAAAGCAGACGCCGCACCAGCCGCTCCTGCCCTTAGGATCTCGAGTTCAACAATCGACGCACAGCTCCGCAAAATTATCGACGGTCTTCCCCGCCGCGTGAACGATCAGTTCCAGAACCAGGGGGACATGGTGAACTTCGTGATCGTCGGTCCTTTGCAGAAAGTCCAGGACGCACTGACCACCGCCGACTGGCAGGTCGCGGACCGCGACGTCAAGGAATCCGTCATGAAGGCTGTCCTCCAGACCTACGAGAAAAAGGCCTACCTCGGCATGCCGATGAGCGAGCTGTATCTTTTCGGCCGGGTGCAGGACTACGGCTACGAACAGGCCGAGCCCTACGCGGTGGTCGCCAGCCGTCATCACTTCCGCCTCTGGAAGGCGCCGCTTCAGTGGAATGGTCAGGATGTCTGGGTAGGCGCCGGCACGCACGACATCGGCTTCGAAAAGGACCAGCGCAATGGGAAAGTGACTCACAAGATCGATCCCGCGGTCGACACAGAGAGAGACAACATCGGCGGAACGCTGCAGAAAGGCGGAAAGGTCAAGAGCTTGACCTATTACCTCCCGCCCAGTCCGGTACAAGACGCCAGAAACGCCACCGGCGGCGGATACCATTCCGACGGACGCATCCTGGTGATCACGCTGCAGTAGTCTGCGCGCTGGTCACTGGACTTAGCCTAGCCTGGTGTCCGGCAAATTCCTGTCATCATCAAAGGGCGACTTGAAGGGCGCGGCTTCAGCCGCGCCGCCCTCCAAGCTACAAGAACAAGAACAGGGCATCAGCGGCTGTGTCGCAGCCAGAGCGCGATCGAAAAAGTGGGACCCGGCGCTCAAGACCAGCCGCAGAATCGGCGCAAGCCGCGGGTTATCGGTGGAACACACCTAAGATTCGAAGCCCCGTTCTACTGCACCTTCGCGTACTCGTCCTTGGCCTGTTTCAAGAGCGGCACATCCGGATCGGCGTCTTTCCACAACGCAAGGAAATCCTGATACGCGAGGCGGCTGCGACTGTTATCTCCCTGCAGGGCATAGGCCCTGGCCAAACCAAGTTTCGCCAGCGAAGACACCGGGTCGGCGTACACGCTTCGATTGTCAAGCACCATCTGAAATTCTTGCGCGGCCTGGGTCCCCTGGCGCCCCTGAAGGTACGCCATGCCTCGCGAATACAAAACGCCCTGATTGGCGCGAGCGTACACCATGGCGCCGTCGAGTAAGTCGATCGCCTTCACGGACTGTTCGTTGTTCCCTTCGACGATGGCTTTCACCGTGGGAATCCGGACGAACTGTACGACGGTGTCGTACGGACGTTGCGTGGCAACGTCATTCACGATTCTCAATGCGCGATCATGGTCGCGTATCAAGGCAAGAGCGACCGCGGCGTTCAAGGAAACGTTGGAGGGTGAGGCACCCTGCAAGGCACGGTTCGCAGCGTCCTTGGCCTGCGGGCGGAATCCTGCGACCGCCTCCCAGATCGCCCGCTGCGCGTCGACCCCAGCCACCGTCTCCTGTAATTTAGCCTGACTCGCCACATCCTGACTCTTCTGCATCAGAGTTCGCATCTGCCTGTACCGTCCGCTGCCTACGGCAAGGTCGGCGCGCATGATGGTTGCGCTCAGTTGTCCGTCTGGGCCGCCGGCCTCCAGGGCGCTGATCTCACGCTCCATCGCGGGCTGGTCGTTCTGATTCCAGGCAATGCCGGCGAGGATGCTGTGCATGCCGACGTTCTTGGGCGCTACCTTCAATCCTGCGAGAGCAGTTGCCTTCGCCTCATCCATGCGATTCAGCCCGGCATAGCCATATGCCAGATTGTCGTAACCGCTGAGGGAATCCGGCTCCAGCTCTACCGCCTTTCTCGCGTTCTCCAGGGCGTTCTCGAACTGGCCAAGTTGGTTGTAGACGCTGGCGAGGTTATTGACCGGAATGGAATCTCGCGGATAGGTCTGCTTGTAGAGTTCGAGCGCGGTGATGCCCTTGTCGAGCTGCCCGCTGTCCACGTAGTAGTGCGACATGATGTAGAGCTTCTCGCGCTCGCTGGCCCGATCGCGCAACTCAAATGCTTTCTTCCGGTTCTGTTCGGAAAGCTCCGTTTGCCCAAGATTGGCGTAGACCGTCCCCAGGCGGGCAAATGCCATGGCGAAATTAGGATCCAATTCGATCGCGCGCTGGTAGTCGGGAACTGCGCCAAACTCCTCCCCATGCGCGTGCTTGGAATCCCCCTGGGTGAATGCTTTCAGTCCTTCGAGGGAAGAAGTCGTGGCCTGCGACAACATCATGTCGTACTTCTCCACCGAAGCCAGGGACTCGCCCAGCCTGCCGCGGAGCTGGGAATCCGCCTTGTGCAAGGCATTGAGCACTTCCTCCTTGCCGGTCGCCTGCGCCTGAGCCGTTGCCAAAGTATCTCCCGTGGATGCATTCATCGCTTCCAGAGTGACAACATATTGGCTGCCGAAGTTCGCGATCGTCCCCGTCAGCATGGCTTTGATCCCGTCTCGCTGGCAAATCTCGCGCCCGGTCTCGGTGGTGATGCGATCGTCGGACGAGCGTCCCATGAACCGCAAGGTCTGGCGCACCTTCGGCTCAGAAAACACGTTCAGGTAAGGCGACTGCTCCAGGTCGACCGCCAGCGCTTTCTTCAGCGTCATATCCCACACCGGTTCGGCCGTTGTGTTGACGAAATCGGTCAGCAGGATCGTGTCTTTTTCCGTAAGCGCGCGCCCCCGTTTCATGTACAGGAAAGCCGCACCCGCGACCACCGCCGCCAGCAGAGCCAGCGCCGAAAGATATTTGCCCAACTTTCCGGAGGTGGTCGGCCGCAGCGGAGGTCGCAACGCCGCGGATGAGGAAGCGGCCAGGATGGCGCCGGATTCGCTGTCGCGCTTCAGCCGCTTCAGGTCGGCCCGAACCTCAGCCCCGCCCTGGTAGCGCAGCTCACGATTTTTCTCGAGCAGCTTTACGATGATTTCCTCCAGCTTCGTGGGCACATCCGGGTTCAGACGCACAGCAGACACGGGCGCGCGATTCAGGATCGCCTCAAACACCACCGCCGTCGTGTCGCCGCGAAAGGGAAGAGTTCCGGTGGCCATTTCGTACAGCACGGCTCCGAAGGAAAACAGATCGGTGCGGCTATCCAGTTCCTTGCCGCGAGCCTGCTCCGGCGACATATAAGCCACGGTGCCAACCGTGGAGCCCGGATTGGTAAGCACATCGTCATGGACGGTCGCTGCCGTGCCTCGGGTCGTGTCGCCCAGCGCAGTCTGGCCTTCCCACGCATGCTTCGCCAGGCCGAAGTCGAGGACCTTCGCCGCACCCCGTCGCGTGACGAAAATATTGCCCGGCTTGATGTCGCGGTGGACGATTCCCTTGGCATGCGCGGCGTCGAGCGCATCCGCGATCTGGATCGCGAGCTCCAGCAGCAGGTCCATCTCCATGGCATGGCCGCCGATCGTGCGCTTCAGGGTCTCTCCCTCCAGCAACTCCATGGCGATGAAGTACCGCCCCTCGGATTGCCCAATCTCATAGACCGTGCAGATGTTGGGATGGTTCAGCGCCGATGCAGCCCGCGCCTCGCGCTGAAAACGTTCCAGTGCGCCCGCGTCCTTTTCCAACTCCGGTGGCAGGAACTTCAGCGCCACGTGGCGCCCGAGATTCAGGTCCTCCGCTTCGTACACCACGCCCATCCCCCCGCTTCCCAGCTGGGATAAGACACGGTAGTGCGAGATGCTCTCGGTGATCATAGGTTCACAGCAATCGATCGGGCAGAGTTCGATGGTAGGCCGCCCCAGGAAACAAGTCAACGCGCCGAAAACGATTTGACCGTGACTGTTCTTGCGCTGATCTTTACGCTCTTTACGCCCTTCCCTTGAGGCCGCATCCTGGAGCAAAATAGAAGCATCCGATAGGGGTGAGGTGTCCCATGAGTTATCGCCTTCCTGCCGTTCTGGCATTTGCCGTTGCCTGCCTTTCCAGCACGTTGGCCGCCCAGCAGATTCGTGGCGACTACATTGAAACCCGCAGCGCTGACGTTTACACCGGCCAGTGCTTCGCCAACGGAGAAGTCAATCTCGTCGGCAAAGAAGCGATCCTCGCCTGGCACGTACAAAACGGAAGCTGGAACGGCGTCCCGCTCGACGGTCTGACCATCGCCGCTGCGGTTCGCGCCCAAGCCACGCTCGGCGACCCCTATGCGAATCCCTATCCGGCACAATCGGTCTTGCTGGTGGACGATCAGGCAACTCCGCAACAGAGTGCCGCGCTGGTGAGCTTCGCGAAGCAGATGGGTGGAGAACTGCTCAAGAATGTGGACCAGACGATCGCGGCCCCCATGGAGATGATTGTCAACCATGAGCGGCATGGCGTGGCGCTGTTGCGCGCGGGTCAGTTCGCCACCGTCCAGACCCGGTCGCTGGGTGACAAGGACCATGCCTGCGGCAACGAAGTCACTTTCTATCCGCCCCTGACCCAGGTTTCGCACTCGATGCCCGCAGTCGCCCTGACCGATGCTTATCATGGTCCTGGTCTGGGCGAGTCGTGGGACACCCATGGCAAGCGCAGTGCGTTCGTCGGAACCTTTGCGCGCTAGCCGCGAGACGGATTCTAGCCATCCCCGTAAACGAGGTTTGAGCCTTGCGTACACGCTGGTGTGCAATTGCATGCCTGGCTTTCGGTGCTCTGAGTTCTTTGCCGAGCGTCGCCCAAGTGGGCAGAGTTGAGGCCCTGGGCGCGCTTGCGGATGCCGCGGTCCCCGAACCCGTCCGCCAGGCGCTGGCCGCGAAAGGCTACCGCATCCTTCTGGAAGGGAGCGCTATCGCGGCCGAACTCTGGTTGCGCAAAGACATGCCGGCGCAGCCGAAGAAGGAAACGGCGGACGTGATCTATGACCGAATCGTCGAATCCACCCTGGTCGGTGTTCTTCGCTTCCCGCAGGCTTCCTCCGACTTTCGCGGACAACCCGTGCCCGCAGGTTTCTACACCCTCCGCTATGCGCTCATCCCCAACGATGGGAATCACCTCGGCGTCGCGCCCAGCCGCGATTTCCTGTTGATGATTCCGGCGGGTTCCGATCCCGGTCCTGAAAAGGTACTCAAGTTCCAGGAGCTGGTTGCCCTCAGCCGTCAAGCATCTCGGACGAAGCACCCCGCTCCCCTGAGCATGCTCGAGCCCGAGGGAGCAACGGCTCCCGCCGTTTCAAAGGACGATCAGGATCACTACATCTTCTCGGCGGGAATCAAGCTGTCTTCCGGTGACGAGATGCCGTTCGCATTGGTGGTCAAAGGCACCGCGCAACAGTGACTACTCCCTCCGGGTTCTGGCCCCTGCTCTTCCCCCGCTCGGAAAGGGCGCCACGGCCGACCGGCTCTGTTCTTCCGAGCCCGAGTCCGCCTCCCCGGGGGTGGCATATGCTTACGGCGAGTGCATACTCCGTCGACCAGACATCGGCGTCCGCGCTGGCCGCTTCGAGCGCGCCGACTCGATGTCCCTTGTGGGATCAGCGAGCAAACCTCGCGTTTTTCACGTCGAACGGTCGCGTGGTAGTCTTGCGCTATTGCCCGTATGAAAAAAGCAGCCGCGAAAGGCAACGTCGCTCCGAAGAACGTGGACGAATACCTCGCAGGCGTCCCCGAACCCGCCCGCAGCACCTTGAAAAAAATTCGCGCGGTGATTCGGGCCGCGGTACCACCCGAAGCCACCGAGGCCATCAGCTATCGGATTCCCACATTCAAGTACCAAGGACCGCTGCTGGGGTTTGCCGCGTTTTCGAAGCATTGCAGTTTGTTCCCCATGAGTGCCTCTGTGATCGAAGCGTTCAAGAAAGAGCTCAAGGACTTCCACACATCTAAAGGTACCATCCGCTTCCCCGTGGACAAACCCCTCTCGGCCGCCCTGGTGAAAAAACTGGTGAAGGTGCGGATCGCGCAGAACGAACACAAGAAGCAGCGCTGATCGAACTGCCCTTCGAGGCCAGCGCATGACGCGAAGTCCGTTGGCTCGCCCCCGTGGCCCGCCCCTAAGTGACGCTCCTGTAATTTCCGCTGCGTCGAAAACAGCATCGAGAAAGTCGATCTCCTCGAAATCGATCGTCAGGCCCTGAGTGTGCCGGCCGCAACTTCATCGACAACCAGGTGCGGGTTGACGCCTGGAAGCCAGCCAGATGGGTTCGCGTATTAGAGCTGGGGTTCGAGCTTGTCGATCGATATCTCCGACGTTGCACTCGCAATCGCCGCTTCCATCCCATAAATGATTTTGGAAGGCCAGGACGTCAAGCCTGCCGCTGCGCGAAGGCGAATGCCACCGCTGGCCCGCACGTGAGTGCGGGCTAAGGCGCCCTCGCCACCAGCGAAGTCCCCTTCAAGGAACGACACTCCTCGCCCGCCGGGACCGCAATCACAGCCCAACGCACTGGATCAATCCCCCGCGAAGTAAGCTGCGCGTTGACATAACATCCTTCTGCCCGTCTCTGTTGCTGTTAGCTAAGTTCACGGAAATAAACAGCTAACTGTGCTCACCCTTCCTCACTCACCCCGTCTAAGCCAGCAGATTCCGGCCAGGATGTGGGTTCTCGGGTCGGAGCGATCAGCGAATCCCTGAAACGCAGAAACTCGACCAAGTCGAATCAGGGGGGATTCACGGAACTGACCGGCTGGGTGAAGCGTATCGAACGGCAGGGGCGGTGCGTGCATCCCACCTCGGGGATCTCCGAGGTGGCGGGTCTAAACACCAGAGGGTGGATGTCATGGAGATGGGGCGCAGTGAGATCAGCAACCATGGGAACAAGGTCATGCCGGGCAGCAACGATCCACACGTTTTGGAAGTTGTCCGTCAGGCGCACGAAGAACTGCGGCAGTTGATGCGCCAGCGAGCCGATGTCATGAAGCGCATCGGCACGGTAAAGCAGACCATCGTCGGCCTTGCCAACCTTTTCGGGGACGAAGTCCTAAACGAGGAACTGCTCGAACTGGTTGACCGTAAGACCAACGGGCGCCAGCCCGGCTTCACCAAGGCGTGCCGCATGGTGTTGATGGAGGCGGACCGCCCACTGGGCGCGCGCGAAGTTTGTGAACTGATCCAGCAGAAGATTCCGCCCATTCTCTCGCGTCACAAAGATCCCTTGGCTTCGGTGACCACTGTGCTGAACCGCCTGGTGGAATACGGCGAGGCCCGCACCATCATCAAGGAAAACGGCCGCCGCGCCTGGCAGTGGGTCTCCGATCCCGCCCACGACGCGCCCGGCGGACGCCACGGAATTCCCCGGGCGTAGCGTCGCTGCCGACCACGGCACGCGGTCGCTCGATCAGGTGCGCCCGGAGGGTTTGATACTCTGGCCGCATGGCTCGTGCCGCCTCCAATCATCTCCGTTCTCCCCATGGCCGGTGGCTAGCTGTGATCCCGGTGAGCCTCGGACTCGCCATCGCCTCGCTCGTGCTGTTCGCCTGGCTGGCCCAGGAGATGCTTCAGAGCCGGATCCAGCAATTTGATACCGGGATCCGCTCGCAGATTCACCAGCACGCCTCGACGGCCCTAACCACGGTCATGGGGATCGTCACCAGCCTGGGCGGCTGGCCCGTCATCCTGTCTGGAGTGGTCGCCCTGCTCTTCCTTTTCTGGTATCGCGGCGCGCGCGACTACATTCGTCTTCTGCTGGTAACGATGATCGGCGCCGGCATACTGGACGGAGTGTTGAAACTTGCCTTCCATCGTCTTCGCCCCGATCCTTTTTTCGTGGCCAAACCAAACACCTACTCATTCCCCAGCGGTCACGCGCTGATTTCGCTTTGCTTCTACGGACTGCTCGCAGGAATGTTGTCCTTGCGGCTCGAGACGACCCGGCAGCGCGCGGCGGTCTGGGCGGCCGCCGTGCTTCTGATCGGCTTGATTGGTTTCTCGCGCATTTATCTCGGAGCGCATTGGCCGAGCGACGTACTCGCGGGCTACGCCGCGGCCATCCTGTGGATGGGCGCGGTTCGCCAGTTGGCGAAAGAGCTGGAAAAACGTCACATCCGGAAACTTACCTCATGAACCCTCCCCGGCAGGAAGCGCAGGCGTTTGTCAGGTTTGTGTAGTAACCCGAGGGGACCGCAGCCTGACACAGTGGACCGAAAAAGGGGCTCGCAAACCAGCCCGGTAGCCCCGCAAGAATGAAGCCCACGGCGTAAGCCGTGGGTAAGATGTGGGAGCCGAATCGGCTGCGAAGCGGCGAAAGAAAAGAACAGCAACCACCGAGACTAGGCCGACCTTCCATTCAGCCCATCTCCGAAAACTACGCCGGCGGCAACAACATCCCCTTTTCCAGATGCCGCGACACGTGCGCATACGACGCCGCATGGGGGTCGTGCGTGACCATAACGATCGTCTTCTTGAAATCCTCGTTCAGCCGTTTCAATATCTCCAGAATTTCAGTCGCCGAATGACTGTCGAGGTCGCCGGTAGGCTCGTCCGCCAGTAGCAAGGTAGGATCGCTCACGATCGCGCGTGCAATCGCCACGCGCTGTTCCTGACCGCCCGAAAGCTGCTTCGGAAGATGATGCACTCGTTCTTCCAGCCCCACCAATTTCAGAGCCGTCATCACGTGGTCCCGTCTCTGCGCGGTCGACAGCTTGGTCAACAGCAATGGCAGTTCCACGTTTTCAAACGCGGTCAGCACGGGGATCAGGTTAAACGTCTGGAACACATACCCGACGTGCTCGTTCCGCCAGCGCGCCGACTGGGCATCATTGAACCCGAAGATATTCTGGTTCATGACCAGCAACTCACCGGAGGTCGGCCGGTCGATCGCGGCGATCATGTTCAGCAGTGTGGTCTTACCCGACCCCGAGGGTCCCATCAGCGCGAGGAACTCCCCCTTGGCGATGTCAATGGATACGTCGTCCAGGGCTTTTACCTCGAACGCGTCCCGCCTGAAAATCTTGCTGACGTTTCGCGCTTGCACCACCTTGGTGCCCACCGCTGTGTTGGCCTGTGTCATCGTGCTCATGAGGACTGTCCTTTGATTTTGATGGATTGACCGTCTTTCAGATTCTCGGGAGCGTTCGTAATCACGTTCTCCCCGTTGATGGGTCCGTCAATCAGGTATCCATTGCTTCTCTGTTCCAGAATGCGAACTTGCTTCATCACGGCCTTGTTGTCGCGGATGATAAACACCACTTTTTTGCCGTCTCGGTCGCGCACTGCACTGCTCGGAACCACCGCTCCCGACGGCTCCTGGCTCGCGCTCTTCTCGTCGTCCGCCAGAAACTTTACGGTGGCGTTCATGTCGGGCCGCAAATGCTCATCGGGTTTGTCGATCCGAACTTTCACCTGGACGGTTGCCTTCTGGCGGTTTGCCTCCGGCGACATCTCCGCAATCGCGCCCTCCCACTTGAGATTGGGGAATGCATCCACGGTGACGATACCCTTCTGCCGCGCCTTCAGGCGGGAGAAATCGTTCTGGGCGATGTCCAGCTCGACCTGCAAATCGTTCAAGTCAGCCAGCGCGACCACCGATCCCTGGGGCCCGCCTTCAGCCCCGCTGGCGAACTGCGCGGTGATCAATTCACCCTTTTCCACCTTGCGCTCGAGAATGGTTCCGCTGACGGGAGCGCGCACCAGCGTTGCATCCAACTGGGACTTGGCAAACGCCGCCATTCCTTCGGACTGCATCAACGCGCCTTTTGCGCGCGCAATCTCCTCCGCCCGCGGCCCCAGCTTCGACAGCGTGAAGGTCTGCTGCACGGAGTTCACGCGCTGCTGGTCCGCCTCGTATTTCGCCGCGGCATCGTCCAGCGCTTGCTTCGAGACCACGCCCTGGCCGAACAGGTCCCGCGTGCGGTCGAGCGTGATCTTGTCGTTCGCCGCGGTCGCGCGCGCTTCATCCAGGTTGTGCTGCGCCTGCTGGACCTCTTCGGGCCGCGAGCCGTTTTGCAATTCCTGCAGATACGCCCGCGCGTTCGCGACCGTGCCCTGAGCCTGCTGGTACTGCGCGCGAAACTCATCGTCCTCGAGTCGAACCAGGATCTGGTCTTCCTTGACCTTGTCGCCCTTCTCGACCCCGATCCACCTCACGCGCCCCGTCACCTTGGAGTTCACGTTGATCTTGTGGTGCGCAACGATGTAGCCGCCGGCCGAGAGCACCACACCGCCCACATCGCCGCCGCCTTCGGTCGCGGCTCGCACCACTTCCACCTCGGCAGGCGCGGGCGCGAACACCCGATACGCCATGGCGGCGATGCCCAGCAATACCACCACGGCAATTCCGCCCACGATGTAGCGGCGCGCCCACGCAGGCGGCTCGCCCTCAGAATCATTGCGATGAGAGCGGTCGATGCGCAGGCTCTGCAGATCTCCGTGTTTAGTGTCGATAGCCATTTTTCGTTACAGAACTTGCATCCTCGAGCGATCGGAAAGCACCGCCTCCATCTCAAGCCCTGACATTCCATACGTTCGGAACGTCCCCCAAGTTCGAACCTATCCGCGCAGGGCCGTCAGAATATTCTGCCGGGCCGCGTGCCAGGCCGGCGCAAATCCGCCGATCAACCCCATTCCCAGGCCAAAGATGATGGCTCGCACCACCACCTGTGGGGTCATTCGCAAGCTGAACACGACCTCGCTGAACGTCACCGCGTTCGAGGTTCCAGTGGTCATCCCGTTGAACGGCAGCATCAGCACGATGCCCACCAGCGCGCCCAGAAACGACAGCAATAAGGACTCAAACACAAACGACGTCAGAATACTCGGCCGGCTGAATCCAATCACACGGAGCGTCGCGATTTCGCGGCTCCGGTAGGCAACCGCCGCATACATGGTATTCATCGCGGCGAAACTCGAACCGATCGCCATGATGATCGCGACCAGGTACCCCACGAAGCGGATTGGCCCACCGGAACTGGTTTGCTTCGCGTAATAGTCAGTCTCCAGCAGGCCATCGAGCTTCAGCCGCTGGTCATCGCTCACCAAATTCTTCAGGGCATTGGCAGCGCCGGGATCAGTGGCGCGAAGATAGGCGGAAGCGAAGCCGCCCTGGCGATCGAAGTCCGACGACATCTGATTCACGTCGCCCCAGACCTCCGATTCGTAAGCGCTGCCCCCCGCGTCAAAAATCCCCACGACCTTCCATGGACCTTTGCCGAACTGCATGGTGTCGCCCACGTTCGAATTCCCGAAGCGTTTGTGAATCGATTGGCTCACCACTACTTCCCGCTGCCCCGGCGTGAACCATCGTCCCTCTGCCAGCTTCACCTTCGGCCGTAACTCGAGGCCGTCCGGCATCATGCCGCGCACGGTGACATTCACTTCCCCCGTCCCATCCTTGCGGGGAAGAACGATCACCACCACCCACTCGCCCGACGCCATGGGTTCACCGTGGCTGTCTTTCGCGATTCCGGGAAGATTCCTGAGGGTCGGGAAATACGCGGCGTCGAACCCGCCCGACAACTCGGCGGTCGACCCCTTGCGCAGCACCAGCACATTCTGCGGATCCCCGCTGATCACGAACGCCCGGTCCAGGCCCGCCAACAGCGCCATCAAAAAGATTGCGGTGGTCACCGTAAGCGCAATGCCAAGCGCGGTCATGATGGTCAGACCCTTGCGCAGCTTCAGGTTGCGGATGTTGTAGCTGATCGGTATCGCCATGTCCAAAGTCTCCGCTATCCGATGTGGCGCAGGCCGTCCACGATATCCACTCGTGAAGCGTTGTAGGAGGGCACCAGCGCGCTCAGAAAACCCACCATCGCCGCCACCAGCAAAGCCGCCAGCATGGTCGCGGGCGTGACTTTGATGCCGACGAAGAAGCCCGCCTGCGGCGAATGCGAGAACATCGTCATCAGTCCAATCCCGGCGAGCACGCCCGCCAGTCCGCCGATCACCGCTACCGTAACCGCCTCTCCCACGAACAAACCAAGCACCGTCTTGCGCGTGAAACCCAGCGCCTTCAGCACCGCCACCTCGCGAGTCCGCTCGCGAATCGACATCGCCATGGTATTAGCCGACACCAGCAGCGTCGCGAACACCACCGCCCCGCAGATGCTGAGAATGAACGCCTTCACATTGCCCAGCATGGCCACAAAATCCAGCCCGAACGCCTTCTCGCTCTCCGTCTTGGTCTGCTGCGGCGCATTGTGGAACATGTCATCCACCGCCGCCGCGATCTTGGGAACGTCGGCCGGCGAATCCGCCAGGATGCCGAACGTGCCCGTCTGGTCCTTCATGACCGGCACGCTCTCCTCAAGATACTTCCGGTCAAAGTACACCGACTGGGTTGGTTGCGGAGCGGTGTAGATTCCCCGAATGTTGAGTTCCAGGTTGGCTCCCCAGATGGTGCCCATCAGCACAATGCGGTCTCCGATCTTCCAGCCGAACTTTTTCACCAGCTGGCTGTCCACCACCGCCCCGGTGCGATCGTGCTGCCAGGCGCCCAACTGGTCCGCGGGAATCTTGAAATCGGTGTAGACCTTGAAAAACTCTTCCGGATCGGTTCCGAACTGGGCGAAGAAGTGCTCCGGTTTGTCGTCCAGATATCTCCCGCCGAACCACTGCGTTGGTACCACCGCAACTACACCCGGCACGGTGCGAATCTTCTCCCGGTAGTAGCTCGGCATCGAGAACGTCAGCGACACGCGGTGGCGGGTGATCAGCCTCTGGGTGGACTGTTCGCTGCCCTCGTCCAGGTAAAACGCGCGCCAGACCGTCATCATGAACGTCAGCAGCATCAGCGAGAACGCGATGCTCAGCATGGTCAGCGCGCTGCGCCGCTTGTTACGGAACGCGCTTTTAGTGACAAAGGTAGTCAGGGTCATAAGGAACTCCGGGAAATCCAGGTATTGCGCCCCGAGCCGGGCTGGCACGCCGTCTTGCAGTGACCCAATGGCCGCACCAATAAGGTTGCTCACTAGCATAGACGATAGGGAGAGATGCGACAACCGCCCTCCCCTGTCGAAATGCTTGATCGATTAGACGAGATGGGCGGAATTCCGATATCGCCGCTCGATCATGATTCATCATGCCGTCGCCGTTCCCCGTCGGCCAGTGCCCAATGTCACAAAAGCTGGATGACAAATGTCACCTCAGGCTGTCGGAAAAGTCCGGTTTTGTAGCAGCTCAGCGTTTTGGTCTTAGCCCGATCCGCGTGGTCGCAAAGCGACAACCGCCGCTCAAACCGCACGTTGGTTCGAGCTTAGCCGGACCTCTCGCACTCCGAGGCCCCCTCAAGGGAGGGCACCCAGTCCGGAGGACGAAGGGACAGCGACGAGGTACGCTCTTTTGCTTTTTCCCGCCGCCTATAGAAAAATGCAGCCGGCAATCAACGGGCTTCGTGCGAGCACCACCGCATCCCCGCCTAGGAGTTCATGACACGCATTCGCAGCCTGAAACCCAACGTCACCCGTGACGAGGCCATCCTCCAGTTTTCTCCGCGCGGCCCGGCCGCGCCCTTCCGCAATGTTGCTTTCGGACGCCTGCGCTCCGTCGCCGAACTCTACATCCCGTTCCGTCTGTTCCGGGTACAGATCGTCAATCGCGGGGTGAGCGAGGAACGCCTGGTCGCCCTCGATGCGGTGAGCGGCACGCTCGACCTCTATCAGTTCGAGCATCCTCCGGCGGAAGCCGAAACCGTCCCCATCGAGACCCGCAATTGTCCACTCGCCGAACTTCCCGACGACGCCGCCATCGAACTGGTGGTGGCCAAACTCCGCCGCATCCTCTACAGCCGGGGATTCTTCCGCATGCGAAATTTGCAGATCACGGCAGTGCCGCTCGAAGGTGAGATCCATATTCCGTACTGGCTGGGTTTTCGCGGCTCCGAGAACCGCGCCCGCGTGACCGTGATCGATGCCGTGCGCCGCCGCTTCGAAGGGGCGAAGGTGCGAAAATTGGTGGAAACTTGGCTCGCAACGAAGAGTTGAGAGACTGGCGGGCCGCTCTAGATGGTGAATCGTCTGTGATCACCTTGAATCGCCCTCCCTGGGCTTTCTTCCGACCGGCGCGAAGCATCCGGATGGCGCCGAAGACCACGAGCGGGTAGAGCGTCAGATTGTCAAAAGCGGCAAATGGTAACAATCAATGCGCCACTTGCCCCGTAGCCGCCTGTCGCTAGCACTGCAAAACAGGACCCCGCTTAGCGCACCCGGGCACCTGGGTAGCTGACCACTCTGCTCATTCTCTGGAGGGGCGAAGAAACATTGGCGTTCAGCGATGGAACGAGCGCGCGAATCCGGTTCTGCTCGACGCCAAACCCTTCTGGATAATCTTCGGAACATCCAGAAGGCTAGAGCCGTGATCCTTCGCGACACTTTCCTCGACCGGGCAAGGTTGGGCGAACTGCTTGCCCACCAGAAGCTATCCCGCGCCCGGCCTCCAAGTCAGTCCTCACACCCAGCGGCCTGCTGCAAGATCCAACCCGGGCATCTTGACTGGGGCAACCTCAATTTCTCCAGCAATCCCGAACCCCGTTTTTGTGGGCTGAGCTCCAGTCCTCCGCTGCTTCCCCTCTGTTTTCGAGTACTTTCGTAACTCGAACCCCCTTACGACCCGCGCTATTCTTGAGGCTGCCTAATCCCCCCAGGCTCCGCGACCGTGCTTCTCGAAAACAAGCACGCGCAAGGGGTTCGCCCGTACAAGGCCAGGGAGAAATGTCTAATAGAATCGGTCACTTCGAAATCCTCAGCGAACTCGCGAAGTCCGAGTCCGGTTGCGTCTACAAGACCAGCGATCCCCAGACCGGGCAAACGGTTGCCCTCAAGACGATACGTCTGGACGCTTTCGGCGAACATGCCGAAGAAGTTGTCCGGCGCATTCTGAAGGAAGCGGAAAGCACGAAGGAACTGGACAGCCCTAACCTTACCCTGGTCTATGGCGCCGGCGAGATTGACGGCCAGTTCTGCGCCACCATGGATTACATCCAGGGCAACAGCATCGCCACCATGCTGGCCCGCAAGGAAGGCTTTTCCATTTGGGACCTGCTCGACATCAGCCGTCAGGTCTGCCAGGGTCTCGATCACGCGCATCAGCACAACGTGTTCCACTTCAGCCTCGAGCCGGCCAAGATCATGGTGACCTGGGACGGCACCGTAAAGATTCTCAGCTTCGGCATTTCGAGCACCGGCTTTGTGGCCGCGGGCGCGACCGGAACTCCGCCCTCGGTTCTCTACTACATGTCGCCCGAGCAGGTTCGTGGCGTGCCGATGGATGCGCGCTCCAATCTTTTCACCTGGGGCGCCATGCTGTACGAAATGGTCACCGACCAGAAAGCCTTTGACGGCGCGGATGCGGACCTCGTGCGCCAGAAGATCCTGGAAGAGATGCCAACCCCTCCAACCAAGCTCAACCCCAAGATCAACGCGACCGCCAGTGACGTCATCATGAAAGCCCTCGCCAAGGATCCCGCGCAGCGCTACCAAAGCGGGCGCGAGATGGCCAACGATCTCGAGAAGTGCCGTGAGAGCTCGGGCAAGACGGCGAAGAAAGGGGCCGAAGCACCCAAGGGTCTCTCGGTCTCGGATAAGACAAAAGCCGCCGCCACCAAGTTTGCTGCGCCGCCGGCAGCCCCGATGGTCACACCTGCCCCGCCCGCTCCGAAGTCCGCGCCCCGGCCGGCCGAAAACAGATTTTCCGAATCCGCTCCCTCCTTGTCGAGTGAACTGGACACGTCCTGGACCATGCCCAGCGCTTCGCACGCGAAACCAGTGGAGGAAAACATCGCACAGCGCAGCATTCCGGATGAGCCCGCAAAAAAAGCGGCGGCCGCTGCAGGCTGGGCTTCCGCAGGAACTGTTGCATCCATGCCCGGGACGCCGCGCCGGGACCCGAACGAACGGTTTGTGACGTCGGGGGTGAAAGCGTCGGTCGAGGTCCTGGAGAACCAGAACGCCAGCACGTCGTCGGCGGTTCTGGTTGAGCCCGCCACAGAAAAGCCCAAAATTGCCGTGGACCCGTTGATGGCGGAGGGTGCCGGCGCGCGCAGCAAAGGCGTCAGCTTCTCCGAACTGGACGAATTGCCCCCGCTGAAGGAAATCTACGTCGCTCCGCCCCCGAAGGTTGAAATACCTGCGGAGGAAGAGCCGCTGCCCTCGATCATCCTGCGCGGCGGCGAGCCCGAGAAACCGAAGGTCCAGCCCCGCGAAGTGGCCGAAAAGGCCATCAAGGAAATCAAGACCGTCCCGCCAAAGCTGCTGCTCTATTCGATCTCGGCGGCGGTCGTGCTCATTCTGGTCATCGGCATCGCAGTGTTCTGGCATTCGCACTCGCAGAATACCGACGAGGACGGTCAGGTGCCCGTGCCGGCCGCGTCCACCACCGAGCAGACCGAGCCCGCTCCGGCGGATCAAGGGCAGCCGCAAGCTTCCGCTCCTGCGTCTGCCCCTCAGGCGGAAACTCCGGAAGCGCCAGCTGAGCAACGGCCTACGAGAACAGCTGCGGCAGCAGCCGCAACCAAAGCACGGAATCAGAAGAACAGGAAGGCAGTGGCGCCGGCTGCTCCGATCCCGGGTCAGCTGGTCGTGGATTCAAGTCCGGAAGGGGCGCAGGTCCAGATCGATGGCCGCGGAGAGCCCGGCTGGCTCACCCCGTACACGGTGACCGCGATCGCCCCGGGTCAGCACACCATCGTCGTGAGCAAGGCTGGCTACGGGCAGGAGACGCGCGTCGCCGACGTGACCTCGGCGAACCGGGTTTCTCTGGTCGTTCACCTCGCTGCGCTGGCGGCAACCATGGCCGTGTCGAGCGAACCCTTGGGCGCTTCCGTCTTCGTCGATGGCAGAGATACTTTGCGCATGACTCCGTTTCAGATCACGCTGGAAAAGGGGACTCACACCATCCTGGTGCGTAAGCCGGGCTATCTCGATGAGTCCACCTCCGCCGCGGCCCAGCCGGGACAGACGTTGCGCTTCGCTCCCACGCTGCGGCCTCTGGGCAACGTCGACGACATCAAGACGGTCGGCAAGTTCAAGAAACTGTTTGGCGGCAGCGGAGCCCAGGCTGGGATGAGCAAGGTGAGCGTCAAGACCACGCCCAAGGGAGCGCAGATCGCCGTCAACCGGCGGATGCTCGACAAGGGCGCGCCGGTGGAATTCCTGCTCAACCCCGGGAACTACATCGTGGACATCACGCTGACCGGCTACAAGCCGGTGCAGAAAGTGATCACCGTAGATCAGAGCGGAACCGTCGCCATTGACGAAAGCCTGCAGCCGGAACGGTAAGGCGGTCGTTGATCCTTGGTCGCGGGTCGTTGGCAAGAGCGCGATACCGGCCCTGATTAGCGAATGATTTTGGATTGCCGCCGCTGACGGCTGCCAGGAGTCGCTTACCTCGCGACCCTCATCGCAGCGGACGAACTCTTGGGGAACGGCATCATTTCCCGGGATCTCTGCGAGGTTCACCGTCAGCCGACTGGTCCTTCCCAAAATGGAATAGCCTGTAGATCACACCATCGCATACCAGGTGTCTGAGCACGTTGGTGGCCGGCAACAGGGGGAAGACCATGGCCGCCCCTCCGCAATGCGCCATATTGCTTCCAGACGGAATTAGCACGTATTCCAGCTGAGATTGCTAGTCAGAGTTTCATCTGCCTGACCGGCCCGGGCGACCTTTCAATCACTGAGCTCCAGGTGAATCAAAAGGGACAGGCGCATCCGGGTTCGGCAGGCCGACAGGCCGACGCGCCTGTTGACCAAGGCAACCGGCCGCGGGACCGGAGTGTGGGTCGCGACTCGCGCACGAGTGGAGCGCACGATTCCAGACCAGCTGCCAAGCAGCGCAAGAATGAAGCCCACCGGGTAACCCCGTGGGAAATGCGATGTTGCCGGCCGAGCCCCGACGGGACGAAACAACAGCTGCGACCCAGAAACCGGGATCTTGAGCCGTGCTGTGCTTCTAAATGAACGAGCTCACAGTGCGTCGCGCTGAAGACGAAGGGAGGTCGTGAAGAGAGCACTCATCATCGTCGCCGTGGCAGCTCGGATACTCCCTGCTGGAGGCAGGTTGCTCTTGAGCTCGATGCTGCCGAACTATCGGCATCCCAGTGCCTAGCAAGCGGTTGTATTCTGGGGACAACTCCTGCTGCTCGCCGGCTTCGCCGCAATTCTCTCCCGAATCATGGATGGTCCTCACGGCTGGGGCCGGAGCGCGCTTACCGTCCGTGCGGTTGCGAAAACAGTCAGGTCGCGGCCTTTTTACAGAATGCTGGACGGCATTGCTCTGGCAGACTAACGAGTGCGCTGTTTCCCCCACGCAAAACTGCGCGAGCAACCTCTCCTCGCGCAGCGCCCAGAGCTCTTGGTAATGATTTAGTTCGGCAGCCGGAAGTTCACCAGGATCTGGGTCTGAATCTCGACCGGCTCGCCGTTTAGATAATAGGGCTTGTACTTCCAATGCTTGACCGCTTCCTGTGCGGCGCGCCCCAGAATACCCGCTCCGCTTACCACCTTCAGATTCGTGATGTCTCCCGCCTTGCTGATGGTGGCTTGCAGTTGCACCGGACCCTGGATGCGCATCTGCATCGCCTGTACGGGATACCGGGGCTGGACCTGCTTGAGCACCAGTCCTTCCATCACGCCCTGGGAAACCTTCATGACCTGCGGCGCCGGTTTGGGTATATTCACCGGTGCACTACTGATGTTGGCCAGGGCCTTGGTGTCGGCCGCGCCGGCCAACTCGACTGCGCTGGGCGCTTGCGCCGCTTCCTGTTCCTGCCGAGGCGTGGACGGCGCCAGGTGGCGAGTGTCATTCCTCACGACGATGCGCTGCGTAACTTCCGGTTCGGGCTCCGCCGCAACCTCGGGTTCTTCCGGCGCAAGCTTCGCTGCTCCCGGCTTCGCAGTCGTCGCATGTGCACTGGCGGGGTCGCCCCCACTCGTGATTTCAGAGACGGCTGGTTGCGTTGCAGGAGCGGTTCCCTGCGTTTTCGCGCCACCCGAGGCTGGAGCAGTGACGCCCGGCGCTGCCTGCGTGCTCTGGGCTTGCGGAGGAGTCTTCCCGCTCATGTTCTTCCAGCTGAGGTAGCCGGCCGAGGAGGCCAGCAGTACCACGGCCGCGACAATCACCAGCGCCTTTGTCTTGCCGCCCCCCTCGACTTCGTCCGGGTCGTAGGCGCCCGGGAAGAACGTCGGCGGTGCAACATCCTGATTTTCGGAACGCCAGGCCACCAGCTTCTCGAAAGGCTTCGGCTCCCTGACTTCAATCGTCGATGGTTCGCTCGCAGCGGGAGCAACTGCGGCGGGTGGCACAACCATTTGAATTTTCTCTTTCGCGGGCGCGAGTCCACTGGCGGAACCCATGCCGTCTGAAATCGCGGAGTGGAGACCCGACGGCCGGTGTGGAGCTGTGCCAGCAAGCTCTGCCTGGCCTGCTTCTTCAGCCGCCCGTTGCAGTGCCGACGCCATCGGTTCGGCCATCTTGGGTGCGGGCTGCCAGGGAAATTTTGAAGTGCCTGCCGTTGGAGGCGGTGGCGCCGGCGTCGGAGGATTCACGGGCGCGGGTGCGGCCTCGATGTCCAGCACGGCGTCATCCGGTTCAAAAATGGCCTCTAAATCCGGCTCTTCCCTCTCCACCACATGCGAGGAAGCGGTGGCGGACGGCATCGGAGGCGTCGCTCGCGTTCCCTGCGCCGGCGGTCCGGCAAGATTCGGCTTCGGCGATCCTGCCGCAAACGACGGCGTGCCGGGAGCGCTCCATGCCGACGAGCGAGCCGACGGAGTGGGCGTTGGTGCGGGTGCGGCCGGTGTAACGGGTGGAGCGGAAGGCCCTGTGGACGCGGTCGTCGCCCCTTCGGCTCCCTTGCGCAACAAACCACGCGCCACACGCAGCGTGCCCTTGGCCTGTTCCACGTTGATGGGTTTGGTCAGGACGAGATTGGCGCCGATCCGAAATGCTTTCGCGACACCGGCTTGCCCCTCGACGACTGCAACCGCCAGCGACGACTGGTTCGCGCTCGAATTGCGTGCGCTTTTGAACAGCAGCGTCGCATTCTGCTCGTTGTCACCATCGACGACAACTGCGTCGAAGTGTTGCGCCATCAGCTTCTTCACTGCCGCGAAAGGTTCGGTGCACGGCTCGACTGTGAAATCCAGATCGCTCAGGACGCGCGTCACTGTGCGCGCTGTCTTCTCGTCGGGACAGAAGAGTAGTGCCTGGTAACCCATAGGGTAATCGTAGGTACACTCGCCAGAGCCAGCAAGTTACGGCAGTAATGGAATTTATGCTCGCGAAAGAGCGAGCCTGAGATGCACGAACGAGCGCCCTCTTCGCCGAGAGAGGGGTTTATGGAAGCTTGAAGTCCACCGTCACGCGGGTCTGAAAGTCAGCCGGCTCGCCGTTGTGCGCGTAGGGCTTGTAGCGCCACTGCTTCACGGCTTCCGCAGCCGCCTGCGCCAACAGCGGATCACCGGAGACCAGTTGCAAGGAATCCACCTTGCCCTGTTTGTTGACGACCGCCTGCAACACGACCGTCCCATGCAGCTTCTTCAAGCGCGCCTGCTTGGGATAAAGGGGACGCACGCGATGAACGACCTGGTCGTCGGCATAGTCTTCGGGCACTTCCACCAGATCGCTGACGGTGGCCTTCGCGATATTGGCTGGCGGTAAGCTGGCGGCGGCGGCCACCAGTGCCGGACTCGCGGCCGCATGGATCGGAGTCGTATCCTGCTTGGCGGCCTGCACCGATGCGCCCTTCTGGGAGCCGGTGAGAGCGGCTGGGTTCGTGACCTGGGGCGGACCCGCCATCGGAGCAGGCGTCAGGTTGAGACTTGTTGACGCCGCGCCGAGCGGATTCGGCGTTGCATTGGGCGCTGCGCTGCCGTCTGTCGTGGGAGCTCCGGGAATTTGCGACGTTTGCGGAAGGGCCTGCACGGGCGGCATTGACGCCGGCTGTGGCTGCGCGGAAGCCGGAGCCTGCGTGTGTCCGCGGAGCGCCGCGATCCAGGCATTCATGTTCCGGTGCTCCCAGACCAGGAAGTCGCGGAAGTTGGGCTGGCTCGCCCATGCTGCGTAGCCGCCGCCGGCCATCAGCAGCAGCAGCACGACGGCCGCGATCAACGCGCCTTTCCCGCCGCTGCGCTTCCCTTCCTTATGGCCCGCAAAAGGCCGTCTCTCCAGACCCCCGAAAGAAGGCACACCATTATCCCGGAGAGGATCGAGCGCGTCGCTATCCTCCGCCAGGGGATCTTCGATCCTCAGCGTTGGAGTGCTCTTTTCCTCAATCCCAGCGGCATCTGTCTTGGCTGGAATGATGTTGGATTCTGTTTCCTGCTCGGCTGACGCCGGGCCCGTGAAAACCGAATCGAATTTGCTTGTTCCGGCGGGAGCCGTGCCCGCTGCCGCTGCGGCCGCTTTCGCGAAAGCGGGAGGCCCGACCGTCGGCGTCGGCCGCTCATCGGCGAAGTTCGTAAGCGCGGGCGTGTGTTCTTCCGCACGCGAAGCCGGAGCACTGGTTAGACGCGGTCTAAGCGCCGGATCCTCACTGGCGGGAGCCGCAGAAACTGCCGGCTGGGGCGTGCCTTCCGGAGCCTTTGGGATCGGAACAGTTGGCGCTGGCGCGGGCGGTGCAGAAGCAATTGCTGTGGGCGCAACCGGAGTTTTCGCAACTTGTACCGGGACAATGGGAACCGGCGTCGCCGCAGTCAAAGCCCCCGGAAGCGGCGCTGGCGGTGGCGGCAGCGCCGCGGCTGCAACTCGGACCGGCGGAATCGCCGGGACCAGTGGCGCCGGGGCCGGCGCCTTCGCTTCCTGCGTTTCTCTGCGCGTCATTCCAATACCGGTGCGCAGCGTATTTCTCGCCTGCTCCAGCGACACAGGCTTGGTCAGCACCAGGCTGGCTCCCAATCGGAAAGCATTGGGAACGCCAGCCTTACCTTCGACAATGGCAATGGCGATCGAGGACTTATTCAGATTCGAGGCGCGAGCACTGTTGAAGACCTGGGTAGCGTTCTGCGCGTTGTCGCAGTCTACGATGAGCAGGTCGAAACGCTGGACGGCCAGTCGCTTCAGCGCGAACGGAGGCTCGCTCGAGTGTTCAAAGCAGATTTCCAATTCGTCCAGGATCTGAGTGACGGCATGAACTGCCTTCTCGTCACCACATAGCAGAAATGCACGCGTGGCCATAGATTGATGCTACGAAGGGTGGTCACCGGGGAGCAAGTTACTGAGGTAAGGGGCCGGGGTCATCGAGTGAGGGCGGGCGGAAAGGCAAAAGGGCTCGGATCGAGGGTTTCTTGGAGTTGCGGGGTTGCCGCGGAGGCGTCGAAGCCTCCGGATTTCATTGCCGCCATCGATTTCCCCGCTCCAGTGAGCGACCAAAACCCATAGCGCCCGAGCGGGCCGTGGCTCGGGCGCAATCGCCCAGAAGTCATGAATGGCCGCTTCTTTGCCAACTCGAAAACTGTCACCAGCGTTAGTATCCGAGTCCTCCCGCGTACAATGCGCGCATGCGCGTCCCCCTATGGCTCAAGATCGGATGGACCCTCTGGGTGGTTTGCTGGGCGCCGGTCTATTGGACGCGGTACGGAGCGCAGAACCTCCTGTCCTTTTGCGATCTTGGGAATTTCCTCCTGGCTATCGCACTTTGGTGCGAGAGCTCTTTGATTGTTTCCTGGCAGGCCAGCGGTCTGCTTTTGTTTCAGACGCTATACACGGTCGATCTGGCCGGTGCGCTGGTGACGGGACGTCACGTGATCGGCGGCACCGAGTACATGTTCGATCCCGCGCTGCCTCCGTTCGTTCGTCTCCTGGGTCTGTTTCACTTGGTTACGCCGCTGCTGCTGCTCTGGGCCATCTGGCGACTTGGGTATGACAAGCGGGGTTGGAAGGTGCAGACCCTGGCTTGCTGGATCCTGGTTCCGATCAATTATTTCTGGCGTCCGGAACACGACGTGAACTGGGCGCGCGGGCCGTTTTTCCGGGAACAGCACGTGATGCCGGGGCTGTTGTATCTGGTCGGTTATCTTGTTGTGGTGCCGTTGGTGGTTTATTACCCGACGCATCTCGTTCTGGAGTGGTGGGCGAGGGGATGTGGAATCAAGCTGATTCCGCCTCGAAGCAGCCCCTAAAGGCGTTATGGATTGCGGCAGTTGCGGCACGCCTCAAGGCGTGCCCTGACACAAGGCGACCGTTTTTGCCGCAGCCTCTGAAGCGATGCCCTTAGACAAAAGCCGAATTTTCCCGTAGCTTGTGAAACCCTTTCAAAGCCCTCGACTCTTCGCGTGACCTTCTGACTTCAAGACATCCAGTTACGGCTTCGTCCCGACCTGCCTGAGAGCTTCCTCAGTCGCCGCCAGAAGCGCATCGGCTCCCACCGGCTTTCCGGTCGCGTGCTCCATCCAGAGGTCCGGTGTCACGCGGCCCATCTTCGCCATGCGTTCGAATTCGGGTCCGATGCGTCCCGCCTTCTTCATCTGCTCCTCGATCTGAAACGCGATCAGGTGGCCGATCGGGTAGTCCGGCAGGTACAGGAACGAGTCGATCATGTGCGAGTAGACGGCCAGCAGCACCACATCCTTCTTGCCGAACACGGGGGCAAAAAAGCGGTTCCATTGGTCCCGGGCGATCTGGAGGGTGGCCGCGCGCAGCTGTTCCGGAGTCGCTTCGGGATGGTCGTACATCCAGTGCCAGACCGCCATATCTACCAGGGCGACGCCGGCAATTTCGTAGGTGCCCCAGAAGTCGTTGAGAGTTTTCAGCGCTTCGGTTTTCGCGTCGGGCGAGGCTAGGTCTAGCAAGGCCATGTCCTGCCCCTGGAATACGAAGGCTAGCGCCTCGGTGAAGGCGGTGTTGGGCACGCCTTCGAGCAAGCTGTAATCCACGTCATTGAGCGACAAGGTTTGCTCGACGTTGTGGCCCATCTCGTGCACGGCGATGTTGAAGCCCTTGTAGTTCATCCCGGTTTTTTCGATGCGCGTGCGCAGATGGGCCTTCTCGGACCGCATCGCGGCTCCCATGGCATGGCCGGAGCCCCGGGCCGGGTCCACGATGATGTGGGCGGCGATGTATTGCGCGCGATCCGGCGGGAAGCCCATTTTCTTGAGCAGATTCGGGATGTCGTCCTGGTAGGCCTCGGGAGTGGGATACCGTTTCGCCACGATCCGGTCCAATTCCTCTTCGCTGTGCTGGCTGCCGGGGCGGAAGCCGCTGTACCAGATGTCGAAGGGCTCGAGCGGCCGGCCCAGGCGCGATTCGATCAGCTTGGCCACTTGCGGCACCAGCGGAGAAGTCAGCACCTGCTCGAGCATCCCCTGCAGGCGCTCTTCGGGGATTTCGCGATCCTCGTTGAAGCGTCGCTCGATCAGTGTGGGCGCGGTGGGCGAATAGGGATCGGCCAGGCGGGCCGCCTGGTAGGTCTTCAGGAGCATCGCGTAACGCGTGCAAGGTTCCGGGGAGTTTGTCACTTTGAGGTCCGCGGGCGTGGGCGAATTCGAGTCCTTCTCCGCGGCCGCCTTCACCTCGTTGGTGTACGGATTCCAATCCACGTCCGGATTTTCGATGACTACCTGGGGAATCGATTGCGTGATGATCCGCTCCATCACCTGCTGGATCATCCGTTGCTTGGCGAGACCGTTCTGCTGGTCGGGATAGTCGGCCTTGATCTCGTCGCGCAGGTTCCAGTGGCTCAGCAGGCGCATCTTCGGGGGGAAGAGCCGTTGGCCTTTCTCGTCGAGCAGGTGATGCATCCAGATGTTGTAGCCCGCGACGTAGTGGTCGGCCTCCGCAGCGGCATGCGCGATGGCCAGGTTCACCTCGGCGGGGATGCGCTTGGCGAACCGTTGGGCGAGGCGCGTCTCGGCCCACTGGCGACGCGTCCACTTCGGACCCAGGTGGATGCGTTCCGGCAGAGTGGTGAGGGGGAAATTGAGCAGAACAGTGAAGGCCAGCTTGTTCTGGAAAAAATCGTCGAGCACGTGCGCGGCGGGATCGTATCCGCCGAAAAGCTCGTCATACGGACGCACCGGCCCGAGGTCGAGATCCTGCTGGTTGCGGAACTCGCGGGCGATTTCATGCATGTGCCCGTCGAGCTGCTCCAGCAAGCGCTGAAAACGATCAAACAGCGTGTCCAGGGACTGCTGGTCGCCGGCGAAGCCGGCGCGCACGAATTCTTCGAACACCGGAGTGTCGCCGTCTTCCGGGCGCCAGAACTCCATGACCTGGTGCAGGCCTGTGCGAAGACGTCCCTTCTGCGCCTCGCCATATTTCGCGAGGAGTTCGGTTTCGAGCTTGGTCATGGAATCTTTCATCTGCGCAGCTGGGATGGTGCCGGGCGAAGGGGAAGCGGGAGTGACTAGGGAAGACTGGGCCATAATTTTTTCCTCACGGACACGCGACAAGACCGCTGCCGCACTAGCGATCACCAGCAACCACGAAGCCATGCAGAAGCGCAAGATCCCTCCTTCGGTCACTTGCGAAGCGAACCGCAAAACAACGCCGGGTCAGCGGTCTGGTTGCGCCAGCCCCCAGACCCGAGACCTAAGACCCGAGACCTAAGACTTACGATCCAAGACTTACGATCTAGGGCCTGACACCGTCCTCACCGCCTCGGATTGTGCACGGCCGATTCCGGCGGCGGGTATGGCAGTGAGTCGCGGAACTCGGAAACCTCGGTCGGAGCGAAATCCGGGAAGGGAAGTTGCCCCTCCTCGCGCCACTTCCGGACGCGCTCGACCGCCTGCTCCGCTTTCTCTTTCTGCAGTCCCGAATCACGGCCCAGGTAGAGGGTCTGCGAGGGGAATGCAAACGCCGTACCGGCGTCGGCGACCACGTCCATCAAGCGCAGCAGGATGTCCTCCCGGATCGCCGTGAACTCGGCGAAATCTCGGGTCAGGACGTAACTGAAGATCTCGAGCGTAAGCCAGCTGTCGTCGAATGCTGCAAAACGGACCCGGGCGCCGGCGGTCTCGACTTTGGGGTGCTCGTAGAGCAGCCGCCGGACCTGGGCCAGCACATAGCGCAACTGGTCGGCCGTGGTCTCGTAGCGCAAACCAATTTTCGGATTGAACAGGATCTTGTCGCGGCGTGAGAGATTCTCCACGTTCATGGTGGCCAGCGTGCCGTTGGGAATCGAAAGCTCGGTTCGCTCGATCGTGCGAATTCGCGTGGAACGCAGGCTGATGTCCTCGACCGTGCCCACTCGGCCGTTGAAGTTGCAGCTATCCCCGACGCGAATGACTTCGTCTCCCAGCAATGAAACGCCGCCGAACAGGTTTTCGATGGTTTTCTGCGCGCCAAATCCGATGGCCAGGCCGCCGATGCCGAGCCCGGCCAGGGCCGTCGTCATGTTGAAGCCCAGGATTCCCAGCACAGTGAGCCCTGCAAATAAGACGACCACCACCTTGACGACGCGCTGAGCCAGCAGCACCAGCGATCCCGTCCCCGTACTTCCGCGGGCGATCGCCCGATCGCGCAGCCGATCCATTCCGCGGGACAGAACACGCAGCACCAGCCACGCAAGTCCGACGGTCAAAATCATCTGCGCGGTCATGTAGTAGTAATGACGATGCAGGAGGGGCAACCCGAGGAAGCTGACCAGGATCCGGTGGACCATGATTCCCACCACCAGCCACACGGGCCCTGGCACCTCCCGCCAACTCGTCAATTGCGGTTGTTTGCGGTGCCGCCTCCAGAGCATCCGCGGCAGCACAAACAGCTCGATCACAAACCATGCAATCCCGGCCGCCACCGGGATCGCCACCAACAAAGCCAGCCACAGCCACAGCGACATGCCGAGGAATTGGGTTTTCACCAGCGGTTTCGGAACATAGGTTTCCACCTGGTGAGCCTGAACGCGAGCGTAAAGCTCCGGAACCTTGGCAAGGGTTTCTGAAGAAAAGAGCCAGATCTTGCCGGCGCTCGGGTCGTTGACCCGTACGAGAATGACTTCGACCTCGACGTCATCCACGGAAAACATTCCGATTTTTTCGCGATCGGAGGCCACCCCCGGCTGCACCGTGCCCTGGGGATTGCTGCTGATGAGCTTCAAGCTCCCCACGAATGCCCGGTCGAGAACGGTCTTCAGTTCGATGGCGAGTTTTTCCCCTTGCTGCTCGCGCCGAGCCGGGCTCAATTGCAGGTACTGGGCGGCGGTTGCATAGTCTCCCGCCTGGACGGCTTGCAGAAAGCCGAACAAGGTTCCGTTCGGAGTCTGGCGGCCGAGGGGGTCGACCGTGGCCGAGTCGCTGGCCTTGAGGGTTTCAGCCGGTGGCCGGAGAATCTGCGAAAGAGATCTCCGTCCCCAACCCGGCAGGCTCACCGCCACACACACGACACAGGGCAGCAGTCGTTTGAGGAAAGGATTCATCGGACCTTCTCCCTGGAGCGGCGCCACTCGCGCGGTAGATCCTCGACAGCCACAAAAACGGGCTCTTCGCCGCGCGGCTGACTGAGCCTAACTGCGTTTCGGACGGTACACATCCGTGCTGGTGCCGAAGAAAACTTCAGCCGCTTCCATCACGGTTTCCGACAGCGTCGGATGAGGATGGATGGTCAACTCGAGATCTCCTGCCAAGGCCGCCATTTCAATCGCCAGCACACCCTCCGCGATCAGCTCGCCGGCTCCCGCTCCCACGATCCCAACGCCGAGAACGCGCTCCGTTTTCGGATCAAGAATGAGCTTCGTCATTCCTTCCGGTCGATCCAGCGTGATGGCCCGACCCGAAGCGCCCCAGGGGAATTTCGCGACTGCGATCTCGCGGCCTGCTTCCTTGGCTTGCGTCTCTGTCAATCCTGCCCAGGCGATTTCCGGATCGGTGAACACCACTGCGGGAATTGCCTGCGGTTCGAACGCCACCTTGTGTCCGGCGATCGCTTCCACGGCGGTGCGCCCTTCGTGCATGGCTTTGTGCGCCAGCATCGGTTCGCCCACGACGTCGCCAATCGCGTAGACGGCGGGGTCAGCCGTCTGCAGCTGCTGGTTGACTTCAATGAAGCCCTTCGGACTCACCTGCACGAGCGTCTTCTCGAGACCGGGAATCTCAGAGTTCGGTTTCCGTCCTACGGAAACCAGAACTTTGTCGAAGACCTTCTCGCGCTCTTTGACGTCGGCGCCGTCGAAGGCGGCGCGAATTCCGGCGCTCTCCTCTTTCAGAGACTTCACAGTGGTGTTGAGGAGAATCCCCGCAAACATCTTCTCCAGCCGCTTGTGCAGGGGCAGGACCAGGTCGCGATCCGCGCCCGGCAAAAGTCCCGGCAGCATTTCTACGACCGTCACGCTTGTGCCCAGGGCGGCGTAGACCGAACCCAGTTCCAGTCCAATATATCCTCCCCCGACCACCAGCAGGCTGTTCGGAATATCCTCGAGGTCGAGTGCGCCGGTCGAGTCCAGCATGCGCGGACTATCAATTTTCAGACTTGGAATCACCGCTGGGCGTGAGCCGGTGGCGAGAAGGGTGCGGTCGAAGGACAACGATTCCTGGCTGCCGTCGGCTTTTGAAATCCGTAGCGTGTTTGAATTCTCAAATCCCGCCCGGCCTTGCACGTACCGCACCTTGCGCTGCCTGGAGAGCTGCCCTAGGCCACCGGTCAGCCGCTTGACGACGCTCTCTTTCCAAGCGCGCAAGCGCGGCAGATCGATTTTCGGCTCGCCGAACTCGATGCCCCAGTTCTTCGCCTGGCGCGATTCCTCGATCAGCTTGGCCACGTGCAAGAGCGCCTTCGACGGGATGCAGCCGCGATAGAGGCATACCCCGCCGGGATTCACCTCCGGATCGATCAACGTGACTTGCAGCCCAAGATCGGCGGCGAGAAAAGCTGCCGCATATCCGCCGGGTCCGCCCCCCACAATCGCGATGTGCAAGCTGGAATTGTCTGCCATGAGTTTCTTTCGGTCCTCGAACGTTATCCTTGAACGGACAGCAGGAAAGGTTGCTCGAAGGCTTCCGCAATCCAGCGCAGGAAGCGCGCTGCATCGGCGCCATCAATCAAGCGGTGATCGTAGGAAAGAGAGAGCGGTAATATCAGGCGCGCTTCAAACTTGCCGTGGATCCACTCCGGCTCCATGCGCCCGCGCGACAAGCCCAGGATCGCAACCTCGGGATGATTCACGATGGGTGTAAACGCAGTACCACCGATCCCGCCCAGGTTGGTGATCGTGAAGGTGCCACCTTCCATCTGGTCGGGCGCGAGCTTCTTGTCACGCGCCTTCTTGGAGAGCTGGGAGAGCTCGGCGGCAAGTTCGACGATGTTCTTCTTGTCCACCTCTCGAATCACCGGCACCAGGAGTCCGCGATCGGTGTCGGTTGCGACCCCGATGTTGATGTACTGCTTGTAGACGATCTCTTCCTTCTCCATGTCGATGGAGGCATTGAACTGGGGAAACACCTTCAGCGCGGAAGCGCACACCTTCAGCGCGATGGCGGTGATGGTCATCTTGCCGCCGGCCTCTTCCGCCCGGGGCGCGAACTTTGCGCGCAGTTGCTCGAGTTCCGTAACGTCGGCCCGATCGTGCTGCGTGACGTGCGGAATCGTGTTCCACGCTTCCCGCAGATGTTCTGCGGTCTTGCGGCGAACCGCGCGCATCGAGACCCGTTCAACCTTGCCCCACTTGGTGAAGTCGGGAAGCTTGGGTTCCGAGAGACGAGCGGCCTGCGGCGCCTGCGCAGCGGCAACGGCCGCGGCGAGGGTGGCTTTCGCAAAGGCCTTCACGTCGTCTTCGCTGATGCGTCCGCCGGGGCCGGTTCCGGCAACGTCGTAGATGTCGAGCCCAACCTCACGGGCGAGCCGGCGGACGTGCGGCGCAGCCGGAACCGGCTCGCGCTGCTCCGTGCCTGCCACCTTGCCGAGCTGTAGCGGCATGGTGAACGAAGGTGGAAGCTGCATCGGCTGATCCGGCGGCAGCGCCTGTTCCTCGGTCTTACCCTCCGCCTTCATGGCGAGATGGAACGCGAGTCGCGCTGCCTGCTGTCCGGAAACATGCTCCACGGGTGCGGGCGCGCGCTTCTCAGGCTGCGGCGCCGACGCGCCTTCCAACGTGAAGATGACCTGGCCGACTTTGACCTTGTCGCCTTCCTTCACCCGGATGTCTTTCACCACTCCACTCACCGAAGAAGGCACTTCGACGACCGCTTTGTCCGTCTCGAGCTCCATCACGGGCTGGCCTTCGGAGACCTTCGAGCCCGGGGCAATCATCAAACGCACCAGATCGCCCTGATCGATGTTCTCGCCCAGCTCTGGCAGCTTGAATTCCGTTGCGCTGGACGCGGAACGCGCTGGAGCGGTGCTCGCCGACTGCCCTGAGGCGCTTCTTTCCTCCGATTGGCCCTGAGGCGCAGTTCTTCGAGGGGCAGGGGGATCGGGAGTCTCCGCCTTCGCGGCCTGCGCTTCGGGAGCTTTCGCTCTTGCGCCTCCCCCGTTTTCAACCGTGAAGATGACCTGTCCAACCTTGAGCTTGTCGCCTTCCTTTACGCGAATCTCCCGCACCACGCCGCTCACGGACGAGGGCACTTCGATGACCGCCTTGTCAGTCTCTAGCTCCATGACGGGCTGGCCTTCTTTGATGTCAGCGCCGGGCGCGATCATCAGGCGCACCAGATCGCCCTGCTCAATGTTTTCGCCCAGCTCGGGTAATTTGAATTCGGTCACTATCCTAGGCCTTTCTTAGCTGATGGCCGGATTCGGCTTTTCAGGATTGATGCCAAGGTCCTTCACGGCCCGCTGCACGCTCGCCAGCGGAACCTTGTTCTCCCGCGCCAGGGCGTTGAGGGTAGCGAGCACAATGTGCTTGGCGTCCACTTCAAAGAAGTCGCGCAGCGCGGCGCGGCTCTCGCTGCGTCCGAAGCCGTCGGTGCCCAGAGAAACCAGACGCCCCGGTACCCATTGCGCGATGCTTTCCGGTAACACCTTCATGTAGTCGGACGCGGCCACAAACGCGCCCGGTGCATCCTTCAGCATCTGGGTGAGGTAGGGGACTTTGGGGGGTTGCCCAGGATGAAGCATGTTCCAGCGTTCGCAGTCGTTTCCGTCGCGGTACAGCTGCTTGTAGCTGGTCACGCTCCAAACGTCGGCGCCCACTCCGTACTTCTCTTCGAGAATCTGCTGCGCCTTCAGCACCTCGAACATGATCGTGCCGCTGCCAAACAGCTGCGCCCGCAGCTTGGCGTCCTTCTTTTGCGTAGCCTTGAACCGATAGAGGCCCTTGAGAATGCCGTCGTGCACTTCCTTGCCTTCCGGCATTCCGGGCATGGGAAGCGGCTCATTGGTGACGGTCAGGTAGTAGAAGACCGACTCGCCATCCACGTACATGCGCCGGATGCCGTCCTGAATGATGATGGCGATCTCGTAGGCGAATGCCGGATCGTAGGCCAGGCAGTTAGGCACGCTCAGGGCCTGCACATGGCTGTGGCCGTCCTGGTGCTGGAGCCCCTCACCTGCCAAGGTGGTCCGTCCGGCGGTGCCTCCCACCAGGAAGCCGCGGGTGCGCATGTCGGCCGCGGCCCAGATCAGATCGCCGATCCGCTGGAATCCGAACATGGAGTAATAAATGAAGAACGGGATGGTGTTGATCCCGTGATTGGAATAGGCCGTGCCCGCAGCAATGAAGGAGCACATCGAGCCCGCCTCGGTGATGCCCTCTTCGAGGATCTGTCCGTCTTTCGCTTCCTTGTAATAGAGGAGCGTATCCATATCGACCGGCTCATACAGCTGGCCCACGCTCGAGTAGATTCCCACCTGCCGGAAGAGCGCTTCCATGCCGAAGGTGCGCGCTTCGTCCGGAATGATCGGGACGATCAGCTTGCCGATCTCCGGGTCGCGCAGCAGCTTGGCCAGCAGCCGCACGAACACCATGGTGGTGGAAACTTCCCGGCCTTCCGTGCCTTTGTGGAATTCCTCGAAGTGTGAGGCGGGTACGCTCTTGAGCGGGGTGGCGCGGACCTTGCGCTCCGGCATGTACCCGCCCAGCTGCTTGCGCCGTTCCTGCAGGTACTTGATCTCGGCGCTGTCGTCGGCGGGCCGATAGAACGGGGCATTGTGGAGTTCGTCGTCCGGGATCGGGATCCCGAAGCGCGACCGGAACAGGCTCAACTCCTCGTCATTGAGCTTCTTCTGCTGGTGCGTGATGTTCTTGCCTTCACCGGCTTCGCCGAGTCCATACCCCTTGATGGTCTTGGCCAGGATTACGGTCGGCGATCCCCGGTGGTCCACGGCTGCCCTGTAAGCTGCATGCACCTTGATGGGATCGTGGCCGCCCAATCGCATGCGCGCGAGCTGCTCGTCCGACAGGTGCTCGACCATCTTCAGCAGGCGAGGGTCGGTGCCAAAAAAAGTCTGTCGGAAGTAGGCGCCGCTCTCGACGAAAAACTTCTGGTACTGCCCGTCAGCGATTTCACCCATCCGTTTCACGAGTACGCCGTCGCGATCGTTCTCGATCAGGGTGTCCCAGTCACTGCCCCAGATCACCTTGATCACGTTCCAGCCCGCACCGCGGAAAATCGCTTCCAGTTCCTGAATGATCTTGCCGTTGCCGCGAACCGGCCCGTCCAGGCGTTGCAGGTTGCAGTTCACCACGAAAATCAGGTTGTCGAGCCGCTCGCGAGAAGCCAGCGTGATCGAGCCCAGCGACTCGGGTTCGTCCATTTCGCCGTCGCCGAGGAATGCCCAGACCTTGCCGCCGGTGGTCTTCTTCAGTCCGCGGTTCTCGAGATACCGGATGAAGCGCGCGTGATAGATTGCCTGGATCGGCCCGAGACCCATCGAAACCGTCGGGAACTCCCAGAAATCCTCCATCAGCCAGGGGTGCGGATACGACGACAGACCGCCGCCCGGCTTCAGCTCGCGCCGGAAGTTTTCCAGCTTCTGCTTCGGCATGCGCCCTTCCAGAAAGGCGCGTGCATACATGCCGGGTGCGGCGTGCCCCTGGAAATAAACAATATCCCGATCCCCGTCCTCAGTACGCGCCCGCAGGAAGTGATTGAAGGCAACTTCATACAAGGTCGCCGCCGAGGCAAACGTCGAAATGTGTCCGCCAATTCCCTCCTGGATCTTGTTGGCCCGGATGACCATGGCCAGTGCGTTCCAGCGAACCAGACTCTTGATGCGTCGCTCCATCTCCTGGCTGCCCGGAAAGGGAGGCTGCGCCTTCGAGGAGATGGTGTTCTGGTAGGGCGTGGTTGCCGTGAACGGCAGGTTCACGCCCGCGGCACTCCGGGCATGTAAGGACAACTGCTGAAGCAGGCGACCCGCCCGATCCGGTCCGCCCCTCGACAAAACGTAATCGAGAGAATCTAGCCACTCTCGGGTTTCGAGGACTTCCAATCCATCCGTTTGCGTCTGAGCCACGTCGGAGTTCTCCCCACGATCCATGCTGAACCCCCAATGATATTCAATTATTCAGATTTTTGCTGACGCCCAACCGATTTTGCGGGTGCGGGGAGGTTCAGCGTGCTTCCACCAGCGCGGAAGGCGTTCGTGTAAACAGATGGCGGAGCACCCGGAGGAGGAGGTCAAGAGGTCCGGCCAGCGAAATTAGGCGCAACCTAAGCCCGCGTGCATGGATCAAAAGACTGTGTGCGCTGCCAGAAGTGCAAAACAAGAGGTGTAAGACAAGGAGTGTAAGAAATAAGAAAAAAGAAGTGTAGGAAAAATAAGAAAGAAGTGTAGGAAAGATGTCGGATGGGCTCAAGAGAAAGCTACCCTTTGAAGAAGCCAAGCCTTCCCGCGAAAGTGTGCAAGGTGTGCGGCGACGTCATCGCCTGCACGCGGCGCGCGGCGCGGGACTGGGAGCGCATTGAGTATTGCAATGCTGCCTGTCGCCGCCGGGGTGCAGCGCAGAGACGCATCGCCGCCGCGAGTTGAACTCGCTCCCTCTCGTTCCAACAGATCATGGTCAGCGTCGATTTCCCAGCGGGCTTTCTCGCTATGGCTGGATTCGTGCCAGTTCTTTTCTGTACAGAGGGTTTCGCGGGAACTCCAGGGCAAGGCCCGAGAGCAGGCTGCGCGCCTGGTTGTGGTCGTGATTGCGAAGAGCGGCGACGGCCAACAGGAGACGCGCGTAGGGACCCAGGTAGTGTCCCTTCTCAGCGGTCAGGCGGAGCTTCGCGATGCCTGCGTTCTTGTCGGTCTGGGCACCACCCAGGCGGAGCAACCAGCGGATGGGTGCAGGATTGACGCCCAGCAGGTAGTTTTCGACGCCCACCGCGAGATAGGCATCGTAATAGGACGGATCCTGCGCGAGCAGTTTCTCGGCCAGCGCTCGGGAGCTCTTGATCGTGCTCAAGGCGGCCAGATTCCGTTTCTCGACCAGGGCCATGTAGTCTCCGCGGAGTCCTCCAACCATAACCTGGGCAAACAGTGCAGCATGGTCGCCCGGTGCGCCGGACAGGATTCGCGCGCAGATACGTTCGCCGCGCTTCAGTTCGCCCTCAAAGGCAGCCTGAATCTTCGGATCAGGCTCGACCTTCTGCCTTTTTTCGAAGTTCGAGTCGTTGGTGAAAAGCTCCGATTCGAGGATGTGCAGGCGGTCGAACTCGGCGAACAGATACGCGGCTGCATTCGAGACCGGACCGAGCGGGTCATCCGGATGGGAGCGCTCCCAAGCGGCGAAGGTCTGGTGAGCTCCGTCGAAGTCGAGGTTGTACATCTGCCGGTAGCCCGCCTCGAGGGTCGAGGGACCGACGGAGGTCGCTGTCTGACCCGGAATCGCCGCCAGCACTAAACACAGCACCGGCAGCAGCCGAGGAAGGGCCCTGCCTGGTCGATGACGGAAAGAAAAGCCTGCCAATCAGCCCGCCTGTCCTTAGCCGAAAGATATTGGGAGAAGCTCCCGATCTCGTGCTTGAGAGAATGAAGCAGCGATCCCAGTTATGCAAGTGTCTTCCTTGAGATGCGGGAAACAGCGGAAGTGATGTCAGGGTGACTTGCTGGGCGCCTTGATTGCAGAGCCCGGGTAGGGGTTCCGACGGCCTTGCTGGACAGAAAGAGGGCTGGGTTCAAAGCGTCGTTCTGCAATGTTCCCGCACAGATGTTGGGCGCTCCAGGCGGCACCCAGCGCGTGCAGGATGAGCTTGTCCTCCGGCGTCAAGCATGGCATGCACCAGGGTTGATGACGGATCCCCCCCCGCACGGTGCTCGCATGCGGGAGCCGCGCGCTAGCGACTGGGGATTCCCGCGCCGTCCAGGTGACGGTGACGGACGCGGCCGGTCTTGAGCACCAGTCTGGCTGAATCAAAAACCGACAACAGCATCCGAGCGCACTGGCGGGGGTGACTCTGGTTACACGACCAAGCGGGTTTCATGGGCGGGGAAGGCTCAGCCGATGTGGCGCAGGCCGTCGATGATGTTCGTGCGGGACGCGTGGTAGGAGGGGATGATCGCGCTCATCAGGCCGACCAAGGCAGACACGACCAGCGCGAGGAGCGCGACCGGGAACGTGACCTTCATCGAGGAGGGCACTCCCACCGCAGTGGATTTGCCGACCAGATGCATCAGACCGGTGGCCCACAGGACTCCAAAGAGCCCGCCGACAAGCGCCAGCGTGACGGATTCCCCCAGGTAAAGCGACAGAATGCGGCGGCGGGCGAAGCCCAGAGTTCGAAGCACCGCGACTTCGCGGGTGCGTTCCCGGATTGACATGGCCATGGTGTTGGCGGACACGATGAGAATGGTGAACACCACCGCTCCGCAAATGCCCAGGATGAAGGCTTTCACGTTGCCGAGGGTGGCAATGAAGTCGAGCTGAAAGGCCTTCTCGCTCTCACTCTTGGTGGGTTCCGGCAGGTTGTGGAACATGTCATCCACGTCGCGGCTAGCGCGGGCGACCGAAGCGGGTGCGTCCACACGCGTGAAATAGAAACCAGCCCTGTCCTTGAACCAGCCTACGGACTCTTCAAGATACTTGGCGTTGAAGTAGAGCGCGTTGCTGGGTGGGTCGAGGGTGTAAATCGCGCGGATGGTCAATTCCAGGTTGGCCGGGAAAATCGTCCCCAACAAGACAATGCGGTCCCCAAGCTTCCAGCCGTGCTTGGCGGCGAGAGCCTGATCGACCATGCAGCCGGTGCGGTCCTGCTGCCAAGCCTTCACCTGCCCGGGAGGGACCTCCTTGTCGGCGGCCACTTCCATGTACTCGCCCGGGTCGGTCGCGAACTGCGCAAAGAAGTTCTCGGGACGATCATCTTTGTATCTTCCGCCGAACCAGGTCATCGGAGCCACGTGCACTACCCCGGGAACCGCGCGAATCCTTTCCCGGTAGTAACCGGGCAGGAAGAAAGCGAGCGAAACGCGGTGCCGAGTCAGGATGCGAAGCGCGGAGTCGGGAGCGCCCTGGTCGATGTAGAAGCCTCGCCAGATGGTCATCATAATGGTCAGGAGCAGCAGGGAGAACGCGATGCTCAGCGCGGTGAGAGCACTGCGGCGTTTGTTGCGGAAAGCATTCTTAGCGACAAAATGGGCGAGCGTCATAACGCATGCAAACCAGGTCACGCTGGATTCAGTGCGCGTAGCCAGCCGGTCTGGCTTCCAACTTTCGTGCGGAACCTTCATTGTACCCGGGCTGCTGGTTCCTATGGGTGAGGTCTGCACTCGCGCGCATGTCCTTTCCGCGGAAAGCGTCGACCACGCGGAAATGCCCGTCGGACGCGCGATTCCGCCGAGCTAAATCGCACTTACAAAGATTTAACAACTCGTTGACAACCACCCTAGTACAACTCGCTTATGGTTTCTTCAGCATGGAACGGCCCTCAGATTACGTTGTTTCGGAGCAAAGACGTGCGGGTACCGTACCACCAAGTTGTTAGAGGATTTTTACAAAGCCTCCTCTATTCTGAGGGCTTTTTTTTGGGCGCGGTCGATTATTGTTGGCAGTAAGAGGCCATTTCCCCCAGCCAGAGAAGCAGCAACTTTCTCTGGCGAAAGAGTCTGAGTAATTTGAAGACCCTAAATGCGGAAACCCCCATTTCTGCACGGTAGCACGGCAAGTGAATCCCAGGCCGCTGAGTTTTAGTGCTCCCTTAGGTTTTCGGCGACAGGCCTTTGTGAATCGGTTTTTGTCGCTACTGCTCGGACACACAAATCGTTCGCTGAAATAGCCGGGCGCGCGGGCAGCTTTGAAGCCAGCGACGCTTGTCCAGCGTCCTACCCCGAAACGGGGGTGGAGGGCAAAGGTTGCATTTGGCGATCGAGGGAGGCGTGTCTCGCCTGGGTCTCGTTTAGAGGTGGCGTAGCTCAAGCGGTCCGGGCAGAAGTGGGCAGTGCAAGTAAGGGTGGGGTGCAAGCGGCTGAGGCATGAAGGAACGCCGAGGCCCTTGCAAGGAGCTGGTTTCGTTCTGCGAAGCCGCTCCGTCTGTGGGGAGGACAAATGAACAAACGATCGCTGGTAGTACTTGTGTTGGTTCTGTGTGTCGGGGTCGGCGTGGTGGAAGTATCCAGACGCGGGTCGCAGAGCGGCGCTGACTCGAAACAGGCGGACGCAGCCTACCGGGACGGCTCCTTCCAGGCGAAGATCGACATCGAGAGCGGCAGGAAACCGCATTTCTCGAGCGGCCGTTGGAGCACCGATCAGGATCGCGCCTCGTTCATCGTGGGCTACGAGCAAACCTATCGGGAGCTGGCCGAAGCGCGCTCCGGAAAGATCGTGGAACCGACGGCGGCTGAGCTTGCCGGCTTCCGGGACGGGGTTCTCGATGGCGCCCGTGATCGGCTCGCTGCCCAGCCTTTCCAGGCCAACAAGACGGACAACTACCGCAAGGCGGATCGCGGTTACGCGGAAATGAATACTGACCCGGACAAGTACCGCCAGTATTACCGCGATGCGTACTCGAACGGCTATCAGGAGGGGTACTACTCCTCGCAGGAGAGTGCAGACCTTCGAGCCGTCAGTCGAAAGTCGGGTCCGTTCTAGGCAACGGCAACCGGCTTTCTTACATTCGGCAGCCACCCCAGGGTTGCTCGCGATCAAGCATTCGCCCCGGACGCGCATACCCGCGCTCCGGGCTGTTGGAGGAGTCTACTTTCATGAGAATCAAGCAAACCCTTCTCACGCTTATCGTGTGTCTGGCCATTTTGGTCGTAGGCCGTGGCAGTTCCTTTGCGCGGAAGGGCGCCTCGGGCACGGCCAAGCCCGACGCGGGTTCTGGCGCTTCCGTGGTCGGGCGAGTCAAGTTCCAGGGGCAACTGCCGCAGCCTGCGCGCGTCAGCATGGCATCGGACCCGAGTTGCGCGAAGCTGCACCCGGCGCCCGCAGTGGGCCAGGACTTTGTAGCCGGCAACGACAACTCCTTGGGAAATGTGATCGTGTTTGTCTCCGACGGGCTGGGAAATCGCACTTTCGATGTGCCCACCGAGGCGGTGACGTTCGAGCAGAAAGGCTGCATCTATGAGCCGCACGTGGTGGCCGTGCGCGCGAATCAAAAGCTGAAGATGGTCAACAGCGACAACACCACCCACAACATTCATCCGATTCCGGCCAACAACCGGGAGTGGAACAAGGCGGAGCCGGCCGGCACCACGATGGAGGAAAGTTTCCCGCGCGAGGAGATCGCGATTCCCGTGAAATGCAACGTGCATCCCTGGATGAAGAGCTACATCGCGGTGTTCAAGCATCCGTATTATGCGATAACCGGCAAGGACGGAAGCTTCCACCTGCCCAACCTTCCGCCCGGGGAATACACGGTGGAAGCCTGGCACGAGAAGCTCGGAACCATGACGCAGAAGATCACGGTGGCCGCCGGCGAAAGTAAGACAGTAGATTTTACATTCAAAGCTCACTAGAAGCGCTATGCTTTGAGTCCAAACGGGAGTATTTCTCTTGCAGTCTCGCGGTATTTTCGCCGGTGTACGGAGGAGATAGCATGCAATTTTGTCCTGTGGGGAATCTGGGGAGTGAGCGAACGCCAGTTGGTTCCTCACTCCCCAAGTCTTTCTTGTTAGCAACGCTCTACCTGCTGACCTTTGTTTTTTCGAGCAGCCAGCCCGGGCACGCCATTCCCTCATTTGCCCGCAAGTATGGCTTGCCGTGCTCGGCCTGTCACGAGGCATGGCCGAAGCTGAACAG
>Ga0137415_10000119_pt1 | contig 61758 bp, 68 predicted proteins | sample CZODoug3_1_1_16f_FD_183082 | JGI IMG/M metagenome (GOLD analysis project Ga0137415, IMG submission 183082) | Vadose zone soil fungal communities from Angelo Coast Range Reserve, California, USA - CZODoug3_1_1_16fungal (Hybrid Assembly) | ecosystem: Environmental > Terrestrial > Soil > Vadose... | reverse complement strand
GCGCACCAGAGCGGACAGCCGATCAGCGAGCCCACAAAACTGATCGCGCCAATGCTTGCACGATTTATGGCGACGGACCGGGCATTCGCGAGATCTCGAAAGTTGCGCCGGCAAGGTAATGATTGAAGTCGCGAGTTGATCGACAATGAGCGAACTTTCACGCAGTCACACGGGCGATATTGCTGATATTCGGTTTGCCGCGGCGATGAGAGAGGCCGGCCGGTTGGCTTGAAAGGCCGCCGTCGATTCGGTTCAGGAGCAGGTGCGACAGGCGGAGATCAACCTGCAGCGTACTGAAGTGCGCAGTCCGGTGAATGGAATTGTCACCAATCTCCTGCTCCGAGAGGGAGACTACGCGCGTCAAGGTGCCACCAATGTTTCGATTATCGACGCGGACAGCTATTGGATCGACGGCTATTTTGAGGAAACGAAACTGGCTCGCCTTTGCGTGGGCGACCGTGCCGAGGCAAAACTAATGGGCTACTCAGCGCCTATCATAGGCCACATCGCAACAGTGACGCGTGGCGTCAGCGTATCCAACGCAGCGGCTGCGACGCAAGGGTTGCCCAACGTAGATCCGGTTTACACCTGGGTACGTTTGGCGCAGCGAGTCCCGGTCCGGATTGCGATCGACAATGTACCAGCTGGCGTGCCGCTGGTGTCGGGCTTGACCGCAACCGTGACAATCCGCGACGGCAAGGACGGCGAGAGCGTTACGCTCTCGCGAAGAGTCCGCGCCGAACTCGAGAAGAGCGTCTTCGGATTGATCGGTGAAGCTTCGGCGCGGCCGGGCTGCATTCCTGGTCCGTCGTGAGCCGCCAGCAGCACGAACTTGCCGTTACAGCTGAACAAGGGATGCTTGAGCGGCATTTTGATACAAACACTCTTCGCTCTCAAGCCCCGACCAGCAGCTCGGCGACGACGCGGCGACTTGGCCCGAGTGCTTGCTGATTGCTCGCGACCCCTTCGCGAACGAGAGGGGCGTGTGGTCGAGGACCCCAGTCGTCGAGCTCGGCCAGCAATTGTCGAGAGAGCAGGGATTAGTCTGCTCCCTGGTAAGTGCAGGCGATCACGTCAGCGGTCGCTTCAGTGAAGCCGCCTGTGGGTGCGTTGCCATGATCGAGGTGATTTCCTTTCTCCTCTTTTGCTAAGCCGCAGCTTAGGCTCCTCAACCACAGCCGTACCCCGAACGACCCACGTGCAATAGAGGACAGACTGGCAGAGCTGTATGTCTTCTCGCAACAATTTCGCTTTGTGGAGTTCGATCATGAGGACAGCAGCCGTTCTCATCGCTTCTGCCGCGATCAACGCGTTCACGATTCCTGCGGTTGCGGCGGAATGTACGTCGATCAAGGACATCGACGCGTCTCGCTCACGCTGGGAGATGGTGCGCAGCCAAGCAGCCAAAGCAGCGGTCAAGGAGAACACCTGCCGCGCCTACGCTACCTTGTTCTATGAGTCGGTGACGCTTCGGCAGGTCGCGACAACGTGCATCGCGCCACCGCGGCGCCGATCGCGTCGCCGCGAGCATAGCTTCCTTCTGCGCTTCCATCTCAAGCGTCCCTATAAGTTCTTATTTAGAACGATATGATTAATCTTCGGCGCTTCGGTTGTAAATCGCTTTTTTGCTGGAAGGTGCAGGAGACATACTGTCATGCATGGCATGAGAAAATCTCCGCCATGCCGATCCCCCGATACCAATTGACGGGTTCTAAAAAAGAACGTTTAGTTCCGCGAGTCGATGTGCCCGGCTTTCGGGGGCCATCGACGGATAACAAGCAGGACGGTGCCGGCCGCCAAATCGAAAATCGGCTACGCGGCCAAGTTCGTCGCCGAACAGGCGGTGCGGCTCCATGGCGGCATGGGTATGAGCGATGAGCTCAACGTCGGTCACTATTTCAAGCGGATATCGTCCTTCAATATCCAGTTCGGTGATCCCGCCTATCACATATTGCGCTATGCGCAGCAAAACTGAACGTATCGTGAGCTTACTCCAAGACAGAGGTGAGAGATGACTGAAGCAGTAATCGTATCCACGGCCCGCACGGCCGTCGGCAAGGCTTATCGCGGCGCCCTCAATAATACCGAGGGGCCGACCATGGCGGGGCATGTGATCGCAGAGGCGATCAAGCGCGCCAACATTGCGCCTGACGAAGTCGAGGACGTCGTGATGGGCTGCGCGATGCAGCAGGGCACCATGGTGATGAATGTCGCCCGCAAGGGCGCGATCCGCGCGGGACTGCCTGTCACCGTGGCAGGAACCACAATCGACCGGCAATGCGCTTCGGGCCTGCAGGCGATTGCGGTTGCGGCCAGATCGGTCATGCTGGATGGTGTCGATATCGCCGTCGGTGGCGGCATTGAATCGATCAGCCTGGTGCAGAACGAGCACATGAATCAATTCCACGCCGTCGACAACGAGCTGATGGCGATGAAGTCCGAAATGTACATGTCGATGCTGGAGACGGCCGAGGTCGTTGCCGAACGCTATAAGATCGGTCGCGATCGGCAGGACGAGTACAGCCTGGAGTGCCAGCGGCGCGTGGGCGCCGCCCTGCAGGGCGGCCGCTTCAACGACGAAATCGTTCCGATCACGACCAAAATGGCCACCGTGGACAAGGCGACCAAAGAATTATCGTACAAGCAGGTGACGCTGGCGCAGGACGAGGGACCGCGCCCGGACACGACGGCGGCCGGGCTTGCCGGCATCAAGCCGGTGTTCGAGGGCAAGACCATCAGCGCCGGCAATGCCAGCCAGTTGTCCGATGGCGCATCCGCCTGCGTGGTGATGAGCGACACAGTCGCGGCGCAAAAGGGCATCAAACCACTGGGCATTTTCCGCGGCTTCGTGGCTGCGGGTGTCGAGCCGGACGAGATGGGGGTCGGACCGGTGGTCGCGATCCCGCGGCTTCTGAAACGGCACGGGCTGAAGACCGACGATATCGATCTGTGGGAGCTGAACGAGGCCTACGCGGTCCAGGTGATCTATTGCCGCGACAAGCTCGGCATCGATCCGGACAAGCTCAACGTCAACGGCGGCTCGATCGCGATCGGCCATCCCTATGGGATGACGGGTTCGCGGCTGACCGGCCACCTCCTGATCGAGGGACGGCGGCGCAAGGCGAAATACGGCGTGGTGACCATGTGCATCGGCGGAGGCATGGGGGCTGCGGGACTTTTCGAATTCGTCCATTGATCCACACCAGCGGACAGGCAGGAGCTTCTATGAAAACTGCGATCACGGAATTATTCGGTATCGAGCACCCGATCATCCAGGGCGGCATGCACTATGTGGGGTTTGCCGAGCTCGCAGCGGCCGTCTCAAGCGCCGGTGGACTGGGCATCATCACCGGCCTCACGCAAAAGACACCGGAGCTGCTGGCCAAGGAGATCGCGCGCTGCCGCGACATGACGAACCGGCCGTTCGGGGTCAATCTCACCTTCCTGCCGACGCTGAGCTCGCCGCCATATCCGGAATACATCGCCGCGATCAAGGAGGGCGGGGTCAAGATCGTCGAAACCGCCGGCCGCAGCCCAGAGCAATATATGCCGGCGCTCAAGACGGCCGGCATCAAGGTCATTCACAAGTGCACCTCGGTGCGGCATTCGCTTAAGGCCGAGCAGATCGGCTGTGACGCGGTCAGCGTCGACGGCTTCGAATGCGGGGGGCATCCCGGCGAGGATGACATGCCGAACATGATCCTGCTGCCGCGCGCGGCGGATGAATTGAAGATCCCGTTCGTTGCCTCAGGCGGCATGGCCGATGCGCGGAGCCTGGTCGCCGCGCTCTCGCTCGGTGCCAGCGGTATCAACATGGGAACTCGTTTCATCGCCACTAAGGAGGCGCCGGTCCATGACAACGTCAAGCAGGCCATCCTCGATGCGACCGAACTGGACACCAGGCTGGTCATGCGCGCGCTTCGCAACACCGAGCGGGTGCTGAAGAACAAGGGCGTCGAACGCTTGATCGAGATAGAGCGGGAAAAGGGCAGGGCGCTCAAGATCGACGACATCCTCGATGAGGTGGCCGGCGTCTATCCCAAGGTGATGATCGACGGCGAGATGGATGCGGGCGCCTGGAGCTGCGGCATGGTGGTCGGATTGATCAATGACGTCCCGACCGTCAAGGAGCTGATCGATCGCACCATGGCCGATGCCGAAGACATCATTCGCCAGCGGCTGACCGGATTCCTGAACGGTACGGTGAGTAAAACAGTGGCTCGCGCCGTCGCCTGACGGATTGCGGTTAAGATCCTGCTTCGATTTATAAGGACTTCATCCGATGAATGAGCACGTAAAAGCTGAACTGATCGACGGCATCCTAGTTCTGACGTTGCAACGTCCCGAAAAGAAGAACGCGCTCACCGGCGCGATGTACGATGCGCTGTCCGATAACCTCGAACGAGCTGAAACCGACAGCGCCATCAAGGTTGTGCTGTTCCAGGGCGATGGCGACAGTTTTACGGCCGGCAACGACCTGGCCGACTTCGCTGCGCAAGCCAACGGCAGAAATAGCGAGGAAAGTCCTGCGTTCCGCTTCATCGGAAACCTCGGCAAAGCGAAAAAGCCGCTGATCGCCGCGGTGCAGGGCAACGCGGTCGGCATCGGCACGACCATGCTGCTGCATTGCGATCTGGTCTATCTCGCCGACAACGCGCGCCTGATCACGCCGTTCGTCAATCTGGCGCTGGTCCCTGAGGCCGCTTCAAGCTGGCTGCTGCCGGCGCGCATTGGCCACGTCCGGGCCTATCAGATGTTCGCGCTGGGAGAGCCGATGGATGCCGCGACGGCGGTTGCGTGCGGCCTCGCCAACGCGGTGCTACCGCCGGCCGAGATCAGACAGAAGGCGATGGCCGCCGCCGTGACGTTGACCACGCGACCGGCTGGCTCGCTGAGCGCCACCAAAAAGCTGATGCGCGAGCAGGAGAGAATTGCACTGAAGATCACCGAGGAGAGCGAACTCTTCAGCCAGCGCCTGACGACTCCGGAGGCGTCCGAAGCATTCGCCGCGTTCGCCGAGCGTCGTCAGCCGGATTTCACGAAATTGTCGAACTGAACCGAATCAAGATCGAACCGGCGCATGAACATCGAAAGAGACTCGCCCGGTTGGTGCGGTTGCGCTGTTCATGAGCTGCTCTGGGAGCGAGGGTTGGCAGAGATACTGCATATGTTAGCGCCAGACCCTGAGCCCCCTGTCAAGAAACCGCGACCGGCGGCGGCAACATGAAGAATTGTTGGGTCAGTTGTAGAGAAGAGATCAAATGACGGCGCCTGTTTGTCTGATTTCAGGGGTGGGGCCAGGTACGGGGTCCGCGCTTGCAAAGAGATTTGCTGAAGGTGGGTATCGGGTCGCCCTTCTTGCCCGGAGCGAGGAACGACTTGCCGCGGTCGAGAGGGAGCTTAAGAACGCAAAAGGTTATCGATGCGATGTGTCGGACCCGGCTGCGATTGAGGCCGTGGCTTCTGAGGTTGAGCGCGAGCTGGGCAGTCCCAATGTAGTCATACACAACGCCGTTCGCGGAACGTTCGGAACGTTTGGCGAGCTCAATCCATCGGATCTCAATCGTAACTTTCAAGTCAACACAATGGGGCTGCTCTACCTCGCAAGACGATTCGCGCTCGCGATGATACGAGCCGGCAAGGGCGCTATCGCGGTCACTGGCAATACCTCGGCGCTACGCGGCAAGCCGACGTTTGCAGGCTTCGCTCCGACGAAGGCAGCGCAAAAAAGTCTAACTGAAGCAATGGCGAGGGAACTCGGACCACAGGGAGTGCACGTAGCCTATGTAGTCATCGATGCCGTGATCGACGTGCCGTGGACGAGAGAACGATTCAACGACAAAGCTGACGAGTTTTTCATTAAGCCTCAAGCAATCGCGGAGGAGATCTGGCACGTCGTTCACCAGGATCGCAGCGCCTGGTCATTCAGCGTTGAGCTACGCCCTTTTGGTGAAACATGGTGACACAGACGCCAACCGCGTCTGAATCAGAATCGCAGACTCATTCAGATTGCCGGGGACGGAAGTTTTGAAACGCGGGTACGGTAGCCATGCGCTGGCTAGGCCGCGCTTGCAGACATCCTCATTGATCGCGAGCCAAGTGTCTTCAATACCGAGCGATTTCCTATCGTTCAGGCGTTGATCGTATCGCAAGATAACTCGTAGAGCACCGGTACGGCGAGTAGCGACGCTCTTCTCGTCGCTCGAAAGCCTTCGCGAAGGCCAACCGGCTCGGACCCGTCGCCCATTTGGTTAGTGAAGAACCGCTCTTCAGATTTGTTGAACAGGATCGGGGCCCACTACGTTTAGTACTCTGCGCCAGAGCGATGGATACGATGCGTTCGAAGGGACGTCCCGTAGGCGCGCCATCGAAGCCAGCGGAATATCGGCGCTACGCGGCGGCGACCGCCGTTTAAGCAATTTAATTGCGTTAGAATATCCACGACGCGAAGGAGCTCACATGAAAGCGGCATTTCTGACTGGCTTTGGTGATAATGAAGTGGTGAAATTTGGCGATTTACCTGAACCGATACGAAGTGACGACGCGGTCTTAGTGGAGGTCCACGCGGCAGGCGTGAACCCAGTCGAGGTCGTTATCCGGCAAGGATTGTTCGCAGCCCTTCCCGCGAATTTTCCGATTATCATGGGATTCGACATGTCCGGGATCGTGCTCGAAGCCCCCGGCGGGTCGGGATTCAAACCCGGCGATGACGTGTATGGGCGGCTTCCTACCGTCTATGGGGCGTACGCAGAGCGGATTGCAATATCCGCGAAGCTGCTAGCCCGCAAGCCAAAGACGGTTAGCCATCAGGAAGCCGCGAGTCTCCCAACCGTTGCGCTGACCACCTGGCAGAGTTTCTATGAACGCGCTCACCTGAAATCCGGCGAGAGCCTGTTGATTCAGGCCGGCGCCGGAGGAATCGGCACATTCGCAATTCAACTTGCTAAACATATTGGGGCCAACGTTACCGCAACGGCCAGCGCGTCAAATCAAGATTTTCTCAAATCCCTTGGCGTCGACACCGCGGTAGATTATGCAAGTCAGCGATTTGAAGATAGCGGTCCGTTTGACGTCGTATATGACGGTGTCTGCGGTGACCTTATCGTTCCGTCGATTAAAAGCATTCGGCCCGGTGGCCGCTACGTCGGCCTAAGGCGCGTTTCCGATGAGCGAGCATGGCTCGAGTTCGGTGAGTCAGCAGAAGTTGCCGCAAAGATTGCCCAGCACAATCTTCCCTTCCGTAGTCTTGCGACCGAGCGGGGCGTTGAGTTTCACGGTCCGCTAACCCGCTCTGATGGTGGCCAACTCGCTGAGATCGCGGCTTTGGTGGATGCTGGAACGATCAAACCCATCGTCAGCCGAGTGTTCAACCTTCCTGATCTACCAAACGCTTATGATATCTTGGCTAGCGGTCGAACCAGAGGCAAGCTGGTTATCGCCGTCAAACAACGGTAGTTGCAGGCGTCGGATCCCGCGAGGTGAGAAGGCCGCCGACAGTCACAGGGTCAGGATTGTTTTTTGATGGCATAAATAAGCGCTTGCCGCAGGGCTTCCAAACTGAGGCTGGCGCCTAAAACGCCGAAACGCATCGGCGTTTTGTCGGCGAATTCGGGAAAGTTGGCTCGAACCCCGTTGACGACCGCGACGCCACGAGATGTATCATAGGCAATCGACTCGGTCGCCTCGTCGACAGACGCCTCGGAGTTCATAGATGGCTTCATCTAAGCGACTATTGGCTGCAGTTTGATTTTGAACAAATCGCCGCTCAACGAACGTAGTCTACCTGACTGTGGCGCGAGGAGGTGCGGTAAGTCCCGGCGCGAGATCAGGAACAAGTTCCTCCAACGTGAGTGGCTTCGATGGCGCGGGCGTCGCGAGCGACGAAGCTGAGCCGACGACGCTCGGATCTGCGAGACATGCGGGCCTCAGATGAACGCCTTGCAGCTGATCAGACCAATGCTCGCGCACCTCGTTCATCCGCCTGATGAACCAGTTCCCGCCGTTGGTCTGATCCTCCTTAACGGTGACGGTGGCGGTCAGGCCAGACACGAGAGGAACTCCTTCGGGCACGTGTGTGATCTTGAGCCGCACCGGCACGCGTTGGGCGAGTCGCACCCAGGTGTAAACCGGATCGACGCTCGGCAGGCCTTGTGTACTTGGCGACGCATTGGACACGCTAATGCCGCGCGTGATCGAGTCGATACGCCCGACGACCGGGTTATCGTAGCCAAGCAGGCGCGCCTCAGCGACGTCGCCGACGCAGATGTGCGCCATTTTCGTCTCCTCGAAATAGCCGTCGATCCAGTAGCTGTCGGAGTCTATTATGGACACGTTGGTCATGCTCGCACGTGCATAGTCCCCGACGCGCATCAGCAAGTTGGTCACGTGGCCGTTTACCGGACTTCTGACTTCGGTTCGGTGAAGGTTGATCTCGGCTTGCGAGACCTGGGCCTGTGCGGCCTGGAACGCACCCTCGGCTTGAGCGGCTGAGCCGGCCATCAACTGCTTCTCCTCGACGGTGGCGGCAAGGTCGCTCAGCGCCTGGCGGCGGCGTGCCTGGACCTGTTTGACCTGCAGGTCGGCCGCCTTGATCACAAGCTGTGCCCTTGACTGATCGAGCGCGTTCTTGAAGTCGAAGGGGTCGATGACATAGAGTACGTCGCCCTTGTGGACGTACTGGTTGTCGACGACGTCGACGCGAGTGATCTGGCCAGACACCTGTGGGGCGATGCTCGCGACCTGAACGCGGACGCGACCGTCGCGCGTCCAGGGCGAAGTAACGTAATAGTCCCAGATTACGGATGCGGAAAGGAGGGCGACGACGAAGAGCGTCACCGTCGCTCCGACTCGTCCGGCACGGAGCCCGAACCTCTTCAATCGGTTCGTGCGAATGCGAAGGCCCGACGCCTCCAGCTCGTCTCGTCGGGAGGTGTGCTGAGCCGGCGGCGACGTCTTGGCCAGTGGCACCGCGTGTTCGTCCGTCGTGTCCGTCGGCATAGATGCGGATGGCGCCGAGAAGATCTCGGTAGGGTCCGCCGTGGAGGTCATTTCGTTGAGCGTCATGACAGGACCTTTCAGAAGGTGACGATTAGCGCCGCAAGAATGATGACATAGAGACTCAGCCCAGCGAGCGGCGGATTGGCGAAGACGCGATCGATCGAAAGGCACCGCACGACTGGTCGCAAGGCGAACAAGACGATGAATGCGGCTAGGGCGTAAAGGACGAAGGGGGCGAAGAGGACGCCGCCGATTGTCATCTCTCGAAAATCATGGGTCATAGTCACGTCTCCTGCTCGATCTCTGTGAACGGATGGGCCTCTGCCAGCGCGGCCACCCAGAACAGGGCCGCTGCAGCGTCGCGGTCGGGTCCGACATGCGCAAGTCTTGCGGCGTCGCGGAGGCTGGAAGCATCCAAGGTCGCGATCGCGGTTCGTACCGCCGCGCCGAAGACGTGCGAGCCGGCGAGAGCGGCGTGGGCGGCCCGCGCGGCACTGCCGGTCTCGGCGAGAAGCAACGCCTGCCGGAGAGCGGCGTCTGACGATCCCGTTTGCGGGCCAGATAGTGCGCCGATCTGACCGATTCGCTCCGCGTCGTGGAACGCCGCCTCATCGACAGCGATGGATGTTGCGGCTTGCAATGCTCGGCGAGCGTCGTCGCGGGCATCGGCCATAGTCCAGCGCAGGCGTCGCGCCGCGGACGGCGGCGGGACGAGGATCAGCGATACGTAGATCGCCACGGCAGATAGGGTCGCGAGCGCGCTCGTGAACAGGTAACTCTGCGGGTCGTAGGTCTCAGGATTGCTGGGCGCCAGTATCTGCGGCATGAAGACCAGGAGCACAAATCCAAACAAAGCGCGTTGCGGCTTCGAGCTGGACTGGAGCAAAGCCGCGCCGATTATCGCGGGGGCGAGACCGAGGGCGAGCAATTCGAACTGGTCGACCCCGTCGAGGATGAGGAATTGTACGACCCCGGCGATGGCAGCGGCAAGCGGCACGCCGATCAGCGCCGCTTTGCTGAAGGCACGTACGTCGGGCAAGGTCGCACCCAAGGCCACAATGACCCCGGCGAAGGCGTAGGCCGTTGAAGTGGAGGGCCAGTTCGTCGCGGCCAGGATGAATCCTAGCGTCATCATGGCGAGCATGATGCGGCAGCCGCCCCACGCCGCGACGCGGCGCGAGCGGTACAGGCGCAGACGTATGTTCCGAGCAGGGCGGCGGTCCAGGTGAAGATCGGCAAGGGCTTCCGCGACAGCGATTTCAGTATCTAGAAGGCGGATCAGGCTTGTCGCGACGAGATCGGACACGTCGCTCGCCTGGTCCAGGAGTCGGGTGCGGAGCGCATTGATCAGATTGCGGTCGCCGCCTTGAAGAACGTCGGCGACCTGTTGTTGCGATGACTTTCCCGTCGGTGGACATAATGTCAACGCGTAGGCTGCCTCGACCTCCATGACGAGGGCCGCGGCGAGCGTCCGCGCGGCCTGCCCACGGTGATGGCCGCGCGTCGACTCGAGGTAGAGGGCGTCAATCTCGGGGCGAAGGCTGGTAACGAGCCTCATGAGGTCCGCCGTTGCTGTCGCGAAGACCGTCTCGCCCCGCAGTGCCTTTAGCGCGAAGGCTGTCACGGCCGCCTGCGCAGCGGCCAGCTTTTGCTTTAGGCCGACATAGACGCTTGGCGCGCCTGTCAGCGAATTGACGAGCGCCAGCGCGGCAATAGCGATCGCGATTGCGGCGCCGCGGTTGAGGCCTGATAAGAAGACGTTTTGAGGCGTATCGACCTGCAGCACTGCGACGATCGAGACAGTATAGCCCGCGAGCACGGCGCCATACGCGCGGTTGCCATCGAAAAGTCCCGCGACGAAGACGCAGACGCCAAGCCAGACCGCGACGGCAACGATGAAGAGGTCGCGCGTCTGCGAGAAGAGGCCAGTGATCGCGACGGATGCCACGATACCTAGGCCCGTTCCCGCGAGGCGATAGCCAGATTTATGAAACATTTGGCCGTGCGTCTGCAATGCAAGAATGCTGACGGTGACCGCGGCCGTCGGGGCGGAGTCGATCTGTAGCCAAAAGGCGGTCGCCAGCGCGACGACGGTTGCAGCCCAAATCCGCATCGCGTAGAGCCAACGCTGCAGGGGGATGCCAACAAGGGACATTGGCGAGGGGGACGCCTGGATCACGCGCATGGTGCGGCTCCCGCGCAGCTACCGTGCAAGAACAAGCGGACGCACATCTTGGCCCGATATGCGATCTCCTCAGTTTCGGGGACGGTACGACGATTGAACATCACGGCTCGCGTCGGGCCCATGATCATCATGCCTCGCAGCAGGTCGGCGGCGAGGCCGGCGTCGTCGAAGTCCAGGTGACCGCGATCGCATTGGCGTCGGACAAACCGCTCTAAGGCAGTCTGGGTGGCATCGATCGCGACATAGAATGCGGCGGCCAAGTCAGGGAATTGCGCGCTTTCCGCAATCGCCAGCTTCTGTATCGCGATGACATCGGCCGACAATGTCACACGGCCATACTCGAACATGATCCGCTCAAGCGCTGGACCAATCGCACTGGGCTCGTCGATCTCGTTTGTCATTGCCTCAGTCAGAGGTAAGACGGTGTCGCGCACGACAGCGCGAAAGAGATCCGCCTTCGTCGGGAACAAGCGATAAACGGTGCGTTTGGACGCGGCCGCGCGCCGCGCGACTTCGTTCATGCTGGCTCCGGAGAATCCTTTGGCGACAAACTCAGCCATAGCCACCGTCATGATGAGGTGCCGTGTTTCGTCCTCCGGGCGAACAAGCGGCCGCCCGCGCGACCTTTTTCCACTCTCTTCCGTCAACGACATCAGCATCGCTCCCAAACACTGCTCAACCACGTCGTGTCCATTTTGGGTAACTTCAAGTACCCTAATTCAATAATGCGTGAGATTTCGTGGCGATGTAGTGCCGGTGAGATCAGGTCATGCACTTTGAGATTTCGTAGGCACGGAAGACCAGATCATCGGGGTTGCGGGGGCAGGAGGTCGGAGCGAAGGCGGCCGACGTTTGTCGCAAGCATGGGATCAGCAGTGCGACATTCAACAAATGGAAGGTGAAGTATGGCGGTCTCGAACTCACGGACGCCAGACCATGTCCGCAGACCAGATTTTGGCTTCGGTCAAACGCTTCTGCCAAGCCCACCAGACTTTATGTGGCGAACTTTAGATTCACGTGACTAGCTCGATGTTACGCAGCGCGGTCATAGGCCAGCGCATGTTTGCCATTCTCGATTATCCAGCAGCGGGCAATGTCTCGAAAGGTGGCAAAAACGGCATTCCGATACACGGGTGTGCCCCGTATCGTTAGTGCGTTCGTGGTACAGCGCCTTAGATATCCGTTAAACGAGACGGAGGATGTGACATGCGATCAACTGGCGAGCCGTTTGGAGGCCTGCACAAAGCCTCTCTTAAACGTCTGCAAATCGCGGCTCGACCCAATCAATACTCGAAGGAAGGATGTGGCAATCGGATTTGTCATCATCACTGCAAAGCCGGAGTGTCGCGACGACGTGTTGCGGGTGTATAGGGCGGTCATTTCAAGAGTTCTCGAAGCGAAGGGTAGTATACAGTATAGCGGCAGATCTCTACTATGGGCCTCCGGAGTGTTTATTGGGGGGAGAGTCATTTGCACTATCGGGATGGTGGGAAAGCCAGAAGGATTTTAAGGCACACGCCGTCTTAGCGCATCTGGAAGCCTGCCGTTCAGGGGTGGAGGAAATCGTCGTCAGCCGTACCCTTCAATTAGACCCGTCCAGAAAGATTACGAAAAGTCGCTCGTGGCCCAAAAGCTCGCCCCCTGAGGTTCATCATGAAGATTGCCATCCTGGATGATTATCAAAACGTTGCGCTCGAGATGGCGGACTGGACGGACCTCAAGAGGCGGGCCGAGATCACCGTGTTCAACGATCACATATCTGACTTCGACGCTTTGGTGCGCAGGTTGGAGCCGTTCGACGTTATTTGCGTAATGCGCGAGAGAACGCCGATCCGCCGCGAATTGATCGCGCGGTTGCCAAGTCTAAAGCTCGTCGCTTCCACCGGGCCCGGAAACGCTGCCATAGACGTTGCCGCCGCCGAAGAACGAGGCATCAGGGTTGTAGGGACGGGCTACCGATCGACTCCTACCATCGAGATGACCTGGGCGCTTATCCTTGCGAGTGTTAGGAATGTTGTTTCGGAGAGCAACTCGGTGCGCGGCGGAGGCTGGCAGGTCGGGGTGGGAGAAGAGCTCGAAGGAAAGACGTTGGGGGTTATGGGTCTCGGGCGCGTGGGAGGCGCTGTCGCTCGGATCGGTGCAGCCTTTGGAATGAAGCTGGTCGCTTGGAGTCAAAATATGACGGCGCAGGCTGCCGAAGCGGTCGGTGCGAAGCTCGTCTCAAAAGACAAGTTGTTCGAACAATCCGATCTGCTTACCATTCATCTCGTGCTCAGCGATCGAACCAGGGGGCTTGTGGGCGCCAGGGAGTTGGGCCTGATGAAACGGACGGCGAGATTGATCAACACGTCCCGGGGCCCAATCATCGATGAGAGCGCGTTAATCGATGTCCTCAAGCAACGCAAAATCGCCGGTGCCGTACTCGATGTCTTCGATGAGGAGCCCCTGCCGGCAGATCATCCATTCAGAAGTTTAGACAACGTGTTGGTGACGCCGCACGTGGCCTACGTGGCCAAGGATCTTTACCGAACGTTCTATGGAGATACGGTCAAGAACATCGGTGATTGGTTGGATGCGCGATAGGAGTCTTCGCTAGTTTGCTATTGAAGCTTCCGCGATCCTGCGGCTGCTGACCGCGCTGTCCTCGGTATTCCCGCTCGCCTCGCGTTTTAAAGTGCTGCCGGCGGACGGGCGTCTGCTTGCTGAACGGTAGAACGTAAGTCCTTGATGATCTTGGTAACACGGTTGAATAGGCGTCCTGTCCGGATCTGAATCTACCTGTGAGGCGTTGCCTACTGCACCAAGCCGACCAAAAAAGATCATACGGGAAGATTTCGGGTCGCGCGTTGCGCGTGCAGCCTGCGGATCCTCTGCAAAGGCGTTGGAGCATCCCCGAGTACCTGTCCCAGCCACATGGTGGCGTACGGATTCGCAGACCAAACCCTCGGGAAACCTCCGGAAGGAATTTATCGCACGACACCAATTGCATTAACCGCGATGGTTGTCCGAAATAGTTGCAATTATGGCGTTGGCGATGTGAACGGCCGGATTTAACTTTCGCTCGGGTGCGACGTCCCGCGATTTGCGGCGGGACTGAGAGAAGCCGCATGGCCGACGGATCGGAAGCGGCCTACCGGTCGACGTGAAGCCAAGACGGCGACCGCCTGCGCTGCTGCCGCGAACAATTCAACAGGAGCGGAAGATGACGCAATCCAGCACCGTCGTCCTGGAACGGCTGAGCCTACATATCGCCAAGGTCACATTCTCGAACCCGCCTGTGAACCTGATCGCGCCCGATACCGTCTCGCGGATGCGCGATATCGTTGTCGCGTTGAGCAACGATCCGGACATCAAGGTCGTACTCTTTACGAGCAGCCTAGCAGGGTTCTTCATCAACCACTTCGATCTCAGTCATGCGACAGAGTTCCCCATTCTGCCGGGAGCCGAAGCCAGCCCTGCTTGGACCGATCTCGTCTTGCGCCTGACAGAGGCGCCGTTCATTAGCATTGGCTCCATCCGGGGAAGGACCCGGGGCGGTGGCAACGAACTGGCGCTTGCCCTCGATCTTCGCTATGCCAGCCGCGAGAAGGCGATCTTCGGTCAGCCTGAGGTTGGCACCGGTATTCTTCCAGGCGGCGGCGGCAGCGAACGGTTGCCGCGCTTCGTTCGCCGCGACCGTGCCCTGGAGGCAATCCTGAGCAGCGACGACTATGATGCCGTTCTGGCGGAGAAATGGGGATGGGTGACGCGTGCGCTTCCCGACGCCGAACTTGACGGGTTCGTCGAGAGACTCGCTACCCGTCTGGCTTCGTTCGACCGACAGGTGCTGGCCGCAGCCAAAGCCCAGATCAATCGGGCATCGCTGCCACCGCATGCCGATCTCCTAGCGGCCTATGGCGAATATGTGGGTTCGCTCGCTTGGCCGAGCTTCAAGGCGGGTACGCTAGCCCTTAGGCGGCGGGTCGCCGAAAAGGGGATCGTCGAGATCGAGCTCAACCTCGGCGACTATATCGGTGGAGCGAAGGGCTGACCACGGCGGGTGCGTATCTCGTCTGAAGGACGGTGCGCCCACGGCGAGCGCGTTACGTCGGATTGACCGCGGAGATTGTCCAGACGCCGACCTTGAGGCCCCGAAACGTGATAGAGCGCAGGCCTCTGCCGTTAACTCGACCGAGCAGTAGGATGTCGCCGGCGAGGCATGTTGCTCCGCCGTCGATGGATCCTTCCCGAGGTTTTGGGTCCAGCGTGTAGAGCCGCCGATGCTCGTCGACCTTTCGAGGGTCGAGGTGGATAGCCGAGCCGCTCGATCCCCGAATTGCCCTCCAGGTACCACAGAGAAGCGCAGTTACCGTCCGAGATCGATAGCGTCTTCCATCCCGGGGTGCCATCGCGTGCGATGAGTAACTGCCGCCGAGATTTTTTGGCGTCCGAAAAGGTGGCACAAATGACATTCTTGCCCTGACATCGATAGTTTAGCCTCAGCAGTGATCGGCGTGAACGATAAGTGATAAGGGCCATTCTCGTGCCCAATATCGCCGAGGGTATTGCAAAAGGGCTCTTCGGCGCGGCGTTCGTCGCGTTGCTGCTGTTCCTCGTCATCGTCCTGATGCGTCATCGTGCGGGCAACGCACTGGTTGGAGTCCATCTACGCAAGAGTCAAAAAGTCCGGGGGGAAGCAAAATGTCGTCCACAAAGCTTAAGCGCACAATAGTGACCGCAATCATCGCAATGGCTCTCGCCGACGGCAGCGCCACTGCCCAGAAGAAATTCGATACCGGTGCAACAGACACAGAGATCAAGATCGGCAACACCATGCCGTACAGCGGTCCGGCATCCGCGTATGGCGTAGTTGGCAGGACTGAAGAGGCATATTTCAAGAAGATTAATGCCGAGGGCGGCATCAACGGTCGCAAGATCAACTTCATTTCGTATGACGACGCGTACAGCCCTCCAAAGGCGGTGGAGCAAGCCCGCAAGCTCGTCGAAAGCGATGAAGTTCTGTTGATCTTCAGTTCGCTGGGAACGCCGAGCAATTCCGCGATACACAAATACATGAACGCGAAGAAGGTGCCGCAGCTGTTCGTCGCCACTGGCGCGACAAAGTGGGGCGATCCGAAGGAATTCCCTTGGACTATGGGCTGGCAGCCAAGCTATCAGAGCGAAGCGCGAATCTACGCCAAATTCCTGCTGAAGGAAAAGCCTGACGCCAAGATCGCGGTGCTCTATCAGAATGATGACTTCGGGAAAGATATTCTGAAGCGTCTCAAGGACGGTCTCGGCGCGAAGGCGGCCTCAATGATTGTCGCCGAGGACGGTTATGAAGTATCCGAGCCAACAATCGACGGTCATATCGTCAAGCTTAAGGCCACCGGTGCCAATGTTTTCATCAATCTTTCAACTCCGAAATTCGCGGCACAGGCGATCAAGAAGATTGGCGAGCTCGGCTGGAAGCCGCAGCAGATTGTTGCCAACGTCAGCGCGTCTGTAGCTAGCGTCATCAAGCCGGCAGGTTTCGAAAACGCGCAGGACATCATCTCCGCGCAATATACCAAAGATGGGGTTGATCCGCTCTGGAAAGACGATCCCGACGTAAAGGAGTTTGTCGCATTCATGGACAAGTGGTTCCCTGAGGGCAACAAGGCCGACTCCTTGGTATTGTCCGGATATGCCCTCGCGCAAACCATGGTCCGTGTGCTGCAGCAGTGCGGGGACGATCTCACCCGCGCTAACGTGATGAAACAGGCGTCTAACTTGAAGAATTTCGAGCCTGCAGGCCTGTTGCCCGGCATCAAGATCAACACCAGCGCCACCGACTTTTATCCGATCGAACAGCTCCAGATGATGCGTTTCAAGGGAGAAAGTTGGGAGTTGTTCGGTCCCGTTATCAACGGCGAAATCGGAGGCTAAACTGGTAACGAGCAGGTGTCGATCCGGCCCTGATCTCGAAAGCTTACCGAAGCTGCAGGGTGAGGACGAGGAACGGTTCACGGCGGGATGCTTTCGGCACGAGCCTATGACGACCCGAAGATCTTCGGCGTCGTGACCGGCCCAGTCCTGGAGCGGCTTGCTCCGCGACATTAATCCACCGCCAAAACTCGCGGTTTGGCAATCCCGTAACCTGCAAGTCTACCGACTAATCGCTAGGAATCCTCATGAATATCGAATTGACATGTCTCGCCGCCAGCGCCGTCCTCTGCTTGGCGCTGCCACTCGTTTACGTCGCAATGTACCAGAAGCAAGTTGGCTTCCCTGTCGTGTCCGGCAACCGCGAGGATGCGCCCGGGCCGACCGGAGCGGCCGGTCGGGGCCTTCGCGCACACCGGAACTTGATCGAGAACCTCGTGCCGTTCGCCATCGCAGTAATGCTGGCTCGCGCGGCGGGTGTTTCGAATACCATGACCATCATCGGGGCAGAGCTCTTCCTTGCTGCACGCCTGGTTCACGCAATCACCTATTTCCTCGGGATCACCGGCATCCGCACGTTGGCTTACTTCGCAGGTGTTGTCGGCACCGCTCTGATCTTCCTCCAGCCGCTCTGAACGATTTTCGAGCCGTCACGCGGCTTGCCGCGTCGTGATCGATCTCTAATCCACGCCGCGAACGAATACGCAAAAAGGAAAATTCTCACGCGGGGTTGCAATGTAGTAAATTCCATTTTAGAACTAACGATCGATCACGGCGCACGCGGCAGCGCGGCGGAGACATTGTCGTAGACGAAAACAGGGGATCCGAAGTTGAACCCTCGCAAGATGCATTACTAGGAGCCTTCGCAAGGGCACGGATTAAAGTACAATCCGTTCAACGCGATTATCGCACCGCGCCCGATTGGCTGGATTTCTTCGCGCGACGCAAAAGGTCAGCTCAATCTAGCTCCGTACAGCTTTTTCAACGCCTTCAATTATGATCCGCCTATCTTGGGATTTGCTTCGATCTCCTGGAAGGACAGTGTCAGAAACGTCTCGGAGACCGGGGAGTTTGTCTGGAATCTGGCGACCAAAGAGCTCGCCGAACAAATGAACCGTACCTCGTTGCCCGTTCCAGACGATGTGGACGAGTTTCAGCTGGCCGGATTGACGGCCGTGCCCAGTAAACACGTTGACGTCCCGCGCGTGCTCGAAAGTCGCGCGGCTATGGAATGCAAGGTAACGGAAATCGTTCAGTTCAAGAACTGGAAGGGCGAGAAAGTAGAAGGGTGGCTGGTTCTTGGCGAAGTTGTAGCCGTTTATATTGATACGTCTTTGATCAAGGATGGTGTCTATCAGACGGCGTTAGCGACTCCAATTCTGCGCGCCGGGCGCGGCGGCGATTATCTCGAGGTCACGCAGGACCGAATGTTCGAGATGGAGCGTCTCCCGGGAAGCAGCAAACCCGCATTTCATGGTGCCTAGCAACTCTGTTAGCGCGGGGAGATGCGCACTGCGTCGCACCCATGTTGACTGAACGATCATCGGTGCAGTGATGAGAATGAGGATCTACTGGCGGCGGGCGATCGCTCGGTCTTGGATACTATCTAGATGGTACTATCGCTTGCATGGACTGCGGCTCACCGGCCGAGCTTCTGATACCGTCTGGTATTTCGCGTACGGATCAAACATGCATAAAGACGCCTTCTTCGAGCGGCGTCGTATGAGACCGACGGAATGGCGAGTCGGGCGATTGAAGGGATATCGTCTGCGATTCAATCTGGACGGAATACCTAGGGGAAAATCCGCGCCGGCCAACATTTCTCCAGATCCCGATTCGGAGGTTTGGGGTGTGCTCTACAAAATCACGCACCGACAGATGCTTCGACTAAACCTTACCGAGGGGGTGCCGGGCAGGGCTTACCGCCCCAGCTGGCTTGGGATGCATGATGTCGATGGGCAGACCGTGACAGCCATGACGTATGTGGCAGAAGGCAAGGAATCGGACGGCTGCCCTTCGCTTCGCTATATTGCCCTGATCCGCGACGGCGCGCGAGCCCACGGGCTTCCTACCTCTTGGCTCCAGATGCTGGAGAGCGTGGTCCACGTCAAATGATCCTTAACTCTCGGACCACGCCAAAAAGAGGTCGCCACTTATATCCCAAACACACTTGTTCAGCGTGCGGACCCAGGTTGCACGGCTTGGAGACCCATGAACGGGGCCGAGCGGGACGCTACGGAGCGAGCTTCGCTCTAACAATAGGCTGCCGCGCATTGTTGGTTGGGCAGATCCCATGGTGCCTTCCCGGAGTCTGACCTCGATCCGCGCGCCCAAGCTGCAATTATGGGCTACGTGGATAGATTTGCTCTGCTGAACAGCGCGCTACTGTTTGCGCCCTTCTGACTCTGTTGCTGCGCAGGGGCGCTGCACATTAGTCGTTGGCAACAGCAGATGCAGGCGCTGCGTGCCTTGTCCTTGCCTCCAAGCTGGATCGGACCTCTTGCATCTGCGCCAGAACAAATTCCATCACGACGCGGGTACGTGGCGCCAAGTGCCGCCGCGATGGATAGACCAGGCTAACCGGGAAGCCAGGAGCAGGAAAGCCGTTCAGCAGGCTAAATAATTGGCCGCTCTGCAGATCATCGAACACCTCAAGCAGAGGGAGAAGAGCGATGCCGTAGCCGATTTCGGCAGCCTGCCGTACCGCGCGAAAGTCGTTTGCAAGAAATCCGCCATTCACACGGACCTGTTTGGGTCCCTCGGGCGTGACAAACGTCCATACGTCGGAATCCGATCCAACATTGTGCAAGATGCAGGTGTGATGCTCGAGATCGGCCGGAACGGTGGGCGCACCATGCCGCTCGATATAGCTCGGGGCAACCACCGCAATTCGCTCTCCCGTCCAACTTCGGCGCTTGATCAGTGACGAATCTGTGATTTCGCCGACGCGCAGGGCAAGGTCGAGCCGATCCTGGATCATGTCGCCGAATCGATCGCTGATGACGAGCTCGACCTTCAAGCCCGGGTGACCGGCAAGCAAAGTCGGCAAACGCTGGACGAGAAAGCGGCTCGTGGTCGTCGGGACTGCCACGCGAACAAGCCCGACCGCCGATGCGCTCTGGCGCCCAAGAGCGGCTTCCAACTCCTCCACACCCTCAAGGACCGGCCGAGTAAGACCAAGTAACATCTGTCCATCGTCGGTCAGGCTGAGTTTTCGCGTCGTGCGGTGAAACAGGCGCACGCCGAAATGCTCTTCGAGCTGCGCAATCTGGCGAGCGACCGCAGCTTGGGTTAGATCGCGTTCGCGAGCGACAGCCGAGAACGAACCGGTCTCCACAACTCGCACCAGCACTTGGAGGGTACCCACAAGGTCCATCGATTTCCCCCAAAAAAATCAAAGATCATTCAAGGAGATGCTACCTAATCGCGCTGAGACAAGAGGCGTATGTCGAATAGGCCGCATACCGGCGTTGCGCCCTAAGTATTCACTGAGCTGGCCCGCCGCCGTTGCGATTGAACCTGAAAGGCAGCGAGGTGACCCGTGTCAAAGCTTCTTGCAGCTGCAGCCACCCTGAAAACCACTCTCTTTCTAGCCAGTATGGCCTTTGCGCGCGGCGACATGCCTGCGGTCATTGTAGTCTCGGCCTTGTTCCATCTTGTCCAGCTTGGCACGAAGCCGGTCGGTCAGGCGTTACCGCGAGACCCCATCGTCGTCTCACGAAGCGATGACCGCAGCCGCTGAAAGGGGACGTGCGACTAGCTCGGCAAATGACCGAAGAGGAGAATTTCAGTGTCGATTTTATCGCTTCTCAACGGAAGTTTGGCGATGTCCTTGGCAAACGGTTTCAATAGTGTGATCCGGCGTACGGAGCCGCGGCCTCCTACCCGGTAGCGCGCGTGGCCACCCGTTAGCAACGGTCTGCCGCCATTGCTTTCTCATCGACGGCCGCGTTGAGATCGAGTCCAACGTCGCCGGGCGCGGTGTCCGGCCACAAAACAATCACGCGCAAAAACGTCCTGTTCGCGGGCAGCGACCGGAGATGGGCAACCGTTGCCACCCTACAGACAGCCAAAATGAACGACGTCGAGACGCCGCTCAGTCCGTTGTCCTATTTGGTGGCATTTAAGACCTTTCTGCTCGTCCCACCGAGAATTAATAACGAAGTACCCCGGTGCAGCCTTGGCGCGCTGTCGGGGATAGGATTGGAGACACTAGATCCACGAGGGTTCGCACGTCCCACTGGAGATAGACGTGACCACTTTTTCGTTGCTCCGACACACCAGGCTCGCGTTCAGGACGGCGAGGCCGTCGCATAGCCCAAGTTGGTGCAGACGCCGCAAAACGGGACTAACCAAGCATGACGTATCGGCACACGACGGCCCCCACCCAGTTCATTGAAGCCAATGGGATCCGCTTTGCTTATCGCCGTTTCGGGCGTGAAGAAGGTAAGCCGCTTCTCTTCATGCAACATTTTCGAGGCGGGATGGATCATTGGGACCCCACTGTCACAGATGGCTTTGCGAAAAATCGGCCGGTCATTCTGTTCGACAACGCCGGGGTAGCCGCTTCAAGCGGTGAGACGCCCGACACGATTGACGCAATGGCGGAGCACGCTGCCGATTTCATCGGAGCGCTCGGGCTTTCGCAGATCGATCTGCTGGGTTTCTCGATTGGCGGATATATCGCGCAGACCCTCGCGATGCGTCATCCCGAACTTATCCGTCGTCTTATTCTCGTCGGCACCGGTCCCCGCGCGGGCGAGCCACCTCAGGATGCCGGATATGCCCAATACGCCGCTATGACCGATCCGCAAACCGGGCAAAGCCCCATCGAGACATACCTCTATCTGTTTTTTCGCCCCTCGGAGGCGAGCCAAGCATCAGGAAAGGTGTTCTGGGCGCGACGGCACGCCCGGAAGGAAGACGTGGACGTGTCGACGTCAACGCAGACGATGGCGGCACAGCGGGCGGCGATCACGGAATGGCGTCAACCCCGCGGGGAGCGCTTCGAGGAACTTAAGGCGATCATTCAACCGACGCTCGTCGTCAACGGCCACAGCGACATCATGGTTCCGACGATCAATTCGTTCACGCTCTCCCAGAAAATTCCGAATGCTCAACTCATTATCTATCCAGATTCCGGGCATGGGTCCTTATTTCAGTTTCCAGAACTCTTTGTGACCCATGCGACGATCTTCCTAGACGGACCCTTCGCCGGGACCGGCCCTTGAACAGCGGCGGCCGATTCAGCCCGCTGGGAGGCGGTCGCTGGCGGGCAAGCGTACGATCGATCACCAATAAAAGCAGGCAAAAGACGTGGATCCAAACAAAAGCGTTCCGGCCCTCACCGGTCTTGAGTACTTCAAGGCGCTCATCGAGGGCACCGCCCCGCGCGCGCCGATGCTCGAGCTGTTCGATATCAATTTTGATTCCGCCGAACCTGGCGCCGTCGTGCTAACCGCAACGCCGACGACAAAATACTACAGTCCGTTGGGATTTGTGCATGGAGGTTATGCGGCCGTTCTGCTTGATAGCTGCATGGCGGCAGCTATCGTTACTTCGCTTGAGCCAAGTCTTTCCGCCGTGACGCTCGAATACAAAATAAACTTCATAAAGCCGATGTCCGCCGATACGGGAGTGGTGCGGGGAGAGGGCAAGTCGCTATACATCGGCCGGCAGATGGCTATCGCAGAAGGCAGATTGCTCGACGCAGCAGGCAGAATTCTCGCCCACGGAACAACTACCTGTCACGTTGTGCGCAGAGATGGGCGTTCATAGCGCAGTTGATGGGCACATAGTCTCACGAAAGTCGAGGGTCGACTGTTCCGATAGTGTGTTCAAGCGTAGGTCGACACTATCCTAGGCCATACCGGTTTGACTCACTGTTCGAAGCCGGGTCGATTTCACATGGAGGCGCGTCCGCGCTTGGTGTACGGCGTGCGTTCGGCATCGTCCTGGCGCCGCGGGCCTCGCCGGGTCACGAAGCCTGAGCTGACTTCTGCCGCAGCGAACCCACGCTACGTTTTGTAAGCTTCGCAATTTCAGCGACTTTCCATCGCGGTCGGGACGAGAGCATTTCTCGATGCCGTGCAAATGCTCGATCGAAGCATCCGATGTCCCGAAACGTGGGCTAAACGTCGTTTGGTGCACAGCCAAAATCCCCTAGTTTTCGCACCTCACCATGATGCGTCGTGGCGGGTCCGCGCCGCCAAATGACGGATCTTGACGCGCTTGAGCGAGGGAGACCATGCGATGGATTGTTGCATTTTGACGACGTACGCCCTGTTGTCGATGTCTGACATTGATCGGGACGACTTCATATTCGGTCAACTGGTTACCTTAGCAACGGGATTATCGCTGGTCGTGATCGCCAGGTTATTGGCGATGCTGTTGTTTGCCTGGTGAGGGTCGGAGACACCGGACAAGCGCGGATGGGGGACCGCACTGCGCCGTAGACGTTGCCGGGCCCGCGCCTTGTTCTCTTCATCATTGTTCTAACCAGGTCAATCGCGGCCTTCTGGTCGAGGCCCCTCGTGTCGGAGGAGGCGGATGGTCGATTGCGACCTAATGACCGGAAGAAGGTTCAGGTTGGTGGGGTGTCGAGAAGTGACCTAGCATTGTTGTTAGTTCTTGATTGGTCGTTGCACTCCCGTGGGTCCGCCCGCACCAAACCTTACCGGAAAAACCTGTCAATCACCCAACATTCGCCAATTCCAAGGTCGCCATGCGAACTTGGGGTGGTTGATGGTGAACTTTTCATCTTCGCGTGATCTCGCCTGACCCGTCGCTGGGCGGGTCAGGCTCGGCTTGACGGCGCATGAGTGCGTCGTCTTCACCAGTGGCCATAGGTGGAAACAACGATCCGCATTATTAGCCTTCAGGCAGGGTCAAGCGGGAGTCTGCGGTTTCCTAATGCCCGCAGCCTGCTGCATCTGCTTGCGCTCCTCCCACCGGCGTCAAGCCTCGATATCGACGTCCTTAGTTTCGGGTAGAAAAAAGAAGCCGATTACAAAGCTCATAGCTGCGACACCGACCGGGTACCATAGACCGGAATAGATGTTCCCGGTCGCGGCAACGATCGCGAACACCGTCGCTGGCAGGAAACCGCCGACCCAGCCGCTACCGATATGATAAGGCAGCGACATGCCGCTGTAGCGGATACGGCTTGGGAACAATTCGACAAGCCATGCGGCCGTCGGGGCGTAAACGAGCGTCACATAGATCACTAGGATCCACAGCAAAACTGTCGTCATCACGGTGTCGATTTCCGTTGGATCGGCCGAAGTTGGATAGCCGTGGGCTTTGATCGCCGCGGGCAAGGCCGTGGCAAAATCCGGCGAGGTTGCGGCCAGTATCTGGTCGCCGATCTTGACCTGTGTAGGCGTTCCCTTCGGCGCGTCTTGGTTGGTGTAGTTCACCGACAGACTGACCAACCCCGACTTCGCGACATCGCAGTTCGTGGTGAATTTCTCGGTGCCCGTCGCTCTTAACTGGAACGAGCACTCGTCCGGATCGGCGATAACGGTCACGGGTGCAGAGCTAAGCGCTGCCTCGAGTTTAGGGTTAGCGAAGTGGGTAATGCCTTTGAAGATCGGAAAATACGTCGCAGCCGCTAACAGAAGGCCGGCCAGGACAATCGGCTTGCGGCCGATCTTATCGGACAGCCAGCCGAACAGGATGAAGGCAGGCGTACCAAGCGCCAACGCGACCAAGATCATAATCTGCGCGGTGACGGTGGGCACCTTGAGAGTCTGGGTCAGAAAAAACAGCGCATAGAATTGTCCACTATACCACACCACCGTTGCGCCCGCGGTCTCGCCCAAAAGAGCGAAAATAGCAGTCTTGGCATTGGACCAATCGGCAAAGGCGTCGGCGAGCGGCCGCTTTGATGTTTTTCCCTCGTCCTTCATTTTTTGGAAAACCGGCGATTCGTTCAAGCTCAATCGGATCCAGATCGAAATCATGAAAAGGATCGCCGACAGCAGGAACGGAATGCGCCAGCCCCAATCGCCGAATGATGCTTCGCCCAACCAAGATCGGATGCCGAGGATCAGCAACAATGCTAAAAAAAGGCCAAGGGTCGCGGTGGTTTGGATCCAGGAGGTGTAATAGCCGCGTTTGTTCATTGGCGCGTGCTCTGCGACGTAGGTCGCCGCACCGCCATACTCGCCTCCAAGCGCAAGGCCCTGCACCATGCGCAATCCGATCAGCACGGTCGGCGCGGCGATCCCCCAGGTATCGTAGCCCGGTAGCAGGCCGATGAAAAAGGTGCCGATGCCCATCAGGGTCATCGTGGTCAGGAACGTATACTTTCGTCCAACCAGGTCGCCAAAATGGCCGAAAATCAGAGCGCCGAATGGGCGTACCACAAAGCCAGCCGCAAACGCGAGCAAGGCAAAGATGAAGCCAACATTCGGCGGCACGTTGGAGAAGAAGTATTTGGCGAGAAACGAGCTGAGCGTTCCGTAAATGAAAAAATCGTACCACTCAAAGGCAGTGCCAAGCGAAGCAGCGAAAATGACCTTGCGTTCCTCGGCAGTCATGCCCTCGGCGCGGACGCCACCGCCCGCTACGTCAGCTATTGTCACCGTTTGCTCCCCCTCTTTAAAATTGTTCTTTCAAGCGTTCCAAATCATCCGCCGCAAAGCTGTCGTACCGACCATTGGTGCTGAGAGCAGCCCAAAGACGTTCCGTTACAGCAATACGGCTCAGCCAGATTCAACGATGGCCAAGATGAGACGAACGCTGATCGAGCCGCTACACCAGGCTCCACTTCCTTATCGATCGGAAGTGGAGCCTCCAGAAAAGTTAACCGCGGCGCTGCGCGCGTAGAAGGTCATATACGCCACCATTCGAGACACCCAGGAATAGCCGGTGGTTTCAAAGACCAAGTCGGGGTCGAGCGTTGCGTTGCCCGTTCAAGCGCGGCTGTCCCTCGAGCGGCCGCTGGGCCTCAACGGCTAAATATGAGGTTTGCGGAATTAACTGGGCCCGTCAGACCGGCCCACAACGAAGGGTAACCATCTAGCTAGTCCGCAGTTATTCGGCGGTAACGATCTCGGGCAGCGCCCGCTGAGTTACGCGATCGGACTCTGGCCGGCTTGGCAACTTACGCACCGCGCAAGGCAAGCCTTTCAGATGAGGGATTCCTTGCTCGATATCCAGATAGTCGTCATTGTCTGGGCAAATCTGTGCGTCTGCGAACTCCCAGGCGCCCGAAAGCTCCTTCTTTCCTTTCGGCATTTCTGGCTTCCACCATCCGTGAGGAACGCGGACCAGGCCTTCGGGCATGTCATCGCGTATGGCTGTCCGTCCATTGCAGCGCCCTTGGATCGTCGAAACCTCAATCCATTCGCCTCCCGCCACCCCGATCGTGGCGGCGTCGTTGGGATGCAGAAAGATCTCAGGCTCGGGACGGCGCGAACGCAACGAGGCGATGTGGCGGTGACCGGTCTGGAAAAACTCGTCCTCGCGCACCCCGGTGAATGCCATGAATGGAAACGCCGGATCCTGCGGTGGTTCCCCGCGATAGTAGGGTAGCGGATCGAAGCCAAGTGACTCCAAGACAGTTGATTTGAGTTCGACCTTCCCAGACGGCGTAGCGAAACCCGTCGTTTCGTATTTTTTGAAGCCAAGCTTTCTCATATGGTACGGATGCTTCTCGGCGAATTGAGAGAAATTCAGTCCGAGCGCCGCCACCCGAAAATCGAGAAGTTCCTCCGAGTTCTTCCACGGAAACCTGTCGGAAATCCCTAGTCTGGTGGCCAAACCACGCCAAAAGTCGTAGACGCTTCGGCACTCGCCAGGTGGGTCCATCGTCTTCTGTGAAGGGCGGAAGATCGAGGTCCATCCAAATCCATCGGAGAGGCTGGCACGCTCCAGCCAACTGTCGCTCGGCAAAACATAGTCCGCCAATTGCGAGGTCGGCGTCATCATATGTTCGAACGACACGACCAACTCTTGGTTCATCAAGGCGCGATAGATCAATTGCAGATTGGCAAAACTCATAAGAGTGTTGTTGCCGAGCGTGAAGAAGGCTTTTACCGGATACGGTATTCCGTCCGCCATGGCCGTAAAGACCGCGGAAGGGTTAGCCATATAACTGCCTGATATGAGGTTGACGTACTCCTTACCCCAGACTCGCTTCGTCGGCTCTCGTAGGGCCTGCATGCCCCGGTAGGTGAACGCTGGATGTTTTTGAGAACCGAGCTGTTTGGCTTTTTGAACTTCAGAAAGTTCATCGTGGAGTTCGATCTCGCTCTCGGAGATGATATCTGGATGAAATCCATGCAAGACTTCGCCGCCAGGGACATCGATATTTCCCGTTAGTGCACGAAGAGCGCAATGCAGCCGAATTGCAGACGTGCTGTTTCGCTGCTGGTCTGTGATCGGTGTCCAAGGAATGACGCCTGGAGTTGTGGTCGCATACATGCGTGCGGCCGCGGCAATTCTGTCAGCGGCAACTCCCGTGATCTGGGCTACACGCTCGAGCGGAAACTCGTTGACACGGGCGCGAAACTCTTCAAATCCCGTGGTCCACTGCGCTACGAAGTCCTGATCGTAGAGACCTTCGTCGATGATAACTTTGAGCCAGCCCATGCACATCGCGGCATCGGTTCCGGCCCGCAATGGGAGCCATATATCCGCAAGCTCGGCGTTCTCGCTGCGTCGCGGGTCCAACACGATCAACTTTGCGCCGCGTTGTTGGGCGGCACGAATGGAATTATAAACCGGCGTCCAGCTATGCTTTCGGGGGTTATGGCCGAACAGCACGATACATTTGGTTTTCGGATAGTCGGGGTAAGGAAACCAGCCGTAGACCATCCGATTGATCGCAGCGGTATTGCCAGCGCAGAGGGCGACTCCGCTCATCCAGTTCGGATTACCCAGCAGATTCATGAAGCGGCGGCCGACGCCGCTGTCGGACTGGACATTCCATGGACTGGCGGACACGGCAAACCCTTCTGGCCCGTATTTCTCAGTCACCACGGAAAGGCGCGCAGCAATGTCGTCCAAGGCGTGGTCCCAGGTCACTCGCTCCCACCGTCCAGAGCCTCGTTCGCCCACCCGACGCAGCGGGAATCGGACCCGGTCCGGGTGCAGAAATCCCTCAGGTGCGTGAACGCCCTTCATACATATGTTGGCGCGAAACGGAGCATTGTCGGTAGCCTTGATGCGAGCGGCGCCGTTAGCGGAAACCTCAGCAACCACCTGACAATAGATGTCGCAGCTCGAGCATAGGACGCGCTTTTGGTCTGTCATGAACACTCTCCAAAGGTGGTCGCTGTTTTAGGTCACGGTGGCCAGAGGTTGCCGCAAATATGATCTGATGGATCGGTCTGCAAACGATCACTTAAACATCCGCATGGTGGCATTTCGCCTGGTTGACCCACGATCGGTTGTTCTTTTCAGCGATTGCTCCGACGTTTGCCGAGACATCATTAGAATCGACGCCAGCGGCTGCAAGCAGAACGCGCGCCGCGTCCCGAGCCGCGCGGGCCAGCTTGGGATCTCTGCGTATGACGGCGGCCGCTGTAGCGCCGTCAATGAGCAGCATGAGTTGCATGGCCAGGCTCTCCGGATGAGCTATTTGCAGCCGATCCAGCAGTTCGAGAAGCCAGCTATGACGCTGGTTCCTAAAGGAGAGAGCGATCTCGTTCGCAGCGTGATCCGGATCTTTCAGCTCGACGACGGCGTCGACGAACGGACAACCGCGAAACTCCTCGTCGGCAAGGCTTCGCTCGAGATGAACGAAACTCTCCAATATTTGCTCTTCCGCGGGCCTCTCGGAGATGGAAATGGGTATCAGACGACGAGCGAGATAGGCGGTGATGAGGCGATCTTTGGACGGGAAATAGTCGTACAACGTCCGCTTGCTGATCCCGATTTCCGCGGTAATTTTGTCCATGCCGACCGCCCGGATGCCATCGCGATAGAACAAGCAGTCCACCGTTTCGAGGACCCGCTCTTGCATAGCTCGTTTACCGACGAACCTATCCATAGCGGTAATCAGTTCAGCAGGTGCCGAGCGGGACGCGCCGGCTCCGCGACCCATGCCCGACGGAAAACGCCAGCGATCTTGGCGCGGGATATCTCCTTTTCGGAGACGGCCGGGAATTTCGGGAAATGCTCGTCATGGAAGCTGTCGGTGACGAATGGTAGCATCGAAAATCCAAGATATTCGCCGGAGGCGGAAAGCGCGGCGGGATCGCCGACGAGGGCGGTGCGAGTGGCCATGCCCTTGGAGCTGCCCGTCTGCCAATGAAGCTCCCGGAACTCCCGCTGTTTGACCTCCGGGGCGGATAGGACGCGGATAGAGCTTTGCTGTGAGATGAGATAGAACGTCTGATCTCGGTCGATCGCTAGATTGGCGCCTCGCAGATTTCTTAGTTCGGTCAAGATCGGAGCCTTCGACGACGGATTGGCCAAGGCTATCGCCGTTAAGCCGAATAGCGCGTCGAAGACCATCATGGGATGCTCGGCTTGCGACAACCTTCGTAGATAGCGCTCCACGACCGTCTCGCCGAAGGCGGAGGCTGATCTGGCTGCGATTGCAGCCAGCCAAAAGGTACGTTCCCTCAGGAGCACGAAGCTTGGGGTCCAGTTCTGCCAGACGAAGCTATTGGCCATATCAGCTAGCCAGGGGCGAGAATCGCTGCTCGAGGCGAGCAGGATAAGTTGCCCCAGCGCATGAACGAGCTGCCAATACGCGCGCAAGCTCGTGGCGGCGACTCCTGCCGTTCCGCTCAATTCGAAGCGTACGACCGAGCGAAGCGTATCGAGAACTTGAAGCACTCGCATCGCGGCTTTGTAGGACAGTTGCTCGAGCAGGGGGGCCCACTCAAATATTTCATGAAAGTTCGCTCGTGATTGTACAACTGACGGCTCAAAAACAGGTTGGAGAATATTGTAGGCATCTTTCACAGCGCCCGTTCGCTGCATCGAAACCTGCAGCGATCGCTCAAACTCTGGCCGTGTTCGAATTCCTTCGTCGAGATCGATGGCTGGCAACCCGGCCTGGCGTCCGCGATAGACCGCGTAACCGCATCCACCGACCTTGAGCCAGCTCTGGTTTTTTGACCGACCGATCAGAAATTCCCGGCCCGGATCGATTGCAACAATTTCAGCCAGTCGTTCACGAAGCGAAGCGTCTCGTGTGATAGTCATAGCTTCAGCTAGTCGCATGACCATATCGTTGCGCGCAGCGCCTAGTAGTTCAACCAAATTTTGGTAATCGGGATTTACCGCTAGCATTTCGTCGGCGCTTTCGTCGGCTCCGAAGTCACGCAATGACATGCGTTTCGGTAGAGTGCGGAGAATAGGCGTTTAAAGCGTTGCGCCAAACGACGTTTTGCCGACGTTTTAGGACGTCGAACGGGCACTGAGAATAGCGGCATCTCGATCGATGCGTTGGGACCGTGATGGCAAGCCTCGAGTGGGGCTGCGTGAAAGTATTACGGGATCGTGTTCGGCTCGGAACAACTGATTATCACTTCCGTTATGGCCTCAAGCTGCGAGACCCGGCCGGTTTCGGCCGAATATTCGTACTATAGAGCGTGATCGAGGTGAGGCTGATGCTCCTTAAAGTTCCCCGACTTGTGTCTTGACAGGACGTGACCTGTCAGTAACTATCCAGGAATCGTGGCGAATAACGGCCTAATGCTGTGTTCGAGGTGGCTCGAGGGAGGCGGTATCGGGTAGGCGAAAATTGTCGCTTCGTCGGTGCTTTGTCGATGAAACGGGACACGCCGTGCTGTGATATGCCGGCCTCGGATGAGCTAACCCGTGCCTCAATCCTCGTGAACTCCGCCCACTTGCTGATCGCGGCCCTCTCGAACGCCAGCGCAGGCGGCAGCGCCGTGCTCTTATCTTAACGACGGGACGTAGCCGATGCGCAGATGGTTCGAGACACTGATAAGTTCGGAGTTGCCGGACGCGGTTTCCAACCAAGACGATCGGATGAGACGGCAAAGTCAACCGCGGCGCAGAATAATGCAGTTTCAATAAACGACGGTGGGAGGTTTCCATGCAGCGGATAGGAGTGGTTACGTTTCCGGGCTTTCACGTGATGACGTTGGCTGCGATGTCCGTCTTCGAGCTCGCGAACTCGGAGCTTGGCGAGCATCGCTACGACGTTCAGTTTCTCTCGGAGAACGGCGGTCGAGTAAGGTCATCGGCCGGGTTCGTGATCGAGACCGAGCCGTTCGGGAATCCCGTCTTCGACACGGTCATTGTCGGCGGCAGCACGGAGCCATCCTTCAGGCCTTCCGAAGGCATGCTGACATACCTTCGAGAGGCTTTCGACATAACGCGCAGGATGGCGGCGACTTGCGTCGGTACATTTACGTTGGCCGAAGCGGGGCTTCTTGACGGCAAGCGGGTGACGACGCATTGGGACCACGTCCGTGAACTTCAGAGGCGATACCCAAAAGTTAGGGTACAGGAAGACCGGATCTTCGTCATCGACGGATCGATATGGACATCGGCGGGCATGACCGCGACGATGGATCTAGTACTTGCGATGGTCGAACGGGACGTCGGACCTGAACTCGCGAGGACGGTCGCCAAGCAGATGGTGGTCCACCAACGGCGTTCCGGCGGTCAGTCGCAATTTTCGGCCCTTCTCGAACTTGAACCCAAGCCCGATCGAATTCAAAACGCTCTCGAATTCGCGAGAAAGAACCTGCATTCAGAACTTACAGTCGAAAACCTTGCAGACGCGGCCCATCTGAGTCCACGACAATTCACACGAGCCTTTGCGGCCGCTACTGGCGAATCGCCGGCAAAGGCGATCGAAAAGTTGCGTCTCGAAGCCGCACGTTTGTTGTTGGAGGACAGCCGGCATCCGATTGAGAATATCGCGAAGCAGACGGGCTTTGCGGATCGCGAAAGAATGCGGCGGGCCTTCGTGCGTACGTTCGGTGTACCACCGCAGGCAATGCGCCGCCAAGCACGAAAGGAGATGCAAGGAGCCAGCGATATTCCGACTGGCTCATTGCCCGCGCTTCGTGAGGCTGATCTGATGACAACCAAACAGCCAGCCACGCTACAAGGTGACGCGCCGTCGTTCCGCGACTTTCTTGCCGAACACAAGCAGTCCGCATTGCGATTGGGTCCTGGTCACTTCGTCCTGCAGCACATTCCGGTGTTTGGCGACGAATCTGTTGCCGACACTCACGATATCGGACGCAACAGCGCATTTAGGTATGTCCGGAGCTAGAAAGACCGTTAACGACCAATATTGGTCGCGCGCCACCGCGAGGACGGCTTTCGTCACTGTGTTTCAGCGGCTTTGATTGGGGCGGCGCTGCGGCTCTTAGCCGGCACCGCAAAACGAATCCGTCGCAAGGATCTTTAGCGGACCTTCTTCGGCGACGCCGTGGATTGGAGCTTGAATCGGCAGGCCTGTTCCACGCCCGGAAGCATGCGAGGCACGGCCGGACATAGAGTGGTCGGTCGGACCGGCGTTACGCGGTTGCTCGAGTAATCAATCGCAACGGCCGTTATGATGGTGCTCCTGAACCCGGGATCAGATGCATTTTCGCCGATGCAATGCACGCGGAGCATAACTGTGTGACCTAGAAAGTGGCAAAAAAGGCGTTCTCCGTCAGCGGCGACCGATCTACTTGTTTGTTGGTCTAGGGAGAGGCCAATGGTGCGCAGCGTTCGATTCCACAAGTTTGGCGGCCCCGAAGTTCTGCAAATCGAAAACGTGATCGTGCCGGAACCCGGTCCCAATGAGGTTCGCTTGCGGATAAAGGCTATTGGCTTGAACCGAGGCGAAATCCTGATGCGATCCGGAAGGGCCGCAACAAGGGCGAAGTTACCCGCGCAGCTTGGTGTGGAGGCGTCCGGGGTAATCGAGGTTTTGGGCTCGGATGTGAAAGGTCTTGTGGTCGGAGATCGCGTGGCGGTCGTCCCAGGTGACCTCGGACGTGGCTACTACGGCGAGGTCGCCCTCGCGCCTGCCAGAACGTTAGTCAAGATTCCACCCACTCAGGGTTGGCAGCACGCCGCGGCGACCTGGATGGCGTTCGGGACCGCATGGACAGGGTTGGTGGACATCGCGCGCCTCTCAGCAGGCCAAACGGTACTCATAACAGCTGCATCCAGCAGTGCGGGTCTGGCTGCTATCCAGACAGCACGCAAGGTCGGCGCGAATCCGGTTGCGTTGACGCGGACCCATGCGAAGGCTGCGGCCCTGCTTGAGGCCGGGGCGACCCATGTCATCGCTACCGAGGAGCAGGACGTCGTTACGGAAGTGGCCCGGTTGACCGGAGGCAAGGGCGCGGAGGTTGTATTTGACGCCGTGGGCGGCCCAGCCTTTGAGAAGCTCGCCGAAGCGACCGCGACAGGCGGTTTATTGCTCGCGTACGGTCGCTTCAGTCCTGAAGTCACCCCGCTGCCGCTGGCGCAGCTCTTGTGGAAGGATTTGACCGTCCGAGGATTCGTTCTTCCGAACGCGGTGGTGCACGACGAGAAACTTGCGGCACTGAAGCAATTCATCGGTGAAGGGCTCGCGTCCGGCACGCTACGACCGATCATCGCCAGAACGTTCCCCTTCGATGAAATCGTGGCCGCCCATCGGTATCTCGAATCCGGATCGCAGTTCGGAAAAGTGGTCGTGACAGTCTGAGGCAAACTAAACACGTCTGCCGCGCATTGGCTCTCCAATTAGAGGCCGTCACGTCGCAGGACCACGGATTTTTGCCGAAATTCGTATTCAGCGAAGTTCGAGACGAACCAAAAGGGAAAATAAACGTGCTTAACCTTCCGAATTTCTTGCTTGAAGGCGAAATTGCCGTCGTGACTGGCGGCGGCAGCGGCATTGGTCGGGCGGTCGCGCTTGCATTTGCCGCGGCGGGTGCGCAGGTCGTGGTACTTGACGCGCGCGAGACCGCGGCCTCTCAGGTCGCCGAGGAAATCGGGATCTCCGCGCATGCGCTCGCCGCGGACGTGACGGATGAGGAGACGATCGAACGGTCTTTCGCCGACATTGCGCTTCGACACGGTCATATCGACGTGCTCTTTAACAACGCAGGTATAAATCGTCGTCAACCGTCGCTCGAAATGGCCTTGGACGACTGGAATGCCGTGATAGCCGTCAACATGACGGGTATGTTCATCTGTGCCCGCGCGGCGGTCAGGCACATGGTTCCGGGCGGCCGCATCGTCAACACAGCCTCGATGCTGGGATTGTCGGGAGGCTGGTATCCCAACATAGCCTATCAAGCGACCAAGGGTGCCGTTGTGAACATGACCCGGTCGTGGGCGGTCGAGTGGGCTCCGCGTCGGATCCGGGTTAATGCCGTGGCTCCCGGTCCTGTCCGAACACCGTTCATCGCCGCGCTGACCGATCAGCCGGATCTCGTGGCCCAGCTCGAGCAACTTACACCTCTGCGGAGGCTCGCGGAGGTAGAAGACGTTACGGGTCCGGTTCTATTCCTGGCGAGCTCAGCATCCGCAATGGTCACAGGTCATATTCTTCCTGTCGACGGGGGAATGCTTGCTCAATAGTACCGCAACTAGCGACGTTTCGGGAGAATGTTGCCTTGCATCTCAAGGCGACAGGCGGATTCCAATGACAACTGGGGAGCAAGGGATATGTACAAGGGGTTCGATCTATCAGACAAAGTTGCCGCTATCACTGGCTCGACCGCGGGAATGGGATTGGCGATTGCACGGGGCCTTGCCCAATGTGGCGCAAAGATCGTGGTCTCCAGCAACGAGAAAGAAGACACCGATCAAGCGGCGCACGCACTGTCCAAGGAAGGTTTCCAAGTTGCGGGCGTGCGATGCGACATCACTGACAGAAAGGGTATCGGACAGTTCGGCGTGGAGGCAAAACGGGCGTTTGGCAAGGTGGACATCCTGTTCTGCGTTGCACTCGGGCCGCCGCCCATAGGGCCCGTAAACGATGCGGATCTGGAGACACTGGACCGCCTTCTGATCTCGACAGTGAGCAATAACCTGGCGCTTGCGCAGCAATTCTTGCCGGAAATGGCGGAGCGCCGCTACGGCAGCATCGTGATGATGTCAAGTATCGCCTCGGAACGGGCGAGCCCGAACCTCGGCGCGTACGGCGCTGGCAAGGCGGCCCTAAATGGAATTGTCCGGAGCATTGCGGTTGAATGGGGGGCGTCGAACGTCCGAGCGAATGCGATTGCGCCATCGATGGTTCGAACCGCGTTCTCCAAGGACTTTTGGGGTGACCCGGAACGGGAGAAAACGCGAATGGCCAGAACCCCGGCAGGTCGCATAGCGGAGCCTGAGGAGGTCGTTGGCGCGGCGATCCTGCTTGCGTCTCCCGCGGGCTCATACATCTCGGGCCAGGTGCTGTTTATAGACGGAGCGCGCTCGGTCACCTGAAAGAGCTGCGGGACCGCCTTGCTGCGAAGAGCAACAAGCGCGACCTAGATGTGAATGGCGGCGGTGTTCGCGCGCGGCAGGTAGTTGTCGAGAAAGACATCAGCCCATCCCACGCGACCGGTGGCTAAATCTCTTCGGCCTCGCGGCGAGGCGTGCCGTTAGCGCAACGACCATGACCCACCGAGACGCCTGAACCGATCGGTTTGAGCGCATTTGTTGTGGCTCGACCCAACCTCGGATCGAGCGCGATCGGCTAGCTTGGCAGGTGCGAACCCAGCTGCCCTCAGACGGCGCCGCCTATAGCAGGCGCACACCATAACAGTGTCGCGTCGATCTCTAGGATCGCGGATATGATCTTCGTTATGTCCTAAAACGTGGCGGATATGACGTTTCGCTCAGTTGGTCGCGGCCCTATGTTCCGCGCCGTATGCTTTAGCGCTGGTCCCCTGCAACCAGAATAGGAAAGCGCATGCAACCGATTGCCGTCTCCAATTGGAAGAGCTTCTTTTCCACAGGGAAACTTGCCGCCTTGGAAGCGTGTCTCGCCGAGGAAGTGATATTCGAGTCACCGGTCGTGCATACGCCGCAACTCGGCAAAGCAAAAACTGTGAAGTACTTATACGCAGCGCAACGAGTCTTCTACAATCCGAGCTTCGTGTATTTGCGGGAGTGGACCGACTCCAATTCGTCGGTGTTGGAACTGCAGACTTCGATCGATGGCGTTTTGATAAACGCAGTAGACATCATCTCTTGGAACGATGACGATAAAATAACGAGTTTCAAGGTCATGATACGTCCCCTCAAAGCCATTCAGCTTGTGCATCAACTCATGATGCACGAATTACTCCAGAGTACGCCGCCGTCATAGAAGCTTGAGCGCCATGTCCGGTGACTCGCAAGAATCGGTGAAGCGTCGATGCGGCCTGCAGCATTCATCTTCCGGCGTCGAAGCATCGCAGATGCGACGTTCGTTTCGCAGCTTCGGGTTAGCGGTAGCTTCGCAGCACACCAGCCCACGCGGTTGCCACCGTGCTGAAGGTCATAACGCGGAGCCGATTTCGCGTCGGCGGCACGGATTAAAGACCTGCTGTGAGAGCAAGAGGAATGTTTTCGTACCTCGAGGAAAAAAGTGAAGATGGGGCAACATCGATTGAATGCGTGGCCGGGCCGGTTGCCCCTAGTGTTGGAGCCGCCTGTCGGATCGCTGTGGGATTGCTTGGCCATTAGCGCCAGGCGGTATCCCGACAGATCTGCGTTGATCTTCTTTGGTCGCCAGATCAGTTATACGGAACTCCTATCCGCCGCCGAACGTCTCGCCGCACGCCTCACTTCGCTCGGCGTTGGAAGCGGGGATCGCGTACTCGTCGTTATGCAAAATTGCCCGCAACTGATTGTTGCGCACTATGCGATAGCGCGTGCTAATGCCGTGGTAGTGCCGGTCAACCCGATGAATCGCGCGCAAGAGTTGCGCCACTACGTTATCGACGCAAAGGCCTACGTCGCTATTACGACCGGCGACCTCGCGGACGAGGTAGCCTCGGCGAGTAATGGGCTGGGCCGCGACCGGCTTCGCCATCTAATCGTGACCCAGTTTGATGATGTGTTGGAAGGAACGGACAGGTCCGTCATACCATCGCAATGGCGTAAGTGGTTGGATGAGCGCCATACGCTGCCCAACTTGCTGGAGGGCGAGCTGCATGATTGGCAAGAGGTCATGCGATCGAAAAGCGGGCTGCCTTCATTGCTCGCTGGCCGAGACGATCTGGCGCTGTTGCCTTACACAAGTGGTACGACGGGATCGCCTAAAGGATGCATGCTAACGCACGCGAACCTGGTGCATAACGCGATCGCGACAAGCCTCTGGCTCGACGTGACATCAGAAACCGTTGCATTAGCGGTTCTGCCGCTATTTCACATCACGGGTCTTGTGTGCGTATTGCATGCGTGCATCTACGCCGGGAGCACGATCGTGATCATGCCCCGTTGGGATCGCGAGTTGGCAAGCCAACTCGTTACGCGGCACAGCGTGAGCCATTGGACCTGTATACCAACGATGATCGTAGATCTGATGGGCAGTCCAAACCTCGATCAGTATGATTTCTCCAGCTTAGTCTATCTCGGCGGCGGAGGATCAGCTATGCCTCAAGCTGTCGCTGAACGATTGTTCGAACGGTTCAGGATCCGCTTCGTCGAGGGTTATGGCCTCACGGAATCGTCGGCAGTCACGATTTTCAATCCTTGCGATTCACCGAAGCTGCAATGCCTCGGCGTGCCATTCATCAGCGTCGACGCGCGTGTGATCGATGTCGAGTCAAGCGCTGTGCTGGCGACCGGAGAGATAGGCGAGATCGTCATTCATGGTCCGCAAGTATTTGTCGGATATTGGGGTCATGAGGACGCAACCGAAAAAGCATTCGTGACGATCGACGGCAAGCGGTTCCTGCGAACCGGCGATCTGGGGTATCGAGATGAGGAGGGATACTTCTTTATCATGGATCGGTTGAAGCGAATGATCAACGCTTCCGGTTACAAGGTCTGGCCTGCCGAGCTCGAGGCCGTGATGTTTCATCATCCTGGGATACAAGAGGTTTGTGTCATCGGTGTCAGCGATTCGTATCGCGGCGAAACTGTCAAGGCCGTGGTCGTGCGTAAGAGGGCATGGGACGAGTTGACTGAACAAAACATCATCGATTGGACGCGAGCGCAGGTCAGCGCGTACAAGGCGCCCCGCATTGTTGAGTTTGTGGAAGCGCTGCCAAAAAATGCGTCCGGCAAGGTCATGTGGCGTCAGCTTCAGGATGCCGAGTTATCGCGATCCGCTTCGTCACCGGCGGAGAAGTAGAGATCTCGCGCGAAAACCTCAAATGAAACGCAGCGGCTCACGGCGGGTTTGCTGTATGCGGGTCTTCGTATGCGAGGCTGTCGCCGGCGGTGGCGACGTCCTAAAAGGTGGCGAATATGACGTTTCCGTCGAAGTCACGCGACCGTATGTTTTGAATGAGATGCGAGAGCCGCCGTCATAGCACGTGCACTCGGGGCCAGGCGATTTGATGTCGAGTGTCATGGGTCGGTTCGCGGCGGGAGGAGTAATCAAGTGAGCAAGTGGAGTACACGCAAATGGGTCTTGGCAGCGCGCCCTACCGGTAAGCCCAAGGCGAGTGATTTCAGATTTGAGACCGGTTCTGTCGCCGAACCCGGCGACAAAGAGCTGCTGCTGCGGACAAAGTTTCTCTCGCTTGAACCTTACATACGTGCGCGCATGGACGAGGCAAAGTCCTATGCGCGCTCTACCGCGGTCGGCGAAGTAATGTTTGGCCGGACCATCTCGGAAGTGGTGGCCTCGAACCATCCAGATTATAGTGTCGGCGACGTCGTACTCGCTAAGGCTGGGTGGCAAACACTTGGCCTTTCAAATGGTGAGGATCTTCGGAAGCTTGATCCTAAGGTGGCTCCTCCTACCGCATTTGTGGGAGTTCTGGGGATACCCGGCTCTGCCGCCTACATTGGAATGAGGGTGATTGGTCAACCGAAGCCTGGCGAAACCGTGGTCGTAGCTGCGGCGAGCGGGCCGGTCGGCTCGCTCGTCGGGCAACTCGCGCGCAGGGCGGGGGCTCGCGCCGTAGGAATCGTGGGAGGCGCGGAAAAATGTGCGTTCGTCAAAGACAAGCTTGGTTTCGATGAGGCAATCAACCATCGTGGCGCTGACTTCGAGCAGAGGCTCGCAGCGGCATGTCCGGACGGCGTCGATGTCTATTTCGAAAATGTTGGCGGCGCAGTGTGGACGGCGGTCTTTCCGTTGCTAAATCAATTTGCGCGCGTACCGGTATGCGGGCTGGTCTCGCAATTCGGCGCGCCTGTTCCGCCGGGGCCGGATCGAGTGCCGGCAACGATCCGCCAGGTTCTGTCCAAGAGCCTTACCATTCGCGGGTTCATCGTTGATAATTACCCAGAGCTCTTTCCAGATTTTGAGCGGGAAATCGGCGCTGGGTTAAAAGACGGAACTATTCTTCAGCGCGAGGACATCGTTGACGGCCTTGAGCAAGCACCCGATGCGTTCATGGGCATGCTTGAGGGGCGCAACTTTGGGAAGCTTCTTATCCGTGTTGCGGATTAGTCGGATCAAGCGGACTGGGGCGTTCTAGTACTTCGATTCACGAAGGAATGTCTTTGACCGCACCCATGAGGGCCAAAAGTTCGCAACGCGCCCGCAACAGCCAAAAGTGAAGATCCTCTCATGAACTTTTCAATGTCCGATAGTCAGCGTGACTGGTTGAACCGTCTCTCGTCCTTTATGCACAAACATGTGTATCCTGCCGAAGGGACCTATAAGGAGCAGGACGCTGCCGGGGAGCGCTGGAAGGTAATCTCGGTCGTCGAGGATCTAAAAGGGAAGGCTCGGGCCGAGGGTCTCTGGAATCTGTTCATGCCGCCGTCCTCGCATGAGGATGATGAGTATCGAGGTGCCGGTCTGTCCAATCTCGAATACGCCCTGCTTGCCGAGGAGATGGGACGTATCTACTGGGCCTCTGAGGTCTTCAATTGCTCGGCGCCGGACACCGGCAATATGGAAGTGTTGATACGCTATGGCAGCCGGGAACAGAAGCAAACCTGGCTACGTCCGTTGATGAACGGCGAGATCCGCTCCGCATTTCTAATGACCGAACCTGATATCGCATCATCGGATGCCACGAATATCGAGACCAGCATCAAGCGTGACGGAGATCAGTACGTCATAAACGGCCGGAAATGGTGGTCGTCGGGCGCAGGTGACCCACGTTGCAAGGTTGCTATCGTCATGGGCAAGACGGACGTCAACGCGCCGAGGCATCAGCAGCAGTCCCAGATCCTCGTGCCACTCGACACTACCGGCATCAAGATCGAGAAGATGCTTCCAGTATTCGGATTCGATGATGCGCCGCATGGTCACGGGCAGATCTTGCTTGAAAACGTCCGCGTACCTGCGAGCAACATATTGCTCGGGGAGGGCAGGGGGTTCGAAATCGCTCAGGGTCGGCTCGGTCCGGGGCGTATTCATCATTGCATGCGGACCGTAGGTGCTGCGGAAGCAGCGTTGGAGAAGATGGTGAAGCGACTATTGTCGCGCACGGCGTTCGGCCAGAGGATCATCGAATTTTCGGTCTGGGAAGAGCGAATCGCCACGGCGCGTTCCGAGCTGGAGATGACACGGTTACTGTGCCTGAAGGCTGCCGATATGATGGACAAAGTCGGTAATAAAGTCGCGCAGCTGGAAATCGCGATGATCAAGGTAGCGGCGCCAAAAATGGCGCTCAAGATCATTGACGATGCGATCCAGGCATTCGGAGGGGCCGGCGTCTCAGATGATGCGGGTCTGGCCAAGGCGTACTCTAACGTCCGCGCGTTGCGCATCGCGGATGGCCCAGATGAAGTCCACAATCGCGCGATTGCGCGCCACGAGTTGCGCAGATACGCGAACGCGCCGATCGCATAGCCCAACGAGCAGCACCGTGGCGCAGGGCGTAAAACGAGACGAGGAATACGCGGGTGTTATGCCGATCGAGGAGCGTCATCGCATCGATGAGACAAGCCTCGACCGGTGGATGCGCCAGAATGTTGAGCGATATGTGGGGCCGCTTAGGGGCCTTCAGTTTAAGGGCGGTCAGTCGAACCCGACATATCGCATCGACACGCCTGACGCCTCCTACGTTGTACGTCGCAAGCCATTCGGAAAACTGCTTCCGTCGGCGCATGCTGTTGACCGGGAGTTCAGGATCATTTCAATCCTGCACAAGCGGGGATTCCCGGTCGCGCGGCCTTACGCGTTATGTAACGACGATGAAGTCATCGGATCGGCATTTTACGTGATGTCGATGGAGGAGGGGCGGGTATTTTGGAATCCAACCCTCCCAAGCCAGTCGCCGCAGGATCGGCGGCTGATCTTCACCAACAAGATCCAGACTCTTGCAAGGCTTCACAGCTACGATCCGGAAGAGTTGGGCCTGGGCGACTTCGGCAAGCCTGGTAACTATTTTGCACGGCAGATCGACAGGTGGACCAAGCAATATCGCGCCTCGGCACTTGAAGGTATCCCAGAAATGGATCGCCTCATCGAGTGGCTACCTCGTACGGTGCCGCAGCAGGAAAGAGTGTCGATTGTCCACGGCGATTACCGCCTCGACAATATGATTTTCGACCCGATCGAGCCTCGCGTCATCGCTGTCCTGGACTGGGAGCTCTCTACGCTTGGGGATCCGATGGCCGATTTCACCTACTTGCTGATGCAATGGGTGATGGAGGGCTTGAAGGATGCAGATCTCGCGCGGCTCAATATTCCCACGATTGAAGAGGCGGCCGATATCTATTGCGAGGCGTCTGGGAGGCCGTCAATTCCGGATATCAATTGGTATCTTTCCTACAATCTATTCCGGCTCGCCGGAATCACCCAGGGCATTGGGGCACGCCTAAGGGACGGCACGGCCGCGAGCGCCAAAGCTGCCGAATCGGCGGCGCTAAGTGTCCCCCTAGCGGAGGCGTCGTGGAGCTACGCCCAAAAAGCTGGTGCAATCCAGGAGTAATGCTCGAACGAGCTTCGAATGGTTGCGCTTTAGTTGAGCGACGACCGGGATGCTGTGGAAATCGCCACGACTTGTTTTCATTTCGTCAGGGGAAAAAGTGACATGAGCACGGCAAAGAGTTCAGTGGGACAAATTCGAACTGAGGTGCGCGGACATGTACTGAAAATCATTATCGACAACCCAGCTAAGAAGAACTCCTTCAGCCCGCAGATGATGTTTCAGATGTCGGACGCCCTCACTCTTCTGGATAAGACCGATGAATATTGGGTTGGTGTCGTTTGCGCTGAGGGGGCCGACTTCACGGCTGGCCTAGATATGCCGAAGTTTTTCGGTCCAAAAGCCGAGAATTGGGACTTGAGGGACGGGACGATCGACGTTTTCGCGCTCGCTAATAGGTGTCGCAAGCCGATCGTTACCGCCGTGCAGGGCATCGTCTATACAATTGGCATCGAGATGATGCTGGCGGGCGATATCGTGATTGCTGCCGATGACTGCAGGTTTTGCCAGATGGAATCCAAGCGCGGCATTGCGCCGTTCGGAGGAGCGCACTTTCGCTTCCTGACACGGGCCGGCTGGGGTGACGCCATGTACCATCTGTTTTTATGCGACGAGTTTACCTCCGAGCGGGCGTACAAGATCGGCCTCGTGCAGGAGGTGGTGCCGGCAGGCCAACAGATCGAGCGTGCCATGCAGGTCGCGGAAACAATCGCCAAGAATGCACCTATCGGAATTCAGGTTACGAAGGAGGCTGCGCTGAAGTTTATCGAGAACGGTGAGCGGGCGGCCGTCGACTATATTCCGAAAATCAAGGATCGCGTATTCAACAGTGAGGACTTCAAAGAGGGAATACAGTCATTTGTCGAGCGGCGAGCGGCGGTGTTCCGCGGCCAGTAGGCGCTAATCTGGAACACCTGAATTGTTCAACAACTGAGGAGAACCACACATGGGCAGCTTGAAGAAGGCGTTCGACCTTGGCGGAAAGACCGCACTTGTCACCGGCGGGTCGCGCGGACTTGGCTTGCAGATCGCCGAAGCGCTCGGCGAGCAGGGAGCCAAGATTGTCCTGTCGTCACGCAAGGCTGCCGATCTGACGCAAGCGCAGGAACACCTCGCGGGTCTGGGCATCAAGTCTGATTGGATCGCGGCTGATAATGGTAAGGATGACGACGTAAAGCGGCTCGCGGACGAGGCAGTCGCCAAACTGGGCAAAGTAGACATTTTAGTCAACAACGCGGGCGCGACGTGGGGCGCATCGACGGAAGACCATCCCATCGAGGCCTGGGACAAACTAATGAATCTCAACATCCGGTCTCTGTTTCTGCTCAGCCAGCGGATCGGAAAATTGTCGATGATTCCGAACAAATACGGCCGAATCATTAATATCGCTTCGGTTGCCGGCCTTCGAGGTGGCATAGGCGATATGCAAATGATTGCCTACCATACCAGCAAGGGTGCGGTGGTGAATTTCACTCGAGCGCTAGCTGGCGATTGGGGCCGCCACGGGATTACCGTCAATGCACTCGCACCGGGATTCTTTCCGTCGAAGATGACAAAGGGCACGCTCGAAGCGGTCGGCGTGGATAAACTTGCCGCGGGCGCGCCCTTGCGCCGCATCGGTGACCAGGACGACCTCAAAGGTGCGGCGGTCTTGTTCGCAAGCGATGCTGGCAAACACATCACCGGACAGATACTTGCCGTCGACGGCGGTTTGACGGCTGTTTTGCCATCTGCCTAGGACTCACCAGGCCATGGACTGCCTCGGCTTTCATTTCGTCGCGGCGACAGAGTTGGCCCGGATAGCGATCAACCTGATTCATGTGCTCGACCCGCATAGGGCAGTACGACGTGACAACACCGGCAGTCTCCCGGAATCGATGCAGATGGGGGTGGCGTATCTGCATCAGATGCAATGCGAGTGGCCAGCAGCCGCGAAATATCACGGCTGGTGGCCCAGAAGGTGCTCGTGTGGGCGTGGGGTCTCATCTTGAATATGACAGCCTTGGGCGCGGTCGCCCAAGGCCATCTCGTGTGTAGCGCTTAACTGATAGGAACAAGGACCTGGTATGATTCCGGAACGCGAGACCTTTGGTGGAACCTGGCCATTCGCACCACGCTATTTTGAAGGTAATGGCTTTCGGATGCATTACGTCGACGAAGGGGATGGCGAACCCATCATTTGCCTCCACGGAGAGCCGACGTGGGGCTATCTTTATCGGCGCTTTATTCCGCCTCTCTCAAAAGCGAACCGGGTGATCGTGCCGGATCACATGGGTTTCGGCAAGAGCGAGACACCTCGCGATCGCGAGTACTCACTCAAGACCCATGTGGAGAACCTAGCGCATTTGGTCGACGAGCTCGACCTCAAAAATATCACCTTCGTCATCCAGGATTGGGGTGGCCCGATCGGAGCCGCTTATGCGTTGCGTCATCCTGACCGGATCAAACGGCTGTTTTTGCTTAACACCCTCACAGGTTACGGGCGGGCAAAATCCAGCGGGCTCACACCGTGGTTTCAATTCATCAAGGACCATCACGAAGCAGGAACTCTGCATGAGGTGCTGGGGCATCTCAATGTGAATGTTCTTGGTATCATGAAAGCCATCGGTTTCGAGAATACGGCCGCCGTGGACGCCAATTGGGTCGCGGCGTATAGCGCGCCGTTCCCGAGCAAAGCCGATTGTCTGGGTGCTATTGAATTTCCGCTGGACGCATTCCTTGGCCGCATGGTGCCCTATGTCCGCGAAGGGTTTCCCTTCATCGACGATCTGAAAGCAAAACCCGCAATGCTTGCGGTAGGCATGAAGGACAAGGGTATTGCGCCCGATGCTCAGATTGCGGATTTCCGGGGCATTTGGCCGGATCGTCCCATTGTCGAGCTCCCCGGGGCGGGTCATTTCAGCCAGGAAGACGTTCCGGACACGATCGTCGCTTTAATTCAGCTCTTCATCCAGAGCACGTGACACGTAAGGGAAATGCCGTGACCTACGAAAGCCTCACCTACAGCATGGCGAAAGACATCGTCCGCATCACGATCAATCGACCGGCGCAGTTAAATGCGATCAATGTGCTTACGGCAAAAGAGCTCTCCCTTGCCGCGAAGCGGTGCAGGGCCGATCGAGCGGTACGATGTGTTGTGCTGACCGGTGCCGGCGACCGCGCTTTCTGCTCTGGTGGTGACGTCGCCGGATTTGCTTCGGATCCAACACGAGTTGATATTCTTATCCAGGAAATGACCAATATCTCGAGGAGGCGATCTCGGTATTCGCACGCATGCGGGCACCGGTCATCGCTGAAGTGAACGGTACGGTAGCTGGCGCCGGCCTCGGTTTGATGGCAGCGGCGGATTTTGCAATCGCCTCTGAAAAAGCAAAATTCACCAGCGCCTACACCAAGATCGGGCTAACTCCCGACGGAAGCACGACATGGTTTTTGCCACGCTTGATTGGTCACCGCCGTGCAAAGGAACTGTTCCTTCTGAACCGGTTGTTGTCTGCGGAAGAGGCGATGGCTTGGGGCTTAGTCAATCGTGTGGTGGCTCCTGCGGACCTGTCACCTGCCGTTGCTCAAGTTGCCGAGCAACTCGCCAGCGGGCCGACACACGCCTTCGCGTCGGTCAAGCGGCTTCTGATCTTGAGCGACGGTGCGAGCCTCGAGCAGCAGATGAAGCATGAATCAGCCTCGATCGTCCGAATGTCCGGGTCGCGAGACGGCCTCGCGGGCGTGAAGGCATTTAAGGACAAAGTAGAACCTAGCTTCGTCGGGAGCTAGGCACACCGCAACGATCGAGGTCATGCCCATTATCAGTTGATCCAAATAGCTCGCTCGCGGGACACTGTTCCGGGATCGCCAGGCTGGGAAGCAACTCACATTATCGTTTTATCCGGGCCACACAAATTGTGTGTTTCATCCTGGTTGTTGCGGAGATAGAGGCATATGCATGTTGTTTGAGATAGACAAACATTAGCGCAGGGAGGTCCAACAGGCAGTACGTCAGACGCCTGTCGTGCGGGCCATGCACATGCCAGACTCTGCGATCGTCAATTTGATGAACTGGCGTCCGCAGATCGACGTCCTCCGCTTACCTGCCCTGAAACGCGAACTTGCCTCTGAAGCTGCGTGCGCCGTGTTCTGCGACAGCTTTCACTCCAGCCTGCATGTCGTGCGTCTCCAAAAGGGGAGCGCCGACAGCGCCGACAAGGCGATCGGCGGCGCAGGCCCCGTCTTGAGCAGCTGCTCTGATCAGGCGTTTGGTCGCTTGAAACGCTCGTGCAGGACCCGAGGAGAGTTGCTTCGCGAATTTCGCGGCTTCGTCGTCTAGTACCGCATCCGGAAGAATTCTCGTCACGATGCCCCATCTTTCGAAATCATTAACTCCATAAATGGATGTGGAATAGCAAATCTCCATCGCCCGGGCGGGACCGGCTCGCTCGCACAGGATCTGTGCGCCTCCGAGCAACGTCGTCGCGCCTATCATGGCTTCTAGTTGAGCAAACTGGGCCGTCTCGCTGGCCCACAGTACATCACAGCGAAGTACAATTTCGAGGCCGGCAGTCAGGCACAATCCTCGGACGGCCGCGATCGTCGGAATTGGAAGCTCTTGCAGACGTGCCATGAGGGGGATGTGTTTAATGAGGTGAGCTTCGGCCGCGTGGGTGGACAGGCCCTCAAACATGGCCGGAACGTCGGCGCCGGCACTGAAATGTTGTCCGTTTGCCTTCAACAACAGTGCGCGGAGCGGCGCGGCGGCGACTTGGTCGATTATGTCGCTTAGCTCGTCTAGCATTTCCCATGTGAACAGATTAAGGGGCGAATTTGAAACAGTGACGACGGCGAGGGCATCCTGGATCTCAAGTGTCACGCTGGCCATTTTCGTCTCCGAGCTAATCTTTCTGCGAAGAGTGTTTTGATGATAATTTGTTGAGCTGTCGTCGGCGTTTTTCTCGATATCGGTGGCGCCGCCTCTTCGTGATGGTAACGCACTTTCGCGCCGTGTAGGCACTTGCGTTTCCGGTATCACGTCAAGGTCGTTTTGATAGCCGCCCGATGGGACATATGAGTGTTCGAGGTGCCAGCTGACGTCTTTCTAAGTGCCGAGCAACGGCATTCGATCTAGGAAATCCGTGCTGGGAGATCGACGAACTTATTCTCCTGTGAGCTGCCGAAGGCGCGCTATTCAATGGCTTCATATGCGAAGTTCCTTCAATGGCTGTTTTCCGGAACGAGCTGCTTCGCGTTTGTCACGGAAGGCTCTTGAGTGGGCATCGCGAGGTCGCGAGCTGTTGCACCTGATTGCTTCCGGCCAATCAGAAAGCCGGTGATCAGAGCGTCGCTCTGAGGCGGCGAGAGCGGGGCAGGGACGACGCACCAGATCAACACGACGACCACCGAGATTGCTCGGCGCGGATCGCAGAACCGATCAGCACTGCACATATCATGCGTGTGGTCACCATTGTACGTCTGCCATGGGTGGAACAGTGCGGTCAAGGCCTTCGTTAGTTTTTTGGCTTGTTGAAGGGAAGTTGAAGCTCGATTCCCTTTATTTTCTCAAAATGATGCACATTTATGGTCAGAGCAGAATAGTGGTACTGCAGGTCTTCCTCGTTGCAAAGGCTAGTATCGTTCCAACAATCAATTGTGACTAAAATCGTGTTGTGGTATTCCTCCGGCGAACAGATTCAGGAGTATGACGTGGGCGTGTCGAGAGAACAGGCTGCGGAAAACTATCGCGCGATCGTCTCGGCGGCCACGCAGCTGTTTAGAGAACGTGGAACAGACGCCGTCGGGCTGAGTGAACTGATGAAGCATGCCGGCTTTACCCAGGGGGGCTTCTACAACCACTTTGAATCGAAGGCTGCCTTGGTTGCCGAGGTGCTTGCTCAATCAATGGCAGACGGCACCGCCGAACTTGTAAAGAATGCGAGAGCGCCGGTCGATGAATCGACCACGGCTCTTCGTCGCTATATAAGCTGGTATCTGTCGCCAACTCACCGCGATGACATCAACAACGGCTGCCCCGTAGCTGGATTCGCCGGCGATGCTCCCCGCCTTGGTGCTGAGGCGCAATCACATTTCGCCAGCGGCTTGGATAATCAGATCACGATCCTTGCCGGGCTGATCGCCGAAAGTGGATCTCTGGCCACAGCAGGTCATCGTAGGACGTTGCGCGAATGGGCAATCAGCTTGCATTGCAAAATGGTGGGGGCGCTGGTCCTGTCGCGGTCAGTAGTGGGCACTGCGCCGGCATTTTCGAATGAGATTCTGGAGAGCGCTCAGCGAGACATAATCCAATCTCTCGATGAGCGTTCGAGCCAAGCTTCCGCTTCACGAAGGCAGAGTTAAAGGCGCGGGTCAGTTTGGCACGCGCCCCCCAGGATTCCCAAATCGCAAATCAAGCCAAAAGCAAGGGCTGTTATTGATAATTCGCTTCTGCTTTTGGTGGAGAAGCGGGCGCCGTCCGTCTTTCAGTGAGCGGCGCGGACCAGCAACCGCAAGAAGCCATTCGTCGACAATCGACGGTCGGTCTTTGCCGCTCACCAAATCGCCCGGCGGGTCGAACTGCTGTCCGCTCGCCCAACTGATCAATGCACGATGCGCTCGATCGCGATGGCGGTGGCTTCACCGCCACCGATGCAGAGCGAGGCGACACCGCGCTTCAGACCATGCGCTTCGAGGGCGTGCAGCAAGGTCACGATCAGGCGCGCGCCGGTCGCGCCAATGGGATGGCCGAGCGCACAGGCGCCGCCATTAATGTTGAGTTTTTCGCGCGGGATGCCGAGATCGCGCGCCGCCGCCATCGGTACCACCGCGAAAGCCTCATTGATCTCGAACAGATCGACGTCGCCGACGCTCCAGCCGACCTTGTCGAGCAGCTTGCGGATCGCGGGGATTGGCGCGGTGGTGAACCATTGCGGTTCCTGGCTATGGGTGGCGTGACCTTTGATCTCGGCCAGCGCGGGCAGGCCATCGCGGTTGGTGAGCGAACGGCGCGCAAGGATCAACGCCGCCGCACCGTCGGCATTGGCCGAGGATGCCGCCGGTGTGATGGTGCCGTTGGCGCGGAACGCCGGCTTCAATCCGGGAATTTTGGCGGGGTCGACCTTGAGCGGAATTTCGTCATTGCCAATGGTGCGCGGGCCGGCCTTTTCGGTCACCGTCAGCGGCGCGATCTCGGCCTTGAACACGCCGCCTTCGACCGCTTTGCGCGCCCGGGTCAGCGTCTCCATCGCGTAGGTGTCCTGGTCCTTGCGGCTGAATTGATAGGCCTCCGCGGTTTGTTCGCCGAAATCACCCATCGAGCGGCCGACCTCATAGGCGTCTTCGAGGCCGTCCATCATCATGTGATCGATGATCCGGTCATGACCGGCACGATAGCCGCCGCGGGCCTTCGCCAACAGATAGGGCGCATTGCTCATGCTCTCCATGCCGCCGGACACCACGATCTCGGCGGAACCGGCGTTGATAATGTCATGAGCCAGCATGGTTGCTTTCATGCCGGAGCCGCAGACCTTGTTGATGGTCGTCGCACCCGTCGCGTCCGGCAGTCTGGCGCCTCGGGCGGCCTGGCGCGCCGGCGCCTGGCCTTGTCCGGCCGGCAGCACGCAACCCATGAACACTTCGTCGATCCGCTCGGGCGATAGTTTGGCTCGTTCGACCGCGGCGCCGATCACGTGGGAACCAAGCTTGTGCGCGCTGAAGGGCACGAGATCGCCCATGAATTTGCCGAGCGGGGTGCGGGCAGCGGAAACGATGACGACCGGATCGGAAGCTGTGGCCATGGCGGCGCTCCTTTTTCAAAACCAGATTGCATTGTATGATGACCTTAATTTAATATGGTCTCTGGGAAGAAATGCAAGGGAATTGCCGCGGTGGTTAGAAGGAACGAACAAAGGCTTCGTACCCGAAAGCGGATCGTCGAAGCCGCCTCGCGTGGTCTGCTTCGAACCGGCGGAAACCGCATGAGCGTGGTCAATTTAATGAAACTCGCAGGTCTAACGCACGGCGGATTCTATTCTCACTTCGAGTCGCGTGACAACCTGGTTATCGAGGCTTTCACGTTGGCTATGGATCGGACTGTCTCCCAGTGGAACAAACTGAAAGAAAAAGGGCCTGTCGGCATCGACGTAATCGTTGAATGGTATTTAAGTGGAAGTCATCGCGATGCGCCTGCACATGGTTGTGCGCTGCCATCGCTGGGCGCCGATATCGCGCGATGGAGACCGGAAGCCCGAGAGATCTTTTCAACTAAACTGGAAGAAATGATCGATGCGCTGGCGCATTGGCTCTCGGGGGAGTCCGAGAAGGACCGGCGCCGTGTAGCCATCGGTGCGCTCGGAACAATGTTAGGCTCTGTCGTGCTCGCACGAGCCACCGCCGACGAGACGCTGTCGGACGATATTCTCGAGGCTGGCAGGTGTGCGGTTCGTGATCTAATGATCCCTCGAAATCAAGAAATTAGCAGCTCAGAATAGGGATCGTCGCTCGATGGCACGTGACAGCAAAAGCTGCTGAACGTCGCCGCAGCCCACTCGGCTCCCGTCGTCCAAAATTGCTCTGGACACGACTGAAAGGTGTCATGTTGCGCAAGAGAGCGCCGTACGCAATTCAGCGGTGGTCAGGATTTCATGGGCAAAGGTAGGTCCATCGATGTGGTGCGCTGCGTGCATCGCTTCCTCGCTGAAGGCTGCGGTCGCGTCCTTCACCAGCGTTACATGATAACCAAGCTCCATCCCGAATCGCGCCGTGGCCTCAATGCAAGTGTTGGCGAGCAAGCCAATGCAGATGATCCGCTCAATGCCATATTGTTTGAGCTGATGGTCGAGGTCAGTATTCGCAAATCCGCTTGAGCCCCAATGCTCCGAGATAAGAATGTCGTTTTGCTGCACTTGGAAATCGTCGTGAAAAGTGCCACCCCAGGTGCCCTTGGCGAAGGTCTTTCGTCCACTCGATGCCATCTGATACGGAGTCGCATGTTTCCAGTGGACGTAGTCACCTTCCGACCATCGATGATGCGGAACGAAAAAGATCTTCACATCCGCTTTTCGGGCGTCGGCGATGATGTTCCGCAAATTATCCATTAAGTTCACTTTTTCAGCGATCTCTTTGGTGCGCTCCCATAGCTTTCCGCCCTCACTCAAAAAGTCGTTATACGGATCCAGCAAAAGAATTGCGGTGGAGTTGGAGCGGTAAGAAGCGACGGTCATCGGCGGTCACCGGATTGGTCAAGGTGAGATGAGTTCGAAACTACTGCTCGGCCGGGATGAACTCGCCCGAACCTCCGTTGCGAGCTTCTCCAAGCAAGCTCGCTACGCGCCGCTGACGTTGCACCGCTCGTGCGCTCTGGCGATACCGAGCAACGCATACCGCATCTCAGAACCATTCTCCGCCGCGTTTCGATTTCCATTGCGTCCGTGAGTAGGACATCCCCTCGAGAGCCAGCCGTTCGGCGAGGGGAGGTTATATAGTTACCAACCTGTATGTCACTTTGACAGTAGAGAAAGGTCTGTTACTTTGTCAAATGAGAAATCAAGAGGAGATACGGGATATGCAGGAAAGGACGCGACCTCGCCGAGGGGCTCCGCCTAAGGGCGAAGTGAGCGCCCGCGAGCGCATCCTCGCGACGGCAGGCGAATTATTCTACCGCGATGGCATCCGCGCCGTCGGCGTAGATACTATAGTTGAGCAATCGGGTGTGTCCAAGACGAGCCTTTATCGTTTGTTCGATTCCAAGGATGCGTTGATTACCGCCGTCGCTGACCAACAGAACCGCTCGTTTTGGGCGTGGTGGGATCGCATCGAGGAGCGCCACGCCGGTGATCCTCGCGCTTTCCTCGACGGGCTTTTATCTGGCATCGCAAAACGGATCCGTCAGCCTACCTATCGCGGTTGTCCGTTTCTCAACCTCGCGACGGAATTTCCGGCCGACGGCAACCATCCCGGTCGCAAGGTCGCGCGGAGCAACAAGGAGGAAATGCGGGCCCGGCTGGCCGTTATACTCAATAAACTCGGTGTCCGTGATCCGCAGCGTAAAGCGACTCAGCTCGCGTTGCTCATCAACGGGACGTACGTATCTGCGCTGATCGATGAGCCGGCCCATGCGAAGGTCGACCTTATCGACGCGGCCGTGAAGTTATTGGAGATTGGCGACGGTAAGGGCGCGTAGTTCGCTCGGCACGCCAAGATCTTTTCAAGGCTCGGAAATATCGCACTTTGATCTTGCAACGGAGCAAGCGACGTCCAAGCTAACGCGCGATCCGGAAAAGTGGGTACTGGTTTTCATTCGCGGCAAACGCAAACTGTTGGCGCGCAGATCATGCTCAAAAAGGCGATGGAGCGGGATGACGATTCGAAGAAAAGTCATCGCGCTCCAGAAAATTCGTTCGCTGCGGCTCGCTGGGCCAGGTGCCGGGCCGGCTCGCGCGGAGAACTATTCTTGACCGATCCACGAATTCGCCGGCCGGACACCGACGGTTTGGTCACTGCCACAACGCCACTCTGCTCGCCCCCTTTAAATGGGGGGCATGTCGCTACCGTCAGATAACGGATCCGGTCACCACGTTGGTTGTGCGTCCCAAGCTCTGCCAGGTGGCCATCAGATATTCGGGACCAGCTGATCAACGCGACCGCCTTGAGGATCGGAGCTTCCACGACGGGACGCTCTGAGTCCCGCTGTTGGTTGGTGCTATCGATCTAGCTAGAAATCGATTTCGATTACAATCAACATTTGATGTCTGCTATTGGCGTTGCCACAATCAAAATTACGTGAGTGGGGCAAGATTACTCGAGATCCGGGCTACAATTTGACAGTAACGCACCCAAACGGCCATTTAGGCCCGCGCGAGACTTGACTGCATGTGAAAAGAGCGGAACAATATCAATTGTGATCGACATTGTGTTTTCCGGCGCGCCGGCAATGCAGCGCGTTCGCTCAACAGGAGATAGATATGATCAAGTCCCCGACGACTCTAACCCGTCGTAGTGTATTTCGTGCCGGCGCCGGGCTGGCCGTTGCTGGAGCAGCAACGCCATTTTTCACCCCCAACCTGGCTCAAGCAGAGACCCAGTCCGGCGGGGAATCCCTTAACGGCCATGGCTTCTATCGCTTCAAAATAGGCGACTTCAAAGCGACCGTGATTTCTGATGGCTACGGGCAGATACCAATCAAGCCGGTCTTCGTAATGAACGCCACTGACGCTGAAATCGCTCCAGTGCTGAAGGCAAACTTCTTGCAGCCTGTCGTCCAGGTCACGAACAACGTCTTGGTTGTCGACACGGGACGGGAGCGCATCCTTGTCGATTCGGGCTTTGGCGAGAAACTCGGCCCGGCCTTCGGCAGCTTTCCCGGGCTTGAGGCCAACCTAGTCCGAGCTGGAATCACGCCGGAAAGCATAGATCTGGTCGTGACGTCGCACGGTCACCTAGACCATATCGGAGGCCTGGTGACGAAGGCGGGCGCGCTCGCATTTCCCAAGGCACAGTTCGTGTTTGTCGATACGGAATGGAACTACTGGACCGGCAGTCGTTTCGAAAGCGAGGTCAATAGTTCTCCGATGCCCGACGGATTCAAGAAGGGCACGATTTCGGCAGCTCGAGAAAACCTGCCGCCAGTCGCAAATCAATCCCGATTCGTTAAGCAGGGTGGTGAAATCACGACCGGCGTACACTATGTCGCGGCGCCCGGACATTCGCCTTCGCATGCCACCATCCTGTTCGTTTCGGGCAATGAGCAATTCATGCATATGGGTGATATTGCCCATCATCCGGTGACGAGCTTGCAGCGCCCGAACTGGTCGCCGATCTTCGACTACGATCCCGCGCAGGCGATTAAGTCGCGTAAGGCCATTTTGGATCGCGTCGCGACCGAGCGGACCATGGTGATGGGTTATCATTTTCCGTTTCCGGGGCTCGGGCATGTCGTTCGACAGGACAAAGCCTACCGCTGGGAAACTGGCCAGTGGGTCTGGTGAACGCGGGAGCGGATCGCTTCGAACCCGAAGCGATCCGCTGTTAGCTCTTAGCCGGGCAGCAACTGGCTGTCCGGAGGTCGTTCGCGGTCGAGCCTGTGCGGTGCTGGAAAATCCGAAAGGCGAATTGGATTAACCTCGTATCGCCGAGCGCCCAACGTGGCTCTGGGCTCGCAGCGAGCGGGATGGCTTACTGCGAGTTTAGCATCGCGCTCCCGCCGGAGTTGGAGGTAGCCAAACGGATCATGCCGTCAAGACGACCTTGCCGAACGGACGATCTTCAATCAGATGGCGTAGGGCTTCGCTGGCCTCGCCGAGAGGATAAACCCGCTCGACGAGAGGCTTAACCGATCCATTCACGATCAGTGGAATGATCTTCTGCCAAGCGGCAGCAACGGCAGACGGCGACTGGGCGAACAGAGAGAAACCGGCCATCCGCGAGCCTTTCCAGATCAGGTCCGTCACGTCGATTGCAGTTTTGCGTCCAGCGGAATAGCCCAGCGTGATCAGGGCGCCGCCAAGACCGATGGCGCTCAAGGCCTCGCCAGTCAAAGAGCCACCGATACTATCGATAACGACGTCGGCGCCTGCGCCGGCCGTGATCCGGCGAACACCATCGGCGAGACCTTCCTTCGTCAGATCAATTACATCGACGAAGCCAAGCGCGTGTGCCTTTTCGGCCTTCGCGGTGCTGCCGGCTGTTGATATAACTTTGCCCGCGGCTTGTGCCCGCGCGAGCTGATAGGTTGCATTGCCGACCGATCCTCCGATGCCGGGAGACAGCACCGTCTTGCCATCCGCGAACCCGGCGAGTCCCAGTGTAATTTGCGCCGTCAGATAGGCCACCGGAAGGCTGGCTGCGACCACATCGCTGATCGTCTCGGGTACCGCAGCCAGATGTTCAGGCCTAACCAGCAGCCATTCCTGCCAAGTGCCGCTCTCGCGGACACCGTAGGGTCCCGTGAACATGACGCGGCTGCCCACCTTCATACCTGTGTCGCCGGCCTCCTCGATGATGCCTGCTCCCTCATTGCCGAGCACGAGCGGCGCCTTCGCGCGAGGGTGTCCACCCGAAAGGATCGTGTAGTCGAGGGGCGTAACACCAGCCGCGGTAACTCGGACCAACACTTTGTCCTTCTCCGGCGCCGGCTTGGGCACGTCGATCTGCCGCAGTCCGCCATAGCCTGAAAACTCTTCTGCCACTATTGCGCGCACCGGATTCTCCTGAAGTGATAAGTTGAATGCATTAATGTACTGACAGGTCTGTAACTTTGTCAACGCCAAAGCTCAACGACAAAGCTGCGCGGAGGCGAAGCCTAAACAGAAGCGGCCGTTGTGCTTACGGATCGGGAGCGTCCGCCATCGGCCCAAGGAAATCGCGCTTGCCGATTGGCACGCCCTTATGCCGAAGAATGTCGTATGCTGTCGTAACGTGGAAGTAGAAGTTGGGAAGCGCAAATCGCGTGAGATATTGCTGGGGTGTGACCGTCACAACGCCTGAGCCGAACGGAAATTCGATCTTTCTTCCCTCCGATTTCGCGAAGCTACTTTCTGGAAGCGTTGCGAGATATGCCAAAGCATCGTCTATGCGCTCCTGCAAGTCGGCGAATGACTCGTCCGTATTCCGAGATTGAGGCAACGCCAGGCCGACCAGACGCGCCGTCGAGCGCTTCGCGGTATTGCAAGCTGACCGTATTTGCTCGGCAAATGTGAACATGTCGGGATAGAGCCGAGAAATGATCACCATCGCCGGTTCGATTTCTCGGTCGTTGGCGTAGGTCTTAGCGGTTTCGACCAGCTTGGAAAGTATCTTGAGATGCCGATCGAATATGGGGACTGAAAATTCGAAGACGGCGTTCGTCATTTGCAACCTCATATGACTTGCGCAGCTAGGGCTTACGTCCAGCCACCTGGCTGCAGGAACCAAAACTGACAGCGGGCAAGCAGGAAGATGGCGAAACAGGTGGCTGTATTTTGGCCCATTATCGAGCGTCCGGACGGATGCCGTCGCACGCTTAGGCTCGGTTAAGCCTCGCTTGTCTCATTGCCAATCGTTCGCGCACAGAAACAGCGCTCGCGTTGCCCGTCGTCTGGAACATGGCTTGCACGCCAACGGTTCGCTATCTCTCTACCGACATCAAGTAGATCGTGCCCCGACGGCGGGATACGTCATTTTTGCCACTTTCTAGGACACGACAGCATAGTCGGTGCGCGCCGGAGCACAGAGAGTTCTCGTAAATCCCCGGCATAAAGCGCGAATCGCCGAGGCGATTATCGACGATCGATCCTGAGAGCGAACGCAATTTCGCATATCGTTGACTCGACAGATATCGGCACATACGCATATGTTGCGATTTCTCTCGCGAGAGGTTCATTCCAAAAGACGAGACGTTCCCAAGTAGGTTGCAGATCGTCAATCGCGATTGGGACAACGCGGATTGGTCTCACTGAGCTTACAACCAAGCGGTAAGGCATGCTCGCGATTTCCTTGAGGGGGTCGATCCTCTCGCTTTTTACGGAGACGTATCGGTCACCCTACATGGACTGATGGCGTCAGCGCGCGATCGAGTCCGCTATCGAAGTACGGGTCGGTGCGGCTGATGACGTAATGAATGCCAAGGTCACGAAGGCCGGAGTTAGCAATTAAATATCGAGGTGCATGATATGAGTGAGACAGCATTAGCCAAGACAAGCGTCGATGCCTTGGGACTCAGAATGGCATGTCACCAATCTGGCCAGGGTGAACCGATTCTTTTTCTCCATGGCAACCCAACCTCTTCTTATTTGTGGAGAGACGTCGTTCCTCATCTTCGGTCATCCGGTCGGGTTGTCGCACCGGATCTGATCGGAATGGGAGACTCGGACAAACTGCCCGACGCAGGGGCTTCGACCTACAGTTTTTTGACACATCGAAAGTATCTTTGGGCTCTGATCGACAAAATCATTTCACCCAAAGAAAAGGTGGTCCTCGTCATTCATGATTGGGGATCCGCGCTCGGCTTCGACTGGGCTTGTCATCATCCCGATCGCGTCCGCGGAATCGCTTATATGGAAGCGATCGTAAGACCAATCAAAGATTGGAGCGACTGGAATAAGGCCGCGGTTCCAATCTTTCAGGGCTTCCGCTCGGAAAAGGGCGAAGAGCTCATTCTCGATCGTAATCTCTTTATCGAGAAGGTCCTGCCGGGCTCGGTGATCCGGAAACTTTCAGATGCAGAAATGACGGAATATCGCCGGCCGTTCCTGAAACGCGAGGAACGGTGGCCAATGCTTACTTGGCCCCGCCAGATCCCCATCGGTGGAAGTCCCGCCGACGTTGTCGCTATTGTCGACACATACGCCAAATGGATGGCGGAGAATGAGATCCCGAAATTGTTCGTGAACGCAGAGCCTGGAGCAATTCTCACCGGGGCGACGCGGGAATTTTGTCGTACTTGGAGGAATCAAACGGAAGTCTCGGTCGTTGGGACGCACTTTATCCAGGAAGACTCCGGAGAGAAGATTGGATTAGCCATTGCTGAATGGATGAAAACCGCGCTCGGCTAAAAGCCAAAGTGGCGAACACCGGCGCTTAAGGTAGGGTAAAATATCTCAGGACGAACTCAGTCTCTCGTCGTGGGCGATCGCAAGTAAAGTTGAATGAAGCTCGGCAGCTCGGCGAGTGCCAAAGATGGTGGAAAACTGCTTTTGCGCTCGCGCCCAGAGGATGGTGGCTCGCCTTTGGAGCGCTTTACCCTTCACGGTCAAGACCACGTTCCGGACTCGTGCGTCCTCGCTGTCCACTGCAAGCGTGATGAGGCCGTCCCTTTCGAGAGGGACAAGAGTATGACCTAGACCAGACCTATCCATCACCATAGCATCTGCAAGTTCGGTCACGGTTGGCACGAGCTTTCCGCGGCTCACTAATTCAGTGAGTAAGGTATACTGAGTGACGGTAAGCCCGGCTGGCGCAAGAGTTGTGTCGTAAAATTGAGTTATGCGACGTGATGCCTTGCGAAGTGCCGCCGCGATGCATGTAGATTTAGCGCTGTGTCTTCCGGCGCGCATTCAGGAAAAACTCCGCTTCAAAAAAGCAGGCGTACGTCGATACCAAAAGAAGGCTATCCAAAACAAAGTTTGTCTATCCGGGGATATTATTTCGTACTCACGGATCAGCCGCTGTGACGCCGGAATCCGCCGTATAGCCTCGATGTGCACCCAGACGCAAGATCCGGACCTCGCGGCCGCGTTCGGGAGGATGCCAGCGCATCACCGCTTCGACGTCCCCCGCTCGTGCAAGATATGCGCATATCTAGACTGGAGATCGATGTAATGTGCCTGAGGGCCGCTCGTTGCCGGGATTTTGTTAATAGAAAGCAAGAAGGAGACGCGCGCGGCACGGTAGCTCCTAGCGTCCCCTTCGAATTGACAATGCGCCACACAGCACCTTAGAAACAGGCATTTACCGAATTCGGAAAAATACGACGGGAGGGCTGCTTGAAGATTTACTTTGGTCCTGACACCCGAGCAGTTCGCATAGTTTGGCTGTTCGAAGAACTAGGCTTGCCCTATGAACTGGAGTTCTTCAAACTCGGGGATGCAAGCATGCGGTCACCTGCCTACCTTGAGATTAATCCGCTGGGGCGCGTGCCAACCCTCGTCGACGACAAAGTCACGATCTTCGAGTCTGGAGCAATCGTACAATACGTGTTAGCGAAGTACGGCAGCGGTCGGCTTACCCCGGACGTTGGTTCAAAGGAGTTTCCGGTTTACCTCCAATGGTTTCACTTCGCTGAAGGAATGATCATGCCCCCGATAAACACCATTGTGGTGGAAACGGTCCTCCTTTCGCCCGAGCGTCGGAACCAGGTTAACGTGGATCGAGCTACGAAGCTTCTCTCAAGAATGTTGGCCTCCGTTGACGCTGGAGTCCGCGGCAGGGAATTCTTAGCGGGAAAGTTCAGTGCCGCCGATATCATGCTGGGTCAGGCCTGTATGGCCGCCGCCAAGGTCGGTGCGGATTTTTCGGGCCAACCCGACCTGTCGGCTTACCTTAATCGTCTCCGCGATCGGCCGGCGTTCAAAAAAGCGAGTGCAACGGGAAAGCCGAGGGGCGGGGACGTCTCCGCAGAAACCTAATAGGTTCGTGGCCGCCGTGAGGCGAAGCCGAATGCGCGCTCAGTTCGTGCTCTGTCTGGGCGCCCTGAGCCGAGCTCCTGTCCATATGCTCGCAGCTCCCCTTAATGCATACGGAGAAATCGTCGAACGATCGGAGCACGAACCGCGCGATGTCTCCCACCGCCTACATGATGCCCCGAGGGTCGCACCGGTTCGACAATCCTGTCGGATCCAATGCGTCGCGGCGTGCCGAAGGGCTCAATTCATTCGACCGTCATTAAGCTTGGCCGGCCGCATGCTCTCAGAGTCTCAAAGGGTGCGATCTATGACCTTTTTAGTTGAGCGGAGCCGCGTTACTTCTACGGTTGCCGGCCCAGCACGAGGGGTCCCATCGATGGGTTTGATCGCAAAGGACTGCGGCAGATGAAGAACCTTGGCCGACCCGCTCTTGCGGCTGCTCAGTAAGCCCTCGCCAAAGGTATTTCAGCGCTGTTCCGGTCGAGGAGGGTAGATGTCGCACATCAACGTCACCATAGAGAATAACTTAGCGAGGCTCGTGCTGAGCAATCCTCCGCAAAACCGGCTGACGCAAGCGTTCTTTGATGAACTGAGCGACGGCATATCTCTGATCGCCGCTAGCGGAGCGCGGGCTGCGCTTCTGTGCGCGGAAGGACCGGACTTCAGCTATGGAGGCGATATCGTTCCTTGGCCCACTTTGACACCGGAGCAACTGCGTGCGGCCTTCGAACGGCGTCTCGCCACGGTCAATCAGTGGGAGCAGCTTCCAGTTCTGACCGTCGCAGCCGTGCGGGGTCTCTGCTTCGGGGGTGGTTTCGAGCTGGCGGTCAGATCGGATATAATCTTCGCTGGCACTAGCGCCCGCTTCGGACATCCCGAGCAGTCACTCGGAATCGTGACAATGCTTGGTGGCGTACAGCGACTTGCCGAGCGTGTCGGCAAAGCGTTCGCCCTCGAGTGGGCGCTCACTTCCGAGCAAGTGCCAGCGCAAACGATGCTAGAACGCGGCGTTGTGAATCGAGTCGTCCCGGACGAATCCTTGCTCGAAGAAGCGGGCGTCTTCGCACGCAACCTGGCGGATGGCCCGACGCGAGCTCATCTTGCTCACAAGGCGCTGCTGCGTATATGGACCAGAGGCGGCCAGGCAGCGGCCGACGCGGCGTTGCTGGACCTCGCTTTGCCGCTGTTCGAAACCGAAGATGTGAAGTTGGCGCTCCCGGCGGCGGTGGAAGCATTCAAGGCAGGTCGGCCGCGCCCACGCTTTAAGTTCCAAGGCCGATAGGCTTGCGTGGATCGGCTCGGCGTAAGCGGGATTTTGATTTGCACCCGCTGCCCAACATCTTCTCGCTGGAGATCAGGCATTCTATCGATATCACAGAGGCGATCATTATCGAAGGACCATAACGAACATAGTCGCCCATGCGGCCGTGGCTTGCACACGATTGTCCCTTCCATAATCAGGGCCAGAGACCAGCTTCCTCATGTTCGATGCGTCTCAGCGCTGAACGATGCTGAGTAGGCCGCCGGCTGAGCCTCTGAGGTTGGCCGAAATGGTTGCAATTGTGACGTTGGATCCGCAAGGCGTCGAAGTTAAATTGATCGTGCCAGCGAAGTTCCTGCGATTGCGCCGGGACTCTTTGGAGAAGCGTATGGCCGACGAATCGAAGACGCTCTACCATTTGCCGGGTACGGATTGGATTGCGATTGTTGGCAAGAACGGATCGCCTGAATTCGCTGCCGCCTTTGTGGAGCGGCCGATACTCACGGCATCGGTTTTGCGCAATCCCTGTGTTGGAGCCGAGTCAATCGGCGCCTTCTTTGGTGTGGCAAGCAAAATGTACGATACAATCACGTTCACAAACGAGACCGTCGACCGCGGCAAGACGTATCTCGAATGGGAAGGAAAGGTCTTTGGGCTCGATGTTCGAGGTGCCACCATCTTGACGCGCGACCCTGCAGGACAGATTGAAACTATCCGGCTATACCATTCGCCCCTGCACGTACTCACGCGTTTCTGTGCAGAGCTCGAAAGCCGCCTAAGCGGCAAACTCGATCCATCCGCTTTTGGTGCTACGGCAACATAGACTTGCTTGGCCGACATGGACCGTCGAGATTTTCGACTTCAGATTCGCTCAGTCAAATCTCGATGCGACCGGCGTCGGTCTGTTCAGGAAATCTCTCGCGCCAGAGGCGTGTGGGCGATTTGACCTCCTAGTTGCTAGCCAAAGGATCAGAAAGCATGAGTGGTCGAACGGAGCGAATAGCGTGGGTGACTGGAGGTGCCAGCGGAATCGGCCAAGCAGGTGCCGAGACCCTGGCTGCTGATGGATGGAGAGTGGTCATCTCGGGCCGGCGTCCCGACGCTTTGGCCGCCACGGCAGAGAAAATTCGCGCGAGCGGGGGCGCGGTCGACGTGTTTCCACTCGACGTCACCAACGCCGACGAGATCGCCGCTGTCACAAGCGCTATTCTTGCAAAGTATGGACGAATCGATCTTCTCGTTAACAGTGCCGGCTTGAACCTCCCTAAACGCAGTTGGGAGGATATGGAGCTGAAAGGATGGGACCAAATCGTCGACGTCAATCTGAATGGACTTTTGTACTGCATGCGTGCCGTCCTCCCAGCAATGCGCGCGCAGAAGGACGGCTGCATCATCAATGTAGCCTCATGGGCC
>Ga0137415_10000118_pt1 | contig 62717 bp, 49 predicted proteins | sample CZODoug3_1_1_16f_FD_183082 | JGI IMG/M metagenome (GOLD analysis project Ga0137415, IMG submission 183082) | Vadose zone soil fungal communities from Angelo Coast Range Reserve, California, USA - CZODoug3_1_1_16fungal (Hybrid Assembly) | ecosystem: Environmental > Terrestrial > Soil > Vadose... | reverse complement strand
AAAATCCGCAGGTCCGTCCCCGGGCTTGCCAAACATGCTCAGGAACGTGCCGTCTGCGTCGAAAATCTGAATGCGGCCGTTCAGTGTGTCGCTGACGTACACGTCGCCGTTCGGCCCGACTGCGATATTGGTCGGGCGGGCAAACGTACCCGGTGCATCGTCACCAGCTTTCTGGGGCGGTCCACCAATCGTGCGTATGTACTTGAAGCTGTCGAGATCGAAGACCTGGACGTTGTCTTTCAGAACGTCGGTGACGTAGAGAAGACGGTTCTTTGAATCGACAGCGACGCCGCTGGGCCGTTCGAGCCGGTCAGAACCGAACGTGGAATGGAACTTGTGGCTGGCGTCGAATACGAATACACGGCGAAGGCCCGAGTCGGTGACGAATAGGCGGTCGGCATCATCGATCGCGAGTCCGATCAGGGCCTTGAAACGGGCATCCTTTCCATTGCGGATGAACTCGACGGCCTTCGTTTCAGGATTGAAGATGAAAACGGCTCCGACGTAAGTGTCGGCGGCGTAGATGTTTCTCTTGGAGTCGATGGCAACTCCGTAAGGGCGGACCAGTTTGAATTTCAAGTCGGCTTTGGGCGTTTCGACTGGCTGGATACCCGCGAGACGTAACATCCAGCCTGCCTTTGTCTCCTTCTTCTTGACCGGGGTTGCAGGCTGCAGAGGCTTCGGTTCTCCGCGGTACTGCTCGAGCCAACGAATGCGCGCGACGTCCGGGGGATCCGGCCAAACCAGATTGCGCGTGTCGACTTCAGGAAGATCGGTCTTCGGCGGCTCTGCGACCGTCTTCGTCTTCTTCTTTCCCCCGTAGGCGAACGGCGAAAGGGCAAGAGACAGCATCACGATTGCGAGGCCTAAGCGTTGCTTTCGATGACGTGAAGAGGAGTAATAGGACATGTTTAATCCGCTCCGAAGTTTTCCAAGTGACAGCCGCGGCAGAACTGCAGGCTCGGCGGCAAATCTTTAACCAGCATGGCCCGCGCGCCACCCGCGTGAGGCTGGTGACAGCTGAGACATCCAAGTGGAGTCTTGATCTTGGTTGGATTAGCGGGATCGTGAACGTCGGTGACCGGGTGTCGTGCGACGGGGTGACCGACTCCGTCCTTGAGATCGAAGCGCGCTACGTGTTGGTCGGCGAAATAGTTCTCGGGAACTTGCACTTTGCCGTCGAACAAGGTCACCATGTGCGCGCTCTCAAGCTTCCCGTGCGTGGCCGTGGTGCTGTGACATTCGGTGCAAACGGCATTGCCCTCGGCGCGCAGCAGTTTGGGATGCTCGCCGCCGTGGGGATCGTGGCAGGTGGTGCATCCTTGTTGAAACGCGGGTTGGTGCAGCACTCGCTTCGACTGTTGCTCCGCTTGATCAGCGTGGCAGGTGAGACAGAGGTTCACACCGTCGGGCTTCGGAAAGGCGCGCGAGCGCCCAGCGTGTGGGTTGTGGCAATCGGTGCAGTCTCCCTGCGCGCCAGGGTGCTGGAATTTTGACTTCTCGATCTTCTCGGCTTGCTCAGCGTGGCAGCCGACACAAATTTCTTTCACGCCGGCTGGCGCGAGCACGACTTTTCCGTTCTTGGCAGGCTCATGACAGACTTCGCAGAGGTTCTCGCCAAACGGAGGATGCACGAATGCTTGCATCAGCTTGGGTCGCGCCGACTGGTGGGGATCATGACAACTGAGGCAATCAGACTTCCCGAATGGCTGGCCGCGATGTGCCTTGACCAAACCGGCGTCGCCAGCATCGTGACAATCCAGGCAGAGCGCAGGCGACGACTTCGTCAGGTGGTAGGCGAATTCAAGGTTTGCGGGATCGCCGGCCTTGTGGGTAACGTGACAGGTGTCGCAACCCAGATCGAGGGCTGCGTGTCGACTGCCATCTTTCGGAATGCTCATGCCGGTGTTGTGGCACGTAAGACAGAGATTCTCCGCCGTAGTGGAGCCAGAACTCGACTTGAGAAGTTCATCCTTGTGGTCAGAACCGTGAGGATTGTGACACTGCAAACAGTCGCGGGCTGACGGACCGTGCACATGGCCTTTGATCTGGGCGGAGTCTTTGTTGGCGTGGCATTGCAGGCAGAGCTTGGCGGGTGTCGCCGTGATGAGCTTGACCCGCGTCACGTCTTTGGAAACGCGCACTTCGTGACAGCTCAAACAACCCTTCTCCGTGGCAGGATGGACGGCCTTCGCCTTGGTCTTGTTTTCGTGACAGCTGATGCACGTGGCGGATGTCGCGTTGCTGTCCAATGGAGTGGGGTGTTGCTGTGCGAACGCCGACACAGTCAGCAACCAGATCCCGAGCGCTGCAACAACAAATCGCATTCGATCTACTCCACTCCCCTCGAACTCCTGCTTTTCAGCTCTGCCGAGCCTCTAGCTTGCCAACTCGGCAGGGCCAGGCGTGCTCCATAACGCGACATACAGGCACAGCGATCACAAAGCACCGCTTCGTTCCAACTCGCGGATACAAATGCCGAGCGAAAGCACCACCACCGCGATGGCGCCGACCGGTACCAGCAAAGCTTTTCGCCGACGGTCGCGCTCTTTGAGCGCGGATTCTCCAGCCGCGCGCGCCCTGGTCTCCGCCTTAGATCCTGTCTCGAGTTCGGCATCCACTTGCGCCGCTCGGGCCGTGTGCACGCGGACGCGCGCCTTGGTCAGAGCCTCGTTCGCCTGATTGATTTCGAAGCCAGCCTCACCAACGTCCATGCCCGCGCGCTCGGCGGTGCCCAGGAGAGATACGGCATCCTTCACGCTGTGCTCGAACCGAGCGAGGTGGTCGTGGATCGCCGTCGCGTTCTTGCCGCCTTCGTCATCGGTGGTGTGGCAATCCGCGCAAGCGGACCCTGCGGCGAGGCCAACGAAGTTGTCATCGGGATGGTGGATCTTATGGGCGGAGTGGCACGTGGTGCAACCCTCGGCAAAGGCTGATTTGTGCGGGCTTTCTTTAAAAAACTGCGCCTGCAGAACGTGGCAGGTCGAGCAAACGGTCGCAATCGAGTTTGCTCCCGGCGGCGCTGCGCCATGACTGCTATGACAGGTGGAACAGGTGGGCGCCGCGAGGTCGCCGCGAACAGCCATTGCCTGGTGATGAATGCTGTCGTTGTAGTCTTCGACCTGAGTCGCGGCGAGGTGATAAGACTTCATCAGTGCCGCGTCGGAATGGCATCGTGCGCAGGTCGCCGCGACGTTCAGCGGATGCACGGGCGAGCGTGGGTCCGTGCCGGTGAGAATGTTGTGAACGCCGTGGCAATCGGTACAAACGGCAACATTCGGGTCACCATGCGCGAACTTGATGCCATGGACACTGGTTCGGTATTGAGCCAGTTGGTCGGTTCGCAGTGTGGGATTGAATTGCTTCATACGATTCACGTCCGCGTGACAGGCGCCGCAGAGTTCCGGAATCTCCTTCCGTTGGATGTGACCGCGGAATCCTGAGCCCCGGCTCTTCGCATGCGCCACGTCTGTCGAATTCCCGCCGTGACAGATTTCACAACCCGTACCTTTATGCCCGTGAGCACTCGACGCCGACGCTTCCACCGGTAGCTTCAATGCGCCTTCGAGCCTGGCGTGACAGTCGACACAGACATTGACTGGCTCTGTCGCGGCCTGCGCGCGTGGCATCGAGAACCACAGCAACAGGGCAGTGACACCGAGCAAAACCAGTTGAACCCTTGGTCCCAACGTTCTCATCGCTAGCCCATTTACCTCGCCACGTAACCGACGACACTCATCGCCGCGAGGTACGTCAAGGCCAAGGTCACGCCCAACCTCACCAAGCGGGCGCCGCGCATCCCCAGGAGCGCCTCAATGAAGGGCAACCCAAACCACAACGCGCCACCCAAACCAAAGCCCAGAATCCCGAGAACTTCGCCGTCGACAAAAAGAATGTGAGAGGGAATCAGCTTCAGAGTCTGGAACTGCGCCAGGAAATACCACTCGGGTTTGATCCCCGGCGGTGCCGGCGCGAACGGATCGACCTTGGTGCCCGTTTCCCAGGGGAGGAATGTCGCCAGCGCAATCAGGACAGCGAGCGCAATGTACCAGGCCATCAGTTCGCGCAGAAAAAAGTTCGGAAAGAACTTCATTTCCTTTCGCAGATCAGGGCGGTCCTGCCACTCGTTTTCAACAGTGGCAGGGACGCTGATGCCGAATTTCTGCACCAGTAGCAGGTGCGACAACAGCATTGCTACTGCGATGGCCGGGAGCACTACGACGTGCAGACCGAAGAAGCGGGTCAGCGTGGCGCCCGTGACATCCTCTCCGCCGCGCATGAAAATCATGATCGCGCGTCCGATCACCGGTACTTGTCCGGCTACTTCCGTGCCCACCTTGGTGGCGAAGTAGGCGCGCGTATTCCACGGCAGCAGGTACCCGCTAAAACCAAAACCCAGAATCAGGAAGAGCAGGATGACGCCGGTGATCCACGTCAGTTCTCGCGGTTTGCGATACGCACGCGCGAAGGCGACGCTGAACATATGCGCGAATGCGCAGAAGACCATGAGGTTCGCAGACCAGGAGTGAATGGAACGAACGAGCCATCCGAACTGCACGCGGTTCATGATGTGCTGCACGCTTTCGTACGCTTCGCTCGCGCTCGGGCGGTAATAAAGCAGGAGAAGAAGGCCCGTCGCGATTTGCACGCCGAACAGAAAAAGAGTCAGGCCACCCAGGAAATACCAGTGACTGTGGCGGTGAACCGGGACAGTCTTATCGCGCAAAGGCTGGAGCGCTTCTTCCACGTCGAAGCGCTCGTCGATCCAGGTCTGAACTCGACCGGCAGCATTCATGGTTACGCGGCCTGCTTCCGGCTGACGTAGATTTCCTGTCCACGTACATGCACGTCGTAGATGTCCAGCGCGCGCGGTGGCGGCCCTGAAAGATTGCGTCCGTTGAGGTCGTAACATCCGTTATGACAGGCGCACCAGATCTGCGTCGACTCCGGACGGTACTGGACGGTGCAGCCCAGATGAGTGCACACGCCTGACATCGACCGGTATTCGCCGCTGGCAAGCCGCACGAGTAAGGCGGGCTTGTTTCCAAAGCGAAAGGTCTTCCCGCTGTTCGGCTTTAACTCGTTGGTGGTAGCGGCGAGCGCCTCACTCGTGTTGAGGGACTCATCCGGCGGGGGAACAAGGTAACGGCAGACCGGATACAGCAGGCTTGCGATTGAGGCGCCCATAGCGCCGAAAAGAATTCGGAACCACGTGCGTCGCGATGCGATGCTTGACCGACATTGTTCCGGCGATTGTTCGCCCGCCAGCACTCGCGTCACCATAGACAGTCCTTTCCCTGGATCAAACAAGAACTTTTGTTTGACCTATGGAAGATCTTGAATGTGTACTTCTGAAACTACGGGGGAAATTCAAAGCGAGCTTCGAGCTTCGCCTTTGCAGGAGTGGCTCTGATCTCGCATGAACGAGGCTGTCTGACCCCGGCAGCGATGACTTACATCGCGGTCATCGTGTCACTGCCCACCGCAGACCAGGAGTCAGGGGGCTGAATCTGTTCTGGTCTTCGTTAAATGCGAACAAGGGGGGGCTCGCACATTGGGTTCTAGTCGCTAGTTCAAACAACGTGTCCGACTCGCGACTGATTTTTCGGGGGAGCAACTCTCAGGAACCTTAGCGCAACACGCGCACGAAAAAAAGAACCAAATGGAGAAGAGACTGTAAAAATATTCTTGCAACGGCGAACGATAGTAGTAGAGTTTGTGTTGACGCATTGCGTCTAGAAAAGTTCTCAGCGCCTTCTGGCTGGCCGGCTGGAAGAACGATGTACGACTTGCCATTCTTCAAATTTGTTTGATGCCACAGTAGATAGAGGCTCGTCGATGTTCCCACATTTTCAAATCGAGTCGCGTCTCGAAGCACTCAAGGACTGAGCGTTGCTGGTCGTCAAGACAAGTCTTCAAGCTAGGGGTACTGGCCATTAGATAGGTAGCTGGTTAACCTTCGGACAATGCCGTTCTCGTGCTCTCGCGAAAGAACGGGACAAGGAAGAACCGGGCGAAACACGGGAAACCTAAGGTGATGTGGTCGCCAATGCCACCTCAGCCCCAGGTGAATCTAAACTCCGTCCGAGTTCCTGACTTGAAGAGCACGTGGAAATTCATGTCACCAAACGGCCAGTTGACATCCAGCAATGCGTCACGATTGTTCGGGAAGCACAGCTGAAGAACAGGATCGAAGCCCTGTGCCAGCATTTCGCGAACTCGGTCTTGAAGATCAGAACCTGAATCTAAAAAAGCAGGACGACCGCCGATTTTGTGATGAGGCCACGGCATTCCACTGTTGTCAGGATCAATATCCGATGTAGATTTCTCAATCCGAAGGCTGTGCGCGGGAAGCGAAGATGGCAGCTCGCGATGAGTACCACGTGGCGAAGGATCATGAAAATGATTGGCGACCCGCTCCGCCCAGTGCTTCCACCCATTGATAATTTCTTCGAACTGCGCGGTCGCGCTCAAATCGAGCAATTCGCCTCAGCTTCTAGCCCGGACTTAAGCTGGTTTGGGCAGCAGATAGGTATCGTTTAAGAGCGTCCGACTGCCATGCGACGTGTGCGAACTCAACTTTGTTCGGAGAGCCCAGGAGGCAACTGTGTGTCTTAGAGTCCGACTTGGATTGTCCGTGTTTTGTTCTGCTTGCCCAAAGACTTCGAGCATTACCGGAATTGCTTCGAAACGATCTCGCTTCGAGTAGCCCGAAATCCGAAGATTTCCGCGGGTCCCGAGTACCTGCACCTCCGGTCTCAGCAGTTGCTGATTCACGCTGGGAACAATATGGATTTTGTAGCGCTCTAGGTCGGCGGCAGCCAACCGCTACTTATTGTCGTGGACACTTGCGTTTGTTGCGCAGCGCGCGATGTTGAGCAGTTCGAGCTGCTTCCAAGGCTCTCCTTCATCTCCAAGCGCGTTCACCCCGGTCACATCACCAATTGCTCCCGAGCGGATCGTCGTCTCCATCTCGCTCACGCTTGCATCGTGCGCAGAAAGCATGCCCACATAGTGGGAGCTCTGCCGGGGTCTCGCGTTGGAATTGGAAGTTTCTGCAGCAAGCGGCGGGTGATCAAAGAAAACGGCTTTGCCGGTTACGGAAGCAGTCGCCAGAGCCGACGTGAGATCATGGGCCTCAGCGCTAATAACGATCCCTCGGAAATCGGCACAGTCGCCGGCGTCTCTTCGGGTTCGTATTTCCTCGGCTTGCGCCAGCCATGCCTCGAGTGGACGCGCTTTCCTGTCCAGGTGCTCTGAACGCGAAGCCCCTGAAGGAGAAACAAAAGCCAGCCAAGAAGGGTCGCCCCGCAACAAAGCCGAGAGTTCAGAACGAACGACTCAAGGGTTGGAATGAAATCGCCAGCTTCCTCGGTCAGGACGGGTTTGGCGCGGTGGAAGAAGCCACGGGAACGCATGATCTTTGTGCTGTGTGGTGCGGCGGGTCTGAGAATCGGAGAGGCGCTTGGCGTCGAGATCGATAAGCACATCGGCCCCGACTTCCTGACCCTCTACATTAAACAAAAGGTTCGTCACGGCAAGGTCGAGCAACGGCTCAAGACGGTCAACGGCTTTCGTCAGGTTGATCTTCACCCGACGATTGCCGGCCTTCTCAAACGGTTCGTTGGCGACCGGAAGGCTGGTTTCCTCTTCTGTACTCGAATGGGGAAACCCGTCTCACCCACGAACATCATCCGGCGTCATCTGAACAAGGCGCTGAAGGAGCTGAAGTACGTAAATCCGTTCACTGGAACGCACAAAGCTGGAAACCATGCGTTCCGTCGTTTTCGGAACACGTACTTGCGGAACTACACGGAGTGTCCTGAGGGCCTGTACAAGTACTGGATGGGTCATGCGGGGAAGGACATGAGCGACCTCTATGACAAGATCAAAGAGGACGTGGCGTTCCGCAGAAAATGGGCCGAACGGTGCGGATTCGGGTTCGAGCTGCCCTCAGTTGTACCGAATGTACCGAAAACTGCCGAAAAAGCCGAAGCAGCAAAAGCGGCGTAAACAATTGAGAGAACGAGAGCAAGAATGGTCGGGGAGAGAGGATTTGAACCTCCGACCCCCTGGTCCCGAAATTCTGGGTATCGGCCAAGTTCATTTCTTGTTAACGAATATTGAAGGTGCTCCAATCGTATACGCCCTTCTCACTCGTGCTGGCCGCTCTCAGTCTTGGGGGAATTGGAGTCCCCATTGGAGCCCCCTAGAGTTAGGACAAGGTGAACCGGATAACACCCCTGGCATGAGTGCGAGCAACAGGCTGTGCCTTTTAGACTGGTCATGATTACTTCCGAGTCGCCGACAAATCACGAAGTCACCTGAATCCGGCATTGCAAGGGCAACAGTGTAACCAGTGTTGTGGCCAATCAATGCAACGGGGGCGGTCGCATCTCCGTCAGGCTCGCACACCACGATTGACAAACCTGGCCGCGGCTACCTGACTTGATCGGGGATCGGGACGTAGGCAAGGCGATAACGTAGGCGTACGCCCTTGTGCTGGTTCTTCGCAGCATCGGACAGTTTCACGCGAAGCTTATGACGCTTACGGTCCAGTGCGTCCGGCTTGAATCCCAGTTCGTACCGAAAATGGAGCTTCTGCAGAATCTCTGCCAGGGCGCTTGCGTAGGTCTGGGGCGAGGCGTCTAAGTATTGACCGCCAGTCTGGGTGACGATGTAGTGCGCGATGGCTTTCTGTTCACCAGGCGCAAACCATAAATGCGGAGAACGGCGGTCCCTCACTCCGAACGCGATGGCCGAGGTTTCGAGGAGTTCATCGATGAAGTGATTAGCCTCAGACCGGTTCATGCTGCTGTAGTCCCCGTAGAGAAAGATGAGCACAGGTAATGGCTCGGGCTTTGACGATCGGGTGCTATCCACGATGTGTTGCAGAGTGTTCTGCAATGCTAGCTCGCCTGCTCGATCGTGAGTTTCTGTATCAGGTCCGGTCGCCAGAACTTGCTGCAACGCTGTCGGCACATCCTCAATGCTCCTGGTCGGCAACAGATCAAGATTCGATCGGCCATCATCACACCAGTGCGCGACTGCCGCGGTATCTTGCCTCTCTATGTACTTCAGCGCAGGCTCGAAAAGGCTGATTTGTCCTGTGAACAACCCCGAACCTTTCGCCTCGTAACCTTGCATGTTGCATTGCACCACAAACCAAAGTGCGAGAGGTCGAGTTGCAAATTGCGCCCCGCTGTCAAAAGTCTTGACCGAAACGAGATGGCCGTTGTCAAAAACCTCAAAATCGCCTTGCTTCAACGTTTTGTCTGGAAGGCCATGCTTAGCATCGAGTGCGATCACATCAACCAAAACCAGATTAGACGAGCTGTGGAACGTGGTCTCTGCGGATTGAAGGGAACGAATGACGGCCGAAACTTCCTGTCCCGACATCGAAGAGACGTTACGTGGAAGCAATGACACCATGAATGCCAAGATCGCGATTGTTTTCATGTTCCAACACTACGACGACCCGCTCCCGCTGGATAAGTTGCGTCCGCCCCTATCTCTATGACGGAATCAAAGGCACCATCTTTAAGCATGACTGGAGAATGCGCAATGAAGTCAACAGAACCACACGAGCGCGATTTGCACCCGCCAGCAGCGCCTTGTTTCGCAGTAAATTGTGCAATCGTACAGCCAGGCAGGTGACCTGCAAGATGTTGAAAGCACGGCCCAACCGACCGAATCTTGGGTGGACGGATGTGCGCTTTCAGAAATTAGGTGTCCGCAACCGCACAGCGGTTTGAATCTCTTGGCGAGTCACGGGCAACCCTGAAATGATCCCAGGGTAAGGGTTGCCGACGATACGACCGTAGCCGGTCCGAGATGTGCAAACGGATATGGTCCACTCCTAAGTCCGACCGGAGAGCTCCAGCCGAGCACACAGGTTTTACAAAGTTTTGACACGATCCTTGACTTTCGCACGCCACACCAGGGATTTTTTCAACTACTATAGTGCGCGCCATCGCGGGATACCGCTCCCCTGCCGAACAGATTCAGGAAAATTCACACAAGGAGGCGTTATGAAAACGCACAAGGCAAGGACGTTCTTGCGTGCAGGCGTTTTGCTGGCAGTCGCTGTCATTGGGGGCAACTTGGCGCAGGCACAGACGTGTAGCGTCACGTGGACTGGGAATGCGCGTAACGGCTCGTGGAGCACGGCTGGCAACTGGAGCCCGCGCAAGGTGCCAGGCCCGACGAGCGACGTCTGCATCCCGACCTTCACGACGGCCAACGGAGCGGGGCTTGACGGCTCAGCGTCGTCGATCTCTGTGCATTCGATTCAGGCAGCCGAGGGTGGGGGGCTCCTGTTCGGATCGGGGAAGGTCTCGATTGCGACCTCGCTGACCAACCGGGGACTCATTTCTCTGTATGGGACCACGCTGTCCGCGGGGTCGATCGACCTCCCGAATCCGGGCGAGATCGACGTGTTTGACAACAGCTCCATCACAAGCCCCGCGTTCTCGAACACCACCGGCACCCTGTGGGTTTACCCAGGGGGGACGCTGCGACTCGCAGACAACCCAGTTCAGCTACAAAACGGAAACCTGAGCGGCGGCAACTGGCTTGTCTCCGGCGTGCTGATAATCCCGAGCGACATCTCACAAATCACGACGGAGTCGGGCGCGGCCTTCGACACCGTAGTATCGGTCGACACGGGCGCCACCTTTGAGGACGCTTCCGGCAACAACCCGTTGACGACGCTCACCTCGGTAGGCCCAAACGCCGTGCTCTCGGTCGCTTCGCTCACCGTCGCCCAAGATCTCACCTCCCAGGGGAGCGTCAACGTGGGGACACTGACGGTCAACGGTACGTACACACTAGAGTCGGGAGCCTCGGCGGGAGTCGGCGGCTCGCTGACCGCCACCTCAGTCAATGTCCAACCGGGAGCGACGCTAGGGGGAGGCGGAACCGTCGCGAGTTCGGTCACGAACAATGGCAACGTTGCGCCGTCGGGGACCCTGTCCGTGACGGGCAACTACACCCAGACGGGTAGCGGTGCGCTAACCGAGCAGTTCGGCTCGACGCTCCACGTCAACTCGAACGCCACACTGTCAGGCGCCCTGAACGTGACCGTCAACCCCAAGCATCCCCCGCAGTCGGGCGCGACCTACACCGCCCTGACGGCCGGCTCGATCAACGGATCGTTTACGAGCCACACAGCGGGGTTCACGCTGACCACCAGCGCAAACAGCATCAAGGTGACAAAGCAATAAGGGGTGGGGGCCGCAACGGAGTTCTAGGCCGGTCTTAATCATCGAAGTTAACAAACAGTTCATGCCTCGAGGGGCAAGCCGGTTCGAAGCCGCTCGGATTCCTGGCGGTTGACGGGCAACCCAGAAGTAACGACCTTAAATATGGGAATCGACACGACTCGGAGAATCAGCTTCGGAATGGAGCAATTGGAGTCCCTCGGCTCCAAGGCCGCAGAGACTCAATGGGTTGGCCTGCTGACCCCCTGGTCTCGCAAGATGCGCATAAAATGAGATTTAAGTCATTGAGAAGATTGGTCGGGGAGAGAGGATTTGAACCTCCGACCCCCTGGTCCCGAAACAGGGAACTTTGGCCAAGTTGTTGATTTTTCAATTCATGTGAGTGGTGCTTCAACCGTACAAACTCACGTAATTCCTGCTCGGCGCTCCCATTCATTTTCTTATGGGTGCCCCGGAGTGGGTGCCCCAAACCAAGGGATCAGAAACGGGGGTTGACGGTGGGTATCGAACGAAGCGACCGACTTTTGGTTTATGAGTCTCGTGGGAAACTGCAAATTCAACTACTCTGCGGCGCAAATGACAACCCACGGGGCCGCATGAATACTGGAGGTTAACAGTATCGTGACCCTAGTTTGACCCGGAGCGTGTGGTCGGCTTTAGCGGCCAATCTCTGCCCATTTCTCAGGGCGTCGCGAGCTTGCGCGCTTCGGTAACGATTTTGGTGAGCCGGTTGGAGAGGCGGTCGAGGCGACGGCGAGAAGTGCCGTTTGGCAGCAAATCCAGCACCCAGTTCACCTTCTTCGTCAACAGTCCGGTATAGAGCGCGTCCAGCGTACACCTCGCCGGTTTAACCGGCGCACAAGGAGATAACCAAGGTTGTACTTCGGTCTCAGATCGTTCGATAGAGGGGCGCCGTCCACTCCCACGATGGCGAAACGACCCAATAAAAGTGCACAAGAATGGACCGGGTACACGCTCCGCCCGGTCATCAGTTGCCTCGTGTCTGCAGGGTCGTCGTTCCCGGCGACGACGCAGATGCCGAAACGCGCTAACCCCGCGATTTCTTGGAAATAGTTTTTTCGAGGCGGCCTAATCGTCTTATGTCGTGTCCGGCATAAACAATCAAATCGGGTTTCTTCTGAGAGTGGAGAAATCGAATCAACGCGCCAATCTCTTGGACTCGCCAATCGGAAAATGCCACGATTCTGAGATTCATACCGCGATAGGGGACCGTCACAATCTTTCTGAGCAATTCCAGGGCGATATCTAGAAACCGCTTCACCCGCTGAATTAACGCGGGTCGCGTCTAGCCCCTTGCAGACGATCCTCGAAGCAGACGATTTGCCTTTCTTGCTTGGCTTCGGCAGGGCCTACCTCTCCAACGTTCGCGTGAATTCGCGCACCACTGCAAATCCTTCCCCAAGGTTCATCGCGAGACCACACTCCTTCGCCAGGGCATCGAACACAGGTTCCCACTCTGCCGGCGGCGTATCGAGTTGACGCGGTCGCTCGTGTGTTGCCCGTTTCGCGAACGTCGCACGGACCGCCACGGCGGTCTTACCTTTGTCAAGCTTCTCTGTGCGGACCAAAAGCACCATGTCGATGAGATCTTTGGTTCGGGTGTTCGCTCGCTCGGCTCGCGGCAGCGTATACGCATGAAGCTTTTCCGCAAATTGCTGTTCGGCCGAAATGACTGGAAATGAGGACGGTTGCACGCCGGCGAAGCCGAGCCAGTCCCGGCCGGTCACCACGTCCAGAGGCTCCAGCACCTCATCCCCAATACCGACATCCACATGAAAGCGCGCAAAATCCCTTCCATCCATTTGCGCCTGGACCGGATACCGGCTACCGCCTTCGGGAGCGCCGTCAAGATCTTCTCTCGCTTCCCCGACGAGAAATTCGAAATAGTCATTCAGGCGCGTCGCCGCCTCCTCTTGCAGCATGGTGCGCACCTGTTCCCGCCTCTCCATAGGGTCTTTCGACAGGCGCGTCCCGTCGTGCAGCGTCAAGTCGATGTCCTTGGTCGTACGTGCAGAATGGATCCGCAATTCCATCGCGTAGCCGCCCTTCAGCACCCACGGGTAAGTTGCCTTCGGTCCCTTCGAAAACATTCGCGCCAGGAAGCGGTCGAACGCCACTTGCCGGCGGAGGCGTTGAAGGTCCGTACCTTCCTGGCGCGCGCGCGCCTGCAAGCGAGCCTCGAGAGCAGTGCGAAACGCGCCGGCCGTCTTGTAGGATTTTGGTTCGCCGATCACGCGGACTGCCCCGCTAGCTCGCGAAGGGAGAGTTGCAGTTTATCGTGTGGCATGCGATCGATTTCTTTCCTTCCGATGAGACCTCGCCGAATGGCTTCGTCAACGGCTTGCTTCAGCTGGCCCCGATCCACGTGGCCGCTCCGCAGCAGATCCAAGATTGTTCGCAGCGGACGTGTCACACGTACCCCGTGCATTTCCTGAACGTCGCCTGTGTCGAGTTGCGCATAGTGAAGAACGAGGATCTCCGGAATTTTACTGTTGCGGCGAAATTCTCTGGGGACAGTCATGTGAAGCTTCGCCGGCATCATGTCCGATAGCTCGTGAAGGCTCAGTGCTGTGTCGTGACTGTAGGCCCCCTGGGGGACTTCCTGGCGGTTTTGCGACCAGAGATACCAGAGCATCAGGTCGGGTCGTTCCGGAGTTGGAAAATCGGCCAGCCGATAGATTCCGCGGTGCTCGCGGATCCAATTTCCGGCGTTAACATGGTACGCGTGCGTCTTCTCGGCAAAACCCGACCGGATGGCCTGCTTGGTCGTGAAGAATCCCTGTTGCGATTGGGCTACTTCATGGAGCCGTCGTGCAGCCTCTTTATAAGGTCCAAGCATTGCACAATCCCCCAACTTTATTGGGGAATTATGCGCTACATACACATACGAGTGCAATGATGATTCGTTAAACTGTCTATTGTGAATTACTTAGAGTACTTCTGACTCAGTTCGACTTTGCACAATCCCCCTAATTTATTGGGGGATTGTGCATCTCGCTTGGGCCCGAAAGGTGTGGTTTCCGTCTTCGCCCCTTTCGTACTCCCGTCGAGCTAGCCTACTGTAAATGGGATGTTGGAAAGAATACGACCCACAAGCGGACCCAACAACTGTGAAAGTTGCTCGTCAGAGGATGAGCAAGTTCCGCCGCCGAAAGGCGAAATCCGCGAAGACGACGACGAATCAGGATTGTTGGAGGAACTCGACGGAAATCTTAGCTGGCCCAGCAAGAGGCGCCGCAGATGATTCAGGACGGCCGGGAGATGCGCCGCTTTCTGGTTCTGTTTGGCGCGACGCGTCGCCCCCTGTCGGATTTCGCGAAACGGGCTTTCACCCCATCGCATGACGAATTGACGAATGGCTTAATCGCGTCGCCGATGCCTTCGCCTCTCTTGGTGCCTGCGGCCCTCAGTACTGCGGAACCGAAGATGATGACCAATCCGATGCAGGCAGCCGTACCCCGGAAGGTGCCAGAAGTGAGTGCAAACCCACTGGCCACTTCCTGGCCAATAGGGTGCAAATGAGATGTTTTCGGTGCAAATGACGTGCGCTTGAATCTAACGAAAGAAACAAAGAACAATGAGCACGGACAGGGTTGATTAAATTAGCAAACCGCCGCATTCGGCCACTCTGCCACCTCTCCGCGGCTTCTAGAATCAATAACTTCCACCACTCTTGCTATCGCTACCGGGGGCCTGTATCACGGGGCCTATCTGTGATGGCTTGTTCGAGCCCATCCCTTGCGGCCGTGACTTGCGGGCCTCGGACCTTTACATAATGGTTGTAACACGCCCATGACGCCGGATTGGTTGAGCGAACGTATCGCTCACAACCAACTCGAACAGGTTGTGTGGTTGTGTGCCAGTCGGCGCCGGAGACTACGCCAGCCGCGCCACGACAATCCCACCCGCTGCTGCTTGTCTTCTATTCCCGACGTCCCACGTGCTCCAGTGACTGCTCGAACATCCCACCGGAGACGGGAGCCGCTGCCCAGTATTCGTCCCCGTATACGCCGCATTAGTGCAATGATCGGGACGAAGTTGGCGGAGGCCCAGGACTCGGGCCAATTGTCCGTCGTCGCACGTGCGTGCGTGGGAGAAGATTCGCGATAACTGAGTGCCTGCCAGTCCAAGAAGTCGGCAAAAGCACTGTGGCAGCTTGCTCCTTTAAAGAGGGCCATTTCGTCGTCGTCTTTCAAAATCGACCATCAATCGCGCGCCGCGCACGACTCATAGCCTGAGTACTTCTGCGGATTGCTTGTATGGGGGGGCGATGTCTAGTATTCGTGCTGAGTCACTTGCGTCCAGACAACTTCAGCGCCCTCTCCCTAGGACTCCTGGAAGCCTTCGGCCAAGTAGAACAGGCCGACGGCTTCTCCTGAGTAGATCTGTGGGTGTGAGCAATGAAAGATTCCGTGGTCGAAATCTCAGCCGAAAGAGACCGGCCCGTAAACGCGATTTCCCTGAAGAACGCTGTACTGTGCGCTGATTGCGATGTCGTGAGCGACAGCCCACACGATCATTGCCTCGTTTGCGGAAGCCGTTCACTGTTCAACATCTCAGGTCCACTAGGCGGGATGCTGCCCGACGAACGTGCCACGCTCATCGATGCCACCCTGCCGCAGCCTGTGCTTATGTTCCCAACACCTCACAGAGTAAGGCCCAAAATCCACCACACGCAGTTCACGGGGAGTTCAAGGATCTTGCCTGCCGGAGACTAACAGCAGATTCGACCCACGAACTCCCAACTGATAAAAACGGTGCTTCGCAGCAACTAAGATCTTGCGAGGCTCGAGCGGGCTGTAGTTGTGGGCTCCGGACTGGCTTTCCAGATCGATCCGCTCTTTCGGTGTGGGTATGCTCTTGAACGACAGGACAAGTTCCTCGGAGTTCGGCGGTAGTCTCTCCCCCGTCACCGCTGCGGGGTCGCATAGGTCGGCAATATCGGGAATCTGGGTCGCGGTGAACGCGACGACTTTCGAGGTCGGGTTGCTGCGGAAGACTGCGTTGAAATTGTGGCAGTCACGGCCGGCGGCCCCGAGAATGGCAACTCTTTTCATGAAGATCTCCCTTTCCCCGCATCATCGTTCTTGCACCCGCCATGCTCTTCCGGGGATGTGGACGGAAGGCAGTGAGGCAAATCACCTGCGGGGGTGAGGCTTGACGATCACTCACGCGGAGTGTGCGGATGTTCCCAAAACGGGAATGGACGAGGGTCAGGAGCCACCTGAAAAAGACGCTTTACGACGATGACCACCTGGCTTGTGGCTGGGACTGGTATCCTGCACAACGCAAGACGTTGGCGCGCCTCGACGTGCGTCCACGAATCCTCAACACCCAAGGAACCGGTATGCGGCGATGCGTTTCGGTGGCTTGTCTGGTTGTGTTTGTTTTCGCCTTTGGCATGACAGCCCAGGCAGGTGAGCAGAAAGTTCTCACAAATCACTTGGGATACGAAGCCTCGGGGCCTAAGCATTTTGTGATCCTCGGCCAGGCGAGCGATACATTCTCGAATTGCACCCTGAAAGACTTGGCGAGCGATGAAGCTTTCCTGGTGGTTCCGGCTCGGGCCGAGGGTGTAGTCGCCAAGTGGCGAGACTGGTATTTCTGGGCTGGCGATTTCGATTCTTTTACTGCCGAAGGGCAGTACTACCTGGATTGCGCCTCCAATCGCGGATCCATCCGCTCATTTCCTTTCGTGATTCAGCGGGACCTGTTGCAGCGGAACACGTTGTCAGACGTCGTCTACTACTTCAAGGACGAACGCAGTAGTGGACGCTTCGACCAGGCCGACCGGCACCTGCCGTTTGATGGAGCCCGGAAAGGCACGCTGGACGCGCACGGTGGATGGTGGGACGCCACGGGGGACTACGGCAAGCACCTGTCCCATCTGACATTCTCAACTTACTTCAATCCGCAGCAAATCCCCCTGGTGATCTACAGCTTGTTCAAGAGCGTCGAAGAACTGAAAGGCCGCGGGCTCCCGGAGATCGCGCGCTACCAGGCAAGGATGCTGGATGAGGCCATGTTCGGGGCGGACTACCTGGTGCGGGTCAAAGATCCATCCGGCTCATTTTATCGCTCGATTTCCAACGGCGGAATGAAACAGGTTGCGGAGGAGCGCAAGGTTGCGGGTGAGATGAAGAACTACGAGATCTATCAATCCAAAGGCACGGAGCGGGGCACGACCGAAAAAGCCGAGAACGAGATGGAGTACGAGGTTAGTTTCCGGTCGGGGGGCGGGGTGGCGATCGCGGCGCTGGCGATCGCAAGCGCGTATCCGTTCTCGGGGGAGTTCGCGAGTTCGGACTATCGCAAGGCAGCCGAGGACGCTTTCGACTACCTCGAGCAAAACAACCTCAAATTGGTTAATGACGGCAAAGAAAACATCGTGGACGACTACTGTGCTTTAACGGCGGCCACCGAGTTATTCAAGGCTACCCACAAAGACCGCTACAAGGCGGCCGCTGACCAACGGGCCCAAAACCTGATGAGCCGCTTGGTCAGCAGCGGTCACCAGCAGAATTACTGGCGTGCCGACAGCGGGGATCGGCCGTTCTTTCATGCCTCCGATGCGGGATTTCCCGTGGTGAGTCTCCTCTACTACGATGACATTGCCGGAGCTGACTCTCAACGGCAGGTTTTGGACACAGTCAGGAAGTCGCTGAATTTCGAGCTGGGCGTGACAGGCGAGGTGACCAATCCTTTTGGCTACAGCCGGCAACTCGTGCAGGACAAGGCGGGGGAACGGCGCACGAGGTTCTTCTTCCCACATAACAGCGAGGCGGCGCCCTGGTGGCAAGGGGAGAACGCGCGGCTCGCCTCCCTGGCGACGGCGGCGCGGCTGGCCGCGAGACACTTCCCGCAGGACCCGGACTTCGGCAAACAACTACAGGCGTTTGCCACCAATCAGCTCAACTGGATCCTGGGACTGAACCCGTTCGATTCTTCCATGCTGAAGGGAGTGGGACGGAACAACCCGCAGTACATGTTCTTTGATTCCTGGGAATTCACCAATGCGCCCGGCGGGATTTCCAACGGGATTACGGGCGGCTTCCATGACGAAGAAGGCATTGACTACAACTTGACGTACAAACAAACGGGCGCCGACAACGACTGGAGATGGCAAGAGCAGTGGCTTCCGCACGCTGCCTGGTATCTGCTGGCGGCCTCGACCGAGCCCGAAACGGTAAGAACGCAAAGCGCCAAGCCTGGCCAGTGACACCGTGGACCATGGCAGTGTCGCGTCGAGAGACCTTGTGCGCGATGCCACCACGGGCTCTCGGGCGAGAGGGTAAACCATGCTTATGGCTCCTGGGGAGTGAATTTTTGTCCGATGATACAGAGTATGATTCTGGACACAAGGCGACGATGAAGAAGCTAAACTTCCTGGTGTCACTCACCACCAACGACAACGACTATCAGATCGAACAGGCGGCGTCGGCGGAGGAAACCGCACGGCGGCTGGGCGCCGATCTGCGGATCATTTATGCGGACAACGATGCGGTGAACCAAAGCCAGCAACTGTTAAAGGCCATTCAGTCGTCCTCGACGGTGCGGCCGAACGCCATCGTATTCGAGCCGGCCGGCTCGACCGGGCTAGCCCAGGTCGCCCGAGCTGCGGCCGCGGCGGGAATCGGATGGGTCATCCTCAATCGCGAAGCCGATTACATCGCGGAACTGCGCACGGCGTACCCGGTTCCGGTTTTCTGCATCACTTCGGATCACCACGAGATTGGCCGCATCCAGGGTCAGCAGATCGGGGCGCTGGTCCCACAGGGGGGCTCCATCTTATATGTACAGGGTCCGTCGGGAAGCGATGCCGCCCAGCAGCGGACGGTTGGGATGCAGGAGACCAAGCCCGCAAATATCCAGGTCCGCATGCTCCGGGCGCAGTGGACGGAGGTGAGTGCTTACCACGCGGTCAGCGCCTGGCTGCGCCTGTCGACCTCGCGAGCTTTGCAGATGTACGCGATCATCGCCCAGGACGACTCCATGGCGATGGGAGCGAGAAAAGCATTTCAGGAAATCACCGACTCGCGGCTGCGAGACCATTGGCTTACCCGGCCCTTTACGGGCTGCGACGGTATGCCGAAAACCGGCCAGGCATGGGTTCGCAGTGGGTCGCTGGCGGCCACTGTGGTGGTCCCAGCCAACGCGGGGCTCGCCCTGGAAATGCTGGCCAAGACGGTTCAGTCGGGAGTGTTGCCCGCGGAGCGGACATTCACCGAGGTACGGTCGCATCCCTCGATCGCCGATTTGGCCGCGGTGCACGACAAGAAGCGGCTCGTCTAGGCGCGCCTGGCGGTTGGACTTGCGGTGCCAAGCGGATCGCTGCATCACGCCCGGTTCGTAGTGGCTTTCTTCTTGACGCGCGCCTGGGAGGCGGTGCCAACCTCTACCCGATTCCTTCCACCTTCCTTGGCACGGTACAGGGCTTTGTCGGCGAGCTGGGTCACGCTTTCGACGGTGGGATGCTTCGAACCGGGCTCGGCAACACCAATGCTCACGGTGACTGAAAGCCCGAGCGAAGCAGAAAGCCGTCTCCATTGGGCTCGAACCAGGGAACGCTTCTTTCTTCGAGCGGCAATTTTCCGCCGGTCATGACCCCGCGAAAGGGCTCTGCGATCGGAGCCGCGCAGTCGGAAAACCGATGTCTCGATCGTTGCACGCAAGAGTTCCAGATGCGGGACTGCTTCCTCAGCTGGTTTTCCGGGGAACAGAATCGAGAACTCTTCCCCGCCCACGCGAAACGCTTGCCCGCCGCCCGTAACGCGCGTCAACCGATCGGCCACCATGCAGAGCACATCATCTCCGGTTTCGTGACCGTAGGTATCGTTGAATTTCTTAAAGTGGTCGATATCGACGACGGCAACGGAATAGGGTGCTTCCAGCCGGAACCGGGCGTCGTTAAAGGCACGCCGGGAGGGCAGCCCGGTCAGTTCGTCGTGGTAGGCCATTGCATAAGACGCTTCCACGATGAAGACCGCAAGGATTGCAGCCGCCGTACCGATATAGGCACGGGCGATGTTACCGACTCCTCCCGCGTTCAGAGCCAGGCAGGAACTCAGAAGGGCCCAAACGAAGCCACCTTCAAACAGTTTGTGATACCTAAGGTAGCGGGCCATCAATGTCCCCAGGGTCACCGCGAATGCCAGCCAGGAGATTTGCGGAATTCGAGTCCACGAGAACCAGGCGCGGTCCAGTAATGCTCCGTGGAACAAACTGGATCCAAACGCGGGCTGTGGGCGGCAGATCAACGCCACGAAAACGGACTCCACGAACAGCACCAGCAGGCGGGGAGCGACTGCAGGAAGCGTGAACCCTCGCTCTGCCGCAACCGCCAGGAGCGCCAGGTTCAGCGGTAGCAGGAAAGAGACCGCTTCCAGAGCCGTTAGCCCCGGCCCTTCGGTCGGGACGGCTCCGGAGGAGAAGAACTCAAGCGCACGGTGCGCGAGCAACAACAGGACCAGAGCAGAGAACACTCGACTGGAATGAAAACGCCACGCGAGTAGAAGTCCCACCAGGAAGGCAGCGTAATAATAGAGGTCCACCACCGACACAGAAATCTTGACGACCCCCGCCCGGATAAGCACCATCGCGATGGCTAACAAGAAGCCACCGGGCAACACTAGGGACTTGAGCCTGAGTTTCCTCCAGACGTCCACCGCGGGAACCCTCTCGAGACGAAGAAGTTTGGGGCGCGATCCGATTATCTATGTTGTCTGGCCCGGGTAGAGATTTATCTTCCGGGTTCCAGATAAACGTTAGGCCATCCGTCACGGGTCCTTAAGCATCTGGACAAGATGGAAAATGCGCAGTATTTCGGCGGTCGTGGCGCCCTTGCTTGGTTACCTCGAAGAGCCGCTGGATGAACTGGGGCTTTCGATGGGGCACGGTTCACAACGAAAGATCCCTCCGCTCGTTGCGTCGTTGTTGGTAGAACCTGCAACGCCTCTTCCGCACTTTGCGTTTTCAGCACGCGATGTCCGACTGACTGTGGCACTTCGTCGATCACATCCCGCACCAAAGGCCTGGTCTCGACCAGCAGACTGGTCGGTTGCGTACTCGCCGGAAAGCCCAGATCCGGAGTTCCAACATGCCGCCGTGCGGGTTCTCTTCGGCAGTTGTTTCGGACTTTGCCGATCCAGTTTCCGTGCGCCACCTCCGACGTCAAGCAATCGGGGATTCAATCCCCGATGCCACTCTGGGACCGGCTCAGTTTTCTCGGAACTGGACAGATCAAAGGACACTTAGACCTCAAACGCGACAGATATTTCGGTACTCCACGACCGGCAATCGGACAGGGGTGGACACCGTTTCGGGAATGTTCAATCACGCAGGTCGCAAGACCGAACCGAAGGAATTTCTTCAACTGGCTTTCCGATTCTTATTTCGGTCTTGTCAGCAGTGTCTGGTTCGGATCGAGCACAATTTTTTTTGCACCAGGTGGCGCTGTCAGGTGAAAAGGAGTTTCCGGCCCATCCACAAGGACCCTGCCCAGGAGGGTCATCTTTTTTCCAGCGGAAACCGCATACACCGGCACCGCCGTCACCAGCTCGTGGGGCGCTTCTTTTTGCGCAATTACTCCGCTTACCAGAGTCCCGCTGGCCTTGGGCGCATATTTCACGCCTTGCAGGCTGAAATGGGGCAGGGCGACACCCTGCACCCATCCCTGCACAAACCAGTCCAGAGATTTTCGCCCCTCGTACCAGAGTGGCGAAGGCAATTCTTCCTCGAAGACCGCGAACAACTCCTGGGTTGTGATGTCCTTCCCCGCGTAGCGCTCGCGCACTTTTCGCAGCCCGCGTACAAATGGTTCGTCGATGCCAGACGGGCCCCGTCCCGTCTTGGGCGTCCGGTTCCCTTCCGCATCGAGTAGCATGTGCCGCAACATGTGAAACAGCCACGTACCGCGACCATAGCTGACCGCCTCATAGCCGTTGGGGAAGTGTGACGAATTGAGCCGCGTTCCCAGCGTCACCGGGCCCGCAGCACGGAGTGGCTCGTCCTGCTTGTTCTTCTCCAGGAGGTCGGCCCGATATCCCTCCAGAATCTGATGGAACTCCGCGGGCCTCTGCGTCTCGAGCAACATCAACGCCGAATAGTTCGCCAAGGCCTCGACGATCCACTGGTCTCGGTATCCGCGCCATCCGACCAGATCGCCCCACCATTGGTGGGCCGTTTCGTGGGGCAGCACCAGACCTCTGAAGGCCGTCTGTAAGGGATCGAGATGCAAGTCCGCCTCTTCTCCGGGCGTAAGAAATGCAAAGCTGGAGAGGAATACCAGGCCCGGCCAGCCCTGGCTCATCTGGCCCGGCATCTGTGTGAGTTCCAGCGAGCTGTAAGGAAACGGCCCGAATCGTTGTGAGAAGAACTCCACGGCCCGGGCGGCTTTCTCTGCGACAGCTTGCGCATTGCGGGCGGGAGATGGAGCCAAGGGTCCCTGGACGACAGTTCGCTGCTTTGGAAGCATGCGGATGTCGGGCACGGCGACGACTTGAGCGGCCGCGCGGGGGAATGCTCGCTCCATGCCGCGCGCCGCATAAGTTTCCACGGTGACTTCACCGGCACGAGCCACCGCGCGCTCATATTTTCCCAGGTTGAATCCTGCCAACGCACTCGGACGCTCCGTGACCCAACGCCCCACTTGCTCCCCCGGGGCGGATGTCTCGGCGCCGGACGCCACGCCTGCGGCTCCGGCGGCGACGCGTTTTCCCGTTGCCAGCAACGTCCACTCCGCTGGATAGTGAAACTCCAGGTCAAAGTCAGCTTTCGTTATTCCTCGGTTCGGATACCATGTGCCGCGGGCGCCAACATAGAGAAGGCCTCCCCCGGCTTCCGACAGAACATCCCCGCCATAGACAAACCGGAGCTCCAGCTTTTGGCCGGCACGCAACGGTTCCGGAAAGACCACGGCGACCAGATCATTTCCTCTTCTGGCCAACTGGGTGCCATCGATCGCGGGATTGTTGATGAACTCGACCGGTCGACCGTCCACTTCCACTTGCTTCACCTGCAGGAAGCGTGACAGTTCGAAAAACAGCGTGCGCTCTCCGCCTAGTTGCACTTCCATCTCCGCCCAAGTTTCCGCGCCGACGGTTGTCGGCGGCCTCACTTCTGCGCGAATCCTGTAGCGTGAAATCGTGACTTGGGCGTCCATGGACTCGGACGCGCGTGCGCGCTGTTGTCCTGTATCGTCGAGTGCAAACGATGTCCACAGGTCGTAGTAAGTCACGCCTTCCACCACCCTGGTTTGCCCCGCCGACGCTTGTTCGGACGCCAAGGAATCGAAGTCCACATCGAACGTTCCCAGCTTCTGACCTTGCAACCGTACATGCAGCATGCGATCGGCCATGGGATCTGCAGCAGATGGCGGGACCGCGGAGGGGGATGACTCCCCAGAAACCGGAAGGGACCGGCTGAAGGTGGCCAGCAGCCGAAGTGCGTCTGCTTCCGCCAGGTTGTGTGCCGTCTGGTTCCACCGGGAGCTGAACTCCTTCGCGTCCTCCGACGCTCGCAAGTATGGCTGCAGCTCTTGAAAGGTCTCGTCGTTGAATCGCAGATAACTAGTCGCGAAGCGTTCTTCCAGGATCGCCATGCCCGTAAAAAGCGCCATCGAACCGCGCTCGACCTGGTTGGGCGGCGTCAGCAACACCTCTCCCTCGCCTTCAAAAAAAGCCCCGGTCACGTGCCCGTTCACGGCCGTCGTGAAGGAAATCTCTCCATCCTCCAAAGTGATATGCAGGGCCGAGCGGTCGAGCGACGCCCCTCGAATGTGGAAGGTGCGAGTGGAATCAAGGCCGACGCCGCGCAACTGCAGGTAGAGCATTTCTGCAGGCTTGGCAACAGGGGTGGAGGCCGCGGGTGGCTGGCCGACATTTGACATGGCACTCGCGGCCTCCGACTGGCCATGCGCGAGGCTGCCGCCGGCCAGCAGAAGCGAGACCGCGACCATCCACCGGACTGATTTTCTTGTGGTTACCTGGGTCACCTACTGGGTCTCTATACCGGTTGTTAGAATGCGCCTTAGTGCGCACGCGTGTCACCTTCTTATTGCCGGGTGCTCTCCTCTTTGCAGTCGTCGCCGCGGTGTGCTCGCCCGCCGATGTCATTCACCTGAAGAATGGCCGGAAGATCTGGGCCGACCACATCCGCGAGAACGGCAACCGGGTCGAGTACGACGTCGGGGACGACGCCTATGCGATTTCCAGGTCCTCGGTAGACAGCATCGAGGCGGGCGGACTGCCGCCGGCATACGCGTCGTCCTCCCACAGCCCGGGAGCGGCCAAAGACCTGCCCACGTTTGTGCCCGAAGATAGCCTGGCTGGCCATGATGATCTCGCTGCGCGAGTGGTTCATGAGGGCAAGGTTGACCCCGATGCTCTGACGGCTCTTGAAAAAGAAGGTAAGCCGGAACTCTCCGCGACCGCGTACTTCCTTGCGGGCAAGCACGAATTCGAACGCGGCAGCCTGCCGCAGGCTGGGCGTTACTTCGAGACCGCCTTGACCTTCCGGCCCGACAACTCCACGATCCTTAGTTATTACGCCATGGCGCTGGTGCGCTCCGGCAATGCGGCCGCCGCATTGCCTTACGCCGAGAGATCCGCACGCGCCAATCCGGATTCCGCGGATGCGTACACCGTCCTCGGCTTTGTCCAGTTCTCGGCCGATCGCACCAAAGAGGCTGTTCGCTCCTGGAAACGCTCGCTTGAAATACGCCCTGATCATGTGGTTGAGCAATATCTGGCCAAGGCGCAACGCGAAGCCACCACCGAAGCCGATTTCTCGCAGCGGGAGAGCAGCCATTTTATCCTGCGTTACGAAGGCAAACAGACTTCCGAACAGCTGCGCCGCGAACTGGTTGCCACGCTGGAGTCCCAGTACGACGATCTCGTGCGTACACTCGGCGTGGCGCCCCGCGCCAGCATTCCGGTCACCCTTTATACGGAACAAGCCTTCTTTGACGTCACCCACGCCCCGTCCTGGTCGGGTGCGGTGAATGACGGCAAGTTGCGCATCCCGATCAGCGGGATCACGTCGATGACCTCCGACCTGGCGCGCGTGCTCAAACATGAGTTAGCTCATTCTTTTGTGAATCAAGCGTCCGGCGGCCGGTGCCCCACTTGGCTGAACGAAGGCATCGCGCAGGAGGTAGAGCCCAAGACGGTGGCCTCGAACGGACGCCGCCTTTCCCAACTGTTCCACGCGCAACATGCAATTCCCTACAACGCATTGGAAGGCAGCTTCATGGGCTTCTCACCCGTCGAGGCGGTGGTCGCCTACGACGAATCGCTCGCCGCTGTGGAATACATCAACGAAACCTACGGCATGAGCGATGTACAACGTATCCTCGAGCGGTTGAGTCAGGGGAGCTCGGCCGAGGCCGCACTGCGCGCCACCATCCACTCCGACTACGGTCAACTGGAATCGGAAGTCGGAAAGTTCCTCGCCAGCAAGTACGGCGAATAGGGGCGCCCCAAGCGCTGTTTCTTGCGCTGACAACCAGTCCCTTTTCGTGCTACCGTCACCCGATTCAGGTTCCTTATGAAGTCCCTGTTAAAGCGCCGTAAGAGGAAGCCAGACCCCGCCATCGAGCCTGTGGCATCGGCGTTTCCCATTTTGCGGGGCGCTGAAATTGCGGCCGTGTTTGCTGGGCAGCGCAGCGCCGGGGACTTCTTCGACTCCATTCGAGTCGGCCCTTCGCGTGTTTTGTTCGGGTTACTCGACGTAGCCGGCCGCCGCGAACAAAATCAGGACATCCTGGCGACCGCGCAGCGGGTGTTCCGTGAAGTCGGCTCGAGAATTCTCTCGCCGCCGGAAGTCAATGAAACGGAGGCTCTGACCGAGCTCTGTCTCGAGCTCAACCGTTCCATTATCGATGCTGCCGGTGGGGTTCACTCCAGCCCAGCCTTCGCTGGCTGCTACAACGAAGATCTGGGCACGGTGTGTTACTTCAATGCCGGCCACACACCGGGGCTCGTCCGCCATAGCTTGGATGTGTCTGAGCTGGGTGCCACTGGGCTCCCGCTGGGCCTGTTCTCGCACACCACCTCGGACGCGCGCATCATCGCGCTCGAGCCCGGTGCGGCTCTGCTGCTGGTTTCCAAAGGAGTTGTCGAAGCGGAATGCAATCGCGAGGAGTTTGGACTGCGGAGAGTAGAAGCTGCTCTGCACAGTGCCACGCCCACCAGCGCCCATGACATTTGCGTGACGGTTCTTGATGCGATGCAGCGTTTTGTCGGCACCGGGCCGGCGCAGGACGACACCACATCGCTCGCTTTGATTCGAAGGTCTGTGACCTAGTCGAGTCTCCTCGTGCGACGGCCGATGGCGGGTTCTAGAGAGTGGTGTTTTAGCCGCGCCGCCACCATCCTAGTTCTGATCAGCTCGTATCATTCCGGGCGCCAGGAATCAGATTGTCCGGCACCCCTCGGAAGGTCTTCTCTATTTCTTCTTCTTCACAGTCTTCTTCGGAGCCGGCTTCGCCGGAGCGGTTGACCCGCCTTTTGCCGAGGGGGCCAGTTCCTCCGCGGTCACGAAGGTCGGCTCGATGTCCATGGGAATCCCCTGTAGCCGGTCGAAAGCTCTGCTCAAAACCGGGCGCACGACGCCCAGCCGGTCGAGCATCTGCTTCGCACCGGAGTAGTTGCCCTCCGCTTCCAGGGTTAGCAGATCGTGGTCCAGGTCCTGCACTGCTCCCTTAGTTTTCGTCATGTCGACGGTGAAAGTCCCGTCCCCCTGCCCGACGAAAGCACCCCGGTCGAGCAGGTAGTTGAATTGCACGGCCATGCCCTTTCCATGGGCATCGTTCAAGCCGAACCGGAGACTGCGAAACGCCGACGCGAGGTAGGTCGTATAGAGCTGACGCTGCGCCGCCTCGTCGGCAGGCAGCACCGTGCCCAGTTTCATCTCGCTGGCATGGTCCATCATGTATTGCAGCGCAAACAGGCCGGTGACGTCGGCTTTCGCCTCCTCGATCGCGCTATAGAGCTCCTTCAACTCCGCCCGTGGTGTGGTGCTCCGTCCGTGCACCGTGATCTGGTGCGGACCGAGCCCGTGCATCAATTCATGGGCCAGGATGTGGGTGAAGAAAGAGCTGAAGTTTACGTCCACCCGCGCATTCTTGGAGAGCGTCCGCATCGCGATCGGCACCAGCACGCTGCGGAACTTCGCTTCCTGTACGTTCTTCAGCATGACGCGCTTGCTGCCCTTCTGCTGCACCGCCCGCTCGTTGTTGGGCAGATTGTAGGCGGCGGTCTGCACCCCATGGGAGCCATCGCCCGCGCTGATGATCTCGTCCACGGCCCGGATCGGCGCCGCTGCTCCCAGCTTCGGATTGCGGTATTGTGGATCGATCGGCAGGTTGTCTTCGATCTCCTGCAGATGCTGCGTGAACGCCGACAGTTTCGCGGTCTCTGCATCGTCCCGGAGGCTGATGTAGGCTTCAAACGCCGCTTTATATCCGAAGAGTTCGTCGTTGTAGGTCTCGTACGGGCCGATCGTAATGTCCAGGGGCGCGTCCAGGTCCATCCAGGCGATGTCGCTCTCGTAATAGTCATTGGAAAGAAAGGCATCGGCCCGCGTGCCGAGAAATTTCTTAAGGGATGGGTTCTCGGTAAGCCCCGCCGCTTCCCGCAGCAGCGCGGCCACCTGCGTCAATTCGTCCTTGTACTCCTCGCTGTAAGGGATGATCGCGAGGCTGCCCGCCTTCTTGTCGCCCCAGCGAATGACCGTGAAAAATCCTTTGGCGCGTTCCTGGTCCTCGGATGGCAGGGTCGCGACCCACCGTTCGAAATCCTGTTTACTCATGTCCTCGGGATAGAAGTTTGCACCAAGCGGCTTACGTGGCGGCACGCCCGGAAGGAACGCTTGGTCCTCGTCGAGGTTGGACCACGGCCCTTTGTTGATCCAGAAATAGTGCAGCCGCGCCTTCCCCAGCGTGGTTTTATCTCTTTGCAGTCGTGCGTACCGTTCCAGATTCCCGCTCCATCGCTGCTTCAGGAAGATCTGATCGAAAACGCGCGCCGCCTCTACCAGTTTGACCAGAGCCTGCCGATCTCCGGCGGAAAGATTCGCAGTTTCCACCCGCAAGGGCGTCGGGGCGAAGCGTCTTGCCATCTTCTCCAGCTGGGCAGGCGTGGGCAACGGTGCGCCAGGAGTTCTTGGAGCCCCGGGGGCGGAACGGGCAGGTCCCATAAGCATGACCAGCATGATGCAACCACCGAGGGGGTTCACGGCGCTTACCTCCGGGCAGGGTTTCGGTGTCGAACCACCGGAATGAGGATACTCATCATACCAGCATGTTTGCTGGCTCCGCGCCCGCCGTCGGGGTTACAATCTTGTACGAACAAAATCCCAGAGGTTTTTGGGAGCCCATCGGATGCCCAGGACTCCCGGGTAACTTCCCATGAAAAAACTGCATTGCATGTTCCTGCTCGTAGGCCTGGCGATCCTGCCTGCACTCCTGAGCGCCGACACTGTGGTCGAAGAGATCATCGCTCGCGTCAACAATTCGATCGTCACCCGCTCCGAGTATTTGCGCAGCCGGGAGCAGCTTAAAGATGAAGCCAAGCAGCAGGCGCCCACTAATTTCGAGGCGGTCTATGCGGAGAAAGAGCGCGACGTCCTGCGCGACCTGATCGACCAGCAGCTCCTGTTGGAAAAGGGCAAGGACATGGGGATCACCGCCGACACGGAGATCATCAAGAAGCTCGACGAGATGCGCAAGCAGATGAACCTGGAGTCGATGGAAGAGCTCGAGAAGGCCGCGACGTCCCAGGGCGTTTCCTATGAAGACTTCAAACAAAACTTGCGGAATCAGATCATCACGCAGCAGGTCATCGGCCGAGAAGTTGGTTCGCACCTCAACATTACCAAGGAAGAAGAGCAGAAGTTTTACGACGGACACAAGAGTGACATGGAGCAGCCCGAGCAGATTCGCCTGAGCGAGATCCTCGTCTCCATTCCAAAAGCCGCTCCAGCCAGCCAGGACGGAGCCAAGCTAGATCCCATGGCCCCTCCAACAGCCGCGGCCGCGCCGCCAACTCCTCTCGCCCCGGTTTCGGAGGCCGATCCGCTCGCCGCCGCCCAAGGCAAGGCCCAGGCTCTGCTCGATCAGATCCAGAAAGGCGCTGCCTTCGACGAGGTCGCAAAGAAGTCTTCTGACGGTCCCAGTGCCGCCCAGGGCGGTGATCTCGGCGACTTCAAGCGTGGCACGCTCTCCAAGGAGCTCGAAGACCGGACCTTTGCCATGAAGGCCGGCGAGGTCACCGACGTCATTCGCACCAAGCAGGGCTTCGTGATCCTCAAAGTCACCGAGCACCAGATGGCTGGCATCCCGACGATGAAACAGATGGAGCCACGCATCCAGGACGCTCTCTACTATCAGAAGCTTCAGCCCGCGCTGCGCGTTTATCTGAAAAAGCTACGGGAAGAGGCCTTTATCGATATTCGGCCGGGTTACGTAGACACGGGCGCGAGTCCGAATCAGACCAAACCGATCGAGACCGCGAGCAAGGAAGCGGCCGCCAAGAATCTCAAGAAAAAGAAGAAGCACTTACTGTTCTGAGATAATTGAAGACGTCCCTTCGCGGGCCGACTGCTCGGCGGACCCACATCGCCCGAACCAACGGGCCCATGATCTGGGCCATAGCCCGGGTACACGAACGCATCTCATGAAAGATTTCTTTATCGCCGATTGCAGCCAGCAGGAAAACAAGGTCATTACCTCGAGTTTCGTCGTGGTGTCCAAGCAAGTGAAGCCGAAGAAGACTGGTGAGCCCTATCTCGCCCTCACTCTGGGCGACCGCACGGGACAGGTCGAAGCCAAAATGTGGGATAACGTCGAGGATGCCCTCGACGCCTTCGAGCAGGACGACTTCCTCAAAATCAAAGGTCTCATCAACAAGTACAAGAATCGCTTTCAACTCACGATTCACAAGCTCCGCCGCCTGGGCGACTCGGAAATCGACTTCGCCGATTACCTTCCCAAAACCACCAAGAACATCGACGAGCTCTGGCAGACCCTGGGAGAGTTTGTCGCCACCTTCCAGAATCTCCACCTGAAGGGTCTGATCGAGGCCTTCATGGCCGATCCCGAGATCGCGCAGCCCTACCGCAACGCTCCCGCCGCCAAGACTCTGCACCACGCCTACATCGGCGGACTCCTGGACCACGTAGTCTCTCTGTTCCGTTCCTGCGACCTCATCTGCCGCAACTATCCGCACATCAACCGCGACCTGGTGCTGGCGGGTGCGTTCCTCCACGATATCGGCAAGATTCATGAGTTGACCTACAACCGCTCGTTCTCCTACAGCACGCGCGGTCAGTTGCTCGGACACATGGTCATCGAGCTCGAGATGTTGCAGGCCAAGATCGCCCTGGCGCCCGGATTCCCCGCCGAACTCAAAACCCTTCTCGAGCATCTCATCATCAGCCATCACGGCCAGTACGAGTTCGGCTCCCCCAAGCTCCCCATGTTCCCCGAAGCTCTGCTTCTTCACTACATGGACGATCTCGACTCGAAGATGGAGAGCATGCGCGCACACTTCGAGCGCGAGTCTGAACTCGAGACCCTTTGGACCAGCTACAACGCGTCTTTGGGACGTCCGCTGCTGAACACAGCAAAATTCCTGGCGCCAAAGCCCGCGCCGGAACCCAGCACGCTTCCCGTGACCCACAATGAAACTGTGACTTTGCCTGGTCTGGACGTGCCAGAAGAAAACATCAACACCCCGGTTGCAGTCGCGCGACGCCCCGACAACAGCTGAACGCCCACTCGTCCGAAACACAGCCGCCTGTATTTCGTGTTTGCGCCGACCAACGCGTTTCCGATAGATTTTTCCGATTGGAGGTTCTCATGCGTTCACGCTTGGCAGTACTCACCCTGAGTTCGTACCTGATGTTTAGCCTGCTGGCATGCTCCAGCAAGCCGCCCGCCAACAATACGAGCGGCGGCGATGCGAACAGCCCTGGTGGCACCGTGGCTCCCGGCAATATGGCCGGAGGCTCGAAACAGGCTCCTCGAGCAGCGCAGCCGATCGTCGTTCCGTCCGGAAGCGTGCTCACGGTCCGTCTGGGCGAAACCCTAAGCTCCAAGACCAGTGAGGCCGGACAGGCGTTCTCGGCCACTCTCGCCACGCCGGTGGAAGTCGACGGTCAGACGGTCATCCCCGCCGGCGCCACTGCTTCCGGAACAGTGGTGGCGGCCCATGCGGCGGGCAAATTCAAAGGCGCTTCGTTGCTGCAGATTAAACTCCACGCGATCACCATTGATGGCAAGCGCTACGCCCTTCAGACTTCGTCGGTGGCCCGAGGACAAAAAGGGAAAGGCAAGCGAACGGCAGCCATGATTGGCGGCGGCGCGGGCGCGGGTGCTCTGATTGGCGCCTTGGCCGGCGGCGGCAAGGGAGCCGCAATCGGCGCTCTGGTGGGTGGCGGCGCCGGCACTGCGGGCTCAGCCTTTACCGGCAACCGCGATGTCACCCTGCCCGCCGAGTCAGCGGTCAGTTTCAAGCTGGAAGCACCGCTGGAAATTTCTCAATAGCCGTATTCGCCGATCCCTAAAACAGGAGAGACCGCGGAAAACAGGAGAGACCCCGGAGTTCAAGTCTCTGGGGCTTCTTTTTGCGGGTTCCAGGGGAAGCAAACGACTGCCGACTACCCATGTTGAACTTTCAGGAATTTGATGTCCTCACATTCGACTGCTACGGCACTCTCATCGACTGGGAAACAGGCATATTCACCGCGTTGAAGCCGATCCTCGCCGCCCACCGAAAGTCCATTCCGGACGCGCAGCTCCTGGAACTCTACGGCGAGTTCGAGGCACAGGCCGAAATGGGCGAATATCGTCCCTACTGCGACGTCTTGCAGTCGGTGGTCAGCGCCTTCGGCAAGCGGCTGGCTTTCACCCCTACACTCGACGAGCTGCAGTCGCTGCCTGACTCTGTCTCGAACTGGCGGCCCTGGCCCGATACCGTCGGCGCCCTCAAAAAGCTGAAGAGTCGTCACCGCCTCGCCATCATCTCCAACATCGACGATGACCTCTTCAAACCGACTCGGCGCCATCTGCAGGTAGCCTTCGATCCCGTCATCACCGCTGAGCAAGCGCGCTGCTACAAACCGTCGCTGCAGATTTTCAAGCTGGCCCTCGACCAGGTTGGAGTCGCACCGAATCGCATCCTGCACATCGGACAAAGCGTCTACCACGACGTGCTGCCCGCGCAATCCCTCGGGCTTGCGACCGTGCGGGTGAATCGCCCCTCAAGTCGAACCGGAGTTGGCGCAGTAAAGCGTGCGGAAGGGAGACCCGACCTGGAAGTTACTGATCTGGAAAGCCTGGCCAAGCTGGCTGCCGGCTGACAGGTAGAATCAGTTATTCTTGTCCATCCGAAGCCGCTCGCGGCCGCCTGCGCACGGCGAGAGTATCGAGAAATCTGCTTTTCCGGCTTTCCAGCAGCCCGCGCTAGAAACCCACCGGCACCTTAACGATTTTCTTTCGGATCGCGCAGTGCACGAGCTCGGCCTTGTTGTGGATATCGAGCTTTCGCATGAGGTTAAACTTGTGCGCCTCGACGGTTTTGAGGCTGAGCCCCAGCATGCCAGCGATCTTGCGAACCGTGTTGCCCTCCGCGAGCAGCTTCATAACCTCGGTTTCGCGCGGAGTCAGCGCCGAACGCGACGGACGCACTCGAGCCTGCGGACCCAGCTTCCCGCTCTCGAGCAGGCCGCCCAGCACTTCCGGGCTCACGAACTTGCCGCCCTGATGTATGTCGCGCAGGACGCTGATGAGCTTGGCGGCGGGAGTGTCCTTCAACAGGTAACCCGCCGCTCCCGATTGAAGCCCCTGCATGACGTAGTCCTGATCTTCATGCATGGTCAGAAAAATGACCCGGGTACCGGGGAAATCTCTCTGGATGACCCGCACGGCCTCGAACGACGAGAATCCCGGCATGCCCACGTCCATCAGCAGAATATCTGGGTGCAACTCCAGGACGCGCTTCAGTGCTTCTGCTGCGTCCCCCGCCTCGCCCACGACTTCCACGTCCGTCTCGTCCTGCAGCAACCGGCGGATCCCTTGCCGAACCAGGGCATGGTCGTCCGCCACCACGCAGCGAATCTTGATTTCAGGTTTCGTTTCGGTCGGCGTTGGTTCCTCCAGATACACTGCTCCTCCTGGGCCAGAAAACCTTGGAAGTGGCACGTCGCGTGGCGGGAAACCGGCTTGCTGCAACGTCTTGAGAATATTGTACAGGCATAGCAACCAGCCTGTCACGGTAGAAACCTGTTGATTTCTAAGGGCCACCAGCCCGATTTTCGGGCTTTCATCATTTAGAATCGAACGTTTATGCTGCGCTACTTCACCTCCGGTGAGTCCCACGGCGAAGCCCTGGTTGCTTTCTTGTCTGGCTTACCCGCCGGTCTGGAGGTGGACCAGGATTTTGTGGATCGCGACCTGTGGCGGCGACAGCAAGGTTACGGCCGTGGCGGACGCATGAAGATCGAGACCGATAAGGCCCATATCCTCTCGGGCGTGCACCATGGCATCACCATCGGCTCCCCGATCGCCATCCTGCTCGAGAACAAAGACTGGAAGAACTGGCAGGAATCTCTTCCGGTCGCAGAAGGCGATCCCACGAAGCACAAGGCGGTGAAGTCGCCGCGCCCCGGTCACGCCGACCTGGCGGGCGCCCTGAAGTACAATTTTTCGGAAGCGCGCTACGTGCTGGAACGCGCCTCCGCGCGTGAATCTGCAGCTCGTGTTGCCATCGGCGCCCTGGCCAAGCTCTTTCTGCGCGAACTGGGAATCGAAGTGCTCAGTCACGTGATTTCCGTGGGCGCCGCCGCAATCGCTAAGGAAGTTCCCTGGGATCAGATCAAGGCGGTTTCGAGCAAGACCGAGATCCTTCTGAGTTGTACGGATCCCGACACCGAGCAGCGCATGAAGGAAGAAGTAGACAAAGTATTAAAGACCGGCGATTCCGTGGGCGGAGTTTTCGAGGTTGTAGCGCACATGGTCCCGCCCGGCCTCGGCACATACGCGCAGTGGGACGAGCGCCTGGATGCCCTGCTGGCCGCTGCCGTCATGTCACTGCAGGCTGTCAAAGCCGTGGAAATCGGCTCCGGGATCAGCGCGGCTGCTTCCCCCGGCTCGCTGGTCCATGACGAGATTGGCTACGACGCGGCGGATAGATTTACGAAGTTCAGTCGCCCTCGCAACAACGCGGGCGGCATCGAAGGCGGGGTCTCCAATGGCGAGGAGATCCGAGTCCGGGGCTACCTGAAGCCGATTTCCACGTTGCGGCGTCCGCTCCAGTCGGTGGATTTCGCAACCCGCGAACCGGTGAAAGCCGCCTACGAGCGCTCCGACGTATGCGTGGTCCCGGCCGCAGGCGTAGCCGCCGAAGCCATGGTCGCGCTCACCCTGGCGAAATGCGCCCTGGAAAAATTCGGCGGCGACTCCATGGTGGAAACGAAGCGCAATTTCAAGGGATACCTGGAGCAATTGAAGAATTACTGAAGTCAGTTTGCTAAGGGCGAACGACCAAGGACTAACGACCAACGACCAACGACCGATTCATGATCTACCCCATCGTAAAATTTGGCGACCCGGTGCTGGAGAAGCGTGCGGAACCCGTAAGCATCTTCGATGCCGAGTTGAAGAAACTGGTCGAGGACATGTTCGAGTCGATGTACGCCGCGCACGGCGTCGGCCTGGCCGCACCGCAGATTGGCATTTCGAAGCGCCTCGCCGTCATCGACGTTACCTTCAAGGAAGACCCCGATGCCAAACTGGTGCTCGTCAATCCCGAGATCCTTCACACCGAAGGCCGCCACACCCAGAACGAAGGCTGCCTCAGCATCCCGGATTTCCGCGAGTCGGTCACGCGTCCGCGCAAGGTCACTATCCGCGCCCAGGACGTGAACGGCAAGTTCTACGAAAAAACCGGCGAGGAACTGCTGGCGCGCGCTTTCCTCCACGAAACCGATCATCTGAATGGCAAGCTGTACATCAGCCAGATCAGCGCGCTCAAACGCGACCTGATGAAACGCAAAATTCGGAAGCTCGTGAAGGCCGGCGAGTGGTAGATCGTTCAATCCATGACGCAATCTCGCAATGACTCAGTCCCTTAACCTCGTGTTCGCCGGAACTCCGCGCTTCGCCGTCCCGACCCTAGAGAAGCTGGTCGAGGCCGGGTTCACCGTGCGCCTGGTCGTCACCCCGCCGGACCGACCTCGTGGCCGCGGGATGGAGTTGACGGCGTCTCCTGTTAAGGAAACTGCCCTGCAGCTCGGCCTTCCGATCACTCAGCCCGACAAGATCAAGAACAACGAGGATTTTCGCAATCAACTCACCGAGCTCAAACCCGATGCCCTCATCGTCGTTGGCTACGGCCGCATCATCCCGCAGTGGATGATCGACCTTCCACCCCTTGGCAACCTTAACGTGCATGCATCCCTTCTGCCAAAGTATCGGGGCGCGGCGCCCATCCAGTGGGCAATCGCGCGTGGAGAGACTGTCACCGGCGTCACGACCATGCGGATTGATGCCGGCCTCGACACGGGCGACATCCTGCTCCAGCGGGAGTGCCCAATCAGCGCGGGAGATACCGCCGAAGCGATCGCGCCGAAACTGGCGGCGATCGGCGCCGAGTTGATGGTGGAGACTCTAGGAGGTCTGCAGGCCGGCACAATCCGCGCCCGTCCCCAGGATCACGGGCAAGCCACGCTCGCTCCGATCCTTAAGAAGGAAGACGGTCAAATCGATTTCGACCGCTCCGCCACCGAGATCTGGAACCGCCTGCGCGGCTTCCAGCCCTGGCCCGGGGCATTCACGACGTTTCGAGGCAAGAACCTGCACATATGGTCCGCGAAACCGGCCAATGCGAACGCTCCTTTGGGTGAGATAAAACTGCAAGGCGATCATCTACTCGTCGGCTGTGGCTCGCACACTGCGCTCGAGTTGCTGGAGGTGCAGGTCGAAGGCAAGAAGCGTATGCCGGCGCACGACTTCGCGAACGGCTATCGTCTCCACGAAGGCGAGCGCCTAGGCGAAGCGAAGTAGCGCCCAGGCCGCTTGCAAGCGCCCAGGGATTTGGCAGCGCCGGCGTCCTCGCCGCCGCCGAACTGAGAACTGAACACCGGAACCCGCCTCCAATGTCGGTCTCTCCAGCACGTGCCACCGCCTTCGACATCCTGCTCCGCGTCGAGCAGGAAGATTCCTACGCCTCCGAACTCCTGCATTCCGCTCGATGTGCGGAAATCACAACCGCAGATCATGCCCTCGCGACCGAGCTTGTCATGGGAGTTCTCCGCTGGCGATCGTCGCTGGACGCCGCAATTGCCAAGGCATCTTCCCAGCGCCTGGAAAAACTCGATCCGGAGGTCCTGACTGCGCTTCGCCTGGGCGCTTATCAAATGGGCTGGCTCGATCGCATACCTGCTCGGGCTGCGATTCATGAAAGCGTCGAACTGGTGAAGCGGGCCCGCAAACGCTCCGCCGTACCCTTTGCCAACGCCGTGCTGCGCAAGTTAGCCCAATCCCTCACGGCTGGCGAAGCGCGAACAAACCTCATCCAGTCCGCGAGCGCGCCCGACGCACTGGCAACGGCATCGGCCCATCCCGGATGGCTGGTCGAGCGCTGGGTCCCCCAGTTCGGACTCGATGTCGCGCGGCAAGTCTGCAGCTACGATCAGTCGATTCCCGTCACAGCGCTCCGCTTGCGCGCACCTTCTGCGGAGGAAGAGCTCCGGCGTGCCGGCATCGAACTGGTGGCCGGAGCTGTTCTGGCCGGTGCGCGTCGGGTTTGCTCCGGAGACATCACCAAGACAAAGGCATTCGACGAAGGCCGCGTTGCGATCCAGGATGAAGCCTCTCAACTCGTGGCTGCGCTGGTCGGCAAGGGTACGCGCATCCTGGACTGCTGCGCTGCTCCGGGCGGAAAGACCTGGGGGATCGCCGATCATAATCCCGAGGCAACCATCGTCGCTGTCGAACTACATCCGCACCGCGCCGAAGGTTTGCGCAAGCGAATCGCAGCGAAAAACCTTCAGGTGGTCACCGCGGACGTGCGCGAATTGCCTGTCCGTGAGCGGTTCGATCGTGTGCTGGTCGACGTGCCTTGCTCGGGCACAGGCACGCTGGCCCGCAATCCCGAGATCAAGTGGCGACTCAAGCCCGCAGACCTGACGGACCTCCGCGCTCGCCAGCTATCGATCCTGGAGTCGGCGATGAAGCAGGTGGCTCCCGGGGGAAAATTGGTCTACTCCACATGCTCCCTGGAAAAAGAGGAAAATGAATCGGTAGTCGACCAAGCCCTTCGCACCCATGAGTCCTTTCGACTGCGGGATCACCGGGTTGAGTTGGAGCGCTTGCGCACAGACGGTCAGCTGGTCGCGAAGCACCTCGATTCATTCCTCCACGGACCCTATTTGCGCACCATTCCCGGTCTTCATCCCTGTGACGGGTTCTTCGTCGCTATTTTCGAAAGGCCGAACTGATTGCAATCCGAGTCGATCACAACCAGCTGGCGCAGAATGGCGATGCCGTCCGAAGCCGAGGAACAAATCACTGGGGTTCAGAAGCCCCCGAGGTCCGGGCGCTTCGGTTCTCCTCACCCGCGCGAAGCTTGTTGTGCGCGTCCGCCCCAGGACGCTGGCGGCTTGGGAAGGATGCTCCTGGGTGGCCTCAGCGACTCTGCGCCTTCTGTCGATGTTCATCGCACTTCGAAGTTCACCGTTGCGCCCGCATTCACTCGTTGTCCGGGCGCTGGGTTTTGTGACACGATCATGCTCGCGGGCGACGGTTGCGGTGGAGGCATCTCTGGCGAAGAAGAACTGGCAGACGTCGAAGAGGTGTCTACCGTCACATTACCCATGTGAAAGCCCGCATCGAGGAGTGCGAGGTTCACGCTCCCGAGCGGCTGCCCGACGAAGCTTGGCATCACAAAAGCCTGCGCCTGCAGAGAAGTTGTCACCAGCAGGCTAATCCGCGGAACGGAGACGCCACTGGCATTCGGCGGCGGACTTTGCGCGAGCACCTGGTCCGGCGTCGCACCCGGCATCTCTAAGTAAGCGACCGATCCGACATCCAGTCCGCGTCGGCGAATGTTCAGGTCGGCCGCTCGGCCGCTCTGTCCCAGCACATCCGGAATCGCGATCCGTTGCGGCCCGAGGCTTTGCGCAACCCGCACTTGCCAACCGTGGCGCACTCGGGTGCCGGGCGTGGGGATCTGCGACATGATCCTGCCTTCCGCAACGTCCGCGCTGTAGTACTGCCGTTCGATCGCCACGTTCAGCCCCAGACCCGCGACGGCGCGCTCGGCTTCCGGCGGACTCAGTCCGGTCAGCTTGGGCACGGTCACCTCGCCCCCGTGAATGGCAAAGCGCATCGCCATGAGGGCCGAGAACATCGCCACCAGCAAAAGCACGAGCCCCACCAGCACAAACCGGAAAAAGGATTTCATGACTGAGGGCGATTATAGGGGAGGATCGCTTCTTCGTTCCCAGATTGGCGAACCTCCAGCGGCTCCCGGGGGCCAGTTACCAAAGGCCCTGTCAGCATTGCCCTTTCGAACATCCCGTAGCGACACTCCTGAGTGACCCCACGAGACGCACTTGGGGTTAACGTAGGTGCTACGGTGCTCGGCAGGTCAACGCCTGGCCGGCGCCCACTCCTTCGCCATAAGGCTATACACTATGCAGAACTCCAACACCTCCGCTACGGCACGGCGCAGCTCGAGGGTGCCGGCCAACGTTCCGATCCTGGTCACCAGCCTGGAGCCGGCAACTCATTTCTCTGAAGTCTGCGAGACCTTGATGGTCAGTGCCCATGGTTGCTCGATGCGCTCGCCGATGAAGCTGGACGCGGGAGTGCTCGTGCACTTCCACAGCAAGGAAGGCCGTGAGACGACCGCTAAGGTGGTCTACTGCCAGCCGCTCGAGTCCGATCGACTGGGCTGGAGACTAGGGGCGAAGCTCGATCGCCCGGAGAACTTCTGGGGACTGAAGGCGTGTCCGCAGGATTGGGGACGATTGTCGGCACCTGCTGCCCCGACCGGGGACAAGCTCCCCCTGAAGCTACTGGGCAAGAACCCCCAGACCGTCGATCCGCAGCCGAGTCCAATTCCCGCGTCATTGAAGGTCACACTCGAGAAGATCCAGAAACAGATCTCGGACGACAACCTGCGGACGATGATGGCCGAACTTGTCCAGCCCCTGCAGGCCGAGGTGACGGACCTGCGGGAGAAGCTGGCCCGTGGGGACTCACGGCGGAGCCGGTTTGAGGTCTCGCTGTCGCAAATTCCGCCGGAACTCGAAGAGCAGTTGGAGCAGCGCCTGCGGAAACACCTGGGGCCGCGAATCCAAGAAGAGGCGCGCGAGCAGTCGGCACAGGTGCTGGAGGCGGCGAAAGCGGCTATCGGCCAGAAGACCACGGACAGCCACAACCAGTTCCTCGACCAGGTCGGGCAAGAGCTGCAATCAGTGGAGCAACGGACGAAAGGTCTCGCCTCAGAGGTGGCCGCCAATCTGCGGGACCACCTCAACCGGCGACAGGGAGAGTTCCAGCAGCAGGTTGTGGACGCAGGCAACCGCCTCAAACGGTTGAGTGAGGAACTCCTGCAGGTTCTGCAGCACAACCTGGGGGAGGAGCACAATGAGCGCCGCCGCGAACTGGAGCAGGTTCAGGGAGTGGTGGTGTCGGAGGCGTCGCGGGTGCGGGAACAGGTCGCGGTGCTTGACGGGCGCATCACTAAGCTGGACGAGTCTGCGCGTGAGCTCGAGTCAGGCCTCGACAAACGCCTGGGGCAAATGGCGAGCAATACTGTGGGCAGCACGCGCAAGCAACTGGAGAGCGCGGTCGATGCGATTCTCGTGGATATGGGAACCCGCAGTTCTCAGGAGCTCAGCACTCAACTCGATGACGCCTGTTCGCGCCTGAAGATCGTCCAGAAGGGGATCGAAGCGTCGGTGTCTGAGTCGCTGAAGATCCAGGTCGGCGAGACTCTGAAGTCGTTCGAGCACTCCATGGAAGAACTGGCGCAGCAAGCCGTGGGACGGTTGCGAATCACGCTGGCCAGCGGTTTGAATTCGCTGGTGACGAGTCTGGGCGAGCAATTCCGCGTGGGAGGCGCGACCAACGGCGATAGCAAACATCCGCCAGTCGACTAACCAAGGCACCGCAAATTTTCTCCAAGAATCTGTCGCGGCCCTGCGTCCGCGAAGCCTTACCCGATCATTCCATCAGGACTGCTTGTCGTGCAACAATTCCGCTCGCCCATCGGGCGGGATCGCCAGCCGGCCGGTGCGACGCATCGTACTCCAGTCGTATGCGTAGGCCGTTCCACAAATGAGGCACACCTGATAATCCTGGCCATGAGTGCCGCTGTGGGGCCAGGAGAACTGATGCGGGCATAGTCTTCCGAGGAGTCGCTTGAGAAACTGGGCCGCCATACTTATCTCGATCCTTAAGAGTGAACTCGCATGGACACACCGAGGCGCTGGGTCAGAAGCTGGAAACAGCCCAGAACCTGCGCCTGGTGTGACCTCAAAGTACCACAGCCCGTGTTCGTCAGCTTCGCACTTGGGTACATGGGCGATGGGCTGAGGGTCACTGCCCGGTCTCATTACTATCCGTCGCTGGTTTCAGTATGCTTCGGTCGAGGATCGCCAGTTCCGAATTTGCTTCGGAAGGGGGGACTTGGGTCACGATCGAGGGCAAAAGGGATCGCGGAGTCGCCTGGAGCAGGAAACTCCTTTAAGCGCATCAAAGTCTGCCAAGGAGTCGCAAAGGCGCGAAGAAGATCCACTCATGAGTGAGCTCGCTATCCGCCCTCAGCTAGAACTAAAGTTGGGGCAAAGGCCGGTCAGTGCCCCGCGATCTTGTGACGCAGACTCACGTCTTTTACCACCTTCGTCGCCTTGGTCGGCTGCTTTCGAAGGGGCTTGATGCACTCCGCATACTTGTCGTTGTCAAATTCCTTGCCGCCCGGCCACCAGACTGAGTAACCCCGCGGGCACTTCACCTCCGCGTAGGGCTCGAATACCCGGACAGGCGAGACGGACACAACACCGTGCAAGACGGCAAGCAGAATCAAAGTATGCATGGCACCCCCGTTGAAACCTCGACCCACAAGCAGGTCGTGAACTTGAAGACAGCCGGGCCGGAATCGTGCGTTCTCTTCTTGACTCCCGCAGCGGCGCTCGTTGTGGTCTTACGCGAGATCGGGGGGACCGCTGCGTCCGAGTAACAGGCTATTACACCCTGGGGTTGGCGGAGAATACTGTGGTTTCTGTACAGGGGCGGGGGAAAACATGGAGGACAGAACCGACGCTGCTATCACGCTCATTCTGCGCGACTTTCCTCGAAAGGCGGGCGAAGGAGTGGGGCCGTCGGGGGTAATGCCTTCAGCCCCAACCAAAACGATTCATCGGGCTAGCGTCGCGAAGTGCGACAGCAGATGATTCGGCTGAATCTGTTTTTCATTCCGACAGCCGACAGCGGAGGCCCCGCCAGCCAGTCCGATTTCCCGACGCGCAGGTGCTGTTGCCTGAGTTCGGACATTCCGAACCGGTGCTCCGCGATTTCGAGTACCTTTGAACGCGAAATGACGCTCGAGTTCTGATGGAAGTATAGGTTCGAAAGGATCTTTCCGTAGCGCGCCGTTTCCGGGAGGAACTCCTCACGGAGTTTCGCCATCCAGAATATCCAGAATGGTCAATCCTCTGTAATGTACCCCTCGCCGCGCAAATCGGTGCATCGGGTTTGCTGAGCTCCTCCTGGTCCCGAACCTAGCGCGATAGGATTCTACTTCGTCGGTACGATCGATCGACACAGGAGAGCAACCACATGAGAGACAGCAATCCGGCACGGGTGCGTTTTGAAGGCAGTCAGCCGATCCTGCGCGTGGAAAACATGGAGGCCAGCCTCCGGTTTTACGTGGACGTTCTGGGTTTCGAGAACGCCGGTTGGGGCAACGATGACTTCACCTGCGTGTGGCGCGACCGCGCCGGGCTCTACCTGTGTCGGGGCGATCAGGGACGAGGCGGAGCGTGGGTTTGGATCGGGGTGGAAGACATCGAAAGGCTCCATCAGGAATCGAAGACGCACGGAGTGACGATCCGTCTGCCGCCGACAAACCGCCCGTGGGCTGTGGAGATGCAAGTCGAGGATCCCGACGGTAACGTGCTGCGGTTCGGGTCGGAGCCGAAGTGGGGGAAGGTTTCAAAGTTTCAAGGTTTCGAGGTTCAAAGTCTCGAGATTTCGATAGCCGGTAGACGCAACAGAATTGGCCGATCCCTGGAAATTGCGAAAGGGCCGATGTTCTGGCCCTGGGGTTGGGTGGCGCGATCTTCGACGAGTTATTTCATGTGGATGGTCTTGCCATCGGGGTCGAGCGTGCCCTTGACCCGGACCTGCTTGCCTTCGTACTGCTTCAGTCCATCCTGGCGGTCGATGTCATAGGTCTTGCCGCCGGCCTCCTGAAGGACATACTTGTCGCCTGACTTCACGATGGTGCCGCTGAAGGTCTGGCCATCGTCAGACGGTTGGGCCTGGGCGTCGTTGCCGCTCTGACCGGCGGGCGGCTGTCCTGGCTGCTGCTGCTGCGACGACGGCGCGCTGGGAGATTGCGAGGAGTCAGAGTGCTGCGCGTAGAGCGGGGCGGTGCCCAGGGCCAGCGCGAGCGTGCCAAGAATCCACAGAGATGGTGTGCGTTTGTTCATGAAGTCCTCCGGAGAAGTTTTTCGGTCTGCGCTTGTATAGCAAGCACGGGGCCAACGGAGCTCGCGCCATGATGTTTTTCGGCAGCAAGCTCTGACTGTTTGCTCTGAATGTTTTAGAACGATTGCGGTTCCCGTGTTTCGCAGCCCGCAAGGGGTTCCTCGGGGAAGGTCCTGAGCGCAGGTACGGGGAACGCCGTAGAGCGCGGCGAATCTACTCGCGGCCGGGCGCGCGGGATCGAGAAATATTTGCACGGCGAGTGGCCTCGCTCGTGTCCCGTGCGAATGAGTGCGCTCTCCGTCTCAGTGAGGGACGAGTGGGTGGAAGAGCCCGTCGGCGATTGTGGCCGGCGGTCCGTCCATCGGAATCGCCGTGCGCCGATGAACGGGCTTTCTCCGCGTCCCTTCGCGAACTTTGCGCGCAAAAGCCGCCCTCGTGCGCTTCGTGGTTGGTGTTTCTCCCGCGCTTCGGAGCCACCAGAGAGTTGAGAAATCTACCGCGGCCAGAGCCAACCAAAAGTGCCCGCGGTCAGCAAAGCGTAGACGAGTCCATCGAGGACTTCCTTGATGGTCACGCTCCACGTCTGACCCTTCCAGATCCCATTGCTCAAATTTCCCAGACCGTAGGCGAGGAAGGCCGTGGTGCCGGCCACGCGAAAGACCGCCAAATAGTTTGTGCCGGGCGCGACCGTGTGTCCAGTCAGATAGGCGACGAAGAAGCCGATCACGAGGCAATAGACAAACCACTGGATCAGGTACTTCGGCATGGCGGGCGGACCGGGCGGAAAGACGGTCATCATGCCAACGGGTCCCTGTTTGTATTTGTCCTGCACGGCGGGCGACTTCATTTCCTTATGCGTGCAGTAAGGAAAAATGTAGAGGCCTCGCTTCAAGCCTGCGGCCCGCAGCGTGGCCAGGACCTTGTCCTCATCGGGGAGCTGCTGGTAGTCGCCACGATGGTAGGGCAGCAGCATGTGCATGACGGAGCTGGCGACGAAGATGATGACGGCCGACAACAAGATCGGCAGCCAGAGAGCGGAGAGAGGAACCATGAGGAGCCTCCTTGGGTGCGAGGTCGAATGCCGGGATTCGCACGCGAGGCTACGCCTGTCGGGGGGCGGTGGTCAAGGGGCAGGTCTTGCGCAGGTCTGGGGTGTCAGGTCTTCAGGTCTTAGGTCGCAGGCTTCAACCTTCCCGAGAATGCAATAATTAGGGGCTTATGGCCGAGACACTTGGGCACGTGGCAGTGGTCGTCCGAAACTACGACGAGGCGGTCGCATTCTTCACGCGCGCTCTGGGCTTCCGTCTGATCGAAGATACGGACTTGGGCGCGGGGAAGCGGTGGGTGCTGGTCGGTCCGGCGAATTCTGCGGGGACGAGCTTGCTGCTGGCGCAGGCGGCTACGCCGCAGCAGGCCAGCCGCATCGGGAACCAGACCGGGGGACGCGTGTTTCTGTTTCTGCACACCGACGATTTCTGGCGCGACTACCGGGCGATGACAGCGCGGGGGGTTAAGTTCGTCCGAGAACCGCGCGAGGAGGCATATGGGACGGTCTCGGTTTTCGAGGATCTGTACGGGAACCTTTGGGATTTGATCCAGCGGAAGTGAGCTGGCTGGCTGCATCAACGGGCCAGGACGCCTGCTTCTCCACCGACAAAGTAGTTGCCGTCGCAGGGAATCGGGTGTCGGGACGCTAAGGCAGATTCCTCCCCCGCCTCCACGCTCGGCGGAGGACCAGAGGAATCGGTTAGAAGTGGCGGACTCCATTCCTCGGTTCAGTGCACTTCGTCTTCGGCGGGGGCATTGTCCGGGGTGTCCACCTTCAGTATTTCCGGTTTGGGTGGCGTGGTCGGTGGAGGTTGGAACTCGCTGGGGTCTTTGCCGGCCATGGCAAACTTCATGAAGTCGATCCACATGGGCAGGGCGGCGTGGGCTCCGCTTTCCTTCGCGCCCAGAGATTTTTTTTCGTCGTAGCCGATCCAGACGCCGCAGGTCATCGAGGGGGAGAAGCCGACGAACCAGGCGTCGGTGAAATCGTTGGTGGTGCCGGTCTTGCCGCCCAGCGGGAGCTTCAGGCTGGCGGCGGCGACGCCGGTGCCATGCTGGACGACTTCTGCGAGCATCGAGGTCATGATGCGGGCGGTGCGCGAGGAGACTACGTCTTTCACGTCGGGGAAATTCTCTTCCAGCACGCGGCCTTCGTAGTCGGTCACTTTTGTGATGTAGCGGGGAGTGATGCGGACGCCGTCGTTGGGGAAGACGCTGAAGGCGCTGGTCTGCTCGAGCAGCGTGATTTCGGCGGACCCGAGTGCGACTGGAAGATACGCCGGGAGATTTGACGTCACGCCGAAACGGTGAGCGTAGTCGATCACCGTTTTGATGCCCAGCCGGTCGGCGAGGCGGAGCGCGGGGATGTTGCGCGATTGGGCCAGGGCGCGGCGCAGCGTGATGGTGCCTTCGAATTTCTCGTCGTAGTTGTGCGGGGTGTAGGGGCCGGATTGCGTTTCGAAGGTGATGGGAGCGTCCAGGATGGTGTCGTCCGGGCTGGCGCCCTGATCGATGGCGGTTGTGTACACGTACGGCTTGAACGATGAACCAACCTGGCGCAGAGCCTGCGTGGCGCGATTGAATTTCGATTCGTTGAAATCGCGGCCGCCGACCATGGCTTTGATCTCACCGGTGGCGTTGTCGATGGCGACGAGCGCGGCTTGCGCGCCCGAATCCTGTTCCAGGCTCACATGCGCTATGCCGTCGGCGCCGAGCCTTTGGATCTTCACGTAGCAGAGGTCGCCGGGCTTGAGGATGTTCTGGATCTTTTTCCGGGTCCAGGCGGCGTCCTGCTGGGTGAGCGTGGCGCGGTAGCGGGCGAACTTGACCGTGGCGAATCCGGGAGCGACAGCAGTCACCAGCGCGTGCAGATAACCGTTGGCTTCGGGCTCGTCGTCCCAGTCGGGGTGAGTGTAGATATCGAGCGTGACTTCATGGGAGAGCACGTTGACCAGGTGATTTTTCCAGCCATGGCGGCGCTCGTAGGCGGCAACCCCGTTGAGGACGGCCTGGTTCGCGGCTCTCTGAAGATCCGTGTCGAGCGAAGTGTAGACGCGCAGGCCGCCTTCGTGAACCTGGTCGCTGCCGTATTTGTTCTCGAGGTAGCGGCGGATCTCTTCCACATAATACGGGGCAAGTGAGTTCGGGTCGTGCTGCAGGTTGAGCTGGACCGGCATGGCTTTCGCGTCGGTGGCTTGTTGCGCGGTGATTTTGCCGTCCTCGAGCATGGCGTTGATGACCAGGTTGCGGCGCTTGAGGGCACGGTCGGGATGCGTGATGGGCGAGTAATACTGGGGGGCCTTGGGGAGTCCAGCGAGCAGCGCGGCTTCGTCGAGGTTGAGCTTCTTCGCCGGCTTGTTGAAGTAATACTCGGAGGCGGATTCGAAGCCGTAGGCGCCGTGGCCGAGGAATATCTGGTTTGCGTAGAGTGTGAAGATCTGCGACTTGGTGAACTTGCGTTCGATCTGGACGGCCAGCAGAGCTTCCTGGATTTTGCGATGGAAGGAGCGGTCGGGGGACAGGAACAGGTTGCGCGCCAGCTGCATGGTGAGGGTGGAGGCGCCCTGCACCTTGCCGCCGGACTCGATGTCGCGATAGGCCGCGCCCATGATCCGCCAGATGTTGATGCCCCAGTGCCGGTAGAAGTCCTTGTCTTCGATGGAGATCAGCGCATCGCGCAGGACGGGGGGATAGTCGTCGTAGGCAGCGACCACCCGTCGCTGCAGCGCGAAGGAGCCGATGATGCGTCCCTGGCCATCGTAGAGCTGGGTGATGGAACTCGGGCGATAGTGCTCGAGCTCATCGACCTGCGGCAGGTCGGTGGAGTAGACGAGCAGCAGACCCGCGGTGGTACCGACCAGCGCGGCGGCCAGCAGGAGCAGGCCGAGCACCACGCGGCCGACAAGCTTCTTCCTGGGAACTGCGACTTCCTGCACGTCCTCGAACAGGGACTTCATGGAGTGAGGTCAGGATAGCAGGCGTTGGTCGTTCCTCGTTGGCGGTTGGCCTGCTTCCATCGAGTGCATGGACATTGCCATGGAACGTCAGGTCCTTCGACCCGTCTCGCCGCCCGCAGCACGGTTCGGGACTGCGCTCGAGAGAACAATCGCGAGAAAACAAAACCGCGCGCCCGGAGGCACGCGGCAGCTGAGCGCGAAAGACGAACGATCCACGAATGGTTCTTACGCTTTTGTTTCGCGGTTCTTCAGAACTTCAATCGCCTTGCGCAGCTGTTCATCCTGCTGGGGGGCTTTGGCCTTGTTTTCGTCAGTGGCGTTTGAATCCTGATCTTCGTCGGGAAGCGGCGCGTCGTCGTCGGTGTCGGCGACCAGGACGTTGGGAGTGATGGCCGTGTCCTGGATAGCCTTGCCGCTCGGCGAGTAGTACTTGGCGATCGAGAGGATCACGGCGGATCCGTCCGGAAGATCGATCAGCTTCTGGACGGAGCCGTCGCCGAAGGTCTTGTCCCCCACGACGTCTCCGCGGGCATTCTCGAGGATCGCCGCGGCTACGACTTCAGCCGGGCCCGCCGTGCCGCGATTCACAAGCACGACTAGCGGAAGATTCGTAATGGCTTTGGAAGGTTCGGCCGTAAAAGCCTCACGGGGATATTTCTGTCCCTGCAGGTACGTGATGGTTCCGTGATTCAGGAAGAGGTTGGCGGTGGCGATACCTTCCGAGGCCTCGCCTTCACCGCTATTGCGCAGATCAAGGATGAGTTTCTTGGCGCCCTGCTTTTGCAGCGCTTTAATCAGGTTCGCGATCTCTTGCGATTTGCCCTTGTTGAGGGCGTCCACCTTGATGTAGCCGACGCCTTCTTCCACCATCTTGTCAGTCACGGCGGGAATGGACACGACATCCCGGGTGACGACAACTTTCTGCGGCTCCGCGCGGCGCGCGCGCACGACCGAAACGCTTACATTCGAGCCGGGCTGGCCACTGAGGAGAGCGCGAATTTCGGCGAGCGACATTTCGCGCGTGCTGTGGCCTTCGATGGCTTCGAAGATATCGGAGCCCTGAATGCCTGCTTTATCGGCCGGACCACCAGGAATCACCGAGATCACCGCGGCGTAACCGAATCGCTTGGAGACGGCCGCGCCGATGTCGGCCTTGGCGTCGCTCTTTTTGGACTTGTATTCCTGGTACTCCTTGGGGCTGAGGTAGCTGGAGTTCGGATCCAGGGCCTCCAGCAGCCCGTGCAGGGCGCCGTCGGTAACTTTCGGGATATTGGGCTCTTCCACGTACTCGGTGTTCACGCGGTTAAGCACTTCGCTATAGACCTGTAGCTGGCGGAAGGGGCCGTCGTTCGAGGAGGCGCGCACGCCACCCAGTCCGCCCACGACCATGAACAAGAGCACAGCAAACGAGGTAACAAGAATTGCGGCTTTGGTCTTCATTGACATCGCTTTGTAATCATCCAGAAAGGAAGGGAAGTCACTTCCAAGAGAGATAATCGCATTATATCTCTTATTGATGTTGGTTCCAGCAGCCGGGCTGCCAGAAATCGAACGGTGGTAACTATCCGGACGCTGGCTTCGGGCCGCCGAGGCGGAAGGCTTTGCTGGGGTTGCGGAAGGGGGGGTGAGCCGGCCGGGTTGGTCGGCGGCCTATGCCCGGTAAATAATTCATAAGATATGGTTTACACTAACGATGAAAGGGCTCGGGGAAGGATTGATTTCCCGCCGCAGCGCCTTTCGGGCCGACGCACTGGCAGAAGCCCTACCCCGGGTACTTGAAGTTCACGGTAACCACAGTCTGGAAGTCGATCGGCCGGCCATTGGGGCCATAGGGTTTGAAGCGCCACTGCCGGACCGCGTCGAAGGCCGCGCGGCCGAGAGCGAAGTATCCCCTGATCAGTTTTACGTCCCGCACCGTGCCGTCCCTGGCAACCCAAACCTGCAAGACCACCGGCCCATCGAGGTGCTGGGGCAACGCCTGCGCCGGGTAGTCCGGCTCCACTCTATGCTCCACCAAAGTGCGGGACGTCTGCTCGGGCACGACGCCAGGCTCGAGAGAACTCGCCGGGCTCTGGGACGGAGATGTTTTGAGGCTGTCAGGAATGATGACGCCGCTGCGTCCGCCGGAAGCAGCAGGAGGATTTGCGCGCACAGGAGCCGCAGCTGGAGCTTGCGGCCTGGCCACGGGGATGACAACCGGTTGCACCTGGGGCTGCGCTGGAACCGTTTGAGCGTTGCTATCTGCCGGGACTACGGATTCGGACTGCGCCTGCGCCTGGTCGGAGCCCGGGGGAGCTTCGGTCGAAGGCGGCTGCTGGGCGCCGGGCCTCGGTACAGGCTTGGTTTCGATAATCTCAATATTGCTCGAATCGACCTCTGACGACTCGATCGGACCCGGATCGGGCGGGATCGGATCTTGACCTTGGGCGGAGGGCGCATGCGGCAGCGGCTTTTCGGGAGAGGCTGACTGGGCTGTCGGCGAAGGTGCTGCGGGTTGGGATCCGACTGGGTGAATGGTTGCGGACAACGAATGAACGACCGAGCTCAATAGGCTATGAAACGAATCTCCGGGAGCCCACGCCCAGAGAACCCCGGCGACCAGCAGGCAACCGACCAGGGCAAAAACCAGGTATTGCGGATGCGACTGCCTGCCGAGCGCGGGCTCGGTCTGCTCTTCTTCTTCTTCGGGAAGCGAAGAGAAGACGCCGGTCGAATCCTGCGAGCGCTGAGGCTCGGGTGCGGTTACTTCGGGCGTGCGGATTTCGCGAAGTTTCGCATCCCACCTGTTTTTCACTGCGGGTGTTGCTTCTTGGGTTTTGGGTTCCTGCTCGCGCGCTGCGGCTGGGCCGTTGGCCTGCCAATGCGGCTGCGCTCGGCCGGGAGCACCCCCCGCCTCGGTGGATTCCTGTGCTTCCAGCGCGCTGCGCGGCGCAGTCTGCGCGACAAAGCCGGTCTTGGTCGAGAGAAACTCGTCCTGGTCGAGACCTTCGGCGGCTGCGGCTGACACCGCGGCTTGCGCCACTGCGGCCCGCTCCTCTTTGGTCTTCTGCTCAGATCGCCGGGAGAGGATCAGATCACGGGCGGTCGAAAGCGTGTCCTGGGCCTGCCGCAGATCAACGGGCTTCTTGATGGCGGAATTTGCGCCGTGTTGCAGGGCGCGCGGCAGATCTTTGTCGTTCTGCACCAGAGCTAGGTTCAGAGCCTGGCTCGTGTTCTTTCGCTCGCGCGCGGTCTTGAGTAGAGAGATTGCATCCGCTTCCTGGTCCCAGTCCACCAGGATGGCGTCGTAGTTCTCGTGGGATATTCGTTGAACGGCGACCAGCATTTCAGAACAGATGTCAGCTTCAATCCCAAGATCGGTAAGGACTTGGCAGAGCGTCGAGGTGCTCGTTCCATCCGAGGAGAACAGAAGGGCGCGGAGAGCCATCCCGATCAGGCTAGTGGGCGGTAATCATGGCAGCAAGTTACGGAGGTGGAGAAGGGGAACACGATGGACCAGCGGCCGGCGGTAAGAAGGACATGTCCCGTTGGGCAATTCTTAAGGTGGACAGCGAAGCACCGGCTGCGGTTTTTGAACCAGCAAGGACCGCAAACGAGCTGAGGAACCCTGAGGAACAGAGAGGGAACGCGGGTCTTCGCGAGCCATTCTGGTCCTGGGTGGTTTAATGCTTTTTCGCGGACTCCACCACCGCCGCCGGCGGCTGGGTCATCTCCAGAGCCCAGATGGCGGCCGGCCGCATGTACATGGAGGCGCGATAGTTGCCGGTCACGTCATACGCCTCGGGGGTCCGGAACCAGTAGCCTTTAGTTTCGTAGGTTACGTGGTAGACGCCCCAAGCGGTGTGAAAGGCCTCCTCCTTCATGCCGTCGCTGAGCATGAGGGCTGCGACGCTGAAGGTGGTACCGGTCCAGACCTCCTGGACCTGCTCATTGCTCGTGATGATGCTGCCGTCAGTAGCCATGCCGTTCACGGCACCCATTTCGCCTTTGCCGAACTTCATGACGTTATAGTCGAAGATTTTCTTGAGCGCGCTGCGCTGCATCTCGCGCGGTACCAGATCGCCCAGACCCGTCATGTGGGCGTACCACTGGCCGGCTAACTGGTCGGCCTGGATATCGTCGCGGTATTCGCTTTGGGTGTCATAGCGGAAGTACGTGCCGTTCCACAGTTTCCTGATGTAGCTGGCCTGGCTCCTGGTGAAAAGAGCTTGGTACTTTGCGGCCGCAGGCTGATCTCCGAGGACGTTGGCGATTTCCTCAGCGGCGCGCAGCGCAGCCAGCCACAGGCTTCCGCAGTATGCACTCTCTCCACGAACAACCCAGACGTCGTAGGTTTGATCGGGATAGCCATCGTTCTCCGGGATGCCGTCGCCGTCGCGGTCGAACTTGCGCAGGTATGCCAGCGCTTCCTCGACGGCCGGCCAGGTATATTCGAGGAACTGCTTGTCGTTGCGCCCGCTGAACACGTAGTCGCGCCAGACCATCAACACAAACTTGCTGTTGAGGTCTTTCCATCCGTTGGTGTTCTGCCAGCTGAACTGATTCACCTGGAAGAAGGGATCTTCCTCGGGCACGCCCAGATCATGGGGGACGGCCCCTTTCGACTTGCGCTCGCGATACGCGGGAGCGCCGGACTGCTGGGACTTCCAGACCCAAATGTACTTGTCGGTCAAGTCCTGGGGTACGGTGTCGGCGAACTGCCGGAGTTCCTGCTTATCGATTTCCGGCCAGAACTTGGCCAAGGGCATCGAACCGTAAAAGCGCACATCGAGGGTTGCGTAAAACGGGTAGTCGAAGCACTCCATGAAAGCAAAGGTATGCGGAGTTTTGGGATCCGACCCGACCGGGCGCCCCCAAAAAGAGCCGGCGTCGGCCAGGATGTACATCTCGTTGAACAGTGCTCCGCGGTACCAAAGCGGCTTGCTTTCATCGTTGACGTAGGGCGCTTGCCAAGCATCGATGGCGTCACTCCAGTTCGCCGAAGCGAGCAGACCGTCGCGCGCGATGTTCCACCCGTTGGTCCCGTCCGTGCCGTAGAAGTCGGTATAGTGGCGGTACCACTTGCGCCCGGAGCCGAATTCCACGATGGGCAGATCCCAGGCGATCACCATGGGAACGACGCGCCTTTCGCCTGGCTTGAGAGTAAAGCGCACCGCAATCGCGCCGGCAATGTCTTCGCCGCTGCTGATCCAGTCTTCCCCGCTGTTGGTGAGTTTCCCGTCTGTCGAGAACGGCTCCCACACTTCGCTGCCGTCACTTTGGGGGTCGAAGCTGGTCTGGTAGGTGACTTCGATTCCGGGCGACTCCAGGGCTGCGATCACGAACTGTCCGTCCCACTCGTCCTGAACCGAGCCAGTGCGTTTGCGATCGAGGACGATGCCTTTCATCACGCCGTCGGAGCCCTGGGGCTCGCTCATGAAACGGTTTTGATTGCCGTAACTCATGTGCCCGCTGAAGTTACGGTTGAAATTGCGGAACCAACCCAGCATGTTAGCCCAGGAAAGCATGACCGAAACTGTGACCGCTTGGTCGGTCGGATTTTCGGCATGCCAGCGATAGACCGCGACGGGATAGCTGGTCTGTTTGTAGTTGTCGGGGAGGATGGGGGAGAGCTGCTCGAGCGTCACGTGCGCCGGGAACTTGTTCCAACGGTAGTCATACCAGGATTTGGGGTAGAGCGAGTAGTAGTTGCCGGCGCCCACCGGATAGTCCCACTTCCAACTGCTCAACTCGCTCGCGGCGGGATGGGTGGTGGTGAGCACTTGCGCCACACCCTCGGAGTCCCCGGCCTTCTGATACATGGCGAACTGGTTGACGTTTACCGTTTCATACTTGTGGACACCGGTCTTGACATGCCAGCGCGCGAAGTCACCACGATAGGTGCGCGAAAACGTGCCGGCGCCCAAGCCACCCACGGGAGCACCTTGCCAGTACCCGTCGTCAATGTGGCCCGAATCGAGGGCGGCTTTTCTGGTACCGGCATCCAGAAGCGGCTGTCCGATGGGACGCTTCCAGGCAGCCTGCGGAATTGCATCGCCACTCCATGCCCAGGGCGCGCACATGAGTAGCAGGGAAAGAACCGCGCGGCCGCTCACAAACTGCTTCATACATCCTCCCGCGAATCGAGATTCGGCCTTCAGCTTGACGAGGCGCGACTGTCGTGCTAACAAAATCGTTTTTCTAAAACGGGAATCTTACATCAGGAACCCCGACAAATCCATACCGAAGCATGCAACCGAGCGCGCCTGGTGGGGCCGCAAGAAAAGCCGGGTGGGCTATAATCGAGGGACTTCCAGTCTCATGCGCAGGCTTCTCTTTCTGGGCTTACTCTCGGCGGTGCTGGCCTGTGCGCAGACCGTTCCCACCTCGCCCGCCAAGGATTCTGCCGAAAGGAAGGCACTCCCGGCTCCGGCGCCCCATTTCGAAGATGTCGGGAGGCCGGCCGGCTTAAGGGTCGCGCACATTTCTTCGCCGGACAAGCGCTACATCGTCGAGTCGGTGAGCGGCGGAATTGGACTGATCGACTGCGACAATGACGGCAAGTTGGACATCATCGCGGTCAACGGTTCGAACGTGGATCGCTACCGCCGGCAGGGCGGTGATCCGATGGTGACGCTCTACCATCAGGACGCCGATCTCAAGTTCAGCGACATCACCGGGCAAGCGGGTCTGACCCACCAAGGCTGGGGCATGGGCGTCGCCGTGGCCGACTACGACAACGATGGGCTACCCGACATCTACGTGACAGGCTACGGCGGGAATGCCCTGTACCACAACCAGGGGAATTGCAGGTTCGAGGACGTCACGGAAAAGGCCGGGCTCGCCGTGGGCGGGCTAAGCCTTGGCGCCGCGTGGGGAGACTACGACCGCGACGGTCGCGTGGACTTGTTCGTCTCCCGCTATGTCCGGGTCGATATGGATAAGCTTCCGGAACTTGGCAGCGACGAGAAGTTCTGCCGGTTTCGCGGCGTGCTGGTGCAGTGCGGACCTTGGGGCATGCAGGGCGAAGGAGACTTCCTTTTTCACAATCGAGGTGATGGTACTTTCGAGGATGTGTCGAAGAAAGCCGGCGTGGGTGATAAGCGTCACTACTACGGAATGGGAGTGGTGTGGGGCGACTACGATAACGACGGCTGGCCGGATTTGTATGTGGCCGACGACGCGGGGCCCAACTATCTTTACCGCAACCAGCACGACGGAACGTTCGAGGAAGTCGGACTGATGCTAGGAGCGGACCTGAGCGGCGACGGCCAAGAGTTGGGCTCGATGGGTGTCGACATGGGGGACTACGATCACGACGGAAGGTTGGATGTGGTGGTGACGGAGTTCGTGGACCAGTCCGACACGCTCTACCACAACAACGGAGGGGATGGTTTCGCCGACGTCAGCTGGAATACCCGGATCGCGCAGCCCAGCCATCCCTACGTGGGCTGGGGAACCGGTTTTTTCGACATGGACAACGACGGATGGCTGGATATCTTTGTCGCGAACGGGCACGTATATCCGCAGGTGGACACGATCCCCAACGCCGCACACTTCAAGCAGCCCATGCTGCTGTTTCGCAACCAGCGCAACGGGACGTTTGAAGAGTACGGCGCCGCCGTGGGTTTCTCCGAGATCCCGATGCAATCGAGACGCGGGGCAGCGTTTGGCGACATTAACAACGACGGTTGCGTGGATATCGTCACGCTGAATGTGAGCGAGACCCCGTCGCTGCTGCTGAATCACTGCCGGAACGGCAACCACCGGGTGCTGTTCAGGCTCCTGGGAACCAAAAGCAACCGGCTTGCAATTGGGGCGCGGGTTACCGTGCGGACCGGGAAAATGGCGCAATTCAGCGAGGTCAAAGGCGGATCGAGCTACCTCTCACAGAATGACCTTCGCCAGCACTTCGGGCTGGAGAAGAACGAAAAAATGGATGAGGTCACAGTGCGCTGGCCGAACGGCACGGCCGAAACTTTCAACGATGTTCCGGCGGACTTCATTTACACGATCGTGGAAGGCCAGGGAATCAAGGATAGGGTTGGGCTGCCGCCGGTGGACGCAGTTTTCCCATCCACGAAGGCTCAATAACCGATCCCCGAAGCGCTTTGGTACACTCGCACTTCAATTCCGACCCAGGAACCATATATGAAAAAGAATGTGAGACCGCGTAGAGAGTCGGTAGCTTCCGCGGTGCTGGTGGCAGGCATCGCTTGGGCGGTGACTGGCATGAGCGCGCCCTATTGCTGTGCCCAGGCAAATAGTTCTGCCGCTCAGCCTAAGATGACCGAGCAGGCCTTCAAGAACATCCAGGTGCTGAAAGGGCTTCCCGCCGATCAGCTTATTCCATCGATGCAATTCATCTCGGCGTCTCTGGGGGTGGAATGCGACTACTGCCATGTCGAGGGCGCGTTCGATAAGGACGACAAAAAGCCGAAGCCGATCGCCCGCAAGATGATTCAGATGATGTTTGCGATCAACAAAGACAGCTTCGAGGGGCATCGTGAAGTCACCTGCAACTCGTGCCACCGGGGCAGCCCTCATCCCGCTGGTATTCCAGCCATCGCGAGCGAGGAGGCGGCGCCCGCCGGCGTGGAACATGGCCATGCCGGGGAGGGGGCCTCGACGGAAGCGTCCGGGGCGGCCAACCCACCGAGTGCGGATCCGATTCTCGAGAAATACCTGGCGGCCGTCGGCGGGGCGGAAGCCCTGCAGAAAATCTCCAGCCGGGTTGAGAAAGGTTCCGCCCGCATGGGCGGCCATCAACTTCCGATCGAGATCTTCGCCCAGGCTCCGGACAAACGTCTGTCGATCACGCATCTGCCCGATGGCGACATCATTACCGCTTTCGACGGGCACAGCGGATGGCTGGGTAATCCCGGCAGGCCGGCACGCCCGATGGGGAACGCCGAGTCCGAGGCCGCGCGTCTCGACGCAGATCTCTACTTCGCAGCTCACATCAAGCAGGTCTTCCCCGAGCTGAAGGTTGCGCCGGCGGAGAAGATCGGCGATCGAGAGGTCACGGCTGTGCGTGGGCTACGCGAGGGGAAGCCGCCGGTGAAGTTGTACTTCGATGCGCAATCTGGATTCCTGGTGCGCATGGTACGGTACGGAGACAGTCCGCTGGGACTCAATCCCACCCAGATCGACTACGCGGACTACCGCGACGCCGGAGGAGTGAAAATTCCTTTCCGGTGGACCATCGCCCGGCCGAACGGACGCTTCACCATCCAGGTGGACCAGGTCGAGCAAAATGTTCCGATCGATGCCAGCAAGTTCACACCACCAGCGCCCCCGCCAGAGAAACGTTCTTCTCAATAGCGAGGCCCGGGTCATTGCCGGTTTTTCGTGTAGAATGCGCGCCGGCACCTGCCTCACGGCCGCACGCAACGTGGCGGCGGGAGAAAGTGCGTAACCCATGGGGAAGGACAGAAAACTGCGGCCCAAGAAATCCTCTGCGGTCACTCTGAAGGCTGTTGCCGACCACCTTGGGCTGACGCCGGGCACGGTCTCAGCCGTTTTGAACAACGCTCCGTCGTCCCGCTCGATTCCGCAGCACACCAAGAACCGGATCCTGGCCGCTGCGCGGGAGCTGAACTACCGGCCGAATTTCTTTGCGCAGTCCTTGCGCAAGAAGCGTACCTACACCATCGGCGTAATCCTGGAAGAGATCGGTGACTCCTACGGGTCAGGGGTAATCAGCGGCATTGAACAGTACCTCCGGCAGAAGAATTACTTTTTCTTGACGGTCGTGCACCGGCATGACCCTGAGCTGCTGGAGCGTTATGCCCAGATCCTGCTCGAACGCGGGGTGGAGGGTTTCATCACGGTGGACATGCGCCTGCGTGAGGCGCCCTCCCTGCCCACGGTGGCGGTGGCCGGGCACACGCCTTTCCCCGGGGTAACCAACATTATCCTCGATCATCATCATGCCGCCCGGGTCGCCCTCCAGCACCTGTTGGAGCTGGGACATAGAGACATCGCGTTCATGAAAGGACACGCGCAGAGCTCGGATTCGGAAGATCGATGGAAGGCAATCTTTGAGGTTGCGCAAGAGCTGAAACTGGACATCAACCCCGAGCTGACGATCCAGATCGATATCGACGATCCCACTCCGCAACTCGGTTATCCTTTCGCCAAGAAGTTGCTGGAACGCAAAGCGCCCTTTAGCGCGCTGTTCGCTTACAACGACATTTCGGCGATGGGGGCGATTCGGGCTTTCCAGGAAGTGGGGATCCGGGTTCCGCAAGACATTTCGGTAATCGGATTCGATGATATCCAGGGCGCCGCTTACAACACGCCCAGCTTGACGACGGTCCGCCAGCCGCTGACTCGCATGGGTAACATCGCTGCGCGGACGCTGCTCGAACGCATTGAGGGCGGTAAGGACGATCCGGGCGAAATCGCCATCGAGCCCGAACTGATCGTGCGGGAATCCACGGCCAAGCGGAGATCCTGACCGCATTGCGGCCGTAAAGATCCCTCCGCGTGAGACATTACCGCGGCGAGATCACATCGGAGGCGGCACATTTACGTACTCGGAATCGACGTAGGCACAGGCGGCACCCGGGGACTCGTCATCGATGAACAGGGCCGGCTGATTTCTTCCGCCACCGCGGACCACCAGCCCTTCGCCTCACCCAAGATCGGCTGGGCCGAACAGCATCCAGAAGACTGGTGGAAGGCGTGCGGACGGGCCGTCCGCGAGGCGCTGAGCAAGGCCAGTTTGACTGGCGATGCGATCGCTTGCGTCGGTTTCTCCGGACAAATGCATGGGGCCGTGATGCTGGATGAGCGCTCCCAGGTCGTGCGGCCCGCGCTCCTATGGTGCGACGTGCGCACCGAACCGCAATGCCGCGAGCTTACAGAGAAGATAGGCGCAGAACGGATTATCCAGCTCACCTGCAATCCCGCGTTGCCTAACTTTACGTTGACCAAGTTTCTATGGGTGCGGGAAAACGAACCCGAGAACTGGAAACGCGTGCGTTCCGTGATGCTGCCCAAAGACTACGTGCGCTTCCGGCTGACGGGGGAGCGGGCCATCGATCGGGCCGATGCTTCGGGCACGCTGATGCTGGACGTCGCCCACCGCTGCTGGTCGCGCGAGGTTTTGCTGGCGGCTGAGATCGACGAGCGGCTTCTTCCCGCGTTGTATGAATCCACGGACGTTTGCGGAAAAGTCTCGGCCGACGGGGCCGCGGCCACCGGACTGAAGGCCGGAACCCCGGTGGTCGCCGGAGCTGGCGATCAGGCCGCGGGCGCGACCGGAATGGGGATCGTCGCTCCGGGAGCGGTGAGCGCCACCATCGGTACTTCCGGGGTGGTGTTTGCCTCGACCGATCGTCCTGCGCTCGATCCGAGGGGGCGCCTGCACACTTTCTGCCACGCGGTTCCGGGACGCTGGCACGTCATGGGAGTCACGCAAGCGGCCGGGCTATCGCTGCGCTGGTTCCGTGACCGGTTCGGAGCGGGCGAGGAAGACGGACGCGATCCTTACGAACGCTTGACCGACGAGGCGGCCAGCGCCCCACCGGGTTGTGATGGACTTCTGTGGACTCCGTACCTGATGGGCGAACGCACACCGCATCTGGATGCGAGTGCGCGGGGAGCGCTCGTCGGGCTGACCGCCTCGCACACCCGTGGTCACGTGATTCGGGCCATCCTCGAAGGCGTTGCCTTCAGCCTGCGCGATAGCTTCACCATCTTTGGCGAGATCCAGGTACCCGTGAATCGTATTCGGCTCGGTGGCGGCGGAGCACGGTCCAAGCTCTGGCGCCAGATCCAGGCGGACGTTTACGGACATGAAGTCGAACTGGCGGAAGCCGAAGAAGGCGCGGCCTACGGTGCGGCCATCCTCGCTGGAGTCGGGGCCCAGGCTTGGCCAACCGTCGAGGATGCCTGTCACTCGATCGTGCGGGTGGCGGAGCGGGTCCCACAGCGAGCTGAGATCGCAGCCATCATGAATGCTTCCTATGCGGCCTACCGGCGCGTGTATGGAGCGACGAAGGCCATTTTCACCTCCTGAATCCTCCCGCTTCTCGGTGTACAATGCGCTTCCGCGACAAGTTAGGAAGAATCGTTTTTCTGCAGGAGACGAGACTCTAGTGTCGGTCCCGCATTGTTCTGTTGCCAGGTGGCTGAAGTGAGAACCTGCCGGGTTCTGGCCCTTGTCCTGGCCCTGCTCATCGCATGCTTCGGCTGCAATCAGCGTGACCGCACCGACGGCACCCTGACCCTTGCGGTGGTTCCTCAGGGCTCGACCCATGAGTATTGGAAGTCGATCCACGCCGGCGCGGTGAAAGCAGTGCAGGACCTGGCCGCCAAGGGGATCAAGGTCGCGATCATCTGGAAGGGTCCCCTGCGCGAGGATGACCGCGAGCAGCAGACCCAGGTCGTCGAAGGTTTCGTTGCCCAGGGCGTGCAGGGCATCGTGCTTGCCCCTTTTGACAGCCACGCGCTGGTGCGTCCGGTGGAAGAAGCCGCCCGAGCGGGCATTCCGACGGTGGTGGTGGATTCGGGACTGGACAGCGATCAGATCGTGGCCTTCGTTGCGACCGACAACTATAAAGGTGGAGGGCTGGCTGCCGACCGCATGGGCGAATTGCTAGAGCGGGCCGGCAAGGTTTTGGTGTTGCGGTATCAGGAGGGCTCGGCCAGCACACAGGCGCGCGAAGATGGGTTTGTCGACCGGATCAAGCAGGCCTATCCAAAAATCGAGTTACTGTCCTCCAACCAATACGCGGGACCTACCCGGGACACGGCCAAGCGCGCCTCCGAAAATCTGCTTACCCGGTACGCCGACGAGGTACAGGGCATCTTCACGCCCAATGAATCCTCCACGGCGGGGATGCTGCTCGCGCTTGAAGACATCGGCAAGGCGGGCAAAGTAGTTTTCCTCGGCTTCGATACCAACGCCGCCTTCATCGAAGCGATGCACAGCGGTCAGATGCAAGGCGTCGTCGTCCAGGATCCTTTCCGCATGGGAGAGCTTGGCGTGGAGACGATGGTGAACTGTCTGCAACACAAACCGTTTGAGAAACGGGTCGATACCGGGGCGACCTTGGTAACGCCGGAGAATCTGGACACGCCCGATGCCCAACGGCTTTTGCATCCACCGCTCGCCAAGTACCTGGGGGGCTCTTGACGCGACTGCAACTGAATGGGATTCGAAAGAGTTTCGGAGCGACCCAGGCGCTCGTCGGTGTGGACCTGGAAGTCCGCAAAGGCGAAGTTCATGCGCTGATCGGCGAGAACGGCGCGGGCAAGAGCACACTCCTGAACATCCTCTCGGGGGCCTTCTCGCCGGATGCGGGCACAATGCGGCTCGAGGACCGGGAGTATCGTCCGTCCAGCCCGGACGGCGCCCGTCGCCGGGGAATCGCGCACATTCATCAGGAACTTTCGCTGTGTCCGCACCTCTCCGTGGCGGAGAACATCCTGCTGGGTACGGAACCCGCGCACCTAGGATGGGTCGATCAAGCAGCCATCGAGCGGCGCGCTCTCGAGGTTCTGCGCGACTTCGAGCAGCCCGCGATCGCGCCCGGTCGCCGTCTCGCCGATCTTTCCCTCGCGGCCCAGCAGGTCGTGGAGATCAGCCGCGCGCTCGCACAGAATCCGAAGCTGATCCTGATGGATGAGCCCACCAGCAGCCTGCAGCGCTCCGACGTCGATCGCCTGTTCGCTTCGATCCGCCGGCTGCGCGCTGCGGGAATTAGCGTGATCTATATCAGCCATTTCCTGGAGGAAGTGCGCGAGATCTGTGATCGCTTCACGGTGTTGCGCGACGGGGCCAGCGTATGGACCGGGACTCTCAAAGATGTGCCCGATGCGGACATTATCACCGCCATGGTGGGGCGGCCCGTGGAAAACATGTACCCCCACCGGATGCCCAGCCGGACGAAGGAACTCGCTCTCGAAGTGCGGCATCTAAGCTCTCCGCCGGCGGTTCGCGAGGCAAGTTTCCAGCTGTATCGCGGGGAGGTGCTGGGCATCGCCGGCCTGATCGGTTCAGGGCGCACCGAGATGGTGCGCAGCCTGCTTGGGCTGTTGCCGGCGGAAACCGGGGAGATCGTCGTCGGCAAGGATCCGCTTACCGCCCGAAAGTCTCGCTCCAAGCTGCAATGGCTGATGGCCCGGGGAGTGGGGTATCTGAGCGAAGACCGCAAAGGAGAGGGCTTGGCCCTGACGCTTTCGGTCGCCGACAACGTGACGATGACCAACTTCTCGTCCTGCTCAAGCTGGTCGTGGATTGATCTTGATCTTCAGGCAAAACAGACGAAGACCTGGATTCAGAAGCTGGGCGTCAAGACGAAGGGGCCGGAAGCGCGCGTGCTCACCCTGTCGGGCGGGAATCAGCAGAAGATCGCGATGGTCCGCATGCTGCACCAGGGGGCCAGCATCATTCTCATGGACGAGCCCACCCGGGGTGTGGACGTGGGCAGCAAGGCACAGATCTATGAAGCGATCGCGGAAATGGCTGCCTCCGGCAAGTCGGTGCTGGTCGTGAGCTCCTATTTGCCTGAGCTCTTCGGCATCTGCGACCGCCTGGCCGTGATGGTGCGGGGCGTGCTGTCAGGGGCGCGCCCGGTTGGAGAATGGACTCCGGAGTCCGTGCTGGAAGCTGCGATTGGCTCGTCTGCGGATCCCAGGGGGAGGCAAGCCTGAAAGCATGAACACCACAGCATCCACGTCATCGGTAGTGGCAACCGGATCCAGCCGATCGGCCGCCCGCCAGTGGCTGCGAGCCCTGGGGCCTTTTCTCGGGCTCGCGGTCGTGATCGTGTTCTTCGCGACCATCAGCGGAAATCCCGGGCGCTACCTCTCGGCCAACAACTTGCGCATTGTGCTGACGCAGACTGTCATCGTCGCTCTAAGTGCGATCGGCATGACGGTGATCATCATCAGCGGCGGCATTGATCTTTCCGTGGGCTCGGTGGTCGCATTGTCAGGGGTGACCGCCGCCATCGCACTGCAGGCGGGTTGGCCTCCTTTCGCTGCGTTGATCTCCGGGGTGGTGGTAGGGGCACTCGTTGGCTTTGTCAACGGCCTCGCGATTACCCGTCTGAAGGTGGTGCCCTTCATTGCGACGCTTGGCATGCTGGGTGTGGCTCGTGGAGTCGCAAAGTGGGTTGCCGACCAGCAGACTGTCAACATTCCCCGCACCTGGCTGAACGAGCTGGCCACCTCGTTCCCGGCACGCAGCTGGATGATTTTCGCGCCGGGCGTCTGGATCGCGCTCGCGCTCGCGATTCTGATGGCACTGATTCTGCGCCGGACGGTCTTCGGGCGACGGGTTTTCGCGCTCGGCTCGAATGAGGGCGCGGCTCGCGCCTGCGGTATCCGTACGGACCGGCTCAAATTGTGGATCTACTCGGTGGGTGGATTGTTTTTCGGGCTGGCCGGGATTGTGCAGATGTCACGCCTGCGCCAGGGTGATCCGACCGTCGCGGTGGGCGTCGAGCTGGACGTTATTGCTTCCGTCGTGATCGGGGGTGGAAGCCTGAACGGGGGCGAGGGCAGCATCCTGGGATCAATGATCGGCGCGCTGGTCATGGCCTTCCTGCGAAACGGTTGCCAGCTGATGGGATGGCCGAACTACATTCAGGAGATCATTATTGGGGTGATTATTGTCGTCGCCGTGGCGGTCGACCGGCTGCGCGCGGTGCGGATGGGCCAAGGCTGACAAATGGGAACCTGGCAGACCGGGGTCAGGGTGAGCCCCGCTCACTCGATAACGATCTTGTCCGACCACGGGTCGGCTCCTCTCTC